>ULQG01027236.1_pt1 | contig 77746 bp, 71 predicted proteins | sample 1954251 | NCBI WGS metagenome assembly ULQG01 (sample SAMEA4835649, study PRJEB28245) | human gut metagenome | biome: gut microbiome; material: fecal sample | place: Denmark | collected 2008 | reverse complement strand
CGACCCGAAACCAATCAAACCGGGCTGAATTTTGAGGTTTTATATCTTAATACTCATCTGCAAGCATAACTGTTAAAACTCTGTTTGTAACATCTGGATTTGCAGGATTCTCTGACAGGTATTGATAACTCTTGTCATAATAATCAATTTTCCAATATATTTTTTCGCCTTTATAATCAAAACTTCCGAAGTCGTGTTCGTTATACGGATCGTTAGCTTTGGTAAATTTGTTAAAATTCCTGACTTTTGCTAAAATTCTTGCAATATCTCTTGGCATTTTGGCATTGATACCTTGGGTTAAGATAACTCTGCCGCCGATAAGCGTTTTTCTAAGATTGTCATTTAAGGTTTTAATATTTGTCATGACATACCTCTAAGCCAGTTTTTCAGAAGCAAGAAACATCTTGAAACGTCTCAAAGCCTGTCGAACGGATGTATGACTTCTCTTTCCATAGCTTGATTTTTCGCCGGTTGTTTCATATTGCGGAAGGATAGAGGAAAGATTTTCAACTAAGTGTGCAAGCGTGAACTGTTCGTTTCTGCAAAGTCTTTCAATTCTTCCAGAGTAATCGGCGGAGGTACTTGCGCTGTAATTATTTTCCAAAAGCCAATTTTCAAAATTTTTTAACATAACACTAACTCCTTATAACTTAACAATCTCGGTAAAAACAGCACAACCACGAGCTTTTTCAGCTTCGCAAGCATCGATTGCCTCACCCAATTGGTAATAAAGTGTCGGCATTAACACACCATTGACTTTAATCTGATACATAGCATTTTCCTTTCATAACTAGTTGTTTACTCATTTACAATTTTATTATGTCGGGAAAAATCACATCCGCGAGCCCCTTATTTTCTACTTTGGGATGACATTTTGTTACGATTTGGACGGGATTGCTAATTTACGGACGGAAACAATAAAAAAACGCTCCGGAATTTCTCCCGAAGCGCTTTTAAGCAAAGGAATGTTAAATACTAAAACTTATATTTAGCATTAATCAAACCGGTGTGGTCCTGGTAATCCTCACGGAATTTACCTTCATAACCAAGCGAGAGTTCAACCTGAGAGTTAACTTCCGCAGTTACACCGGCGCCAAACTCCATTCCGAAACGGTCAAGAGCTTCACCCTCAACAGCATAAGCCGAACCGTTAGCCAAGGTTACGACTGAATTAACATCATCGTTAAACAAGTCATAAGTCGCAGCAATTCTGGCTTCCGGTTTGATGTTCATACCGTTAGACAATTCAAAATTCTTACTAACCTTAGCACCGATAACACCGGTCAAGATGTCGCTGTCATTGGCAGAAATTCTCTGGTCGGCAGAATCTTTGTAAGCATCTTGTTTGATGTGAACATAACGCAGTCCGGCTTCCGGTGTAATACCTAAACCGTTGACATTCATATCGTAACCGGTCATAGCCTGCAAACCGAAGGTTTCAACATCATAGTCGGCTTTTACACCAACATCTGCAACGTTTTTGTCTTCGGAATAATCAGACCAGCCATAGGTTGCGATACCGTTAACATACCAGTTGGACGGTTTATATTCTCCGTACAAGATAGCGGTGTGTGTATCAACATCCGTGCTTCTCATAAAACCGTCAATATCGGTATTGGTGTAAGCATAACCGGCACCGACTTTAACGTCTTTGTTGATGAATTTTTCAATACCGAGGGCAACACCGTTAGAATCTGCGTCAAAACCCTTGGCTTTGGATGTGTCGTCCAGCTTGGATTTGTTAAACATCCCCTGAACCCAGACAGCAGCATCAGGATTGCTATCGCCGGATGACATACCCTCAGAACCTGTTGAGATTGAACCGCCGGTTAAACGAGTGCTGACTGCTCCGAATACCTGGTTGGCAGTTTCGGTTGAGGTCTGTTGAATAGCCGGTGCAACTTCCGGAGCAACCGCTGTCAAAGCATCAACATAGGCTTTTTTACCTGCTGTCGTATCGGTTTTGCCGGCAAGGTCTGCTAATACATTTGCAACTCTGCCCTGAACAGAACCGGACGGATTATCCAAAGAAACACTATCCCAAGCAGTTGCGGTTCCTGCATTATTAGCCGTACCTCCAGCTTCCACAACCGTATCTGTTGCGGTAGCTGTACCGGTAATTTTATAAACACCATTGCCGACTTTTTCAAATTTGTAGCGGCTGTTCTGGCTTAATTCAGCAAAATCATTGGTAACCGTACCATCAAGAATGGTAAATTCTTTGGTTTCGTCTTTACCCAAAACGCTGCTATTTAAGGTCAGGTCAAGTTTTGTGCCTATCGTACTGACATTAATTGTATCAGCTTTAATTTTACCATAACTACCGTCTTCTTTACCAGCAACGGTAAATTTCAGAGTGGAATTATCTTTGAAGTCAACATTCGTGGCATTTACGGTATTTGTGCCTATATCTAAATCGCCGGCGATATTCAGATTGCCGATTTTACCGGTCTGCTTGTCATAAGTCAAAGTGCCTTTGTTGACATTCAGAGAAGCCAAATCGCCGATTGTACCCGAAAATGCTTTGCTTAAAGAATGGTCGGCTTCAAAAGTCAGGTTAGAGCCGGAAACGTTACCATCAACCAACGCGCTTGAAGACTTAACATTTAAGTTACCATTGCCAGAAACGTCAGAAACAAGTGTACCAGAGAGGTTAATTGTTCCTGCGTCTGTCAGGTTTATAATGCCTTTTTCTAAAGAAGCTATATCATTATCAACGCTTTTATAACCTTTAATTACAGAAATTCCACTGTTTTCATTAATATTTAGTTCACCGCCGCTGATATTAACCTCTGTTCCTGTGATGTAATTCCCCGGAGAATCTGGAGTAAAAAATAAGTCCCCAGTCTTTCCACTAACATTTATGGTGCCTCCGGTCATTTCGACAGGTCCCCATGAGGTTTCAACAAGGCCGTCTGTCGGATTGTCATCAGAAATTTCAACACCGAACCCGCTGAACTGAGATGGATGGCTGCTGATATTAATTGTGCCACCAGAGATATTCATTTCCGCTCCCTGATTTTCAATCGTAAGTTCACCACCGTTTATCGTTATTTCGCCACCAGAAATATTGGCAGCACCTTCACTATGGATTTCACCGTCATTAATTTCAACTTTTCCGCCGTTAACGTTAAATAGGTTTTTAGTTTCACCAGTTTTAAAAATATCCAAACGGGCACCATTTGTAACAGTAAGTTTTTGTGTATTTTGAGAGTTGTCGTTAACTTTATCTCCCACATCTATACCTGCAATGCTTTTATCCGTATTTATGACGATTTCATCTGCTGCGTAGACATTAGAAGCACTGACCAGAGCCACTAAAGCCGTTGTAAATAAAAGTTTTTTCTTCATAAGTTTCAATTCCTTATCTTTAATTGCAATTAAAGTTTGTAATCTAGCCAAGTAGACTATTTCACTATACACAAACCAACGATTGTGACCGGTTGTCTAAAAGACAGATGTGTCCCGGAGCAAAAGAAAACAAGCCATTATTTTTCCTTAATTTTTATTTTGAAAATTTAAGTGCGAAACTTGCAAAAAGCGGTTGATTTTATCGTTCTAATAAAGTGACCGGTATTTTTAAGAAATTTTAAGGAGAAAACAATGACTGTAATCGGTTATATTCGGGTAAGTTCCAACAAGCAAACCCTTGAACACCAACGCTTTGAGATTGAAGAATATGCAAGAAAGCATAAATTGACGGTTGATGAATGGGTTGAGGAAAAAATATCTTCAAGAAAAGCACTGAAAAACCGCAAACTTGGTGAATTATTAGAGAATTTGCAGGAAAATGACATCCTTATCTCTTGCGAAATATCCCGGCTCGGACGTTCGTTGCTTGAAGTCATGCGGATTTTGGAGACTTGTTTATCTAAAAACTGTCAGGTCTGGACTTTGAAAGAAAATTACCGTCTCGGCAATGACATACAATCAAAGGTCTTGGCTTTCGCTTTTGGATTGGCAGCTGAAATTGAAAGAAACCTAATATCCCAACGCACAAAATCATCACTCGCCAATCTTAAAGCCTCAGGCAAAAAACTCGGTCGTCCATTCTCCGCAGAATCAAAAAAGCTTAAACTTTCTAAAAATGCTAAAAAAGTGCGAAATTTACTCACCAAAGGCATTTCTAAATCCCAAATTGCTAAAATCCTCGGTGTTCAAAGAAGCACGTTGCGGCGATTTATTGATAGAATGTTGTAACGTAATGACATCGCAATATCATAGGTTGTTTTTTTCTACGAAAGAAATGGAAAATTAATTTCAAAAAATTTAGTAGAAAATACCAAGTCATATACTTCTATAATATATGACTAATACATACAACCAACTCAAAGATGAGTTATCAGTTCTCTATCCCGATGTTACGGATATTGAACTAATCGAAATGACAAACAATCTGATTGCTTTTTATACAACAGCTGTAAAAGTCGTTTTAGAAAATGAAAATCAAGACTCAAAAGAATTTGTCGTTGATGACAAAAACTTTAAAAACAACCTGTTCCCCTAAAGGTGAAGAAGTTAATAATCAACCTTATTTATTTTATAAATTAGGTTAATCATTTGAAATACCGACATTAAACAAACAGAAAAAATAAAGAAGTTTGGCTTTACATTTATTTTCAAACACGACAATACAAAATTGTTTTTAATATTAAAAGGAAAAATTAAGATGACAAATAAAGACTATTTAGAATTGTTAACTTCTAGAATGTATATTGAAATGTTAAAAAATAATATTTTTAGAAGTCTTGAATATAAAAGATATCAAGGAGAATATACTGAACTGGCTCCCATTGGTTACAAAAACATTCGGAATAAACAAAATAGACTTGAAATTATTGCAGATACCAAGCAAGCTCCCATTGTTGTAGAATTGTTTAATGCTTTTGCAACCGGACAATATACAATAAAGCAACTAACTAAATTGGCTGTTTCTTTAGGTTTATCAAGTAGACAAGGAAAATCTGTTTCCGAGAGTTGTATAAGTAATATGTTAAAAAATCCATTTTATTATGGAGAATTTTGCATTAAGGGGAAAATTTATCCTCATAAACACCCAAAACTTATTGAAAAATCTCTTTTTGATACTGTCCAAACAATCATAAAATCCCGAAAAGGCGGCAAATAATCTCTAAACATCGGCGTCAAATATTTTTTTAGAATATCTGGCGCCATATTTTTATTTAACATTTTGAAAAATCAGTAAAATATTAGTAAAAAAGTTACACACGAACTCATTTTTTTGCGTACATTCCCAAAATAACACGACATAATAAATATAGTGTAAAAACAAAGGAGTAACAAAAAATGAATACACTTATAAAATATGTCGTAACTGACCCTTGTTATATTCTTTCAAATGACAAATGGGACGAATGTTGCAAATTTTTAGATGACAGTCCGAAAGCATTTAATAACGCAGTTTCTGAGGCTTTGACGGATTTAACCGGCTTTCCTGCTTTTGCTTGCGATACCGGTTTTGGTGATTGGAGTAATAAAATCTATGGAAGTTATATTATCCATAAAGAATTTTGCGCTGATTCCGGTATGGTTTGCGTTTGTCGATTAACATCAGAAATTGAAAAGCATTTTGCAGAAGAATACCCGGATATTTATTCGCATAGCGCGGCAGTTTTTGAAGGTTCCGATGATATTAACATTGATTTTGACATATCGGATACTTCTTGGACTGTTGTAAAAATCCATGACAACAAAACCGGAAACTTTATCGAAACCATGAATGCAGATGATTTTTATGCTGAAAATGAAGATTTTGATGATGAAGAAGAGGATTATTAAAAATGGCTAAGAAATTAAACTTTGACCCTTGTGAGAAATGTAAACAAGCCATTATATTTGCTCGCGTATCTAGCAAACGTCAAAAAGACGAAGGCGTATCTCTTGATGTGCAGGAAAAAACTATTACACAGTACTGTCTGGATAAAAATTTCAAAATATTAGATACTATTAGTATTGATGAAAGTAGCACTCAAGGAAATAGGAAAAAATTTCATGAAATGCTTGAGCTAGCTGAAACATGTCAAGGCAAGGTCGCCATTGTTGTAAATTATGTTGACAGACTCCAAAGAACTTATACAGACACACCCGAACTTGAAAGATTACGCAGTTCCGGTAAAATTGAAATTCATGCTTTAAGAGAAAATCTTATTATGACTAAAGACTCTCCGGCAATGGATTTAACTGTTTGGTATATGCACGTCTTAATGGCTAACTTCCAAGTAAACACTATGATTGACAAGGTCAAATCTAGCCAAAAAGAAAACTGGGCGGCCGGAAAATGGCAAGGATTAGCCCCTATTGGATATTTAAACGCCAAAGATGAAGACAGAAAAGCTACACTTATTATTGATACTGAACGCGCGCCAATCATTAAAATATTATTTGAAGAATATGCAACCGGTTTACATTCTTTGCAAAGTCTTTGGTATAAAGCAAGAGAATTAGGTTTGACATCTAAAGAAAAAAATCATTATAAAAAATCTCCTAAATTTGGTAAACGCACCTTTATCAGTCGCAATAAAATTGAAGACATATTAAAAAATCCATTTTACTATGGAATGATGAAAATAAAAGGTAATCTTCTTCCTCATATATACAAGCCAATCATTTCAAAAGCTTTGTTTGATAAGGTTCAAGAAGTCTTTCAATCCAAAAGTCGCGAAGTTTTCAGTCATCAACAAGAATATAAAGCTATTCCTTTTGCATTCAGAGGCTTGATTAAATGTGAGACTTGCGGTTGTGCCATTACTTCAGAACATAAAATTAAAAAAAATGGCAAAAGGTATGTATATCTCAAATGCAGTCATTTACGCGGAAATTGCAAACAAGGTTTAGTTAATGAAAATACATTGTTTGAACAGTTGGATAATGAATTGTTTAGTAAAATACAAATACCAACCAAAGTTTTTGAGGCATTAAAGAAAAATGTTTTAAATAATTTGGAAGAAGAAGCTGTCATGAATGCTAATATTAAAGGCAATTTACAAACAGAACTCAGAATTTTAGAGAATAAGGAAGATAATTTAACTGATTTATATGTATCCGGCAAGATCAAAGAAACAATTTATAACCGTCAAATCAATGAGATTGATACTGAAAGAACACGTTTGCAAGACTCAATCGCAAAGTATAAAGAAATTACCAAAGACATAAAAGCAACCGTTGAGAACTTGCTTGATATTGCCGGCAATCTCTCACAAATCATACATAATGCTTCAGCAGATAAGCAAAACAAACTTCTGAGACTTCTTACAAAAGATTGCTCATTGCATGATAAAGAATTGAAATATACTGTTAGAGCACCTTTTGACAAGTTTATTCAATGCGACAGCCCGGCTCAATGGTTTAAAAATCCTACTCAAGATATAGAAACATACGCTAATATTGCTGATGAAGTAAAAATGGTTAAGCAACTGGTTTTGGTAGAAAACTGATTTGTAGTTATTTAGCATCCTTTTTTATATTCATGGGCTTTTTCTCTTAAATTTAACTTTGATACCTCGGACTTGTAGCAATAGGATATGTTGAGTATACAAAATTTATAAAGCTATATTATCTAAATAATATTCCTTGTTTGCAAGCTTGGAGTATTTATAGCTACAGACTTTACTGTATTTCATTCCAATTACTAATTTGGGATAGAAAATTCTTATAAGAAATAAAACTTTTAGAGCATCCTTTCTGCTCTAGCCAATTACTATAATCTGCTTTAACATCATTTATCATAAAATAGGTACTTATCTTTCCAATATCTACCTTTTGATTGATACTAACAATCAAAAATATAAATGGAAATCTAATAAAAATTTATTGCTTTTTAAGAATTAGATTTCTATATAATATGTATGGAGGTTATTATGGTAGATTTTCCACATTTAAAAAAAGCACCGATTGTTGAAGCCACTTTTGAAATCAGATGTAATATAGCTGTTGATAAATTAAAAACTCTTTTTGAAAAACAGTTTAAGTTAAATTTTTCTGAATTAAAAACACAAAGTATATCATTTAATCCTTTAAAAGGCGATTTATCTATTCCTGCTCCTACAACCATAGGAATTGAGGCTAGAACAGAAACAGACATTATACAAATAAAAAAAGATGCCATCCTTTTTTCAAGAATTAAAGAATATGAATCTTTTGATAATATCAATAAATATATACAGGCGGTGTTTCATGAGAATATTATAGAAGATATTTCTCGGATTGGATGTAGATACATTAATGTATTTTCAATAAAAAAGGATTTACTTCCTGCTAAGTTCTATAATCTTTCTATTTATGAAGAAACTTCAAGTTTAAAGCAACAAATTTTCAAAAGAGAAGTATCTAAAATAGATAGTTTTGATGTCATACTAATTAATAATATAGTGCAAAATAATGATATACTAAATATAACTTTAGACATTGATGTTTCTAAATCAGAGCAAATTAATACACAACAGATAAATGAGATTATATCAAAGATTACGGAGTTAAAAAATAAAATATTTTTTAGCTATATAAAAACGTATGAAGAGGTGTTTAACTGATGAATGTTCTTCATAAAAAAACACTAGCTGAGGTTATAAATATAGATACTGCTAGGCCTAACTATAAAGATAATCCCCACTACTTTTCTAATAATTTGTCAGAAACTCCATCTTTAACAGAGCAAACACAAGATAAATATATTTCGACCTTTATTGATTTTCTTAAATCTGATGAAGAAGCATGTGATATCAATAGCAATTCTCAATCTATGCTTCTAACACAAGTAAGTCAATTTAACGCTCAGGTTCCAATTCCTGAATTTGCTGTAGAAAATGATGGAACTTTAAGCATGATATGGTATGGTAAAAAAGGAAGTTTTATTCTTGCTTTTAATGGGGAACTTAAACAAAAAGAATACTCTATGCTTTGTGAAAACCATGATAGTAGCTTTGGTATTCTGAGTTGCTTGGAGGATATTTTATTTTATCTTTCAAAAATAAAATAAGGACGATAATGTTTGGACTATTAAAAAATATAAAATTAAAAATTTGTCATCTAAAAGCTAGTATTTTAAAAAAGGAGATTAAGACTACATACGTTTGGCGTTTCATTTTTAGTCATAGAGATATCTCGCCTCAAAAGAAATCAGTTAAATATACTGCATTTTTTGATAAGCGGGATAATGATTTGTCTGTTTATGATAAAAAAGTTTCAGAAGATAAAATGTTTAAAATTGGAGATAGCTTTGTAGGTTCATGTCATATTCCTCCCAAAGAAACTATCGCTGCGGGGGAGCTTACGTTTGAAGTTCTAACTAATTTAAATTTAAAATTGATATCTTATCCATGCCCGCACAAATTACATATTAATATTGTTAATATCCCTCATAATGATATATCAAAAAAGAGGCATATTGCTCATATGTTAGCAGAATCTGCAAAACTTATACAAAGAAAAGATTAGTCCGCGAATTGCAAGTTCACCCCAGCCAGACTGGAGAAGAGCCTATTTTAGCCAGTGCTAAGATAGGCTTTCTTATTGAAATATCTACATTTTTACCGTCTAATAAAATTTCCGAACAAAGTAATTTTAAAACCTGCTGTTTTTTGTCGTTGTTCAGAAAATTCCATATCTGATCTGACATCAAAAGCAAGCCAGCCAAGTATTTGAGCGTTATCAGACCTTGCTTAGTCAGATGACTATAGTCGGTTAATCGCTCTTCCAGTTTTTTCTTATCCTGTCTGTACTCGGTTAGTTTTTTGGTATATAAATCCTGTGTAATACTGCCTCCCGTAAACAAGTCTATCAATCGGCTTTCCTTTTCGGCAAAACCGGCAATCTGCCTGTCCAATGCTTTCTTGGCTTCTATTTCCATTTTATGGTCTTTGTAAATTTCTTCATCCAAACAGGCAACCAATTTTTCGACAACGCTTTTAGGCATGTTTTTAAGCGTTTTTAATGCCTCTTTCACTTTTTCAACCCCATTTTCCTCTCTCGTCCGATAGCCGCCGCATTGCGGACAAAAAAGGTATTTATAAACGATTTTTTCTCCGCCCTTCTTTTTCGCCGAATGTACATTGATATCGGTTGAAACAACACCACCGCAGTTTTTACAACGAACCAGTCCTTTAAATACATATTCATGCTTTTGTACTTTATGATTTGCCTTACCTTCCAAAATTTCCTGACACCGTTCAAATGTATAACTGTCCGTCAGCCGCGGATAACAATGCGAATAATAATGTCCGCCGCTGTACATTTCCCCGATATAAAAACGGTTGCTTAATATTCCGCGGATAGTTTGTTTATGAAGCTTCTTACTGGTCTTCATCTTAAGCCCGAAATCAGCGGCTTTCCGCGTTATCTGCTCAAGATTATAGGTGCCAATCGAAAATTCCTTAAACAACCGCGTAATGATGAAATGGTTACCCGGGCAATATTTATATTTTATTAACTATAATTCTGTAAATTCCGCTTATAAGCGGAGAACAGCCTGATGCTATGCGTTGCGGCAGTTTTTGAATATTGTTTAAGGAGAAATTTATGAAAAGAATCGGCATTATAGGAACGGGAATTTGGGGAACGGCGCTGGCTTTAACTGCTGCACGCGCCGGAAACGACGTTTTGTGCTGGGCACGCGAACAGGAAGTTGTCGACTCCGTCAACCAGAAGCACGTCAATAAAATGTTCCTGCCGGATATTCCCCTGCCTGATGCCATCAGAGCCTCTGCCGATATCGCCGATGTTTTCGCATTTGCCAAGGTTATTCTGCTGACAACTTCGGCACAATGGACACGTTTGATGCTGAAACAGATGAAATCCTATGTCAAAGAAGACACGGTTATCGTTTTATGCGCCAAAGGGATTGAAGTGGAAACGGGAAAGATGCTCTCGGAAGTATTGCAGGAAGAAATTCCTTATGCTACGGTTGCCATTTTGTCCGGTCCGGGGTTTGCAGTCGATGTTGCCAAACAGAAGCTGGCCTCCGTTACGATTGCCTGTGCTAAAGAGGGAATTGCCTCCGAACTTGCCAACATGCTCGGAACGCCTTATTTCCGCCCATATCTGACCGCTGACATGATTTCGCCGCAAATCGGCGGGAGCGTCAAAAACGTCATTGCCATCGCTTCGGGCGTTGTTGAAGGGGCTAAACTCGGCGACGGGGCGCGAGCGGCGCTGATTACACGCGGCTTTAACGAAATGGTACGGCTGTCCAAGGCTTTGGGCGGAACCTTGCGCACGATGATGGGGATGAGCGGCATGGGTGACCTCGTTTTGACGGCAAACTGTGCAACCTCCCGCAATTTCAGTTTCGGATATGAGGTCGGCGCCTGCGGCCACGCAGAGAAACTGCTGGAGGAAAATACGCGTACGGTAGAAGGAATTTATACGGCCAAAGCCGTTGTCAAACGTGCACATGAGCTGGGCATAGAAATGCCGATATGCGAAACGGTCAACAAAGTTCTGTTCAGCGGTTTATCTATAAATGAGGCTATGGACGAGCTGATGTCCCGTCCTTACAAAGAGGAAGGATTTTAATCTTTATGATTTTATGACTTTGCGGACTATACTTCTCATTTAGGGGGAACTGCTTATACCGAGCCTGTTGCTTTTCAGAAATTAAACTGAATGCCGATATTGATTTCCCACGGAAAACGGACGCTGCTGCCAAGCTGGGTTGACGCTTCAAAATAGGCGGAATTTGTCTCGTTCCACGCGGCGGCTATTCCCGCCCCCAATTCATAACGCAGCGAGGACGTATCTTCGGCAAAGATTTCGTCTGCCACGGTAACCGGACTTTTGCCGTCCCAATCGTGCATCAGGCTAAAGCGTCCGTAAGCATCAAAAACGGTTCCATCAGCCAAAACAAACTCTTTTCCTCCCGATACCCCGATACTGCCTCCCAAATAATCCGCAGCCGACGCACTGACCCGCGTATTAAAATTTGTCCGGTAATCTATTCCGTCTACGCGCATATAGTTCAGTCCCATATATGGTTCGACAAACCAGCTTTCGGCAATATCCCATCTCTTTCCGACAAAAGCCGAAACCTGCCATGCGTTTGCATCATACTTGCCGTTGACATCGGAACCCGAAGGCGTATAGCTTTTTATCTTCTGCGTGTGCCAGAAATACGTTCCGACAACATCTACAAACCAGTTATCTGCCGTACTCAGGGTTGAATATACTCCGAGGCTCTGCGTTTCGCCGTCGCCATGCCCGCCGCGGTCGTATTTCTGTCTTGAATCGCTTGTTCCGCCATACAGCCCCAACTGCAGGCCCTTTCCGCCATTATGCCAGATTTCACGGTCATAACCGATTTCCGCTCCATAAATTTTCATATTGCTTTTCGTCTGGTCTTTGTAGCGGAATTTAATTTCGCGGCCAATCCCCTTAATCCATAGTCCGTCATCTTTTCCGGTTCGTTTATGTTTCATGCGAAAACGGTTGTACAACGGATTAAGGTGCGTATAAAATAACGAGGCCAGCGAACTGTACGTATTTTTGGCAATCAGCGAACTGTCTGTATGTTCCTGCGTCCGATGCAGTACCCAGTCATCGCCGTCATGCTGCAGATTATATCTGAAAGCACCAACATCAACGGCGTTGCCAACCAAGTAAAAGTTATCCGCTGCCGACGACGTTTCGTCTATGAGCTTAAATTCTGCAGGCAGATTTCCGTCAGCACTGTAATCGTGCACAATCAGCCCGAAATTTCCGTTGTCGCCCCCGATATCCAAGTGATCGGCTTCATTTTGCGCCAAATTGCTGCTGATACTGAAAATGCCGCTGCCGTCGAGCTTATCTATCTGCAGCTGCGAAAAGCCCGGTTCCTTTATTATGGTTACCAAGGTATTTTTCAACTCTAAATCTGAAATATTGTTTGTTCCGGCGACATTTAGAATGCCATCGGTTATTTTTGTAATTCCGGACATAATTCCGCCCGAATGCAATACGATTAATCCGCCGTCGGCCTCCGTATTCCGCGAAATTCCGCCTGAGAATACAGTCTGTATGCCGCCATGGATTTTAGTATCCGAAGCAAGTCCGCCGGTTTCAATATTCTGCAGCCCGGCAAACAATTCCGTTCCATCGGCAGTGCCGCGGACAATCTGAGTCCCGCCGATAATTCTGCTTTCCGCCGCCTGCCCGCCGTCGGCAACCTGTTGTACGCCGAAAAGGTTTACGGTACTTCCCGAGGCAATCCCCCCGTTTTCGACAATCTGGCTGCCTCCGATATAAATCCGGGCATTTTCGCTTTTCCCTTCCACATACTCTGTGCCCAGGCTGATGATGCTTGAAACGGCTTCTCCTCCTGATTTGATATAAGAGTTTCCGCCGTTTATGGACATTCCTGACGTTTTGCCGCCGTTTTGTATTTCTGCCTGACCTCCTTTTTTGACAACAGCACCGTTAATATCTCCGGCGACAGTAAGGCGGCCGCCATTTTCGATTACGGAGTTTTCTGCAGTTCCGCCGGCGTCAACCTGTTGTATCCCGGTACCTGATATAACTGCATTATGTACATATCCCTGCTCTTTTACAATCTGGATGCCGCCGGAAACAGCGCTTTCGCGGTCTGTACCAAAAACATTCTGAGTGCCGGAAACTATTTTGGCCTGCAGAGATGTTCCTCCGGATTCAACATTCATTGTCCCGCCGTTTAGCGTCGTATTGGCAGCAGTTCCTTCCCAACCGACAGTCTGCACACCGCCGGCATCTACTCTGGTATTCTCCGACGTTCCGTAAAATCCGACCTGCTGAATACCGTTTTCCGACACGACGGCATTTTCGGCACTGCCGCCGCCTTCTATAATCTGCTCCCCGCCGCTGACCCTGCCGTTGATGTCCCTCCCGTAAACATACTGAGTGCCGGATAAAACGGTCGTGTTTTGAGCAATGCCTTCTTCATCAACAGTCATTGTTCCTCCCGAAACCGTCGTCTTCTCTGCGGCTCCTCCGTCTTTAACCGTCATTTCGCCGCCGTTTTGTACGGTTGTCGCCACGGCTTTGCCGGCAACTTCCTGCGTTCCCCGGCCGAAAACCGTTGTATCCTGCACCGTTCCACCGGCATTAACCTGCTGCCGGCCACCGCTGACCTGAGCACCGAAAGCGACGCCGCCATCCCTTATTTCCTGAATTCCGCCGGAAACTTTCGCATTATTGTCCGTTCCTGATATATATTCGTGTCCTGAAGCGATAACCGTCCCCTCCGCCGTGCCTCCCGATGAAACAAAAAAGCTGCCGCCGTCTACAGACGTATCTTCAGCATAACCGCCGGCATTGACGTCTATGGTTCCATACGAACCGACACTGGAAGAATACGCCCGGCCGTCGACATTCTGCACGGCATATTGCTGCACAACAGTACCGTATGATATGCCGTTCTGCAATACATCCTGCTGCCCATACGGATAAATATTGCTGTTACGGGTTACGCCTCCGGACATAACCTGCTGCTTTCCCGAAACGGTAAAATTATCAGCCTCGCCATAAACACGCTGGGTTACAACCGAATGAACGTCGCCACCGCTGACAACTTCTCCGGCAGGAATATCGACGGTTATCGCCCGGGAACCTTCCGGATGCAACAACAGGCACGGCAAAAGCAGCAAAAACTTTCGCAAATGTTTGTTCATAACGGTTATCTCCCCAATTTTACGACAAAGCAGCCGCATTTTTCAGATGACGGCATTTTCCGTAATCGCACTTTAAGCTCACATATAATCGTAAATCCCCGGAATAAAAGCCCGATAGCCTTATTTTCCGCATAAATACAAAAAAAACAGTCTGACAGATACAAAAAAACAGCCCGTTCCGTAAGGAGCGGACTGTCTTTGTTTCATCATCAGACGATGATTTGCGGTACAAATCAGACAATGATATGCGGCACAAAATGGCTCATGTCATCGGTAATTCTGGACGTGTTTTCCCGAATTCCCATTCCGGCCGCCTCACCGCCGATAACCCAGCTTCCCAGCACCGGATATCTGCCATCAAAACAGGGGATATCAACAAGCTGCTGATATATGTATCCTTCTTTGCCGTACCCACCGGAAGAGCTTTCCAGTATCGTACCGTTTTTTACCAGCTCAACATTGGCTCCTTCGCGGGAGAATACCGGCTTTTTACAATAAGCTCCCAATTTTCCGGGTTCGGCATAGGCCGGCAGGATATAGGGAGACCGGGGGAACATTTCGTAAAGCACCGGAAGCATGGCCTTGTCAGACATCAAAGCTTTCCACAGCGGTTCTATCCAGCACATCTCCGTCATACAACCGGTCAAATCCTCTGCAAACATAAACTCCCACGGATAAAGCTTGAACATACAGTCTATCGGCATACCGTCGGGCGCAAACAATGAGCCGTTTTCATGCCTTATGCTGCGAATATCCAGTTCGTAAGGAACAAGCCCCGCCTCAAAGGCCGTTGAAATGATATAGCCCAGAGTGGCATTGTCTTCCAGACAATCGGAAATTGATGCAAAGTAATACCGGCCGCATTGATAACGTTCGTGGATATATTTCCAGGATTCCACCATTTTTTCATGAATGGAATTGAACTGGTCGTGCGACGGAAAAACATCCTCTTTCCATAACCACTGGATAACGGCGGCCTCTACCAGAGAAGTCGGCGTATCGGCGTTAAATTCCAGCAATTTCGGCACGCCGTTGACAAATGCAAAGTCAAAGCGCCCGTACAGGGAATAATCATCCTCTTCCCAGCTGCGGACTATCGCCTCGCGAACCGCGGCGGGAATGCAAAGCGCATCAAGCCGGCGGTTGTCATACAGACAGGCTTCCACAGCCTTGCAATACATTTCGTAACATTCAGCCGTCGCTTTTTCAAGCGCTTCAATTTCAGCTGACGTAAAACAATAGCAGGCATCTTCCATCCAATAGGACTCGTGAAACCCGAACCCCTGCTTTTCCACAATTTCCCGGTAATTCTCACGAGGCGTACAACTAATTCTTTCCATATCCGACAAAATTAATCATGCGCCAATAGGTTTACTGCTGAAACTGCTGCCAAAGCCCTTTCCCGATGTTGACTTACTGCCCGAAGCCGGAGCCTTGGAACCGACAGAATTCGGTTTTGCAGAGCCATAGGATACGTTGCGGACTCCCGCGGGAGGATCAACTTTTACCCCTCCGGAATTTGTCCAGGAACCGTTCCCGGGATAATAAAAATACGAGGGAGAACCTCCGCCGGAAGGCGTCAGCGCCCAGCGCATCAGCATTGCATTCCATATCCATGAATTTCCCTGACTGTCCCGATATTCCTGTTTGTCTTTCGGATTTTCAGGAAGTTTGTCTTTGGCGACACATGATACAAACAATAAAAAACCAGCTGCAAAAAAATAATTAAACTTTTTCATACGACATAACTTTTAGTTAGACAAAATAATCAAAAAACTTCCGTTTTTATACGGTGTTTTACCGAAAATGTCAAGCTGTTTATTGTCTGACAGGACAGTCCGCCGCTCCCGCCGTAAAGGAAATAACCGGTTTATCGGCAAAGGGGCAACTGGCGAACAATAGGAAGAAACGGTTTCCCTGCCGCCGGTTTGGCCGGATCGCGGCGAGGATGTCCGGCTTCTATGAGAAAGCCCCGGCTAAACGACAGCCGGGGTTTCATTCAAGCTATTTACCAAGGACAGCTTGGAATTACGCCTTTTTTATGCATAAGACATAATACGTTCCGTCGCGGATTTCCACACCATGGGTGTCGTGGCCAAAGCCGGGGAAATCCCTGTCAAAGGCCTGAAGTGCCTTCAAATAACCAAGTATCGGCCCGTCGGCTGCGCCGGCATTTTCACCCGGCATCAAAAGCGGAATTCCCGGCGGATAAGGAACAACACCGGTTGCGACCGTCCGCGCTGCCATATCGTCAATGCTTACGGCTTCAACATTGTTATGAACCAGATTTTCATAAGCTTCCACCGGCGTCATATCAGGGTGCGGCAAAACAGAGAATCCGGCGGACAGCGCTTTAGTCGTTCCGAGCTTTTTCATCGCCGTAAACATTTTGGTACAGAGGTCTTTCAGCCCCATGCCATGATACGCGTGTTCCGTTTCTCTGACCAGTTTCGGCAGAACGCGCTCCAACGGCTCGTTATTGTCATAATCGCGTTTAAACTCAAACAACGTATTAAGCAGCGTTCCCCATTTGCCATTGGTTACGCCAAGAGAAAACAGAAAAAGAATTGTAAAATCGGTCGTTTTTTCCACCACAATCCCTTTATTGTCCAGATATGCGCTGACGACAGCGGCGGGAATACCCCAATCCTCTAATTCCGCATCCGATTTGACACCCGGCGTTACAATCGACACCTTAATCGGATCCAGCATGCAATAACCCTGTTCTACGTTGCCGAAACCATGCCATTCTTCATCGGGATTAAGTAGCCAGCATCCGGGATCCGAGGCCAACTGTTCCTCGGACGCCTCATACAGCGGAACTTTTTTCCCGCTTTCTGCATCTTTGACAAAATCCGGCTGCCAGACATTGAAAAACCAGTCTTTTCCGGCAGCGGTAAATTCAGCATACAGCCGCGCCATCGTTTTGCGGAACGAAACCGCTTCGCGAATGGACGCATCGGTCAGTGTCTTGCCGCCCGGTCCGTCCATCATGGCAGCACTGATGTCATTGGAAGCAATAATCGGATAAAACGGCGAGGTTGACGCATGCATCATAAACGCTTCGTTAAAGCGTTGGTGGTCAATCGGGTTGCGCCCGTCACGAACGTGTATCATCGATGCCTGGGAAAAAGCTGCGAGCAGCTTATGCGTCGACTGCGTGGCAAACATAGTAGGCCCTTTGCGGTCGTCGTCTTTCGGATCGCAACACATCGCAAAACGCCCCTTGTACATCGGATTAAAACGCGCATATCCGTACCAGGCTTCGTCAAAATGCAGCCGGTCGACACTTTTGCCCAACAACTCCTTGACCCGGTTGACATTATAACATAAGCCGTCATACGTTGAGTTGGTGATAATCGCATGCACCGGCTTGGTATCAATCCCGTCTTTAACGAGCGGATTTTCAGCAATGCTCTCTTTTACGGCTTCAGGTTCCAGGCGGTCAGGCGTAATCGGCCCGATAATGCCGTACCGGTTGCGGGTCGGCACCATATACACCGGTATCGCGCCAGACATGGTGATAGCGTGTTCGACCGACTTATGACAATTACGGTCGCAGAGCGCAATCTGATTGCGGGTAACGCTGGCCATCAGGATAACCCTGTTGGATGTGGACGAACCGTTGGTTACATGATATGTCCGGTCAGCACCAAATACTCTTGCGGCATATTTTTCGCTCTCCCCTATCGGTCCGGAATGGTCTAAGAGCGAGCCCAGTTCACCAACGGATATGGACAAATCGGAACGGAATACCGGTTCCCGAAAAAAGTTGAAAAAAGCCCGGCCGGCCGGAGAACGGAGAAAACCAGTTCCTCCGGTATGCCCCGGCGTATGCCACGAATATTCGTGCACTTTGGAAAACTTTGCCAGCGCCTTAAACATCGGCGGCAGAATAAACTGCCGGTAACGTTCCACCGCTGCCAATACCCGCCCGGCTATAAAATCCGATGTATCTTCCAGTATCCAAATAAAGTCGCTGACATTCTCGAGAATTTCCGTGGACACTTTTGAGGCGGCAGTACGGCCGGCAAGCAGAAATACCGGCACATCACGGTTATGTTCGCGCAAAACGTGCAGTAAATCGACGATTTTCAGATAATCTTTGTCATCCTGATTGTTCAGTTTGAGCAAAATACATTGAACCGTCGGGTCTGATACCAATACTGCCTTGGCATCTTCTTCGCTTTCAGACACGATAACGCTTACATCTTGTGCCTCCAGCCCGCATTTCAGCCCGCGTACGGCTCTGGCTGCTGCCGTATTGTCGTTGATACCGTTATACACAAGCAGTATTTTTATGCCCAGAGGGCTATTTTCCTGATTTTTCATACATTCTTTCATCTACACTGTCTCCTTTTGATTGTGATTTGAGAAGAAACCGATCCAACCTATGCATCTGGGTTGTGGACCTGGAAAGAGACCGGCTCTACCTATGCACCTGGGTTGTGGACCTAGAAAGAAACCGACCCAGCCTGTGCGTCAGGCCATTTGGCATTTCAATCCGCCGGTGCCTGCACCGATACTGACGGAGAATCCGGTTCGTTAATGTATTCGTTGAGTTTTTGAGAACTGTAGTCGCCAACCGAAACCCAGAACATGGCAATAAGTGCCAGAATGGTTATGGCCAGCGTCATATAGCGAACCCAACGCGGCACGCAGCAGCCGCCCGGCTTCAAATGTTTCTCCTTAATCTCAATTTTCCGGTTAACCGACAATTCGTAAAAAATAATCGTCGAGATGACAAATATCAGCGCCCACCGCGTCTGCTCACTGTTGGAACCTATCATGGCAGCAAGGCTGTAAACGGCAGCAATCAGTCCGACGATTGTATAAAACAGCCCTTCCCTGTCGCTCATCTTTTCACGACCGAGAATTTTTATCGCCACGGAAGAATAAATATACGGCAGCAATGTCATAATAACCGCAATTGAAGCAATCTTACCGAACTGTTCGGATGCTGTCGGCGACATGGTTGCCAAAACCTGCAGCGTCATTATTGCCGCAACAATCGCCAAGCCGGCCGAAGGAACGCCGCGGCGGTTGACCCGCGCAAAAATATTGGCGAACAATCCGTCTTTGGCAGCGGCCTGCGCCGTTTGTCCGACCAATAACGTCCAACCTGCCAAAGATCCCAGGCACCCGATGGCCGCGCACACTGCGACGACTTTTCCTGCCACCGGCCCCAGCGCGATGCTCACGGCCTGTGAAAACGGCGCTGACGATACTATCAGTTCCTTATTGGGAATAATCCCCATAATTGCCGAAGAACTCAGAACATAACACACGGCGGCAAGCAGAACCCCTACAACCGTCGCTATCGGAACATTGCGGGTTGGATTTTTGACGACAGCGGTGGATACCGAAGCGCTTTCTACACCGATAAATGCCCAGAGCGTGAAATTCAACGTCATACCGATAGCGGAAAGGCTGCTCTCGCCGGATACATTCCATCCCTGCATATATGTTTCCGGATTAAACCAAAACCACCCCAGCAAGGCAACGCCGATTATCGGAAATAAAGCGATGGTCGTCGTAACACCCTGCATCCTGCCGACAATTTTCGGCCCGAGGATATTGGCATAAGTAAAAAACCAAATAACCGCAATCTGTGCCAGAGCCATCACCAGCGGATCCCGCAATGCCGGAAAAAACGGCGTCAAATATCCCAGCCCGGCAACTGCCAGCCCTACATTGCCGATAACATTGGCCAGCCAATAAACAAGGTTTGTCTGGTACCCCATATAATCGCCAAACGCCTTACGGGCATAAGCATACGGCCCTCCGGCTGCCGTACTGATCTCTGTCAGTTTGGCAAAAACCAGCCCAAGGGCTATCGCCCCGACAACGGTTACCAGCCACCCGATGATAGCAATGCTGCCAATTCCCGCAAGGTTTGCCGGAAGCATAAAGACACCCGACCCCATCATATTGCCGGCAACCATCAATATGGCCGGAATCAGGCCTATTTTATTATTTTCACTGACCATCTGCTTCTCCCCCTTTTGATTTTTACGGCTTTATCTAATACGGCTTTTAAATAATTGTTTCCTTAAAAGTTGCAATTGCCTGAAATGTCTTTTTTTTCTGGCTAAAAGTTTTACCCCGACATTTTTTCCAAGCTTTAAGATATTTTTCCTGTTTTCTCGCCACAAGTATTATTTGAAAAAGCCGGTTACGACGCTTATTTTTTCCGTGCAACAATTATTTAGGAGATAATCTGATGAAACCTACGCGGAAATATATTTCCTCTTTTGCATTGGCTGCCTCCGTCTGTCTAGCGGGAACAGAACTCAATGCGAAAACGGCGGACGATTCAGCCGCTTTGCTTTCGGCTCATCAAAATACTACCACCATTAATCATACGTTTATACAGCAAGGAGAATTTAAAATGTCAGAAAATACAACCAACGATACCGACAGCCTCTGGGAAAAGACCAAAGAGGCCAGCGCCAACGCCTGGGAAGCGACCAAAGAAACGACCAGCAAAGCTTGGGAAGCTACAAAAGAAGGAACAGCAAAGGCCTGGGACAAGACCAAGGAAGTCAGCGGCAACGCTTGGGATGCCACTAAAGAAGGAACGGCCAAAGCCGGCGATGCCATAGCGGAGAAGTCCGGCGATGCCTGGGATGCCACAAAGGAAGGCTCTGAAAAAGCCTGGGACAAGACTAAAGAAGTCAGCGGCAACGCTTGGGATGCCACTAAAGAAGGAACGGCCAAAGTCGGCGATGCCATAGCGGAGAAGTCCGGCGATGCCTGGGAAGCTACAAAGGAAGGCTCTGAAAAAGCCTGGGACAAAACTAAGGAAGTCAGCGGCAATGCTTGGGAGAAAACAAAAGAAGGCGCAGCAAAAGCCAAGGAGGCCGTTACAGAAAACTCTCATGATGCAAATGTCACGAACACGGAGCATCCTTCTTACCGGCATAATCCCGGACAACCGGCAGGACATCAGGAAAACCGTCCTCATTACTAATGGTTCGGGCGCTCGTGAATTACCGGTTACAAAAACATTTACAGCAAAAAATGAAATATTTAATTTTGCGATGATTGAAGAAAGCGGACGTTGGTATTAAGATATCATTTTTATCGGACTAATCTTTTATTCTGACGGCCGCTTTTTCTGTTTCAAAAAGCCGCTGTTATCTTTTGACGACAGCGGCTTTCGAAAAAGGCCTCCACCGCATCTGCGGGAAGAAAATGCCTTACCTTACTTTAATCGCCGTTGTCGTACAGTTATCGTTCGATACCGTTCCCATAAACGCGTTCATATGTACCTGACATTTCTCAATGACCAAACCGTTATTGCCGTCGGCAGAAATATTGGTTACAAACGGACCGGCGTTTGTGCATGCTCCCAAAAGAGCAACAAAAGCTATTGCTAAAATTTTTTTCATTTTTCACCTATAGATAATTTAGTTACATAAAGGATTATATATTCACTTATTTTCAAATACAATTTTTTTTATAAGTTTTACGCAGCCGGTCAGTTTCACAGAAAACACGCCCCTGATTTTTGAAAAATAAAAACAATAATTTATCTTGTCGCGGTTAAGAAGACAATCCCCCTACGAAACTTAAAAACAGAACAGTCAGCAGTGCGATAGCTTAATTTCCCGAAACGGCTTTTTCCAATTCGCGTTTTTGTTCGGCAAGCTTGTTTTGCTTTTTGACAATCTTATGCTCTTTGCCGGAAGCTTTGGCCTCCGCCAGCTCCGCTTCCGCTTTTCTTACATCGTTTTCCTTATCTTTTATTTTGTTCTGATGCTTTTGCAACAATTCTTCGTCAGTGCAATTCTTTTCCAGTTTGGACAACGCCTTTTTCAATCCATGAACTTTCATGGTCCGCCCGTAATTTTCGGCTATGGCTATCCGGCTTTCGATTTCTGCCTTTTTCTGCGCACAGGTTTTATTTCCCGCGCATACATTTGCGGCCATCAGGCAAAAACAGGCGGCATATATATATTTTGCTTTTATCATCACATCCTCCTTTGGGGTTTGTTTTAACTTAACCGCCCTGAAAGAATATGCAAGAGCAAACTCAAATATTTCCGACGTTTCCTTGCAAGGAGCTCTTTATGCATTATATTGAAGGCGAAACACAGAACGCGGCCGCGCATACACAACGACCGGAGATAAAATCTGCCGCCGATACTGCCGGCCTTATAAAAAATATCTGAACCGCCTAACGTAAAAATTAAACACGAGGTTTACATGCCTGCAGCAAAAAAACTGTTTACAACCATTGCCGTACTTCTGTTTCTGACCGGAGCTGCCGGCTTTGCCGCCGAGCCGGAAAAAGACACAGCCGAAATCCAGCTTAATTTTTCCGACATCAATAAGACACTGGACGGCATTACAAAAAAAATAAACGGGGGTTCCGTCTCCCGCGAAGAGAGCGACGACTATATTGCGACGCTCAATTCCCTGCAAAACCAAATTCTTAACGAACAAAAACAGGATACGGCCACACTGCAGAGCATGACGCAAAAAATCAGCGCGCTTAACGGATTGGCCGACGAAAACGGCAAAGACGTACCGGAAGTTGCCAAAGAAAGAAAAACGCTTGAAGACAGCGCGGCTAAATATAAATCCCTGCTGGCACAGGAAGCGCTGGCTCTTGCTAAAATCGACGAAATCAACGCCCTTATCTTCAAAGCGCGCAACAAAGAACTGCTGACCAGCGTTCTGGCCAAACAAAGCTCTATTTTTCAACCCGAACAATTTTGGCAGTCACTGCTCAGCTTCGGCAGCTTTTTAAAAGAAATTCTGGTTTCGCCATTCAACTGGTACCGCCAGCTTAAACCCGAACAACAGCAAAACGCGGCCAAGAGCCTTATTATCCTCACCCTGATGCTGGGCGCGGCATTAATTTTGGCAGTCGTCATCAGAGGATACATCAAAAAGCATTACGGTTACAATTTGGAGATATGCACTCCGACCTATATCCAACGCCTGAAAGCAGCGGCATGGATTTTCGTGGCGCTGGGCGCTATTCCGGCGGCAATTATCGCGGCACTGTGGGTTTGGATTAACGGGTTTGACCTGATGAAAGGAAGCGAATTTGCCGCACTTTTGCGCAATGCCGCAATATACCTGCTTTATTTTCTGATTCTGCGCGCAGCAATCCTGGCTGCGTTTGCCCCCAATAATCCCGACTGGCGGATTTTTAACATTGAAGCGCGAAAAGTACGCAGAGCTTCCAATGCCCTGATTACGGCAGCGGCGGCGATTGCGGCGGTTTCCTTTTTTCAGAAGCTGGCGACGGAAATGTCGCACGAACCGGAAATCGTCTATTCCATGCAGATTTTCGCCAACGGCATAAAAGCATTTGCCGTCATCTGGGCGGCGCTGCGCGTCATGTACGATGTTAAGGATTTATCGGACGAAGACGTTAAAAGCGGCAATATCCAAAAACTTTCGGCTTCGGCACAAACCGCTCTGCTGATTACGTTTTTTATGATTGGCAGTTTTACATTCTCCCTGTTCGGCTACATCAGCCTGTCCGAATACCTTATCAACCGTTTTATCGTATCTGTTGCCGTCATCTGTATTTTATATATTCTCCATAATCTGCTCAAAATGTTTTACCATCTGATTGTGCGGCGGCGGTTTTGGATTACGACTTTTCGCATCAGTCCCCGGACGCTGGTCAAAAGCGAAGTATGGTTCGGCATTATCCTGACGCCAGTATTGTATCTGTTCGGGGCCTTGGTGCTGCTGGCGGTATGGGGCGTATCGGTCGATATTCTGGTGGCGCGGACCAAAGGTTTCCTTACCGGTTTCAACATCGGCGAAGTTCATGTATCCATTACGTCAATTATTCTCGGGCTGGTCAGTTTCTGGGTGGCAATGCTGTTGGTCAAAATGCTGAAGAGCAGCTTGCAGGACGGCAGCTTAAGCCGGCTGGACTTTGACGAGGGGATGAAAAGTTCCATTATTTCGGGAATCGGCTTTTTCGGATTTATCCTTTCCGTCATCCTCGGCATTGCCGTTGCAGGCGGAAGCTTCAAAAGCCTGGCATTGATGGCCGGAGCGCTGTCTTTCGGCGCCGGTTTAGGTCTGCAAAACGTCGTCAGCAATCTGGTTGCCGGCATTACCATTTTGTTTGAACGACCGATAAAGCTCGGCGATTTGGTCGTCATCAACGGTTATGAAGGCGTGGTCAAACAGATCAGCATGCGCTCGACGACTCTGGAAACGGGCAACAAATCCAACGTTATCATCCCAAACTCTGCCATTATCGCCGGCAGTGTTGTTAACAAGACCTACGACAACAGAATGGCACGAGTGGACATCAATGTCGGGGTGGACTATGACAGCGATATCGATAAGGTTAAGAAAATCCTACTCCGAATCGCCGGAGAAGACGAAGAGGTTTTGAGCAATCCGGCTCCGGCGCTGTCTTTTCTCGACTTTGGCGACAGCAGTCTGAACTTCCAGCTTAACTGCTACACGGCAAACATAGCCAACAGCAGCGGCATATCTTTCCGTATACGCGAAAAGATTATCAATGAATTCCGAAAAGAAGGGATTAATATCCCGTTTCCGCAGCGGGTGGTGCGTTCGCTGGAAGAAAGTGCCGCCGACTGACCGAAGAAACGGCCTCTGACTGACCGAAGAAACGGCCTCTGACTGACCGAAAAAACTATCTCGGACTGACAAAGAGGCTATCTCTGACTGCCCTAAAACGTTCCATGATATCTCCCCTTGCATTTTATCTCACATTAACCTATTGAAATATATATTTTTTATTTAAAAGCAAAAAAAATAAAAAAATTATTTTGCCTTAAGCGTTTCTTAAGATTAGAATGCAGAATAAAAGATGTTCTGATAAACAACCTTTATTTAACAACTTTTATTTAGGAGAAAAACGATGAATAAGATTTTAGCTGTTTCCGCGATGGTTTTGACTTTTGCCGTGGCTTCGCAGGCCAATGCACAGGGATTTGGCGGCGGTTTTCAGGGACCGACAATTTCTTCCTCGACGGTTGCCGAAGCGCTGAAGATGAATGACGACACGCCGGTTGTTCTGGTAGGAAAGATTGAGAAAAACCTCGGTAACGAAAAATATCAGTTCAGCGACAAAACCGGTTCCATCGTCGTCGAAATTGATGATGAAGATTGGAGAGGACAGGTTGTCAAACCGGAAAATACGGTTGAAATCCGCGGTGAAATCGACAAAGAGCTGCTGGGAACGCCGGAAGTCGATGTTGACGTTATCATTTTGAAATAATTAACTGAAACGGCCTGATATGCGTATTCTTCTGATTGAAGACGACAGCCTTATCGGCGACGGGATAAAAGTCGGGCTTTCCAAGCTCGGCTTTACCGTCGACTGGTTTGACGACGGCACGGACGGAAAAGAAGCCCTGTTGCAAACGCCGTATGATGCAGTAGTGCTTGATTTGGGACTTCCGGGCATTGACGGCCTTTCCATCCTGCGCGCCTGGCGGGATGCCGGACTTGATACGCCGGTTCTGATTTTAACTGCCCGCGGCGACGTGGATGAACGGATTAAAGGACTGAACAGCGGCGCAGACGATTATCTCGGCAAGCCTTTTGCCCTTAAAGAAGTACAAGCGCGCCTGAATGCCCTTATCCGACGGCGGTGCGGCGTGGCGAAACCGCTTATCCGCTTCCGCGACATTACGTTCAACCCCGAAACCAAAGGCGTTCTCCTGAACGGCGAAAAGGTAATCCTCTCGCCGCGGGAAACTGCGCTTTTGGAACTTCTGTTGTTAAACAAAAACAAAGTCTTGTCCAAAGAAACCATTGAAAACAAACTCTATTCATGGGATGAAGACGTTGCCAGCAATGCCGTAGAAGTGCACATTCACCATCTGCGGAAAAAACTCGGCAAAGACATTGTCAAAACCATCAACAAAATCGGATATACGCTGGAAGACTAACCTTTTCCGCCGGAGTAAACAAAATGGCCCGAACAGATACAATCGATAAAAGAGCAAAAAAGGCAAAGACATCCGCTTCTGCCGGCCAACGGAAGGGCAAGTTTGCCGCCGCAGCATTTCGGATGAAAAAAGAAGCTGCGGCGTTTTGGCAAAAGTTCAACGGCGAGGCGATGAAATTCAGCCTCAGTTTCCGGCTGATGATTTTTTTTGCATTGGTTTCGGGCGTTGTATGGGGAATTGCCGGCTATATCTCCTATAAAGAAACCCGGGAAAGCATTGATGAATTTTTCGACACTTATCAAATGGCGTTGGGACGACAGCTGGCAGCAGCGGACTGGAGCGGAGTTTCGCTGAAAACGCAGAAAGCGACGGATAAGCTGATAAAAGGCATTGAAAACGCCGATGATGATGACGATGCGGTCGGTTTTGCCATTTTCTCGCCGCAGGGCGAAATGATTTTTCACGACAACGAAAACGGCAAATATTTTACCGCGGCGGAAGCAGCCGGAAGCTTTGCCAACGAACGGATAGGCGAAGACCGGGACAAATGGCGTATGGTGCGCCTGAAATCGGCAGACGGAAAATTTATCATTGCTGTCGGTCAGGAGCTGGAATACCGTGAAGATCTGGCTATGGATATTCTTGAAGAATTTATGCTGCCCTGGCTGGCCGGCTTTATCGTTCTGCTGTTGGCAATTTCCGGATTGACTTTCATTGAATTCCGCCCGTTAAAAAAACTGGCCAGCGAAATTGAAAGCCGCCCGGCGGACGATTTCTCCCCGCTCAACGCAGAAAAAGCGCCAACGGAAATCAAACCGCTGCTGAAGGCGATGAACCGGATGTTTGCCAAAATAGAGGCTCTGCTGGCACGGGAACGCAGTTTTATCTCAGATTCAGCACACGAACTGCGCACACCGCTGACTGCGCTCAAAATCCAGCTTGAAATAGCCGAAATGTCCGGCGACGACAGCCAGATGCGGACGCAGGCTCTAGCCAAACTTTCACTGGGGATTGAACGGGCGGAACATCTGGTCGAGCAGTTGCTTGCCCTGTCGCGTCTGGAAGCCGACAACGGGCATTATGACAATACAGAACTTTTGGACTGGAAAGATATCAGCGCCGCTTTGTTCGACAATTATGCCGAAACGGCAAAGAAGAAAAACATAACCTTATCGTCTTATATCGGCGCAACTTCACCGATTGTGCGAGGAAACCACATTCTTGCCGCTTTGCTGCTGCGCAACCTGCTCGACAATGCCGTCAAATACAGCCCTAACGGAGCAAAGATTACCGCAACGGTTGACAATGAAGAGATTGCGGTCGTCAACTCCGGAACCATCGTCGACGAGGCGGTACTGGCGCGGTTGAGCGAACGCTTTTTCCGACCGGCCGGGCAAAAAGAAACCGGCAGCGGCCTCGGGCTGGCGATTGTCAAACGCATTGCAGGACTTTACGGCTGCAGCCTTGATTTTGCCAATACAGACGACGGTTTTAAAGCCGCCGTGAGAAAAAACTAGCCCAGACGGCTGAGCGGGGTCAATATTTCAGCGCAACACCGGTTATGAATGCATATCCGCGGTTGTTTTCGGAACTTTGGCGCTCGGGTCCTTTGGAATTGAGATATCCGTTTATCCAATACAATTCGATATATTCATTATAAGCAAACCGGTTGGACTGCACCCAAAGGTCATCCCGATGGCGCGTGTTTTCCGCTTCGGTATGCAAATAAGCGATATTCGTCTTAAATCTGCCGAAATCGTACCCCAGGCTGATGTCCCATGCCTGCCCTTCGCGGTAGTTGTCAAAGTATGCAGGCAGCCCAAACCCGGCAGCAGCCGTCGCAACAGGATTTTTATTCCCGTCCACCCAGGCCTTTTTATAGGAAAAGCCGATGTCAAACCCGGCATATTCCCAGCGAGCGCCTGCCGTCCATTCATTATCGGTGCGGTTAAAAATTCCGTATGCCACAGATGTGTATAATTTCCCGGCGCCGAGTTTCCACCGGCTGCGGGCTCCCGCCGTATAGCCGTCTTCCGGCTTTTCGTAATCAACGTAACGGCTGACCATACCGCGGCGCGACGCATTGTCCGGCGTATAGCTGAAACCGAATGTCGTATTGCCGATTTCCGGCGTAAAATAACTGATTTTAAATGCCCGGCCGTCATCCATTATCGCCGTCGATTTCGGCGTGGCGAATTTTACCTGCTTACGGCCGTTTTTCCAATTCGCGCTGCTTAAAAAATAGGTCAGATTGCTGTCCCGTATCCCCAGCCAGGTAATATCATGCGCGCCGGTATGCAGCAAAAGCGCGGCATTATAGGTATAACCGGCGGTCAATTTTCCAAAACGGTCATCCTCGCCCAACAAATACGGGAAAAAACGCCAGTCCCCGTCGGGGTAATTTTTGTCATGTTGGCGGTCGACAACGGTATAATCCGCATGAATACCGACACGGCTGCCTGAAACCGCGCGGTAAGCGCCTTCAAATTTGCCGTCGGCACGAAAAACCGCTCGACTAGGCATATTGTCCAGATTATTGCCGCGGCGCGTTTCCATTATGCCGAAATATTCCCCGGCCATTCCCGAGCCGGAAAATTCAAAACTGCCGGCAAAAGCGGCATCGGTAAATCCTATGGCACTGCCAAAAAGCAGTAAAAACTTGTTCATTCGTTTCCAGTTCCGTTAGTTCGGATTTTATATAGCGTAACAGTACTTAAATTTGTCTTAAAAATTTCCCCTAAAACCCGATACGACCTCCAAACGAAATATTCTGAAATGTTTTTTGTGCAAGACACTTTCATTTTTCGCTTGACTTCGGCACCTTTGGTATTATTCTTAAGCTGTTCCCGGTGCTTGCAGGGCTTATAAGCAGGGAACGGATAAAAACTGAGCCGGTTTGATGAGATTTTAAGACAGACGAAGTCTATTTAAATTTTCGTTGGCGGCTCCTTGTAAAGGAGTTTTTTTAATGTCTGAATATAAATACCAACACGGTTTGAGCATTATGCGGGCGCAGCCTTTCCATATCGGCCATCAAAAGCTGGTTGACCGGATGCTTAAGGAATGCGAACGCGTTACCATCGTCCTCGGTTCCATTCAGGAACAGGGTACGGCGCGCAATCCCCTAAACTACACCACACGCAAAAAGATGATTCAAAACATTTACCGCTCCCGTCCGGAATACGAACGGCTGAAAATCATCGGGCTGTTTGACATCAACAACCCGGCGGAATGGGGCGAGTATGTTCTTGATTTTATCGCCGAGAGTTTTCCAGACCTGCCGCGGCCGGATGCGTACTATGCCGGTTCCAGCTACGACGCGCACTGGTTTCGGGAATGTTTTCAAAACATTGAGCTTGAAGACAGGACCGACCCGGATTTTCCGTTCGTTACAGGAACGATGGTACGGGATATGATAAAGTTCGGCGATGCGCGCTGGAAAAACTTTATCGCGCCGGAAAACCACCACCTGATTGAGGAGTATTTTAACAAAAAGAAAGGGATTATATAACGAAACCAGCGGACGGCGGGCAGATTTACGGCATTGTTCCGTTTTACGGCCTTGTCCCGTTCATAACGCGCCGAAAAACAGCCTTTGCGGCTGCCGCATTTTACATAAGCGCCTGCGTCTTCTGAAGGGCTTATAGAAGACAGGCGGTTCCTAACCCGAATAAGCCTGAAGGGAATTTAAAATGAATAACCGTATTTTGATGCGGATAGATTTTCAGAACGATTTTGTTCATCCGCACGGGGCGTTGAGCATCAACTCCCCCGAACTGATTGAACGGCAGCAAAAGTTTGCCGACAGCCTGTTTCCGACAAGTTTTGATAAAATTATAGACACTTACGACACCCATTTTGCCGAAACGTACGGCGAAACGTCTGAAGCGGCGAATTTTCCCCTGCACTGCGTTTTCGGAAGCTGGGGCTGGCAACAGGCGGCACCGTTCAAACCGGAACTCGGCGTTACCAAAATGTACAAATCTACCACCAACATCTGGAACGAAGCCCATGCTTACCGCGATTTGGCGGCAAACTGGGCTGACAAAGAGGTCTATCTCTGCGGCGTGTTAAGCGACATCTGCGTTTTACAGGCAATGCACGGCCTTTTAAAACGCGGCGCGAACGTTGTCATTCTTGAAGACTTGTGCCAGGGGATTAAGCGGCAGACGGGAGAAATCCTGCGCGATGACAAATACCTGCCGTTTATTGAACAGGGAAAGCTTAAGAGCATCACCTCGGCGCAGTTTTTTCGCGCCGCCCTTTTAGACAAGAAAATCCAGCACAATTTAGTCAACAGAAGTTTCGGAGAATAGCCATGAACAATACATATACGATGAAAACCAGACCCAATATTCTGGAAACCGGCACGCCGCTGTTTTGCGACCTTTATCATCTAACGATGGCTCAGGCATGGTTTTTGGACGGCAAGGCAGAAGATTACAAGGTTTCGGAAGCCTTTTTCCGCAAATGCCCGTTCGGCGGCAGCTACCTGATGACGGCCGGGCTCGGCGAATTTATGCAATGGCTGGAAAGGTGGCGTTTCAGCAAAGAAGATATAGAATCGCTCAAAAACGACCGTAACGAAGACGGCAGCCGGATATTTAACGATGAATTTCTGCAATTTCTGGAGGGACAGGAATTAAAAGTAACCATTCGCGCAGTACCGGAAGGCGAACTGGTGTTCCCGAACGAACCGGTCTATTCGGTATCTGGGCCGAACTGGCAGGTTGAACTCGCAGAAGCCGCACTTTTGAACATCTTTAACGCTCAGAGCCTGATTGCAACCAAAGCGTCGCGCATGGCTTACGCCGCAAACCTTGACGGCAAAAAACGCCCGCTGTTGGAATTCGGCGTGCGGCGCGGACACGAGCTCGGCGGCTTTTCGGAAACGCGGGCGGCGTTCATCGGCGGTGCGGCGGGAACTTCCAACAAAGCAGCGGCAAAGCACTACGGTATCCGGGCGGCGGGAACGATGGCACACTCCTTTGTGATGAGCTATGAGCGGGAAGTTGACGCGTTTAAGGCCTTTATGCGCGGCAATCCGCACAATACGACGCTGCTCGTTGACACATACGATACGCGCGAGGGAATTAAAAATGCCATCCGGGCAGCAAAGGAAACCGGAATTAAGCTCATGGGCATACGCATTGACTCCGGCGATCTCGCCTACTGGGGCAATGAGGCCAGGCGCTTACTATGCGAGGCGGGAATGCCGGAGGTCAGGCTGGCGGCTTCCAACGACCTTGACGAATATCTGATTGAAAACCTCATTATGGTACAAAAAGCGCCTTACGACATCTTTGCGGCGGGAACAAAGCTGGTTACCGCCTACGATACCCCGGCGCTGGGCGGCGTCTTTAAGACAAAATCGTACATGGGGCAGCCGAAAATCAAAATCGCCGAGGGAAAAACGACCATTCCGGGAATGACCGATACGTTACGGATTATCCGCAACGGCAAATTTGAGGGTGATGTTATCTGTCGGGCGGAAGATACGGATCTTATCCGCGACGGCAAGCTGACGCGCAATATAACCTCATACGCCCTCGGCAGTCAGAACGGCGCGCGGGCAACCTTTCAACGCGGCGAACAGGCAAAATTTCTGCTGCATCCGGTTGTGGAAAAAGGCAAAATCGTCAATGTGCCGGAACTTGACCTGCAGGTTTTGCAGCAGCGGGGCAAGGACAACCTCAAGATGTTGGACAGCGCATATAAAAGGCTTGCCAACCCGCACCTTTACGGCGTAGGATTGGAAGCCGGGCTGTTTAACCTGCAACAGGATTTAATCAGGGTTCATTCGGGGAGATAAGACAATGAAACATACATGGCATACTTTGCAAAACGGCTTAAAAGACTTTTGTGCGGCAAACGGATTTGACAAGGTTATCCTTGGACTTTCGGGCGGATTGGACTCGGCACTGACGGCTGTGCTGGCAGCGGACGCCCTCGGCGGCAAAAACGTTAAGGCGATTATGATGAAAACGCGCTATACATCTGATTTAAGCATTAAAATTGCGCGTGAGATTGCCAAGCTTAACGGGCTTGACTATCAGGAACTTGACATTGAACCGCTGGTAACGGCAGAAACAGATTTTCTGCAACAGGCGTTCGGTGAAAGCGTCAAAGGGATTACGGCGGAGAACTTGCAGGCTCGTATCCGCGGGCAGCTGCTGATGGCATTTTCCAACCAAAACGGCGGGCTGGTTCTCGCCTGCGGAAACAAATCGGAAGCGCTGACCGGGTACTGCACGCTGTACGGCGATACCTGCGGCGGGCTGATGCCTATCGGCAACCTTTACAAGACGACGGTGTTTGAACTGGCAAGATGGCGCAATACCCAAAGCAGGGCACTGCCGGAAGAAGTCATCACGCGGGCGCCGTCAGCAGAACTGGCGGAAGGACAGAAAGATGAAAACTCGCTGCCGCCGTATCCGGTTCTGGACGCTGTTCTGCGGCTGCTTACCGACGAACAAAAAACACCGGAAGAAGCCTGCGCCGCCGGATTTGCCCCGGCAACAGTCGAACAGGTGTGCCGGCTTGTAGCGCGTTCGGCATTCAAGCGGCGGCAGATGGCTCTGGCGCTGGACATATTATAACCTGATGAAAAAAGCAAACCGCCTGCAATATCTGAGGCTTTCAAGACCGATATGCAGGCGGTATTATATCCTGTACCGGCAAAAAATGGCGGCCGGAACATATTTATTTCAATGTATCCTTCAGCACTTTCAAAGCGTTCAGCGCATTCGGAAAGCCGACATACGGCATACACTGGATAATCGCCGCGGTAACGGTTTCCGGCGAATTTCCCGCTCTGATACTGCCGGCTATATGGCTTTGCAGTGTCTGCATATTTCCCGTCGTTACAAGAATCCCTATCGCCAGAAGCTCTCTGGTTTTGACATCAAGACCGCCGCGGGTATAAATATCGCCAAAACAAAATTCCGTCAGAAAACGCGCGGCGTCCTCGCCCATATTTCCGGGAAGCCCGGCCAGCGCTTCTTTTATCTCGTTGCCATATAACGGCTGTTGTATGGCAGAGCCCGCTGCAAATCTCTCCTCTTCGGCTGTTTTCCCCTGACTTTCCAGAGGAAGCTTAATTCCGCGTTCGGCAAACACTTCATTGATTACTCCGAGCGCGTTAAGGGTTTTCGGAAAACCGACAAACGGCGCACACAGATATACCGTTTCTCTCAACTCAATCGGCGTTACCCCTACATTCAGCGCCGCATTGGCATGCGCTTTCAGCTGCGGCAATGCTTGTTGAGCCGACAGGGATACAACCGTCAGCATTTCCCGGGTTTTTATATCCAGACTGCCTACGGCAAACACTTCGCCGAAAATATATTTCTGTAACATTTTCATCATTTCCGGGTCGTTTCCGGCATCGGTTAAAGCCTCGCCGTTAAACAACCGGCGGTAATTTTGTTTGCAGATTTCGGTTCGCGACATATTTTCTCCTCCCTGTTCAGTTACAGCAGCAGGCGCGGCACTAACCGAAAATAACACGGCAACTGCAACGCCCATTATCCCTTTCAGCATATTTTATCTCCTTTTTCCTGCCTTTTCGGCTACGATTTCGGCGATTTCCTTCTCGTCTTCCGGACTCAGCAATCCGTACAGGGGGATGGCAAACGGCGTAAAGTCTCCGTTATGCTTCTGCAGGAAATTGTACCGGTAGCTGATGCCGTCTTTCGGGACAAGCGTCAAAACGCGGCAGTTGCGAAAACAGCAGCGGACATCCTTTTCTTCCGTCCGGGCAATATCTTTCCACGGCAGCTTTTGGCAATAGTCAATTTTTATGCCCTCATCATCAACGACAACGGCCTTATGCTTCAAAACATATTTCCAGCCCCAGGCGAGCCAGGAAAGCAGACAGACGCCCAAAAGAACCTGCGTTTGCCCCCAAAACAACAGGCATGGGCAGCGAACTCCCCAGTAGACCAGCGTTATCGTCAATGCGAGGTTTAAGATAAGCCAGGCATTGAGTTTATTAAAGCGGTAATAAAAAATTTTCTCGTTTAAGTTTTCATTTGACATTGATTGTCTCCCTATTTCTCTCGGTTAAATGCGATTCTGTTTCAAGTGTAACATTTAGAGTTTGCTCTAAGTCAAGTATTTTTTGTTGCGGATAGCGTATTTTGCGCTGCGGAATGTAATTTTTGCTCCGGATATTTATTTACTTTTCCAAACATATATTTTATGCTTGGCATTTATAAATTTCATTTTATAATAAAAAAGAGCAATTTAAACGTCTAAGGCCGGAATTATGATATATATATTCAATTATGCATCACCGTTCGGAAATATCCGCCTGACAAGCGACGGAGAATTCCTGACCAACGCGAGAACAGAATTCTGGCAGGGTCGGGCTGACAACAAAGGGCTTTGCCCGAAAGGGGAAAGCGAAACCGACGGCTCGTCCCTGCCCTGCCTGCAACAGGCGGCGAAATGGCTGGACATTTATTTCGGCGGCAATATCCCGGATTTTCTGCCGCCGCTTAAATTATACGGTTCGGATTTCCAACGGACGGTCTGGCGCCTTTTGCAGGATATTCCATACGGAACTCTGACGACATACGGTAAAATCGCTGATACAATTGCCCGCAGCAGGGGATGCGGCAAAATGTCGGCGCAAGCAGTCGGCGGAGCGGTCGGAGCCAATCCCGTCGGCATCATTATTCCCTGCCACCGCGTCATCGGCGGCAGCGGCAGCCTGACCGGATACGGCGGAGGTCTGGCATACAAGGTCAAACTGCTTGAACTTGAGGGAATTGACTGTTCAAAACTGAAAATGCCGAAACAAAGCCGCTTCCTCTGATTTCAGGCACCGGTTTTGAACCTTCCTGAAGATAATTTCGGATATATTTGATAAAGCATAAAAAAATTGCAGCCAACGGAAAAGAATTGTTGACAACCCCGAAATACATATTATAGAATAAGGGATATGTTTAATGTATTGAGGTAGTTCAAAAATAATAACCATGAGTCCTGTATACGGGTATGTTTTTAATTTATTTTTAGTTTTAGTATTAGTTTTTTGCAATGCTTTTTTCGTTGTTTCAGAATTCGCAATCGTAAAAATCCGCCGCACCAAGCTTGAGGAACTGGCGCATGCGGGGAGCAAGCGCGCTAAAATCGCCCTGAAAATCAATGAACACATGAATACTTACCTGAGCGCCATCCAGCTCGGCATTACACTCGCTTCCCTCGGTTTGGGCTGGCTTGGCGAACCTGCCGTTTCCAGGCTTTTGGAAGACCTTTTCTCAGGCTTTTTTGCCGACAACAAAATCCTGCTCCATTCTTTGAGTTTTGGTATTGCCTTTACCTTTATCACGCTGCTGCACGTTGTTTTCGGCGAACTGGTGCCGAAGTCCATGGCCATACAGGATACTGAACGCTATGCGCTGATTATTGCGCCGCCGCTGTATACGTTTAATAAGATTTTTGCTCCGTTTATCTGGGTATTTGACCACGTTACGATGTGGATTTTGAAACTGATGGGCGTCAAACAGGCGGACGAAAACGAAGACGCGCATTCCGAAGAGGAAATCAAACTGATTATTGACGCCTCGCAAAAGGGCGGAGTCATTGACGATACGGAAAGCGAAATTATTCAGAACGCTATTTGCTTTTCGGAAATTTCCGCGCATGAGATTATGATTCCTCGGCAGGAAATGAAATGTATTTATCAAAACAGCAGCTACAACGAAGTCATGGAGTTCGTCAAGCAGCATAAGCACACGCGTTTTCCGCTCTGCAACGGCGATAAGGATCAGATTATCGGCATGATACACATCCGCGATTTGCTGGAATGCAAAAATTCGCCGCATAAAGACATTTTAAGCAAAATCGTACGCAACATCCTGTTTGTTCCGGAAAACAAGTCCATTTCGGAAATTCTGCACGAGATGATGAAAAAACGCATTCATCTGGCGGTTGTGGTTGACGAATACGGTGGGACAGCCGGTCTGCTGTCGATGGAAGATATTCTGGAAGAACTGGTCGGAGACATCCGGGACGAACACGATGACATCACCGAGGAACCAGTCAAGAAAATCAATGATACAGTCTGCGAATTTGACGGGTTGTATCTGGTTGAAGACGCCTATGACTGTCTGGGGCTCCCTTACGACGATAACGAGCATGAAGAGAGCACCATGGGCGGCTATGTCTTTAATCTGCTCGGGCGCGAACCGGTTGCCGGAGACAAAACCGAAGACGATTATTGCGTATATGAAGTTATGCAGGTCGACAATATGCGGATTACCCGGATAAAAACAACAGTCAAGCAGCCGCAATATGAGACGGCCAGTGCCGAATAGCGCATACAGAAAGGACGGAAAGTTTTATGAAAAAGAGCTGCCGCAAAGCGAGAATTTGGCAAACCGGACTGATATTTTGCGCGGTTTGCGCGGCAATTACGGGAAGTGCAGAAGCCGCACAAAAGCTGGAGCGGCGGCCGAGCAACAAGATTGAAACGACGGCAACCGGGCGGGTCAGTGCAACGATTGTCGCACCGGTATCAGCCGAATCCGCAAATGATTTAACGTTCGGGATGATGGTTAAAAACAATCAGGGAAAAGTTACCGTTGACGAGGACGGCAACCGTACGACAACCGGCCCCGGACTGGCAACCAGTTCCTATTCAGCCGGTTCTGTCAAACTGAAAGGCCCAAAAGCTCAGGCGGTTACGGTGGATATTCCCGATGCGCGCATTTACAACAATGAAGACAAAAGCATTGATATCCATTCATTTACGACAGACGCCGGAAAGGGAAATATCGTCGCGCTGGACAGGCAGAACGGCGAAGCGAGAGTTGACGTCGGAGCAACACTGAACATCAAAGACAAAGAAACGCAAGGCGGAAGCAGAAACGGCGTTTATATTCTGCAAACATCTTATTAGCTTTTTTTTAGCGATTAACCTTTTATCAATTAACTTTTTATCAGCCAATTTTTTATCATCCGGGACAGCATCTCAAATATGTTTTGTCCGGAGCAAAATACTGTGGCAGCTTTCAATAAGGCCGGGCAATTTTTATTTAGAAAAAGAAAGGAACTGACTTGTATTAAAGAAAAGGCAAATTACAAATTTGGTGTTGTTTTTTAACAATGGGCAGACGGTTTTAAACTCAAAATTAATTTTTTATACCTTAAAGTTGAGACGTTGATAAAATTTATTGCTATTTTTAAGGGGATAGAAATATGAAAAAGATTTATTTACTGGCAGCAGTTTCCGTGCTGACATTAGGTTGTGCGGAAGTTTGGGCTGCCGAAGCTACCGGCCAAGGAAATATCAGTGCGAAGATTGTTGCACCGGTAACCGTTACGGAAGCTCAGGCATTGGATTTCGGCACCATTCTGGCTCCGACCAGTGGTACAAAGAAAGTAAAAATCTCGGCGACGGACGGTTCACGCAGTGTTGATGGCGGTGATAATGGTATATTGGTCAGCACCAATAAAGGCGAAGCCGGATTGTTTAATGTAACAGGAGCCGAAAATCAAAGTATGACAATCCAAGTATCGGATTCCGTTGAATTAACTGGTACAGGAGATTCGATGACAGTTGACAATTTTGTTACCGAGCCGGCCAGCAATCTGACTTTGAACGGAACCAGCGGGCAAATCAAAGTCGGAGCGGATTTGACGGTTAATCAGGGACAAGATGAAGGCGACTATACCGGAACTTATCAGGTAACCGTAAGCTACTAGAACAAAGCTGTATAAAAAAACAGATAACTTATTATTTTGATTTATTTAAATTATATACTTTCGTTGTAGAATTTAAACGACCCCTTTAAATCAACAATAGCAATGAATATTTCTTAGGCAAGAGACTATCTCAATTTATCAACATTTATAAAGACTTATTTCAATATTCTGCCCAATCGGACATCTCGCCAAATTGCGTATAAAAAAGGGTCGTTTTTTATACGCAGGTATATATGAAATTTTATCGGGCAATTCTTTTCTTTTTAATATTTGCAGCCGAAAATACGTATGCAGATTCTGCCAGCGTAACGCAAACTGCTGACTTCGGAACTGTTATCCAGACGGCAGAAAGAACCGTTGCCAGACTGGGAACCGACGGCGTCGTTACATGGGACGGCGGCAGCGGTTCGGGTTCTGCCCGACAGGGAATTATCCGGTATGATGTAAACTGCGGCGTAACGCATGAACTCCAGATGCCTAACGGCATATCCGGCGGACAAAGCGGCGAGAATTGCGAATTTTCCTTAAATAATCTTCAGTTTAATCCGAGCAGTTTCTGGCTTGCGCCATTGGGTGTATTGGGCAACCGTTCGCAGGATATCAATGTCGGAGCAGAACTGACTATTGACGGTTATTGTAAAGCAGGAACTTATACCGGTACGATGACTGTTTCTGCAAGCACATATATGTGTGCCCCCAATGACGTCCAACTTACCTTTTCCGTTACGATTGCTGAAAAACTCGGCATTTCGGCAAAGCAAGACATAAATTTCGGAGCAATGATGTCCCCTTCCTCTGACGGAACCGTTACATTATCTTACAATGGGCAAAGGTCGGCAACGGGCGGGATTTACCTGATGAACAACGTGGACGTTTCGCAGGGAATTTTTACGATTGACGGCACGGCGGGGAGAACCGTTTATGTATCGCTGCCAAGCGAGGTTTTCATTTACAGCGGCGGAAATTCCCTTAGCGTCAACAACTTCACGGCCAGTACGGGAACACAATTTACATTAGCGTCAGATATGGCAGACATGCACATCGGCGCAACATTAAACGTACCTGCAAATGCGCCGGAAGGCGATTACAGCGGAACTTACACGGTTACGGTTTCTTATTAACAAGAGAGGTCTTTATATAATGAATACGCATATTTTCTTGAACCATTTATCGGCAACAGCAGGAAAGCTGCGGTATGCCACGATGCTGCTGTGTGCCACGGTGCTGCTGCTCTGTACGGCAGCGGGAACGGCAGACGCCAACATTTCCGTTTTTCCGTACAGCATCGACTTTGATGCCGCCTCGAGCAAACGCGTGCAAAGCGTACGGATTATCAATACGTCCAGCGAAACGCAGACTTACCGGGTCAGCTTCGTCAACTTCATACAGGACGAAAACGGCGCGCTGAAAGAAACCACAGACAAAAAAGGCTTTTATGCCGACAAATATCTCAGCTGGTCGCCGCGGCAGTTTACGCTAAAACCGAATGAAGTGCAGACAATCAATATCGCCCGCAAAAGCCTGGCGCAGGCTCCGGACGGCGAATTCGTTTCACACCTTAAAATCAGCGAGGTTATGCTCGGCGCCCCGAAGCCGAAGGCCAAGCCAGGCGCAAAGTCGAACACCCTTTCCATGCAACTTAAGGCGTTGTTTGCAATTACACTGCCGGTTACAATTACCAAAGGCGACAATCTTTACAGCAAAACCGAACTTTCAAGCTACAAGCTGCTGCCGGACGGAAAACTCGAACTGGTTTTCAAACGCTTGGGCAACAAGTCGTCGCGCTTTAATATTGCCGTTGCCGACGGCAAAGACAAGGATATCGGCCGGATGAACGGCATCAAGATATATATGTCAACCGATACGCTTAACGTTAACCTGCCTCTGGACAAGAATGCAAACATCCATAACGCAATTTTGAAACTGGAAGATGCTAAGACGAAAGAAGAAATATTCAGGCAGGCGCTGCAGCTTTAGCCCGGCTTGGCTGTTGGCGGCCGCCCTCTTCCTAAACGGCAGTGCCGCCCGAGCCGAAGACTTGACGGACTACGGTGATGAACCGCTGATTTTGGAACCGGTGGTTCAAGGGTTTAACCTGAGCGACTATGCTTACGTTTATGCCAAAAACGGCAAGGAATACATTTCTTTGCCGCAGATGTCGGCGTACCTCGGCCTGAAATACAAAATCGACGGCAACATGATTACGGCACAGATGGCTGACGACGAAGACGCTACCATTATAATTGATATGGCACAGCGAACGGTAACGGCATACGGAAGCATTTCTTCCTTTGCGGCCGACGAAATGACGGTTATTGACGGGACGGTCTTTTTTGCCGCAGACTTTTATATACGCCTGCTCAAGATGCAGATTAAAATCGATAAGCTCAATATGCAGATGACGCTCGACCGGGAAAAGGACTTTCCGACAACGGCAAAGCTGAAAGCCGAGAAAAAACGCGGCAAGGGTTCTTATAATTTCCAACAGGACAGTTTCAGCAACTACGAATTTGACAACCGCTGGTTTGGCGAACCGGTGGTGGACATTACGCTGGGCAAAGGCTGGGGACGTTCCAATGATACGGGAAAGAGTTTTAACAGCGACGCATATTCGGTTAATCTGGCAATGATTGCCGGCGGGCTGGACGTCAACACCTATATTTACGGCGACTCATATTCCGACCGCAACCCGAGGGTCAGAATTTCCGGCAGCAGGACGTTTCTGGACGAACCCGAAAATAAGTTTAACCTTAAGACTCTGAAAGTCGGCGATATCAGCGGGCTCAGTTCTTCTTACTTTGCCGATGCCAGCTACGGACGCGGCGCGGCAGTCAGCAGCTTTAAGAATCTGGTGATGTCCGCCAACAAGACGATTGACATTACCGGTCCGCTGCTCGACGGGTGGCAGGTTGAGCTGTACTGGAACGAACAGCTGGTCGGTTACAGGCAAAACGGCGTCAACGGACAGTACAACTTTCCGAATATGCCGGTTTCGTATGGCCTGAATACGTTTAAGCTGGTCTTTTACGGCCCGTACGGCGAAACACGCACCGAGTATGAACGCTACTATTCCGGTACCAGCCCGGTCAAAAAAGGCGAGTTCGGCTATACGGCGGCGGCATACCAACCGTACCGCTATCTGATAGAAGACAACGAGCCATTTGAATACGAAGGCAAAGACACGCCTATTATTGACCTTACCGGTTATTACGGCGCGACCGACAACCTGACTTTAATGGGCGGTTTTACGCAGACGCCGGATGCAGATACGGGCATTGAGACGCAGCATTTCGGCATGGCTGGCGCCCAGTATGCGATTAAGGGAAGTTCTATCCAATATAATCTGGAGCAAAACCTGGATACGCAGGAATTCGGACACCACGCGGAATGGCAGGGCGACGTTTATATCGGAACGGTTTATGCCGGTTATGACAAGTTCAACAATATCCACTCGCCGGTTTCGTTCTACGGCGACGAATATCTTGACGAACAGTTTGAAGCCAGACTGTCGGGCATGCTGCCCTGGCGGGTACCGTATTATCTGAGCTGGCGGCAGGGAACGCTTGAGAGCGACCAGACATCGTTTAACAACATGACGGCGCGATTGTCCAAACAGCTGATAAACGGACTGAACCTTACCCTTGAGGACAATTACTACGATTATGCCCATTCGGAAAAACCGTATAATACGGTACGCGGCGGCGCCTACAAATGGTGGGGAAATTTTTCTTCCGAGACATGGCTGACATACGAAACGTCGCCGGAAAGCCGGTTCACGGAATTTTCTACCCGGCTGGACTGGCGCACCGGACGCAATACATATCTTTCCGGAAAATATACGCGCAACCTGATTGAAGACATGGATTATTTCTCATTTTCCGGCGGACAGGTCTTCCCGTTCGGCGGATTGACGGCGACGCTCGAAGTTGACCGCGATTTCAACATCAGTTCATATCTGACTTATAACATCAGCTTTGCCAAGACGCCGGACAGAATGGGCATTATCACCTCGGCAAATTCCAAGCTCAGCGATACGGGCACGATGTATGTCAAACTTGCTGACGAAAGCGGCAATCCTCTTGAGGGAATCGGGCTGAATGCCAACGGGCTGGAAAAAGAAGTCTATACCGACGAAAACGGCGTGGCGGTCTTAACCGACCTGCAGACATACGAGAAAACAATTTTGAATGTTGACACGGAAACGCTGCTGGATATTGCCCTGCAGCCTAAAAACGAAGAGAAAAAGCTGGTGCTGCGGCCGGGTACCGTACGAACCGTCGCCATTCCGTTCATCCATCGCGGTGCGGTTGAAGGCAAACTTGCCAATGACGACAACATCCGTATGTTCGGCTATCAGGTTACAGCGTTTGATTACGCCGGTAAGGAACAAGGGATGACGTTTGCCGATGTGGACGGATTTTTCATTTTGGATTCCATACCATACGGCACATATAAAATCATCGTGTCAAAAGACGGGCATGAGCTGGCCGAACTGCAAGACGTTAAGATTGACGACGTATCGGTTTACATCCAAGATGAAATAAAACTTGATACCAGAGCGGCGGCGTTTTTTGCCGAAAATGACAGCGAAAAACAGCTATTGCAGCATGAAGAAGAGCATGAACGCGGCTTTAACCATCAGGAATACCGCAACAATGATTTTCCGATTGATATTCCGCAAGCCGTCAACGAACCGGGGGAAAATATACAGCCAATCAAAATCGAAGAAATTGAGGGCGATATTTTTGCCCGCGCGGATGCTCCGGTTTTTGACTCGGTCGCATCTGTACAATCATACGCCCGATATATGAGCTTTGCCGAAACGGAAAAGGATATTTTCAATACTGGCGGAGAGGACGGCGATGCGGCTGCGGTTCTCGGCGATTTAAGCCGCAACCCGGCATTGCAGGAACTGATAAAACCATAGCTGACGCAATATGTGCTGCGGCACAAAGGTATCGGCATTATGAGTAAGCCATTTCCCAAATGCAATGCGGCGGCTGATTATTTGCAACAAAAAACCGCTTGTTGGCAAGCGGTTTTTGAATTTCAGCAACTTTTGCGACATACTGTCTGCCGGAAGGCAGACCGCCGCGCTGCCTATTCCGGCAACAGAGGGGAACGGTATGCCATATACGGATCATCCTGAGCCGAAATTATGGTGAAGCTTCCGTCTTCATTGACAACAGCCTTGTCAATCTGATTCAGTTCATATTCGCCAAACTGATTCAGGTCAGCCCGCTGCGCCCCCATCAGATAAATATCTTTGACGGTTACGGTTCCCGGATTGGATGCAAAATCCAAACGAATGCGGTACACTTCATCTGACGGAATAACTATGCTGTATCTGTGGGTTCCCGCTTTTCCCGGATATTCGACCATATGCCCGGCATCAAACCAGACTTCGCGCTCTACAGTATAAAACACTTCGTAATTAAAGTCTTTTTCCGAAGTCGCCGTGAAGGTCAGCACCACATTCTGCGGTTCAACTTTTATCGCTTTTTTCTGAGGTTTCGGCGTTTCGCTCCCGGCTGCTGCGGCAACGGCACCAGAAGCTTCTTCGGATACAGCCTGGCTTTCTTTCGCAGGCTTCTGCTTTTCTTCCGGCTGTTTCTGCTGTTCGGCCGCCTTTTCAACAGCAGAGGGCTTATCCTGTTCTGCCGCCGGCGCTGTCGCCTCCGCCTTCGTTTCAGGCGCCGTTACTGTCGGAGCCGGTTCCTTTTTGCCGGAGAACACCAGCATAAACAGCAAGACGGCAACCACCAAAATTATAGCGGCGACTACCCACTGTTTCGTATTATTTTTCTCTTCCATAAAATTTTCTCCCTTTCTTAAAATAAACTAAGGAGAATTGTAAGCAATAAAATTGCTTTTTTCAACCCTTATTTTAAAGAACCTATTTTTAATGGCGACAAAATATTCTTGACATTCCTTCTACATTTTATATAATTTTGGACAAATTTAATATTTATTGTGTCATTTTTATAATATTTATGTATGAAACGATTATTTATTTTTGATGTTGACGGCGTTCTGTTAGATTTGTGGCCGGCTATGAGATCTGTATTTGCCTGTTATTATAACATGTCATTAAGTGATAAAGACTGGGACGACATTATTGATGATTTCCTTCACAATCCCCAGCCTTATCTGGAATTTGGCGAGTATTTCAGCCAATCGCAAACTTTCAAAAACCTGCTCCCGGTAAAAGGAATGCCCGAATTGGTCTTTAGCTTGTCCAACCATTGTTTTGATTTAGCAATAGTCAGCTCTGCCGATCCTGCGTATATAGAACAACGCCGCCAAAACATTAAAGAGCATTACGCCGATTGTTTTGAAAAGATTATTTGTGTCGGAATGAAGCAAACAAAGGAAGAAGCTTTACGCCAAGTGGCTTCCGGGTATGACGAAGTTTTCTTTGTTGACGATAATCCCCGGCATTTGTTTGAGAGTATCGGTATTGTTACCTGCCCGATTTGGCTTGAAAACAAACATCATTTGTTTTTATGGCAGGGCATTGACAATACCTGCATCAAAAAGGCCCGAAATGCCAAAGATATTCTTGATATCGCACTGAAACATGCTTAATCTTTGAGAACAGGGCAATTTTAACGAAGCCGCGACATTTTCTGTCGCGGCTTTGCTGTATCCTAATAATAATTTTACTGCTCAAGTTTGTTTTATTTCCCCTGGCAAACCAGTTCCCAATACATTCAAACCAACCGGCTCTGCCTGATTGCGGCGCGGACGAATTCCACGAACAGCGGATGCGGCGCAAAAGGCTTTGACTTCAGCTCGGGGTGAAACTGTACGGCAACAAACCACGGATGATCCGGGCGCTCGACAATTTCCGGAAGTTTACCGTCCGGCGAAGTTCCGGAGATAACCATACCGGCCCGCTCCAGTTGCTCTTTATACTTAATATTGACTTCATAACGGTGACGATGACGTTCGGAGATGTGTTCCGTGCCATAAACTGCCGCCGCTTTGGAACCGGGTTTCAAAACGGCTTCATACGCGCCCAGACGCATGGTTCCGCCCAAATCTCCGTCTTTATGACGTATCTGTTTCGCTCCGTCTTTATCCCATTCCGTCATCAGGCCGACAACAGCTTCGCAGTTTTCATCCAGTTCGGTCGTATTGGCGTTTTTGACGCCGAGAATATTGCGCATAGTTTCAATAACGGCCATCTGCATTCCAAAACAAATTCCCAAAAACGGAATATTATGTTCACGCGCATATTTGACGGCGGCAATTTTCCCGGCCGTCCCGCGCAGACCAAACCCGCCGGGGACCAAAATTCCGCTGACGTCGGAAAGCAGGGCTGAGGGCTCTTCACGTTCCAAGTCTTCGGCATCAATCCATTTAATCCGCACTTTGTATTTGTTGGCAATGCCGCCGTGCGTCAGAGCTTCGCCCAAGGACTTGTATGCCTCAAGCAATTTGACATATTTGCCGACCACAGCAATTTTAACTTCTCCCTCGGGCGCCTTGAGCGTTTCAACGATTTTTTCCCACCGGCTCAAATCGGCATCGGGGCACGGCAGATTGAAATAGCGGCATACGGCTTTATCCATACCCTCTTTGGAATAAGCCAGCGGCACCTGATAAATGTTGCTGACGTCCAGTGCCGGGATAACGTTTTCCTCACGAATATTGCAAAACAGCGCAATCTTTTTGCGTTCGTTTTCCGGGATTGGCATCTGGGAACGGCACAAAAGCATATCCGGCTGAATACCATATTCCTGCAGCTGCTTGACCGAATGCTGCGTCGGTTTGGTTTTCAGCTCGCCGGCAGTCGGAATATACGGCAAAAGCGTCAGATGCAAAAACATTGTACGATTACGGCCGAGGTCGTACGCCAGCTGGCGGATGGCTTCAAGATAAGGCTGCCCTTCAATATCGCCCACCGTACCGCCGATTTCGCACAGTACAAAGTCTTCATCTTCCAAATCACTGACGATAAAATTTTTAATCTCATTGGTTACATGGGGAATGACCTGAATGGTAGATCCGAGATAATCCCCGTGGCGCTCCTTATCTATAACGCGCTGATAGATTTTACCGGTGGTCGTGCTATCGCTTTTCTTAGCTGCAACGCCCGAAAACCGCTCATAGTGCCCCAGGTCAAGATCGGCCTCGGTTCCGTCATCGGTTACGAAAACTTCACCGTGCTGAAACGGGCTCATCGTACCTGGGTCGACGTTCAGATATGGGTCAAGCTTTCTCAACCGCACTTTAAAGCCCCGGCATTGCAAAATTGAGGCAAGAGAGGCGGAGGCCAAACCTTTTCCCAGTGAAGAAACAACGCCGCCGGTGATAAAAATAAATTTGGTTTTCGGGTTTAATTCAGACATTTTTCTATCCTTTTTGGTTAAATTTTGCAGTGAAAAAGGCACCTCCCTGAAAAGGTGCCTTTATTTTCAGTCCTTATTGACGACATATCGCTATTCCGCTGCCGGAACGGACGGAGTTTCAGGTGCTGCCGCCGAAGCAGGCGCCGGTGCCGGATTTTGAGCTGTATCAGAGGCTGCCGGAGCTGTGCTCTGATTTTGCGCCGCTGCATCAGGAACGCTCGGAACCGCCGGTTCGGTCTGCACCAGAGGCGCAACGTCGGTAATTGACTCCGGCTTTCTGGTTTCGCCTTTATAATACAGCGAAAGCAAAATCGAAGTAATAAAAAATACGGTTGCCAGAACTGCCGTGGTACGGGTCAGCAGGTTTCCTTTGCCGCGTGCAGACAAAAAGCTGTCCGCTCCGTTGCCCCCGCCCAGCCCGCTCAGGGCATTGCCGGAATTGCGCTGCATCAAAATCAGCACAACCAGCAGGATGGCTACCATTAAATGAATGACTAACAATACAGATCCCATTTTTATTTCCTTTATTGATTATTGTTTGCTTGCTTCGGCAATAGCCATAAAGTCCGCCACCTTGAGGCTGGCTCCGCCAATCAAACCGCCATCGACATCTGGAAGAGCCAAAAGCGCTTTGGCATTTGCCGGTTTCATGCTGCCGCCGTACAAAATGCGCATTTTGTTGGCATTGGCGCGGCCGAGCTTCTTGCTTACCGCCTTGCGGATTGCGGCATGGACTTCTTCAACATCATCGGTTGTCGGCGTACGTCCCGTCCCTATCGCCCAAACCGGCTCATAGGCAATTACCGTATTCTGCGCCGTGGAAACGTCCGGAACGGAACCGTTAATCTGCGACGTGCAGACATCTATGGCATGACCAGCATCACGCTCCGCCTCGGTTTCGCCGATACAGATAATAACTTTCAGCCCGGCATTAATCGCCGCCTCGGCTTTTTTTCTGACCAGTTCATCGCTTTCATAGTGGTCGGTACGGCGTTCGGAGTGCCCGACAATCACATACTGGCATCCGAGGTCCTTGAGCATAACCGGGCTGATGTCGCCGGTATGCGCTCCAGACGCCGCAAAATGGCAGTCCTGCGCCCCAAGCATAACCCGGGACCCTTTAATTGCCTTCTTTGCCGAAGCCAACAGGGTAAACGGAGGACAAATCAGGAATTCGCAATCTTTGCGGGCAGCCTTTTTGGCTTCCTGGGCGACGCCTTTGGCCAAAGCAACGCCGTCTTCCAAAAGACAGTTCATTTTCCAGTTGCCGGCAATTAAAGTTTTTCTCACCATGTTCTTAATCCTCATTCCATAAATTATAACTTGTTCTTTTTTAGCACAGGCTTTTTTATTTTCCAGCTAAAAAAAAAGTTGTTTACAGAAAAATTCCCCCGCCCGGAGGAAACCGCCGGATGAAGAAAAAGGCTGAATGAAAGAAAAGACCGGATAGAGGAAAAGACCGGATGAAAAAGCGCCGGTTCAAAACAAGGCGAATGCTTTCCCGCTTTGTAAAAAAAAACGTTGAACATATTTATATTTGCAATTGCATAAATTTTTTTGGCTTTTATAATGGGCAACAATCAGGTTATTTTTGGGATGGAAAAAAATGATAAGTAAATTAGCTAAAGCACATGAAAGTTGGGTTTTCAAAATTATTTCCGCAGCGGTAGCCGTCAGTTTTGTTTCGCTTTTCGGCGTTACGGGCTATATTGACAGTGCCAGCCAGAACCAGACCGTGGTCGATGTTGACGGCAAAAAAACGACGCAAAGCGAATTTTCCTACAGATTACAAAAAGAGCTGAATGCACTAAAAAATCTGACCAGCGACGATTTTGAACTGACCGACGATATGCGCAACGCCATTACCGAAGGCGTATTGAGACAGATTGTCGACGAGAGCGTTCTTGACCAGACCATGGCCGAAAACGATATTTATTTCCCTAAAGCCTATGTTCAGCAGATTATTTTCAGCCAGCCGGAATTTATAAATCCGGCCAACGGGCAGTTTAACCCTGAGATATTCAAACGCTACCTGTCTTCCGCCGGCCTGAACGAAGACGAATATGTAGCCATGGTTAAGCGCCTTATGGCACGCAAAATGCTGGTTACCGATCTGGTAGAAGGTTTTGGTGTTCCCGAAGCTCTCAGCAGAGCCATCCACAAAATGGACAATCAGCGCAAGTCCTTTAAATATGTTACGGTATCGCCGGCCGACGTTCGAATTGAACGCAAAATCAGCGACGACGAAGTCAAACAGTATTTTGAAGACTTTTCGGAAAATTTTATGATTCCGGAGACAAGGGAAGCAGAGGTTCTTTTTGTTCCCAATGAAACGGTTTTGAAGAAATATGCCGCAAGCGACGAGATGGTTGCGGATTATTACAAGCAGCACGAGAAGGAATTTGACCTGCCGGAGAAAAGGGAAGTATTGCAGATGGTCTTTACCGACAAGGCGCAGGCAGAAAAGGCGCTGAACGAAGTAAAAGGCGGCAAAGATTTTGCTGCCGCGGCAAAAGATATGCAGGCGGAAAATGCTGACGAGCCGACATTGGGGCTGGTTGCTCAGGATGAACTGGCGGAAGATTTGGCGTACGACACTTTTGAAATGCCGTTGAACGAGCCCCGCCTGTTGCAGGTTGCCGACACATGGCAGGTTGTCAGCGTCAAACAGATTGTTCCGGCAAAAAAAATGACGTTTGAAGAAGTTAAGCCGCAGATTGAAGAGATTTTGAACAATGACAATCTGTATGATGCCCTGCGTGATGCCAGAGCTGAAATTGACGATGCCGTCAACGGCGGCAAAGATTTGGCAGAAACCGGAAAAATGTTCGGTATTGAACCGGTACGGATTTCCGGTATCAGCGAAACGTCTCCGGTTGAAAACGCCCCGGCACAGCTTAAATCTCTGACAACTTCGCTTGATTTTAACGAACTGGTCTTTTCGTACGGGCTGAACGAGATAAGCTCGGCCGAAGAATTTGACGACGGTATTGCCGCTATCAAGGTTACCGCAGTCAAAGATGCCCATCTGCCCGAGATTGATGAAGTCAAAGACAAAATCACAGCAATGTGGGAGGTTCAGGAAAAAGATGCGCTGGCTAAGGAAACTGCCGACAACATCATTGCCGATGCCGAAAACGGCGAACAGCTCGCCGATGCGGCGAAAGCACGGAATTTGGAAGTTTTCCGTTCCGAACCAATCAACCGCAATGAAACATTTGCCGGTTTGAGCGCACAGGAAATAAACGACCTGTTCGTAACAGAAGACGGCGCGGTCAAACTTTATGAACACCCGGGAAACAACTTTGTCATCGTTACCCCGTATGAAACGGTCAATTATGCCGACGAGCTGGACAAAGATGCTCTGGCGGAAGTAAAAACCCGGGCGGCGGTTTCAATGGGCTCGGATATGGCTCAAAGCGCATTGAATGCTTACGCGGAAGGCATGGATATTAAAATTGACTATAAACGCGCAGGATTTTCCGAATAATGAAAATTGTATTTATGGGAACGCCGGATTTTGCCGTTCCGGTTTTGGAAGCACTGGCGAAAGAGCATAACATCGTCGCCGTTTATACCCGGGCGCCGAAAGAAAGCGGTCGCGGCAAGAAGGTCAATAAGACACCGGTACACCTTTTAGCAGAAGCAAAAGGCATTGAAGTCAGGACGCCGAAGTCTCTCAGAAACGAAGACGAGCAGCTGAGCCTGAAAGCACTGGGGGCGGATATGGCGATTGTCGCCGCGTATGGTTTAATTTTGCCGCAGACTGTTCTGGACATTTTTCCCAAAGGATGTATTAACGTCCATGCTTCTTTGTTGCCGCGCTGGCGCGGGGCGGCACCGATACAGCGGGCAATTGAAGCCGGAGACAAGAAAAGCGGCATTTCCATCATGCAAATGGCGGCGGCGCTTGATGCCGGCGACATTCTCAGCCAGGAAGAGGTTGTTATTACACCCGAAATGACGGGAGGCGATTTGCATGACGAATTGTCTGCGGTCGGGGCTGATTTGCTGGTCAGTACCTTGCGGCAGCTGGACAATATTGTTCCGACAAAGCAGGACGAAAGTCTGGTAACTTATGCGGAAAAGCTGGACAAAGCCGAATGCCGACTGGATTTTGCCGGAAACACGAATGCGCTGGCTGACAAAATCAGAGCGTTTTCCCCCTACCCTGCGACATATTTTACCTACAAAGGCGAACGTTTTAAGGTTTACCGGGCTCAGATATGCGACGGACAGGGCGCACCGGGAGAAATTATTGAAGGCGAAAAGGCTCTGACGATAGCCGGATGCGAAGGCAAGGCACTTTGTATCGAAAGGCTGCAACGGGAAGGCAAACAGCCGATGGAAACGGCCGAACTGCTGAAGGGCTTTCGTTTTGAAAAGGGCGTGATTTTATAATTTTTTTGCTTGATTATATAAAAATGTTGTATATACTCGGGGCAAATTTGTTGTTGTAATCCGCGGGCGTGGTGAAATTGGTAGACACGCCAGACTTAGGATCTGGTGGCTTTGCTGTGAGAGTTCGAGTCTCTCCGTCCGCACCATTTCGGGTACTGCCGAAATGGGCTTTTTGGAAGAGATAAATATAATGAAGATTAAAGAAGTAAAATCAGAAGGCTTGAGCCGCGAATATAACGTTACCGTCAGCGCTGCGGATTTCACCGCGGAAGTTGACAAGAAACTTCACGAGATTGCCAAGACGGTCAGCATGGCCGGTTTCAGAGCGGGAAAGGTTCCGTTTGCGATGGTTAAGAAAAAATACCAGGGCAACGCAATGAGCGATGCGCTGGATGAAGTTGTCCGCAACGGCGTCAACGAAGTCCTGAAAGAAAAGGAATTGCGCCCGGTATTCACGCCGGATGTCGACCTGAAGAAGTTTGAAGAAGGTAAAGACGTTGAATTCAAGGTATCCATGGACATTATGCCGACGATTGAACTAAAGGATTTCTCCGCAATCAAAATCGAAAAGCCGGTAGCAGAAGTTCCCGACGAGGAAGTTGAAAAAGCGCTGAACTATATGGCTGAGAGCCGCCGCGACACGATTAAGGTTGAAGAAGACCGCGTTACGGCCAAAGGCGATATTGCGGTTATCGATTTTGTCGGTTCCATTGACGGCGTAGAATTTCCGGGCGGCAAAGGCGAAGCTTATCCGCTGGAAATCGGTTCCAACTCCTTTATTCCGGGTTATGAAGACCAGCTTATCGGCAAGAAAGCCGGCGAAGTCGTAGAAGTAAAAGCAACTTTCCCGGAAAACTACCATGCCAAAGATCTGGCCGGCAAAGAAGCCCTGTTTGTAACGACAATCAAAGAAATCAGAGAAATCAAAAAAGCGGAAATCAATGACGAATTCGCAAAATCCATGGGCGAAGAAAACCTTGACAAGCTCAAAGAGACCGTCAAGAAGAGAATCGCACAAGATTATGAAACCGCTTCCAAGATGAAACAGAAACGTTCTCTGCTGGATGCTTTGGACAAGGCTTACAAGTTTGACGTTCCGGCCAAGCTCGTTGACATGGAGTATGAAGCGATTGTCAAGCAGTATGAAAACGCCAAGAAAAACAATCAGCTTGACGAAGACGAAAAGAAGAAAAAGGAAGAAGACCTGCTGAAAGAATACAAGGAAATCGCCGTTCGACGTGTTAAGCTCGGTCTGTTGCTGGCCGAAGTCGGCAATGACGCCAAAGTAGAAGTAACACAGGAAGACCTCAACAAGGCGATTATGAGCGAAGCTCAGCGTTATCCGATGCAGGCAAAGGCCATTTTTGACTTTTATCTGAAGAACAAAGAAGCGGTTGAACGTCTGCGTACTTCCGTTTATGAAGAAAAGGTCATTGACTATGTCCTTTCCAAAGTCCAGACCAAAGAAAAGAAAGTTTCGGTTGAAGACTTGTATAACTTTGACGAAAAGGCAGCATAATCAGACTTTGCAAAGTCAGGCATTATGTCTGTCCGGAAAAAAGAGCCGCACTTTTGCGGCTCTTTTTCTTATGTTTGGAAAACAGTAAAGATATAAAGAAATCTTATTTTTTAGTCAGATGAAAAATATATTGACAAAAAGACAAATTTAGCTGATAATAATATCAAATATTAATCATTAAAATATAACTTTATGAAAAAATTATTATTTATGATTGCAGTTGCAATCTGTTATTTGTTTTTGGCATCATGTTCCGGTGAGCCGTCGTATGAATATAGTGAATACAACCGACTGTTGCCCACTCCTCCGCAAGAGCTCAATGTGCCGGAAGATGCATCTGAACTTAGTTCGGACTCTGTTGTTGCCACGTTAATAGCGATTGGTGGAGATGGCCGACGCCGAACAAGTTCAAGTGTGGCGTATGTGTTATTATCAAGCGGTGAGGTCTTGTTTTTTAAAAAATCAGATGTTATCCTGCCTTTTACCAAAGAGCAGGCAAAAATCTTAATGCTCGCCAAGATGAAAGGGAAAATGCTTTCGGCTGAGGATTAAAATTTAAGTTTTTGAAAAGACGGTTTGTTTGAACCCGGAAAATTTTAAGACGCTTCGTATGAGGCGTCTTTTTTAATATGTTTGTACCAGCAACAGCTTTTTTATGAACATGGGCTTTTTTTGTTGCAAAAATACAATAGTTTTGTTAGATATGTTGTTAGTTTTGCAATAAATTTTCCAAGAGGCGGCAATGTTTAACATCGGCATGGATATTCTGATTGATTCCCTATACGAAACGCTGGCGTTGTTTCCATACCTGTTTCTGACATATCTGGCGCTTGAATTTCTGGAACATAAGACATCGCGGAAAACTCTATCCTATATAAAAAAATCAGGTTCTTATGGTCCGGTTGCCGGCGGATTGCTGGGGTTGATACCACAATGCGGTTTTTCGGTCGCGGCAGCCAACCTCTATGCGACAGGCATTATTACGCTCGGCACGCTGATGGCCATTTTTCTCTCCACTTCCGATGAGATGCTGCCGATTTTGATTTCCGGCGGCGCAGGAGCGGCTTTGATTGTACAGATTTTGGGAATTAAGGTTATTTTTGCGATTGCCAGCGGTGTACTGTTGGATATTTTCCTACCGCAAAAATTTATCAGGCACAAACAGGAACCGGACATTGAGGCATTTTGCCAACGGGAAAAATGCAAATGCGACGACAAGGAAAACATATGGCATTCCGCATACAAGCATACTGAAAAAATCAGCATTTTCATCTTTATTTTCTCTCTTATCGTCAACGCCGTTTTTGCATTTGGCGGCAGAGAGACCGTGCAGCTGCTGTTGACGGGAATGCCGATACTCAGCAAATTCATTGCGGCAGGCGTGGGGCTTATTCCCAGCTGTTATCCATCGGTATTGCTGACGCAGCTGTATCTTGACAATGCGATTACCTTGGGCACAATGCTGGCGGGAACGCTCAGCAATGCAGGACTGGGATATCTGGTTTTATACCGGGTTAACCCGAATCGGAAAGAGAATCTGCGCATACTCGCACTATTGTACGGTTTGGGTGTTGTATTCGGCATCGTTGCGGAAATTTTGCTTTAAACGCTCAAACGGAACCTAAGGCCTCAGGTCTCAACGAAATGTGCGGCTATCCCTGCGTATAGCTTTGACGCAGAAGGGCTATTTCTTCCTCATATCCGGGAATTTCGTTCGGCGTTTCCAAATTAACGGGAATACCTTTGAGCGCAGAATGATTGATAAACCGAATCAGAGCGTCTTTTCCTATTGTCCCATGCCCCAGCCGCTCGTGGCGGTCTTTATGCGACGCAAACTCCGTCATACTGTCGTTTAAATGAATCGCATGCAAACGATTCAGCCCGATGACACGGTCAAATTCTTCCAATACTTCGTCCAGACGGTTGACAATATCGTAGCCGGCAGAATAGACATGGCAGGTATCCAAGCATACACCGAGACGTTCCGGCGCATTAGAGCTGGCACGGGAAATTATTTCTGCCAGCTCCTCAAAACGGGAGCCTACTTCGCTGCCTTTGCCGGACATGGTTTCCAATAATACCGTTGTATGGCGCGCTTCCGGCATTACGGCATCCAAAATCTCGACGATTTGCGGAATAGCGGCGGCAATTCCCTGCCCTACGTGTGAACCGGGATGGAAATTATACAGGTTTCCGGGAAGATTTTCCATCCGTTTCAAATCATCGGCAAAAACCTCGCCGGCAAATTCCCGAACCGATGTATCTTTTGAACAGGGATTGAGCGTATACGGCGCATGAGCCAAAATTTTGCCAAACCCGTTCTGTTTTGCCAATGCCAGAAATTCAGAAACATCGGCCGGCTTTATGTCTTTGGCAGCACCGCCGCGGGGATTGCGCAAAAAGAACTGAAACGTATTGGCATTAATTTTCAAAGCCGTTTTTCCCATTGCGGCAAAACCGGCAGCTGATGACAGATGACACCCCAAATACAACATTTTACTCTCCTTGCACAATTTCTGACCGATTTGTTTTACAATTGATTTGCAAAAGCGTCAATTTTTTTATGCAAATATTATTTTTATACATATAAGATTATTTGTATACCAATCATTTTTGCGTACAGATAATTTTTTTGCGCACAGATGAAAAAAAAGCTTGTAATCTAATTTTTTTTTGTGTAGATATATGTTCGTTGAACAACGGAACGTAGTTCAGCCTGGTAGAACGCTGCGTTCGGGTCGCAGAGGTCAGTGGTTCGAATCCACCCGTTCCGACCATTATAAAAAAATAAATGCGGATACCTTTTAGGGTCCGCTTTTTTTATACCCTTTTGTAGCCCAATTCTAGCCACTATTCCCCTTTTCAAAATTTCCTATTACGCGGCTGTCATTTTAATTGTTACTCCCCCAAAAGTATACCTATACCCAAAAAGTATACCCTGCCATATCTGCCAACCAAAAAGTGCCGCTTTGATTTTAAGATATTGATTTACAATGTTTTCCATACAATTTTATTACTCTTGTGTTTCTAATCTACTCAAGAGAGGTTGACATTAGGTTGAGAAACGTCAGTTTAAGTTCTTGATTTTATTATTAATACAAACCTTTTTCAATGCAAGGTTCTTTTACGAATGGGTTTGGGTTTCCTTGAATTTCCTCGATACGTTTGGCCCGGGTGCATTCCCATGGTGTGACCGGATATAAAACATTCCAGGCATCCATCAGCCGCCGCGATTGCTTACTCATGTTATATGTTGGGTATTCGCTATCAAAATAAAGGTATGTCCTGGCAATTTCGCCTTTGCACATGTCCGCCGGCTCAACCTTGTGGCCCAGCACCTTAAAGTTACAAGCATCAATGATAAAATCAACATCTTCCGGTAATTCGGCAAAATTGTAATTTGACCGGACAGCATTAACCGCGCCAACGGACGGATAAAGATTATACATGTCAGCCTGCATCATACGAAATTGGCTGTTTGTTTTGTTTGCACAGCGGCGGCCTTTGAATGGTTGGCCTTTTTTGTTAACACATGCCGGGTCTCCCACACGCCATTCTCGGAAAGCGCGACCAAAGTTCTCGGCCGGAACTATATGTTCCCATTCCATGCGGCCAGCGCGTTTTTTATGTTTCGCTATGTAAAAATCTGACGGTAATATGGTCCTATTATGAACATCAAAAGGAACATGACAGTAAAATGTCTGATGATGGTCATAATATACCAGGTTTTTCAGGTCATTTTTGGCCTTATTAAAGGACATAATGCGCTCATTTCCGGCTAACGCTGAGGTTGTGATGAACATCATCGAACATATAAGAGCATATTTACACACTATGTTTGACATATGTTTATCACCTTTTTTTTGTGGGTCAACGCTGTTTTCATAGCGACATAGGCTCCTCCATAATCGCGCTTAACGTAACATATCATGTAATCTGTGTTGAAAGACATCCAACGGTTGCGCCTTGTGATCGCAAATCGCTGAGGACCAACCTCAACACCGTCTGGTAAAAAGATATGATCATAATAACGCTCTTTCCACTCGTAATCCTCTTTATTTGTTGGAATGTAGGACAGAACAAGTGCTAGTTTTATGTTTGGGAATTTTTCTTTGAGTTGTCTGACTGTATAGCTACAAAGGGAATCAAATTCGCCTTTGGCACCGACCCAAAATTCAGTAACATCGTGATTTTCGATAAGATCGGTAATTGAAGCAGTTAATTTTTCTTTCTCTGCTTCTGTAAGCGGTGCGTATCTATGACCAAAGAACGTGCATATAGCCATTACTTATCCATTCAGCCCGTAGTCATAACCCGCCATATTCCAGGCGGGTGGATGTGCTAACTACGATCAGTATGATAAGTAGCCCAGTTATTGGGGCGAAGCCTTATTCACTGGCATCCACCCCTAAGGAGTAGATGCCCCAAAACATTCGCTCTGCACCCAAAATAAGAATCAAAAAGGATGCACAAACGACTGCCCATACTGATCAGATTTAGCATATCCTAGCCACGATGGGCCACCGTGACGGGCTATACTATACCCGATGTTAACAACAAACGCAAGAGATTTGTGAATTTTTTCGACAACTCCTGCGCTGGACATCTACATTTTACTGGCAGACATCCCCACCGGAATTAGAATTATACAAATAAAAAAGGATTACAATTGCGCCACCGTAAACAGAAGTCAAAAAATGACACAACGAAACTGTGCTATGTCAAAAATTGTCAGAGTTTAGGTTTTTTCTACCAATCTCGTTCTTCATCTTCGCGTTCCCAACTCAGATTTCCATGTTCATTTATGGAATTGCCTTGGCCGTCATCGTAATTATCGCGCTCGATCTCTCCGGATCGGATATAATCTTCTGCGGTAGGTTCATGATTAAACGGACTGCGCCTTCTTGGTTGTTCGTTTGATTGATTCATAATTCCAAAAAACAATTCACTGAAAAATCCCATAATAATGTTCTCCTTTGCCGGGAACTTTTTAGCAGAAAATAAGCCAAAACTTAAATTTTTTTTACTGGTTCGTGCCATTTTTTGACATCTATTTAATTGACATTCGAAATTGATTTAATGTATAATCATCCAGCTATTAGTAAAAATGGAGCCGGAACATGTATAAAAAAACGCAAACGCTCAATGACCTGATTTTGTGGATGCAGGACACAGATGACGGTATTTCCCTTAAAGATATCATGGAAAAGTATGATGTCTCCCTCCGGACAGCAGTCCGCATGAAAGATTCCATCGCCGAAAAATATCCTGAATTAAATGAAATCAGCGGTCCATACAACACAAAACGTTGGTATCTACCCAAAGGTACCGGCCGCGATATGGTTAGCTTTTCAATGGAAGAGATTCACGCGCTACAAAACGCATCCAAACTTTTGGCTTCTAAAAAGATGATTGATTCTCGATATATCGATAACGTCCTGCACAAGATAAAGGCCCTCATCGGTAAGGATGCCATCAACAGAATAGAACCTGATGCCGAAGCACTTTTAGAAGCTGAAGGTTACGCTTTCCGGCCAGGACCAAAGATTATCATCAACACAGAACACTTAAAACAGCTCCGGTACGCAATTATTGCGTGCAACCGCATTAAAATAAAATACGATTCTGCGCACAACAAGGACTGGCGCGAGCTGTTCCCTTATGGTTTTTTATATGGAAACAAGCATTATTTAATCGCTTGGGATCCGGCAAAGCACAAGATGTGTCACTTCAACCTGAATAAAATAAAAGAAATTGAAGTTTTAAATACATACTTTAAACGCGATCCTCATTTCTCTCTTAAAGAATTCAGCGAGCAAGCCTTTGGTGTTTATCAAGAGAAACCTTTTGACGTTGAGTGGCTGTTTGATGCAGAAGTTGCTGATTCCGCGGCTCAATATACTTTTCATCCGAAGCAAGAAGCAATCCGCAATCCGGACGGTACGTTAACCGTTAAGTTCCGGGCTGGCGGCGCACGTGAGATGGATTGGCACCTCTATACCTGGGGTGGCCACGTTAAGGTAATCAAACCGGAAGATTTTGATAAAAGAAAGTAACTTTAATGTGGATTAGTAAGGAAAAATACGAAGATATTGAAAGGCGTGTAAAGGAACTCAACGAGGAATTACAGCGGCTTTATAATTTAGCATATCTTGTCGATATAAAACAAGACGGAATGAAAATGGTCATGACCTTTTGCCAAGGCGATAAAATGTTCACAATTGAGGCTGTTCGGATTATTTCCGGCGGCAAGGATATATCAAAACTAATTCCGCCCGCTGATTAATTCAATAGCGGTATTAATATCGTCCATATTAGAAAAGCGACCAACGGTAATTCGGAAAGAGTGTTCTGCTTCCTCTGTTGTCAGACCAATTGCCTTCAAAACGTGTGATGGCTCTTGAATACCGCTAGTACATGCAGAACCGGTAGAAAATGCTATTTTAGGCTGTAACGACAATATCATGTCTCGGGCATCGCGGTTAGAAAGCATAACATTAAGATTTCCCGGATGCCGGTTATCCATTGTACCATTGATTTTTATATCCGGGAATTTAGACTTTAAACCCTCAAGCAATTTCGCGCGTAAATCACTAATATATTGGGCCTCTGTGTCCTTTAAATCTTTCATCAGGCTAAACGCTTCGCCCATTCCGACAACTAAAAAGGTCGGCATTGTACCGGATCTGTATCCACTTTGTTGACCACCGCCTCTTATAATAGGTGTCGGTTTCAATTCGCTCGCTTGATTAATATAAAGTGCGCCAACGCCTTTCGGTCCATAAACTTTGTGACCGGATAAACTCAGCATATCCACGTGATTTTCGACAACATCAATGTTTGCATACGCGCCTTGTGCCGCATCAACATGAAAAATTGCACCTTTTTCTTTGCACATTGTGCCAATTTTTTCTAAAGGTTGATTAACGCCGATTTCGTTGTTTGTTGCCATTGTTGAAACAAGAAGTACATCATCTGTCAGAAGCTCATTTAATGCATTAAAGTCAATAATTCCATCGTGTTTCACAGGAATTTTTTTAATAGTAAAGCCAAAACGTTCTAGAAAGCGCGATGCCCCCAGGACACATTTATGTTCAATTGCTGAAACAAGGATCGTTCTCCTTTTTGACTTATCTAAAGCCGTGTAACCCATTCCAATGATCGCTAGATTATTTGACTCTGTTGCTCCTGATGTAAAAATTATTTCATCTTCAAGTGCATTAATATAATCAGCAACCATTCCTTTTGCGCTTTCAATAGCATCATTTGCTTTCCACCCGAAAGAGTGCTCTGATGAATGAGGATTACCAAATTCCGTTGTCATAAACGGGAGCATTTTATCCAAAACGCGCGCATCAAGAGGCGTTGATGCCTGATAGTCAAGATAAATACCTGTATTACCAGTATTTTCGCTGTTTTTAAGTAAATTTGATAAATTATTTTTCATTTTTTTCACTTTTCTATGGAATTTTTTTTTTGAATCCTGTATCATCACTTTCGACTGGAGAATGTCGCCAGCGAAAAAAAGGATAGCATAAAATGAAAAATGAATCAACTCTAAAAAATTCAAAACCCGTTTTTTCGGGTCATGAAACATTTCCTCTTAGGTACGGATGGCTGAAAAAAGTGTACGATGCGGCTACCGCTGTGGAAGAAAAAAAAAGAAATATTTCCAAGGACTTATTCAATAATATTGAGGCAATTTCGATCCTCGGCGTTGGTAAAAACATGGTTTCATCAATGCGTTATTGGGCTCTTTATACAGGCATTTTAGCTGTGAATGAAGATAAAAATTTGTATGTCACAGACTATGCAAAAAAAATTTTCGCAGATACCGGCTTTGATCCATGGCTTGAAAACTATGCTACCCTTTGGCTAATACATTGGAATTTGGCGACAAATCCGAATTTGTTTACTTATTACTGGGTTTTCAACAGGCTCAATGCGGCAACCTTTGACAAGGATTCACTTGTAGCCTCTATTCAGGAAGCTCTTTCTGAGTACGATTTACCGGATGTTTCCCTCTCTACTTTAAAGCGTGATGTTGAGTGCTTTCTGGGGGTTTATTCCACCCGTTCTGCAAAGGAAAAATCTAACGAAGAGAGCATTGAGTCACCGTTGACAGAGCTTGCCTTGATTTCGCCGCTTACACGTAGAGATTTGTTTCAAACAAAGGTCGGCGCAAAACCTAATTTATCCGTTTATACCTTTATTTTCGGGCTTCTAATGTTCTGGAAATTTTATTCTCCTAATTCTAAGACTTTATCCTTAGAAGCGATTTGTTACGAAGAAATGTCACCGGGGCGCATATTCCTTATTAATGAAAATGCTATTGGAGATTTTGCCCAAAATATTTCTGAAGTTACAAATGGTTTGCTAGAATGGTCAGAAACAGCGGGACTAAAACAAATCTTATTAAAAAAGGATATAGATTTGGAAAAAGAAGCCTTTAAGATCTTTGAAAGGAATTACAAATGATGGAAAAAATGTCCGACATCGTAAAAATAAATACTAGATTTTGTCGTTCAATTAACATTAATCAAGATCTTGGAAATGCCGATATTCTTGCAGGCTTTATTTGTCCTGCTTCGTCTGAAATTGCTTTGCTTAATATTGCTGAAAATGTATATGCTACGGGGCAAGCCGCATTTACATGGACAGGCCCTTATGGTTCCGGTAAGTCTTCTCTTGCTTTGTTTTTATCAGCATTAATAGGCAAAGATAAAAAACTACGCGCCCTAGCGCAAAGTTTATTTAAGGAATCTGCAAAAGAAGAATTTTACTCAAAAATCAAAGTAAATGACGGTTGGGAAATTCTTCCAATAATCGGCGATAAACAGGATCCTGCGATACTCTTAAAAGAAGCTATTGAAAAGAAGCAAGGTAAAAAGTGCACAGACATTCTAAAATCAATACAAGAAATCGCCGATACATCAGATGGACTGCTAATTTTTATTGATGAAATGGGAAAATGCCTAGAGAGTGCGGCAAAAGGTCAAGGCGACGTGTATCTGTTTCAACAATTAGCTGAGTATGTATCAAGAAGCAATGGCAAAATAATCCTTATTGGAATTTTACACCAGGCGTTTGCAGAGTACGCACGTTATTTGCCGCATACTATCCGCGATGAATGGATCAAAATTCAAGGACGTTTTGTTGATACACCCATCAATACTGCCGGCGAAGAACAAATTGAATTGATTTCTAAAGCGATAACAACAGACTTTACCTCATCATCAATAAAGGATGTTGTTGAAAAAACGGTTACGTCCATTGCAAAAAATAAACTTATTACATCAAAGGATGGTTTAACGCAGTCACTTCTTCACTGCTGGCCTATTTCTCCAGTAGTAGTTACGTTGCTAGCTCAAATTTCAAGAAAAAGATTTGGCCAAAACCAGCGCAGTATTTTCTCGTTCTTGAGTTCCGGAGAGCCGAAAGCATTCAGAGACTTTATTAACTCAACAAGTTTTTCCGATGATAAGATGTACATGCCGGAGGATTTGTTTGACTATCTGAAGCTAAATCTTGAATCTTCTATTTTATCATCATCTGATTCAAAGATTTGGAACATTGCTACTGACGTTTTAGCGCGTTGCCAAGCAAAAGGAGCTTCCCTGGAACACATAAATGTCTTAAAAACGATTGCTCTGATTGATATGTTTAATGGTGCTTCTGGCCTTGTTTCAAATGAAGAACTCCTCCAGGCACTTTATCCAAAGGCAAATATAAAAGCTATTATAAAAGATTTAACATCCTGGTCAGTCATTATTCTTAAAAAGCACTTAAACGCGTATTCAATTTATGAAGGTAGCGACTTTGACATAGAAAAAGCACTTGCTGAAGCGTATGCCGCAATTCCAACGCTTGAAATTCAAAAACTCGTTGATATTGCCAATTTCAAACCGATTATTGCAAAACGCCATTATCATAAATACGGATGCATGAGATGGTTAGATATTCTGCTTACCCCGGTTGAAAATTATAAAGAGTTCTTGAATCATGAACATGATCATAACAAGTCTGTTGGTTTTTTTGCTATCTTCCTCCCGCAAAACCCGACTGAGGAACAGAAAGCAACCGAAATAACGCAAGGAAAAAATAAATTTGATTTTCCTGTGTTTATGACTGTTGCAAAAAACACTCAGACAATTAATGAGTACTTAAAAGAATTGCTTGCCCTTGAGTGGATCCAAAAAAACAAAAATGAACTAGCAGGCGACCATATTGCACGCCGTGAAATAGAAAATAGACGGTTAATCATTATTTCGTTGCTAGAAGTCCAATTGAATGAAATTTTAACGGCTTCTGAGTGGTATAAAAATGGCGAGGCTTTAGGATTAATTAAGCAGAATGAATTTAGTATTTTAGCTTCCAAAGTCTGTGAACAAGTTTATCCAGAAACTCCAATCATCAAAAGTGAGCTGGTTAATAGAACAAAGCCTTCAGGAAGTGCAAACAGCGCATTGAACAATTTATTAAAGGATATGGTTTTGCAAGAAGGCGAAGAACTTCTTGGTATCAAGGGCTTCACCCCGGAACGCGGCTTGTTTAACATTTTGCTTCAAGAAACTGGTATATATCGCCTAACAGATAAGGAAACATACGGATTCGGAGCACCAAGGGCCGAGAATTTATTAAGCCTTTGGAAAACAACAGATTCAATGTTTAAAAAAGTTAAACGAGCTGTTTCATTGGCTGATGTTTATGAGCAATGGAGTAAGCCGCCGTTTGGTATAAAGGCCGGATTATATAATTTCCTTGCTCTTGCATATATGCTAAGCAGAAAAACAAAAATAGCAGTCTACAGAGACGGGACGTATATTCCTGAGATAAATGACCTTTTAGTGGATTATTTATTGAAATCACCTAAAACCATTTCATTAAAATTGGTTGATGCAGATGATGTAACTGGTCATATTTTACCGGCAATCGCACAATTGTTAAATACGCTTCAATCTACAAATCAAATACCACTAAATGCATCACCGTTAACAATTGCTCGTAAATTGGTGCAGATTATCGATAAATTGCCGCCTTGGGTATTGAAAACTAAAACACTGTCAAAGCGGACGATAAAATTTAGGGAAGTTGTCAAATCGGCAAATGATCCGCATAAATTGCTTTTAGAGGATATTGAGAAAGTCTTTTATGACGAGGTAGAAAATAAAGACGGCGATAAATCAGCCATCATTATTCAGAATCTGAAGGAAGCCATGGAGGAACTTATCAATATTTATCCGGCAACCATGACTAACATCGCTTTGTTGTTGACTAATGAATTGGATGTTCCTCTTGCTACGCCAACACATTTAGAAAAGTTACGTGAACGCGCTAAGAATATCAAAGGCGTATCGGGCAATTTCAGAATTGATGCATTTGCGGCTCGTATTTCTACATTTAACTCAAGCCTTGCAGATATCGCTGGTATCGTAAGTTTAGCAAACAACAAACCACCGCATGACTGGATTGATCTTGATATTGAAAATGCTAAAAAGGAAATCTTAAACCTTTGTACCGAATTCAAGAAAGCTGAGTTATATACGAAAGTCAAAAATCGCCCAGCTTCACGACAGGCTGTCGCTTTTATTGCCGGTATCGGAAATAAAGCTGAAGTTATCGAGGGCGAATTTGATTTGCTTACCGATATGCAATCTGACGTATCTAATTTAAAAAACAAAATTAAAGATGCTGTTAAAGATACGACAAACAAAAATGTACTTTTAGCCGCATTAACCGAAATTAGCATTGAGTATTTAAAGGCAGGAAATGACTGAAAAAGTAAAACACGTTTTAGGAATATCGGGTGGAAAGGATAGCGCGGCTCTCGCTGTTTATATGCGTGACAACTATCCTGAGCTTGATATTGACTACTTCTTTACCGACACAGGAAAAGAACTTCCTGAGGTTTATTCTTTCCTTAGCAAACTAGAAGGATATTTAGGTAAACCTATTTTGCGTATTAATCCGGATCGCGATTTTGATTTCTGGTTGATGCAACATAACAACTTCTTGCCATCGGCACAGGCCCGTTGGTGTACGATTTGTATGAAACTAAAACCTTTTGAAGCTTGGGTCGGCAAATTCTTAAATGACGGATATACCGTGTATTCATACGTTGCTATTCGCTCAGACGAAGAATATCGCGAAGGCTACCAATCTCGCCATGAAAATCTAAAAGTAAAAATGCCTTTTAGAGAAAACGGAATTGATAAAAAAGGTGTTATTGACATTCTTGAATACTCAGGGCTCGGGTTACCGGATTACTATAAATGGCGTTCAAGAAGTGGTTGCACGTTCTGCTTCTTCCAAAGAAAAATTGAGTGGGTTCGCTTAATGGAAAAGCACCCGGATGCTTTTGAGGAAGCTAAGAGTTACGAAAAGAAAGCCACCGCTAGTGGATCACCTTTTACATGGTCTGAACATGAATCACTCGAGGCTCTATCAAAACCTGAAAGAGTAGCACAAATTAAGCAAGATTATGAGAGACGTCTAGAGCGACTGAAAAAGCAACGTATGGCAAATCCTCTTCGTCCTGATAATGATGAAATTGATATGGATGATTTATATGGTAAATCGAAGGTTTGTCTTGCTTGCCATAAGTAATTTATATTAAATCCTCTAGATATTCTGCTTTTAGTGCGGCTATGGCTGAAAGGATATCATGACGGAAATCTTCCGGCTCCTTACCAATTATAAGCTTACCATCGCGGAAAATTTCATTAAACGGATAAATGCTGACCAGCTTCTCAATGCCTGTTTCAGCATATTCACTACATATTTCCAGGATCTTTTTAGAATCTGAAAACAAGGACATATCTTTTTCTTGATCTAACCAAGCAACAGCAATCAGCAAAGGCCATTCTTCATTTTGATCAATCTGTTCTAGTGTGAATAGTGAATCTCTGCGTTCAAGTGGTGTTCTTTTTCCTTCTTTGAAGCCAATAATACAACAAAGAGTGTAAATATTGGTATATTTATCAAACACTGGAATATTTAGACCGTCTGTATTGTTTCTATTCGTACAAAATGATTGATAAAAATTTTTCCACTTTTGTGAAGTATAAACTGCAGGGGATTTTTCTCCCGTTGTATTAATTATATGTTGTGCCATTAGATTGTGCTCCTTATCGGTTTCCAGTGATTGATATCTTTTTCTACTAATTTTGAAACTCCGCCAGAACTTTCAATTTCATAAATTTTGTGCCATGCACCTGATTTCTTTAGTGCATTCGCCTCATCAATTGTAAATTCTGTATCGGTTGTTAGCAGAATCCATTGAGTGAGTAAATTTGGTAGTCTTTGAAGACATGCATCACGTGGTGCACCGGAAAGTCGACCGAAAGGTGTATCCATCAGTAAAGGCATTTCGAGCCCAATAGCCACTTGCATGAGGGAACAAATATAAGAAATTGAAACAACCTGCCTTTGACCACTAGAAATTTGTGGCAATATATTTATATTTGACGGGCTTAATACGTCTAAAATAAATTTATCAGATATTTCTATTCGAGATATTGCTTGAAGGGTTTCTTTATCTGCAATTTGTTTCATTATTTCTGTCGCACACGCTGATAATTTAACTCTTAATTCATCGCTATATGCATTATAAACATCTTCAAGTGCCGAAGACGATTTTCTTAATAAATCAAGTTGTCGTTGGAATCCAGCTAATTTTTCATCTTGTTTTGAATATTCTGCACGTTTTTTATACAGTTCCTCATGTTTTATACGCTGTGCCGTTAATTCACTTTCTGACGCACCTTTCTTTTCTAAATTACGCTTTATATCAGCATCAATATTGGCATTTCGTGTTGCATAATCTTTTGTACTTACACTCGCTTTTAGTTCACCATTGATACCTTGGACCTTTTTATTTAAACCTTCTTTTTCGTTTTTCTTTGAGGAATATTTTTGCAGAATTTCTTCTGTATCTCTGTTTATTCTTAAGCTAATTTTCTGTGTTAAATCTTTTGTCATTTGATAAACTTGGAAACCAGCTTCAGCATACTTTCCTATACTTTTATTTAAGTAATCTTTCAAAATGTCGGCAGCTTCTGTGTGAACTTTTAAGTCATTACCACAGATACAACGACCTCTTGTTAGAAGTTCTTGTATGAAATCATCCTTGATGTTAGATGGAAGCTCGCCACGGTCAGCACGCTGTTTTAAGTCATTTAATGCATCATTCACAACACTTTCCCCTAGGTATGCAGGAAGCGTTTTGAGTGTTTCTTTCATTTGCCGTCTTATTTCGCCTAAATCATCATCAATATTACTAATTTCTTTTTCAAGTTTATCCTTTTCTTTTTGTTTTTCAGCACCTTCAGCAGAAGCACGTAGCTTATCAGCAATTTCTGCCTTTTCTTTATCAAGTAAAGCAAGCTCATTTTCAATTGTTTTCAAACCCGTTTCCAAAGCATCAATTGCCTTTTCGTTCTTTTCAATATCTTCATTTACTTTATCCAATTCTGCTGATAAAGAATTGTCTCTAATCTCACGTTCAACGGATTTTTCAGCTTTCGAAAACTCGTTTCTGACAACATTTATTGCATCAAGACGTAATAAATCCGTAATACCACGCTTGATATCCTTCATGCTTTTTGTAGATGGCTGTGTAAGTTCTTCCATTTGTTCACCATCAAATAAAAAGAAATCCTTATTTTTCTGATCAATTATCGAATCAAGTATCTGCTTTATTTGATCGTGGTCAGTAATAGGAGCCTTTGTACTATTATTAACCGTCTGGACAAGTTTGACATCCCCATATTCCTGATTGAATTCTTCCCCTTGTTTTACACATAGTATTGAACGGGAAAGTTCATAGATAACTTTATTATGCTCAAATTTAAGTTTTACAGAAGCCTCAACGTAGTTACCTTTTGCCTTTTCAACCAAGTTTTGATTAACCAAAACTAAGCCTTTATTGCGCTGTGCAGTGTCAAGATTATCCCTCTCAAGATACGTGTTACCATATAAACAGAAAATTATTGCACGAAAAATACCTGTTTTTCCATAACCATTCAAGCCGTAAATCACCGTAACCTTATTGCTATCGCCAAACTCGACAGTGTTTTCACCTGCAAATTGCCTAAAGTTATTCAATGTTAATGATAATAATTTCATTTAGCCCTCCTTAGACAGTCTTGCTGAATTTATTTCAATTAAATGAGAAAGACGCTGAGATATAGCACTATTAGACTGAGCTTCCTCCGTCATTTTTATTGCCTCTTTTACTGTAGCAGTGCATAATTCTCTTACTTTTTCATCCTCGATTTTATTAATTTTATCTAGAGGATTAACCCTGTATATGGTTTCTTCGCTCATTCGTCATCTCCTGTTTGGCGGTTGATTTTTGTTTCGGCTTGCAACTCTTTATTGCGATTATATAACTCGTAAGGACGAATGTCAAGTTCGTCAATAATTCCATAATGCTCGCAGACATGGGTTATTATCCCTCTTGCTCCAGATCTGTTTTCAGAACAATTGTTAAATTCCGCAAATCGTGGAAGTTCACGGGTTAATAATGAAACTGCAATTTTTGTATCTGGGCAGTTATCTATTACCCATGGGCCTACAATAAAGTCATAAATATAGGCTCTATTTTTATTTTCGTGTAAACGCAAAATACGCCCACGTCTCTGAATAAATTCTTTAGGATTAGTTGTACTAGACATAATATAAGCACGTTTTGTTGCTGGCACATCAACACCTTCATCAAGGCACCTTATTGCAACTATTCCATCTATATCGCCATCTGCAAAACTTTTAAGAATTGCTGGGCGATCTTTATTTGGTATAGTGCCTACAAATTCATGTACTTTTAATCCAGCATTTGAAAGGGCCTCTAAAACTGCTGGACATTCGCCTTTTGCAACATAAAACAAATTATGTTTATATTCTTCACCTCTTTCTTCAGCCTCTTTTTTGTGCTGTCTGACCAATTTTACAAGTTCAGGAATTTTATTTTGTGCTTTTGCAACTAGGTCAGCTCGTTTTAATAACAAACCCTGTAATTTGTCCTCATCTTCTTTAGATTTTGGATTTTTTTGAAACAGTCTTGCTATTCTATCTGATAGCAAACTATATTCGTTAAGCTCTTCTTCTGTTAGTTCAATGGGAATAGGATAATATTCGTAGGAAGTAAGGTATTTTTCTCTAATGGCGCGATCCAAAGGAAATTCAATAACCGTTTTACCAAAATATGATTGAATTAAGGTTGAACCTTCATCGTCATACCATCTGATTGGTGTTGCAGATAAACCAATTCTATATAAAGAACTATCAAAAAGTGTTCTTTTATAGTTACTAGAACCGGCATTATGAGCTTCATCTGCGATTAATAACCAGCGAACTTTTTTTAGTGAATTTTGGATAATCGACTGAAATTCATCATTAGATGCCGTTGCATACAAAGCCACAATACACAAATTTTGAATTTGGCGAGATTTGTATTGATTGATGCCAGCATTTAATTTTCCCATCCAATTGTGCTTATTTTCATAGCAAGGAATAGGATCATATCCGTTTTCTTTTAGATCACTTATCCATTGTGATGCAAGGTGTTTATAAGGAACTAAAACGACAAAACACACCCGTTTATTTTCATCTCTTAAACGATTAACCGCAGAAATAGCTGTAAAAGTTTTCCCCGTTCCAGTAGCCATTTCAAAGAAACCCTTACAATCATTTTCAAACCACGCGTCAATACCTTCTTGTTGATATTTCCTTAGAGTTCTCCTCTCGCCAGATTTTATTTTTTCCGCAATCGCTTTCTTTAAGCGTATAAGGTTTTCAGTATAGCGCGATCCAACTTCAATAATATTCCTCTTTGCAGTTTCTGTTAAGGAGTAAATCTTTAAATTTGAATGTCTTCCATACCATTTGTCGTCGAATTGTTTCATATGATCATTAGCATACAGAGATCCTTCACCCCAAGTGGTAAATATATTAACAGTTTCCTCATTTATAGATGCTTGATGACTATCATTTTGCGAGCCTGCAACTACTATTGAATCACCATCTTTATTCGTAAATATAGATGTTTTAGAATGAAAGATTCCGCCTGCAAGGTTACCACAAGGGATTGCAAATTTAAATTCTATATACCCTTCTTTTATCAAAAAGCTAAGAGTTGCTAGAGTATTTTCTTCCATCGCCTTTTGTAAAGCATCCGTTGTTTCTAATACTGTCTTATCAATTATTGCTTCTATTTCCGTATCAATATTTGTTGCTTTTTTTATGGCATTCCAATCATCTTCCGATAATTTAACAGAAGTTAAGATTCTTGCGTGACCACCTCGGACTATAAAATAAGATAAACCCTCTGCCACTTCTTTTAACCATGATGATGAGAAGAAACCAACTCCCCTTGAATATTCAATGGTTGTTTTTAGAATATTATCAACAACATCCCTCATAATATTTGTATCTAGGGTTGTATAAGTTCTTTTTAACGATAATTCTCTAAAATTCTTCACAATAGTTTCCTCTATATTCTGGTTTAATGCATACATTTTTATTTTGATCTCGTAACTCTAAACAACTTTTTTCTGTAAATAAGTCATTTTGAATCGACTTATGATTAAATGTTTCACTGTGCTTAAACACATCATTTCTTCTTAGTAGCCTCTCTAGTTTTTCTGCAGGCATGTACCATGTATGCGCAAAATCAGATAAAATGTACGCTACAAGCTGATCCTTTGTTTTTATATTAGTTTGAAAAGGATTTAATACAACTAAATGAAAAATTGTGAATGAACTACATTGAGAAAGGATAGACCGTAATAAATATGGAGACCATTCACATTCGTTATTCAGCACAGGTAAGTTGTTTTTAGAAACCACCTCAGTAAAACTCATATAGTTTTTTTGCGATGCTTTAAATAATTCTTCAATTAGATTTAATAATGAATTTTTAAGCTTCTCATTAATTCCCGCATATTCGTTAGTAATCCAACAATCTTCAGCAATCTCTAAAAGCTGATCTTTAATTTGTCCCTTTACATTGTATCGATGGAACCCATTAGCTTCACAAAAGTTATTAATTTCAGATGAAGTTACCCATTTGCGAGATCTACATAAATTGTTAATCCAATTGTATAGAACATCCTTAGGCGTTGAACTTCCCGTTTGTCCTATGACGCCAGATGATGTTATTGAATACTTGAAAGTAGGACAAAAAGCTTTAATAAATGCCGACATACTCTTTACATCTAAATCTTCTTGATTGTAAACAGATATCCAATCAGCAAAGTTACTTTTACGTATAATTTCCAAAGATACGAAGCCATTTTCTTCAACTTTTGTCTCAATTTTACCTACAAGTTTAAGCAGTTTTTCTTGATTAATAGTAATGCCAGCTCTATGAAAATATCCGTTTGCAGTTCTAAAAACATTGCTTGATGCGCCTAAATAGTTTGCTATTCTTAAATCATCCCATCCTAATGAGTGGAAATATTTTTCCACTATTTCATTTGGAATAATCCCTTGACGGCCAGTAAAAAAAGATTCAAATACATCAACTTGCGTTGTTTTTTCCCATTCTGAACTACTAACAGTAAGTCGCTTAAAAGTTAGTTTAGGATCATTTTTCCTTTTCAGAAGACTGAACAATAAATAGTTTGAAAATATGCCGTTAGTCTTAAAATAGTTTTTGTTTTCCTCATATATTGAATCAATAAGAAAGGAGTGTTTCTCTTGATCCAATTTTTCTTTACAAAGCTGAAGTGCATAATCAACAGCAGATTCAGAGTAATTTATCGTATCAATATTACTGTATTTACCTATATCAACAAGAATTAGTTTTGAATTTCCAGCTAAGCGTGAAGCTAAAGCATTAGGTGTTGATAAATCAATTCCTGGTAGTGCTTCTTGGATCTTGGAAAAAATTACATCTGCATCTTTTCTTAAAAAAGCACCATTTGGATAAAGCGCATTAAATGCATCAAATATTTTTTCTGAATCTTTTTGAAGCTTTGCAATAAAGCAACCTTTCTCTTCATCAAATTCAAGGTAATTTTTAATAAAATTATCGGAAAACTGTGTAATTAGTGTGGTGAAATTAGTTTCAGTATCATCGTTATCGCTGTCTACTCTTATGTATTCTTTCAACCTTTCGGATAATAATACACCAATTTCATCTTTCGAAATATATTGTCCTAAATTTGATGTGTCGAAAACCTCACCTAAATCAACAGTATTTTTGATAAATATTTCCATATCAAGGTCTACGCTATAATCAATATTTTCATTTCCATTTGTAATATTGTTCAAAACAACTATATAATCAGCAAGTGGTAAAAATTCAGGGGCTGAAATTGAAACAATATCACCATATATATCAAAAACAGAATTTATATCTGCTTCATAGGCATTCAAAATTTCAAGAAGTTTTTTCTCTTGTTTTACTTCTATTTGTCGTACACGTTCACGGGTTAAACCATACTTCTCCGCAAATTCTCGTAACGTAATTTTCTTTTTTGAAGCAATTCGGCCTAAGTATATGTCAAATTTTCTTTCGTCTTGCTTTATTGCCTCCTCAAATGACTTTATTTTGTCTGCTAAATTTTGGAATTTACCAGTAAGAGAAATCGGATCCGCTGTTTCTTCAACAATTTCATATGGTTTGTTAATATCAATATTTAATGAACTTAGAAATGATTTAAGTTCATTTACGGATCCTCTACCAACATTTTGCAATCTTGCAAATTTATCAATTCCAAATGATAAAATATCAGAAATTGTTTCTAGATTGTTATTTTTTAATGCATTCGAAAGGCGAACAGAAAATTCAGGCCTAAGTGCACTTGAATTTGCAATATAACTTGGAATTTTTTGAATAGATTCGTAATAGTCTTCAAGAGAATCTGATGGAAAATTCTTTTTTAAATCTTGAATTAATCTTTCAATTTCTATGGCAGACTTCAACCCCATAGAAGGTATTTTTTTTAAATCACTTAGATTGAATTTGAAAATATCCTTAATTGATTTATATCCAGCTTTTTGTAGAGCATTTTTAGATCGTACAGATACCAGTCCATTTTCGTATAGATAAGATATTGAAAATTGATCACTTTCATATTGATAGTCGTCTACACCTGCTTTTGCCTTTTGAATTAAATATACAATTTCGCGAATTGATCCTTGCCCTAAATTTTGTATTTTATATAAATCTTCCGTTGACACTTCAAAGAGCTCATTCAAATAATTATACCCTGCATTTGTAAGCGCATTATATGATCTTCGCGACAACTTTCCTCTCTCAAATAATGAATTAATAGTAACTTGAGGAATATTATCCTGCGGTAAATTATTATAAAATTCTTCCTCAGAATTGTAATTATCTGCGGCAGTATCTACATTTTCAAAAATAATCTGATCTTCAGAGGTATATACAAAATCTTTATTTTCATAAAACGTCGGAGATAGAATTTTTTCAAGAATACCAATCTCAATATTGCAAGATTCTGAGAGAACAAATATATTAATCCCGTCAAGCAAAAAATATGTAGTTAACCCATGATCTGTCAAATATCGATTAAGAAGGATACTTTCTCGTTCATACGAAATGTTTCCTTGAAGCGGCAATTGATCATTAGTTCTTGGATATTTTAATAACTTAGTTCCTTTTTCTGAACCTACAGAATATTTTTGTAATTTTTCAGAAAGAAATTTAACACCATAAAGCCCTAATAGTTGTATTGCTGTAATAGCAGAAGGATATGAGTATTTTAGAAATTCCCGTAGCATATCAGGTGTTAGTTCTCCAAATTTTTTTATATTATTTCGAGTAAAAAGCTCAAATAGTGCTGGAGAATCATTTACTGATATAGTTCTACTCGATAAAAAACCTGGAATGTCGAACCCTTTAGATTCAACTTTATGAAATAATTGAGCTAAATTTTTATAAAAAGACATTCCAGGTAATACCTTTTCTTCTTATCAAATGAGCTTATATTTTATCCATTGACCTTAAATAAAGCAAGAAAAAAAAGTATAAAATACTTTGTTTTTTGTAAATCCATGCCAATTATTGTCATAGAAATACATAAAAAAAGAACCCCGCAGGTGTTATTCCCTCGGGGTTTTTAGAAACTGTATGAATTACTTTACAGCTTTTTTCAAAACTGCACCGGCTTTGAACTTAGGAGCTTTTGATGCCGGGATTTTGATTTCTTTTCCATTAGCAGGATTGCGGCCTTTACGAGCGGCGCGTTTTGCTACTTCAAATGTACCGAAACCAGTGATTTGAACTGATTCACCTTTTTTCAAGGCTTTTGTTACAACTGCTACAACAGCGTTTACCACTTCATTTGCGGCGGCTTTAGAGGCTTTGGCTTCTTTAGCAACTGCTTCAACAAATTCCGTTTTATTCATGTTTCATTTTCCTTTCTTAACGTTAAGTTTATAGAGGTTCATGACACCTACGCTTATGATTCGAGCCATTTTCCGAGGAAAAGTCAAACAAAATCTTTTAATTTGTACATAAATCATCGTAAACCACATTGTTTCTATCAATTTGACGGACAGTTTCCGGGGTGTCATGCTCATAATCTGCATACACCGGCTCATATAACAGGCAAAAATCACCGTTTATATTTGTTGTGCAACCGCTCAACGCGCTTAAGGCTAGCCAGGCTATCCCAACTTCTTTTAGCTGTTTTAACATTGTCCACCGTTCCTTTCATTACTTTGACTTGTTCTTTTTCCTTGCCGCGCCGATAGCCGAGCATATATAAGACGGCCACCGCTCCGGTGATTATCCAGTATTTACCATTATTCCAAAGTTTTGTTATTCTGTTCAACATCTTGTTTTTGCCTTTCCTTTAATCCAATATCTCGTGCGCCACTGACACCGAGTAAAATGCCCATGGCCGTTAATAAATATTCCCAGTCTACTACCGGCAGGCCCGTTATAGGTGCGATCAGGCAGTTGTGCAGAAATCCGTAACACAGGATCCACCCGAGAACCGGGATCCAAAGCCGCTTTTTCATGCCATTTGTATTCCTTTCAATAGAGTTTCATTAGAGTATGGCTGTATGCCGTTTTCATGTCTGATGATTGCCTTAATAAAGACCAGTAAGACACCATCTTCCGAAAGGTCGACCGGTGTGTCCGGAGTGATGTTTAACTGCCGGGACACGCTGTCTATATATGAAACTGTTTCGTTTTCGGTTGGTGGTGCATACCGGCTGATAATCTTCCGGGGCGTGTTCAGGCCATAGAGTTGCTTATAGTTACGAAGTAATTTGGCCAACGCCCGGATACCATATTCCGGTGTTTTAAATATACAAAAGGACGGGTCTTGCTGTTTCCCGTCCTTTTTTAATCCTTTCCAGTCCGAACCCCAACGGATGTTCCCAGGGTTGTTATTTCTTATGCCGCGTGGTGTGTTCATTGTGCATTTCCCATAAAAGCTGATGTAATTCATCAATCTTTGTCTCCAGGCGATTGATGTTAACCTGAGTGGCATATTCCTTGGCCACCGCAACTTTGAACTCGTTGAGGTCACGCTCAAGGAGTTTTATTTCCTTGCGTTGCTCCCCGAGTTTATAAAAAAACCAGCCAAAGGCCGGTACGCAGATGATCTGTAAAAATTGAATCCAATCCATGGTTTGTCCTTTCTTAGTTGGTGTGAACTCTTGAGTCCTCAATTGCCGCTGTGATTTCAACTTTACCGGAACGCGGTTTTATCCCGGTAACGCGTGCCAAAGTTCCCCATTTATCTTGAGTTCCAAAGGCAAAATGTGTTCGTTCTGAGTTCGTACCTGTCTCAATTTCAATGTCCGGCGTTTCTTGTAAGATGACCTCATTTGGCAGTGATCCGGCTGTTACCCGGTATGGTCCGGACAGGCTCCCGGTTCGAGTTCTTAAAGCCAAATAGTGATTTTGGCCCTCGGTAAACTCAACCGGTTCAGATAGCGTTAAAGTCATGCCATTTTTTGACAGGATTTCACCGCCTGAACCCCAATGCGGCATATCATGCGTGATGGAAATCAAATCCCCATAGCTTGGGATCAGACCTTCCAGTTCGGTTGAAAATGTCACAATGCGCCGGCGATATCGGTTGGCCAACGCCATATAGATGGCCTCCCGGAGAGCTTGGTTTTTATCGGTACAACCGAAAAGCTCAACAGTTGCCGTCTTATCTGAGGTGGAGCCTTCAAAACTGCCAGTTATCTCCGAGTTCTTCCATGTGCGGTCCGAAAAATACTGAACGCAAACGCTGTCAGCTGTATCTTCAGAAGGCATAATATATTGAATTGACAGGCTGTTTTTAACGATGTTTCTTGGCCCGAAAAGTGCCACCGGTATTGATTTGGGCTCGTCCCGGACAAAGCGAACAATGCCGCCTTGGATATAAGGAACGGAACGTCCGACTTTGCAGGTTCGCGACAAGGCATCATAAACCGTCAACTTGGAATCAAAGACGGCATTAAACGTATCACCGCGTGCGGCCCAAATCTGATCCAGCCGGTATAAACCTTCAAGATCTATGGACTTATCTGTCAGCCTTGCACCATAGTTGGCCTTTAAGATATCGGCTATAGCCCACGCAATAGAGCGTGTCGGCACTCTGCCGGTCCAGCCACCAGACGGCGACCATGTCGGCAATTTTCTTGTCACGATGCAGTTAAGCATGCGGCTTGAACGTTGTGACAGGTTGTTTGTGGCTTTCATTTTAATGGCGATCAATGTTACGTCGCCGTAACTTGGGCTCGATACAATAAACCCTTTTGCCGAAGCCCATCTAATTTCATGTCCGGCGCGTGAAGATGTGTCTTTGACATCTAAACGAACGGCGCGAACCTCGTATCTTCCGCTGGCGACAGCATATGAGTAAGTGCGGAACATGCTATTGTGGTTATTTGATGTAAATGATTCGCTACCCAGTGTAAACCAATCACCAAGGGGTAAATCCTCATCGTCAATTAGCCTTGCATCAATGCGCCATTGAATGGTTTTATTGTCCATGCCTCCGTTGTTGTTTGCATAATAAAGGCCTCTTTGAAAAGCTACATCAATCTCTATTTTATCGATTACACTTTCTGTCGGATTTAATACAAAAGGTCCGCATACCTCATCTTTTAGCAGTTCTTGCCCGGCAACTTCAGGCGAAGTCACAACATCATCACGAAAGAGCGTGTTTTGCTCGCCCGGATTGATTATTTTGTATGTAATCTCTTCAAATGAATCAATCGGAGTATCTTCAATTCTTATTTGTTCGATGTTATATTCACCTTGACCAATGCAATGGAGCTGATAAACATACTGTTCATCATTCGCATATGCATAATATGGCTGACTGGCAAAATCCGGATAAATCAGGTGCCGCCCGTAAATGACCGGTATCGGACTACCGAGCCTTGCTTGGTTTCCTTGCGCTTGCAAAGAGTATGTCGGACTTTGTGCCGCTATGGAGTTGGCCGAGCCTGAACCATTAAGCGATGCCCTTGGGGTGGGAACAAATGTATTAACCAAAAAGCTCCCGGCCATAGAGACACCGGCCGCCGCAACGCCACCCCATACAGCACCATAAGCTGCTCCTACAGCACCGCCAGTATAAACAGAAGCAACCACAACGGCCACCATCAAAACAACTTGAATAGGGTTTGATGACTTTTTACCGCCACCGCCTTGTGGTAAAGTGATGAAGCAGACCAAGGATTTCGGCTGAACGGTATCGTTCCAAAACTTCCTGAGGACTGCGGCACCGTCTATCATGCATATTGTCGGGCGCGAAAGGTCCACTTTCTGTTCCCGGACCATGTCCCAAACGGTTTTGCCGTCATCAAGGACATTGTCTATCCGACCCTTATTCGGCTGAAAAGGGTTTGTAATGTGTGAAAAGTAAATCATTTATTTTCCTTTTACTCGTTGTTGGGCATCATATTTAACGGATTTTGCTTCATAAATTTGATACCTCATTTTTTTGATTATTTGATGTGTCCATATTATCCAGCCCTATACGATGGGCTGTTATCAAATTGTTATCGGTGGTGATAACGGGGGGTAGCAGGGTTGTTGTTTTCTCTGGTGGTTTACAACTACATTTTACCACGAAAGGCAGGGAAATGCAATAACCATCCTTGCTGTGGCGTATCAAGGAATCTTACTGAACATATGGCGCACCTTATCCAAACGGCTGTTTGGACGACGGGGCTGGATGATTGGCTCGCCGACAGTGGCCTGATACCCTTTCAGTTCCGTCA
>ULQG01029800.1_pt1 | contig 83812 bp, 63 predicted proteins | sample 1954251 | NCBI WGS metagenome assembly ULQG01 (sample SAMEA4835649, study PRJEB28245) | human gut metagenome | biome: gut microbiome; material: fecal sample | place: Denmark | collected 2008 | reverse complement strand
ATTTATGCTATACTGGTTTTCAAGAATTAAATTTTTCACAAAAATGAGGATTACCATGAAACGCATTGATTTTGAAAACGGAACCGTAACTGAAAATATATTAAGCGCTGCCCTCCCTATGCTTGCAGCCCAGATTTTAAGTCTGCTCTATAACATTGTAGACCGCATTTATATTGGTCGTATCCCGAATATCGGGACCACAGCGCTTGGTGCTGTCGGACTTTGTTTTCCGCTTATTATGATCATCACGGCTTGCAGCAATCTGTTCGGGAGCGGCGGCGCACCGCTTTTTTCGATCAACCGTGGAAAAGGTGATAAAGAACAGGCAAACAGGATCTTAAATACCTCTTTTTCCATGGTATGTGCCAGTGCACTCCTCCTGATGGGAACCGGTCTTCTCTTTGCAAAACCGCTTCTCATTCTTTTTGGTGCCTCAAAAAATGCTCTGACTTTTGCCAGACCTTATATGATGCTGTATCTGCTCGGTACACTTCCATCCATGATTGCTACCGGCATGAACCCTTTTATCAATGCACAGGGGTATTCCACAACCGGGATGTTTTCCGTGGCAATCGGTGCAATCGCAAACATTCTCCTGGATCCGCTCTTTATTTTTACCTTCCATCTGGGCGTAAACGGTGCAGCGGCCGCCACTGTATTGTCACAGATTTTATCTGCACTGTTTGTGTTTCATTTTCTGCGCCGCAAAGCGGAGATCAAAGTCCGCCTGCTTCGAAAAAATGAACTTTCCTCCTGCATTCCTCTCGCGAAAAGTATCATCAGCCTCGGTACATCCGGTTTTATCATGCAGCTCACCAACAGTCTCGTCTCCATCTGCTGCAATCATGTACTCTCCGTCACCGGTGGCGATGTGTACGTCTCTGTCATGACAATTGTCTCAAGTGTCCGCCAGATGGTGGAAACTCCGATCTATGCGATCACGGAAGGTTCCTCCCCAATCATAAGCTACAACTATGGTGCCCTCCGCCCCACGCGCGTCAAAAAAGCCGGCATCACGATGGCTCTTATGGCGCTCGTCTATACCGGCCTCATGTGGAGCGTGATCATTCTCGCCCCGGAATATTTAATTAGTGTTTTCAGTTCGGATACAGCACTGTCAGCAGATGCCGTTCCCGCATTAAAACTGTATTTTGCTGCATTTATCTTTATGGATCTGCAGTATATCGGTCAGACTGTTTTCAAATCTTTAAACAAACGGAAACAGGCGATCTTCTTTTCCCTGCTGCGTAAGGTGTTTATTGTTGTACCGCTGACCTATCTTCTGCCATACACTTTCCACATGGGAACGGACGGCGTATTTCTTGCAGAACCCGTATCAAATGTGATCGGTGGCAGTCTGTGTTTTATCACAATGCTGTTTACGGTTCTGCCGGAGCTGAACCGGATGGAAAATCAGTAAAATATGCTTTCAGCTCCGCCACGATCATTTCCTGACTCTCCCTCGTGTGGATCAGTGCATAATAATGCCCGCCGCCAAATTTTGACCGTCTTTCCTCTTCGCATATTCCCGCTGCAATGCCTTTTTCGGTCACACGTCTGATGCGGGTTTCGTCCTGTTCCTCTTCCTTCAAATAGCCTTTTTGTACGAGCAGATCATTGACAAAAGCAGCCGTCAGCTTTTTGCGGTCTTTTTCCTCACAGAGCGCATTGATCCGGTCGGTCAGTTCCGATACCATGCAGGCGTCAGAAAACGTTACCTGATCTAATTTTTCCGGTGCAATATAAAACGGCTGTTTCTTTTTTCCCGCCGGGGGCTTCGACACAGTTTCTACTACCGCAGCTCCTTCTGTCTTTCCTGTCGTCATATTTCCGGATTCATGCGTCTGCAAAAACATCCGGATGATCTCTGCAAAACTTTCCCCGTAGCTTGCAATCTTCTGTGCACCCATTCCGTATACATCCGCCATCTGTGTTTTATCTGCCGGACATCTGGCACACATATCTTTCAACGTCTTATCAGAACAGATGATAAACGGCGGCACACCCTGTTTTGCAGCAAGTTCTGACCGGCATTTGCGCAGTTTCTCAAACAGCTCCTGCCCTTCTTCCGTTAAATCTGCAAGTTCTGCTGTCTTTTTCTTTGCACGTCCGGTCTCGATATAATTTTCCTCCGCCTCGTCCTCTGTCACAACACAGTTACTGCATTTTTCACAGATGCACGGACTGTGATCCCCAAAATAGTTCAGGATATACTGGCGCAGACACTCATCTGTCTCACAGTAGTGAATCATCTGATTCAGTTTCCGCTGTTCATTTGCCCGGACTGCCGGATCTCCTGCCGTATAACCGCCCTCTGTCGCCTTATAGTCAAGCAGCCGTTTGTTGATCATGATATCCTGTTTGGAAAAGAAAAGCACACACTCCGCTTCCTCCCCGTCGCGCCCGGCTCTTCCCGCCTCCTGGTAATAATATTCAAGGCTTTGCGGCATATTATAATGGAGAACATAACGCACATTGGATTTGTCGATCCCCATTCCAAATGCGTTGGTTGCAACCATCACACGGATCCTGTCATAGGTAAAATCATCCTGACTCTCTTTCCGTTCTTCCAAAGAAAGCCCCGCATGGTACCGCCCTGCCAGAATGCCGTGCTGCAATAAAAGTTCACAGACACTATCCACATTCTTTTTTGTCGCACAGTAGATGATCCCGCTCTCATCCTCATGCCTTTTGACATAATTTAAAATACTGTTGTCCGTCTCTTTTCCACCTTTTCGCTTTACGACACGGAAGAAAAGATTCGGCCGGTCAAACCCGGTCACGACAGTCACCGGATTCTGCAGGTGCAGACTTCCCGTGATATCCTGTTTGACGCGCTCGGTCGCTGTCGCCGTAAATGCGCTGACCACAGGGCGTCTCGGCAGTCTTGCAAGAAAATCTGCAATCTCTAAATAGCTTGGCCTGAAATCCTGTCCCCACTGGGAAATACAGTGTGCCTCATCCACTGTCACCATCGAAATGTCTGCCCGGCATGCAAAATCTAAAAAACGCATGGTATTTAACCGCTCCGGCGCGACGTAGATGATCTTGTACTGTCCCTGTGCCGCATACAAAAGCGCCGCCCGGATCTGATTTTCCGTCAGTGAGCTGTTGATGTATGCCGCATGTACGCCTGCCTGGTTCAGTGCCTTGACCTGGTCAGACATCAAGGAGATGAGCGGTGAGATCACGATCGTGATACCGGACAGCATCAGTGCCGGAACCTGATAACAGAGTGATTTTCCGGCGCCGGTCGGCATGATGCCGAGGACGTCGATGCCATTTAAGATGCCTTCCATCAAGTCCTGCTGACCAGGCCGGAGGGTGTCGTATCCAAAATAGTGTTTGAGTGTCTGATATAAATTCAAAATTTGTTTCTCCTTTTTACATTGCTATCCAGCCAAATGCATTTGCCACGGAACTGATCAGTATGATCAGTGCAAAGACCGGGCACAGATATTTGATCATCACAATAAAAATCTTTTTCCTGCGGAATGTGCTCTCTCCGTGCATGATCTCCTCTTCCATCCGCTTCATTCCGACGATTCTCGATACAAACAGGCTTGTGAGCATTGCCGCAATCGGCATCATCACAGAGTTCGTCAGAAAATCAAAGAAATCCAAAAACTGCATGCCGATAATTTTAATGCCTACTAACGGTCCATATCCCAGTGAAGATAAACTTCCAAGCGCGATCATGATCACTCCGACTAAAACCGTTGCTCTTCTTCTGCTCCATCCTAACTCATCCTCAAAGGTAGAAACCGCGCTCTCAGTCAATGCGATAGAACTTGTTACTGCTGCAAACAGTACTAGCAGGAAAAATAGGATTCCAACTACTGTCCCAAATCCCATATTCTCAAACACTTTTGGAATTGTAATAAACATCAATGCCGGTCCCGCCTGCAGGGTATCCGGGTCGCCGCCCGAAAATGCGAACACCGCCGGAATGATCATCAGTCCCGCCATAATAGCGATCGCCGTGTCAAACACTTCCACATTTCTTGTGGAATCTTCCAGTGATGTTTCTTTTTTCATATAGGATCCAAAGGTAATGAGGATTCCCATTGCAATCGACAGCGAATAAAACATCTGTCCCATCGCCGCTACCACCGTCATCCAGGAAAAGTTTTTCACATTTGGCACAAGAAAATATTTTACTCCCTCCATGGCGCCCGGTCTTGTCACGGAATACACCGCAATCAGGACGGATAACACGATCAGTATCGGCATCATAAATTTCGATACACGTTCGATTCCGTTTCGCACCCCTGCGTAAATGATCGTCAGAGTGAACAGACAGAACAGGATAAAACAGAGTTCCGTGGATACTCCATCTGAGATAAACTCCGAAAAATATCCGTCTGCCGCCAGCATTTTTCCATTTCCCCTGATATACTCGATCAGGTATTTGATCACCCAGCCGCCGATCACGGAATAATACGGCACGATCAATACCGGGATGATCGCATTGATCCATCCACCGGCTGACAGCCATCCGGCTTTTCCAAATGCCTGAAACGCTCCCACCGGACTTTTCCTTGTCATGCGTCCAAGTGCCGACTCAGCCATGATCATCGTATATCCAAACGTCAGTGCCAGTAAAATATAGATCAGAAGAAAAATCCCTCCACCGTATTTTGCCGCCAGATATGGAAATCTCCAGATATTTCCAAGTCCTACGGACGCACCTGCGGCGGACAGTACATAACCCAGTTTCCCGGAAAAAGAACTTCTTTTGTTGTCGTGTGTGTGTAAATTGCTCATATCTTTTTGTTCACGGTTTGTGAAACAGTCTCCCTTCATTTTTTGTTTTCTTCTCTATTACCGCACCAGCCGGAATGTCTTTTCCACCATGAAAAACATTAACACAATGAAAATCAGCACATAGACCGGCAGCAGTGTGATGGAAATATGATTTGCGATCAGTCCAAAAACCGGCGGCATAAATGTAGAGCCGACATAAGCACTCGCCATCTGGATACCGATGATTGCCTGGGAATTTTTCTCTCCAAAATTTGCCGGTGTTGCGTGAATGATCGATGGGTAGACCGGTGCACATCCAATCCCCATCACGACAAGTCCTGCCAGAGCTGCCGTGTCAGACGGAATCGGCAGAAGTACTGCAGCACAGCCAGCCAGTAAAATAGTTGTGCCAAGCCTGATCATCTTATGATCACCTAATTTTTCCGTCACAAATCCTGCCAAAAATCTTCCGAGCGTGATACCGCTGCAGAACAATGCCGCATATGCCGCCGCACGCTCCGCAGAGATACCTTTTGCACCGACCAGATAACTGCTTGACCAGAGGATCAGTGTAGATTCCAATGCACAGTAAGAGAAAAATCCAAGCAAGAGCTGTGGTACGCCTTTGATCTTCACTGCACCGCGTATTCCAATCACCTCGTGCTGCTCTTCCTGCTGTTCTGCCGTTTTGTTGACTTTCCAGACCGGAAGTGTCACAAACAGAATCATTGTGATCCCCATCTGAAGAAAAGATACCATGCGGTAACCGTTCTGCCAGGATGAGGTGGTCAGTGCATAGCTCATTATGTACGGGCTGATGATTGTTCCCACGCCCCAGAAACAATGCAGCCAGCTCATATGTTTTGATGAATAATGCAATGCAACATAGTTATTGAGTGCCACATCGATAGCTCCTGCGCCAAGTCCATACGGAATCGCCCACAGGCACAACATGTAAAATGCGCTCGACGTCGAAAAACCAAACAAGGCAGCTGCCGTTAACAGGACACTGCATACCGTAACGATCTGTGTTCCAAATTTCTTTGTCAGGCGTTCCGACATTAAACTTGAACAGATCGTCCCTGCAGAGATGATCATTGTGACCAGTCCCGCATAGGACAGCGGCACCGAAAATGCCTCATGCATGATCGGCCATGCCGAACCAAGCAGAGAGTCCGGTAAGCCAAGACTTATAAATGCCATGTAAATTAACAGTAATAATAGTGTGTACATTTTTTGCTCCTTTATTTATCCAATTCGCCGTTTGCCACTTATACAAGTATCTTGACTCGCTTCGCCCGGCAGTCTTATTATATCTTGAAGCAATGCTTCATGATCATGATCTACACGAGCTTCGCCCGGCAGTCTTATTATATCTTGAACGCCACCAAAAATCCACGCAATATTATAGAATATTATCCCATAACATGGTAAAATAAAGTAAAAGTATTATTTGTGGAGATCTGATCATAGATGAACTTAAGACAAAATAAAGAAAAAAACGCACAGCAAATGTTGACAGGCGTAATTTTGACATTATTTATCATGCTCCTGCTTTGTACCATATTTACAAATCAGGATGCAGCCTCTGTAAGCAAACTCAAAGCACGTCAGCCTGACAAAATACAATACCTGGATGATGGAATGGTACTGCTTAGTTTTAACATTAACCGCAATGAAAACAGCAGAGGCTCACTTGTATTTTTTACCTCACATCAGCATGTGACCGTTTTTACTAAAAACAACGTAATATACAATTTGGATGATTCCGGTGGAATATGGGGGCATACAACAGGAAATGTCTGGAATTTTGTAAAACTGCCGGCATATGCAGAAACAGTCATAGTCAGGCTGAAACCCTGTTATCCGGAAACAGCCGGTCAAATTGAACAATATTATATAGGAACCGGAAATGAAATCTATACAGGCATATTGCGTCAGTCTATGCCCACTTTTATAGCGAGTGTATTTATTCTGTTAGCCGGTTTTTTTATCACGTGTTACTGGGTGTTTATTCACAACAGCAGCCATATAGACGGAACTCTTTTTTATCTGGGGATATTCTCCATATTGCTTGGACTCTGGGCCACCAATGAGACAGATGTTTGTTCTCTGATGCTCCTAAACAGAAGATCATCTGCTTTTGCTGCTTTTATGTTTCTGATGATAATGCCTATCCCATTTTTGATGTTTGTAAAGAGCTTCCTTGAGATCAATGATGATAAAATCTGGAAGATCTTCTGCAATCTGTGTATGCTTCAGACAGTTGTCTGCAGCTTGCTGCACTTTACCGGATTCTATGAGTTTCGAAGAAGCGTCTGGATCACTCACCTTTCCATTTGTATAGTGCTGATTTATCTGATCACAGTTATCATATATAAAATTATAAAAAAACAGGCTGACCAGAGACTGAAAGTCTGCATGGCAGCTCTTGCCTTCGTCGTCATTGCAACTATTGTGGATATTGCCAGTTATTACAAAACAAGAAATAATTCCGGAATTTGGGGAAGATTATCTTTCCTTGTATTTATTATAATCCTCGGTTTAGAGTCCGCAAGACAGGCTGTCGCCAGCTTGAAAAAAGGGCGCAGGATAGAGGAACTCGAACAATTTGCACTGAATGATTCCATGACAGGATTTTACAACAGAAATGCCTATGACTACTTTATATATAATGAAAAGAATATTAAAAATTATATGGTGGTAACGTTTGATCTTAACAATCTCAAGATGTGCAACGACAACTACGGTCACAGTTCGGGGGATGCCTATATCATTCATTCTGCACATATCATAGAAACCACTTTTGATCGGTTTGGCAAATGTTACCGTATCGGAGGCGACGAATTCTGCTGCCTCATCCCGGATGCGGCAGAATTCCAGATAGAACGTTTTATCCAAAAGATGCAGCAGGATATTGCGATACTCAATAATAAAAATATCATTCCAACCGAAGTTGGAATCGCATGCGGATATGCGTTAGCCACACCGGATGATGCCGACATAGAAAAAGTGCGTGAACGTGCAGATGAGATGATGTACCATAACAAGAAAGTGTTAAAGGGACTTATTTAAAAAAGATCCAGCATATTATCCAGATATATCTCCTCTCTGACCTGCAGCTGATACTCAGGTTTTGTCATATAATAGAGCAGAAACTCCAGAATCAGGGCGCTGCCAAGTCCCCTGCCTTCGATTTTAAAATTGGAAAATCCCATCGGCAGATAGCTGTTTTTCATATCATCCACTCCAATAAACCCGGGATTTTCCATTGCCTTCGAAAAACGATAGCCATTCCCTGCATCCGGAGCTGCACAGCGGTGATCCGAACCATTTTCTCCAAGGTTTTTGCGGCTGACAGCTTCATAACAGATTTTCCTGTCCCCGCAGCCAAACCAGCAGCATTCATTACATAAGAATTCCACTTTGTCTTTCTGTGCCCCTGTCAATGTACTTAATTTATCAAAAACCTTATTCAACCGGAAATCCGGTACGACATAAAGAAACTCTTCCCTGTTTACTTCCCTTACGAACTGCTCAAAATCCGTCAGAACCTTGGTGGTGGATGAAACAAAATAAAATCCCGGATAATTTTTTCTCAGATATTCCAGCAACAGATCCGAATAGAGAATGACACCATTTCTGACACCCTCACTTTTCTCAAATAAAGTGCAGAGATGATTGCATTTCTTATCCCAAAGATGTTCCTGCCCAAGCAGGGAATTGCTGAATGTAAGCCGCGCTGAGATTCCGTATTCCTGCATCAACGCAAAAATCTCCTGTGGGTCGTGATCCCCGAACGAAGTACGGCCTCCACCCCAGATACAATCTGACGGGGCACCATAGACAGAGCCTATCTCACACCAGTCGTAAAAGTATTCTCTGTGTTCCCGGAATAATGGCAGAAACACACGATATAATTCATAAAACTCAAACAAACCCGGAAGATGGTAGTATGCTGTGTTCTTTTTTAATTGATTCATGTCTGTATTCTCAATCCTCCTCAAATTCTGCAAGTTCTGTCTCCGTCTCAAGCATCCGCTCTAACAGACTCTCCTGGTTCTTTTCCTCTGCGTCAAGTGCATTCTGCAGTTCCATCAGCTTCGGATAGTCACTGGCAAGCTCCGGATCCATGAACTGCATTTTTATTTCAGCAAGTTTTTCTTCGCTCTCCTCTAACATTTTTTCATATTTTTCTAACTGGTGCTGCAGTCTTGAACGGATTTTGCCCGGATTGTAATAAGTTTTTTTATCAAACACATCCGTTAAAGTAGGAACATCTGCGTCTGTTTTTATGCCACTCTGATGCTGATTGTGTTTCTCATTCCCCACAGAATTTTGTGTATCATTTCCTGACACATACCTCGCACTCTGTGACATTCCTCGCCCTTTTCCGGAAATCTCCATCTCTTTTTGTTTTTCTGCAAGATACTCCTCATAGCTCATGGCATATTGTTTCACACCACTCTCGGAAAACTCCAAAATCCCGGTTGCGATCCTGCTGATAAAATAACGGTCATGTGAGACGAAAAGTACTGTTCCCTCGTACTCTCTTAACATCTGTTCTAACGCCTCTTTTCCAACAATATCCATATGGTTCGTCGGCTCATCTAAGATCAAAAGATTCGGTTTGGTCTGCAGCATTTTACAGAGTGCGAGACGGACTTTTTCTCCGCCGGAAAGCTGTCCCATCTTCTTTTCTACATCTTCTCCGGAAAATAAAAATCCCCCCAGTGCACTGCGGACTTCCTCCCTCATATAGGAAGGATATTCCTCCCAGAAATTTTCAAGCACGGTCTGATCTTCCCGGAAATGCTCCTGCACTGCTTTCTGCTGGTCAAAATAACTCCATTCTACATTTTGTCCAAATGAAAATTCACCACCTAACGCAGGCAGTTCGCCGACTAAGGTTTTCAAAAGTGTGGATTTTCCTTTACCGTTCTCCCCAATGATTGCAAGTCTGTCTTTCTTTTGAAGCAGAAATGAGACTTTACTTAAGACGGTATCGTAACCGATCTCAAGATTTTTGGCATGAATCACATTCGTGTAGCTTTCCATGCGCAGTACATATCTCGCATGAAATGCTTTCGTATCAAAATGTCTCGGCTTTTCGATTTTTACCATGTGTTCGATCGCCATGCGCTTTGAACGTGTCGCCGCCACTTTCGTCGGCGTATTTTTCCATTTTTCGATCCAGTCCGTCAGACGTTTGATCTCCTTTTGCTGCTCCTCATAGTCTTTTTCCTGCTTGATGAGTGCCTCTTCCTTTTGCTTTATAAATGCCGTATAATTGCCGGCATAACGTTTGATCTCATGATATTCGATCTCGTAGGTCACATCGATCACTTTGTCTAAAAACATACGGTCATGTGAGACAATGATGACCGCCTTATCATAAGACTTTAAATACCCTTCTAACCACTCGATCGTCGGAAGATCCAGATGGTTGGTCGGCTCATCGAGCAGCATGATATCTGGACGTTTTAACAGCAGTTTGATAAATGCCACTTTCGTCTGCTGTCCACCGGAAAAACTTCTGATCGGGCGTTTCAGATCTTCTAACGCAAACCCGAACCGCTGAAACATAGTCTCCATATCCTGCTGCCACGAATATCCCCGCATTGCCTCCATACGGCTTTGTAAGTTGTCATATTCGCGCAAAAGCTGTTTGTCCGCGGAAGTTTTCATCTCATTTTCAAGTTCCCGCATCCGCTTTTCACACGCAAACACCGGCTCAAATACTTTCTTGATTTCCTCTTCCACGGTCACATCTTTTTCCGTAAAATTAACCTGACGCAGGAAACCAATCTCCTGTTTTCCTGCCATCGTAATACCACATTCCTCATCGCTGTCTAAATTATTCATCGAAATATCGCCCGCGATCAGACGCAGCAGCGTGGTCTTTCCACAGCCGTTTCGTCCTACAATGGCGATTTTTTCTTTATCATGCACCTCAAAATTGACATCACGTAAAATCACATCTCCGCCAAACTGCACGAGGGCATGACTGATCTTATATCTCATGTTTATCTCCATTCCTGCGTAAAATCTTACTTTTACACTAACTCCTCTATCTTTGATAGACTACCTACCTTCTAACACCAGCCGAAGTAATTCATTTGCCCAGTACTCCGTCAATTCAAAGTGAGGCACAGGCAGTAGTTATTCTCTGCTATTTCAGGATCATCTTCATGGCCGGTCTTCCCATAGCCCAGCATCACAAAACCAATCAAAAGACCATCATCATACATACATCCCAGACATTTTTTGTTGTAATTTCTTCAAAACGAATCATATTAACCCCCTTTCTTGCGTGTGAAAAAATGTATTTTCACACAAATCTCCATTCTTTTCCCTCACAGCAGCCGAAATACCTGCTCCGCCGTGGCTGCTATATTTTCCATTGCATTTTCTTTTTTCATTGCTTCTTCTAATGTTGTCACGCCTCTTACAATCGGGAAAAATGCGTCAATCCCTGCCTGATTACAGACGGAAGCTTCCGGTGCAACACTCCCTGCAAATGCAATGACTTTCGCATTATATTTTTTTGCCAGCGCAGCAACACCAACCGGTGCTTTCCCCATGACCGTCTGTGCATCCAGACGTCCCTCTCCGGTCACCACAACATCTGCATTTTTCATTTTTTCTTCCAGACCGGTTGCCTGCAAAATCAGTTCCACCCCCGGTATTAATTCTCCCGCAAGATACGAAAGGAACGCGTATCCGAGTCCTCCCGCTGCACCAGCGCCCTCACAGTCCGCAAAGTCACAGCCTAAACTTTCTTTGGTCACATCCGCATAATGTTTCATTGCCTCATCGACCTTAGACTTCTGCTCTTCCGTCACACCTTTTTGTGGTCCAAATATGTAAGTTGCACCCTGTTTGCCGCAAAGCGGATTTTTCACATCACAGGCAATCTGAAATTTTGCACCGGAAAGCAGCGGATTTTTATTTTCAGTCTGGATCACCTCAATCTTTGCAAGCGCTGCCGCGCCCTCTCCCACATCATTTCCAACTTCATCAAAAAATTCAAATCCAAGCGCCTTTAACATTCCGATGCCGCCATCGTTGGTTGCACTTCCACCAATTCCAATAATGAAATTTTTACAGCCGCGTTTCAGGGCATCTGCAATCATCTCCCCCACTCCATAGGTAGATGCACGCAATGGATCTTTTTTTGTCACAAGCGTGATTCCTGCGGCAGATGCCATTTCCATGACAGCCGATTTTGTCTCTTCTAAAAAACCGTAATAACACGACACTTTTTCTCCAAGCGGCCCTGTCACGGTAACCGGTATTTTTTTTGCTCCCAAACCTTCGATCAGTGCATCCACGGTTCCTTCTCCGCCATCCGCGAGCGGATTTACCACTACTTCTGCATCCGGTTTTGCTGCCAGAATACCTTTCTTTACAGCATTTCCAGCCTCCATGGACGTCATGCTTCCCTTAAATGAATCGATTGCTGCTACTACTTTCATATAAATCTCCATTCTTGCGTGTGAAAAATCTTATTTTTCACACTTCCATCTTTCTCTAAGAAGTTAGTTTGTTACTGTTCGCACTTCATCCCAAGCTGCCAGAATGCCACCGCACTTGCAGCCGCCACGTTCAGTGAATCCACACCATGTGTCATCGGAATTTTCACCGTATAGTCACAGTCTGCGATCGTGTGATCTGCCAGTCCGTCACCTTCCGTTCCGAGAACGATTGCTAACTTTTCCTCCGCCATCATTTTTTCATCATCTATACTCACGGAGTCATCCCGAAGTGCCATTGCCGCCGTTTTATATCCCAGCTTATGCAGCACATCCATCGCACCGTCCGGCCAGCATGCATTTTTATCAAAATATGTCCACGGTATCTGGAATACTGTTCCCATGCTGACACGGCTTGCTCTCCGGTACAGCGGATCTGCACAGGCTGATGTCAAAAGAACTGCATCCATTCCAAGTGCCGCTGCTGAACGAAAAATCGCTCCGATATTCGTTGGATTTACTACATTTTCCAAAATTGCAACACGCCTTGCATTCTTGCAGATCTGCTCCACCGAAGGCAGTGTGGGACGGTACATGGCACATAGCATGCCGCGTGTCAGCTGATAGCCGGTGATCTTTGCCAGCACCTCGATTTCTGCCACATAAACAGGGATTACATGCTCATCCTCCCTATAAACCAAAGACTTCTGTGTAAGATCTCGGCTTTGTAACTTTTCGCAGCGCGCAAGGATTTCTTTTGCCTGTGTCTCCACATGTTTTTTTTCCATCAAAAATGACATCGGCACACAGCCGGCATCTAAGGCACGCTCGATCACCTTCGGACTTTCCGCAATGAAAATCCCCGGCTTCGGCTCAAAATAGTGAAAAAGCTGTGCTTCATTTAAATTATAATAAATCTGCAGCTCCGGGGCATCCAGATCTTTGATTTCTATAATATTTATCATTGTGTTCCTCTTTTCTCTCCTGTATCAGCGCTTGAGCATATGGCAGATAAATTCATTGATTATACCATGTGCAAAATGGCACATGATCAAATTTCAAGCCGGAAAAGAATTCTTCCCTCCTCAAGCTCTCCCCAACAATTTACCGGCGGCTCCTTCGTTTCTTTAAATCCACAATCCGAATGCATTTTTATTGATGATAAATTACTTTTTACTATAATGCAATCTATCTTTTTTGCGCCTATGCCTTTCAAAAACTCCGTTACATGACGTATCAGTTTTTTACCATATCCTCTGTTTCTCTGCCCCGGCATCGTCTCAACTGCCTCAAAAAACCGTTTCCCCGGCTCTGACTCAACTGCCCTGAGTCCGCATACCCACTGTTTTTCTACAGTTTCAACAAAAACCATCTGCTTTGGATTTTCGATAAACTCCTTTAAAAACGCCGCATATGATGCCTCCATTTCATCACGATTTTTAAATTCCCCCTCCATATCCGCCATGGATTCTGCATATAATAAAAACATTTTTTCTATCACCTGTTCATTTACATTTTCAATCCGTTCTAACATTTTTTATCCTCCTCTTCTGACTGTCGAATTGCAAAAACGGTCGGATCACAGCTTTACAGTTCCACAACACGCGTTGCGATTTTCTCCTGAAACCTGATATCATGATCGACAAGGATCATGGTCGGCTGATACCGAAGGATCAGCTGCTCGATCTGCATTCTTGAAAAAACATCAATATAGTTGAGCGGTTCATCCCAGATGTACACATGTGCCGGTGTCATCAGACTCGCGGCAATCAGTACTTTTTTCTTCTGCCCCTCCGAAAACTCTTCGAGTCTTTTCGCAAATTGTACACACTCCATATCAAGCTGGCGCAATAATGTAAAAAATAAACTTTCTTCTAAATTTCTTTCCCTGCAAAAAGCTGGTATCCTGATTAATATATGACACCACCAGATTAGACGCTGTTCGAATTTCTCCGTCTGTCACGAACAATTTTTCATATCTACTGCCTGATTTCTGCAAAATTGTCTTGATCAGCGTCGATTTTCCACATCCGTTTTCTCCATGTAAAAAGACTCTCTCCCCATGCATCAGTTCGAATGTGAGATTTTTCAATGTATCACTTTCTGCACCTTCATACCGCACCGAAAGTTCCCTGCATGAAATCAGAAGTTCCTTATGATAGGAAAGCGGCATAAGTTTTAAACTGACAGGCTGTTCAACATCCTGCAAAAGCCCCTCTTTCTCCTGTATTTCCCTCTCCATCCGGCGTTCATACTGTGTCACACGGCTCTGCACCTCGATCGTCTTTCGGTTTAAAACCAGCACATGATCAATGCAGGCATCTAAAATATCCCTGTCATGCGATACCAGAATAAACCCTTTTTTGCCGCACAGATATTCTTTCACACATTCCCTTGCATGCATATCTAAATGATTTGTCGGCTCATCGATCAGCAGAAAATCATTTTCCACGCAGCAAATTTAAAAAAGTTGTTTTTCCTTTTCCATTTCTCCCGATCAGACCTAACTTCCAGTCCGTATCAATCCCAAAAGATACGTTTTCAAAAACCGTATCAAAACTTCCCTCATAACCATATGTGAGATCTGTTACCTGAATCTATGACATAAAAATCTCCCCATTTCCCTTCCATACAAAAAATCCCATGCTGCCATGGGATTTTTCTTACACCTCACATATTTTATGATCACATCTGGCAGACAATAGATTGCACATTGTAAGATAAAATCGATTGTCCCGGACAACAAAATGTCCGTTTCCGCCATTTTTTAACACAAAAAAGAGAGGATACAAGAATCAAATCCACTTTTGGCAACATGATATGCAGTACTGCACCTCTGCAATACTGCTGTAACTTCAGATTTACACAACATATCATGCACTTTATTCCTTATACCGGTGCAATATATGCCATGTATCATCCCGAATCAGCAGACAAATGTATGGCATATATGACACACATTCTCTTGCTGACTCTGTTTTCTTTCATGTTTCAAAAGTAAATTATCTCCGCATTGGTTCCTCTCCTTTAAATTTCTATTGCAATAGTAGCACAATGCCATTTTTAATGCAACCAAAAATTTTTACAAAAAATCTTTCGTTACCGGTCACACAATAAATATGCACAGCAGCAATCTCTACTCCACATTTTTGAGTGCCTGATCCATCGGGATCTTTTTGATACGCATAAAGTCCAGTATCATTACAAACAGATATCCGATCAGCACAAATGCAAACATTTTCACATATCCGGCTGGCTGGATCACAAATGCAAACCATCCACTGTAACTAAACAAGATCGCCTTCCATGCCAGATTCATAACAAACGCTCCAAGTACAACACTGACCGCATCTTCGATCACAACCATGATCGTTGTGGAAAGCAGATACAGGCTGGCGATTTCTTTATTCTCATATCCAAGAATCTTTGTCATTGAAATTGCATTCTCATTTTTCTCAATGATCAGCTTTGTCAGAAGATAGATCAAAACCGCGGAAAGCAGGATACAAAGTATCTGGAAATAATCCATATAAGATCCCATGGAATGATCTAACTGGTCACACATCTTTGTGATATCACGCTCGGTGATCACCGTTGCAATATCATCTTCCGACAGATCTGCAAGCTCTTCATTTGAAAAATATCCACTGAATGCCTCTTCATCCAGCTCAAATACCGTGCGGTAATTTTCAATCGGCATAAATACTGCAATGTTTACGCACTGGTCATAAATTCCGGCTATCGTAAACGTATACTGTTTGTTTTCATATTTTTCATCCAGTGAAACGGTATCCCCGACATTAAGTTCATATTTTTCTGAAAATGATCTGGAAATATAAACTTCATCTTCCTGCAGGGACTGCATACCTTTTATTTCTACATACTTACTATTGTCTGAAATACCGTAAACAGAGACTTCCTCATCTATTACATCGCTTTTTTTCTGCAAAGAACACATACTGAATTTTTCTGCGTCTTTATTGTCCGTCGTCAGTACATTTCCATCTTCATCCTCAAAAGATTTCAGAACATACTGATACTTTGCAAACATCATATTTTTTGCATTTTCTTTGTAATAAGAAAGCGTATCCGGCATTCCCACTGCCATTGCAAGCATCACCATGATAAAGAAAATTCCCACAAACAGAATCAGATAATTTGCCACATTCTGAAACATGATGCGCAGACGGAATCTGTTAAAAAATTTAAAATGTGGCAGCCGCATTGCTTTTTTGCGTTTTGTTTTTTTCAGATCATGCCTCAGAAACTGTAACGGTGTATGCTGCATCATTTTAATAATGACGATCAGATTGACCATAAACATCAGCACGACCGGTATCAGGGTTGTCTTAAAAAATGCATCCGGATTCCAGATCGTCTCATAGGTCGGAAGGCTGTAACTGTTATAATACATGGATACCACAACATCTTTAAATACCGTATAGCCAAGCACATTTCCGACTAATGCGGAAATCAGGGTAACGATAACCGGCATAGACAGATAATGGCGTACCAGCTCCCCTTTCGTATAGCCGGACGCACGCAATGTTCCGATTGCAGATGACTCTTTTGTGATCGTATTGCTGATCGTAACTGCAAAAATAAATGCGATGATGACAATCAGAATATCAAGCAGCACACCTCCCATTGCCTCATCAGAGCCCATGTCGTCGGTTGCAAAATGAATCGCCGGATTCGCATATTTTGGCACATAATCTTCAATCTCATTGTCATTTACCACGGTCTGTGTGAGCAACGCCCGCATAAAATCATCCGACTGGTTTTTCTCTTCTTTTTCATCTGACGGCTCATTTTCATACTTCCATGCATAATCGTAATGAATCGTCTTATGTAACTTTGCAAATCCCTCATCTGTTACCATTGCAACGTTAAACTTTAAGGCATCAAACATCAGATCCGTGCTTTTTTCGTGCAGTGTGGAATAGTTGACATATGCGATCAGACCAACGACCTGATATTTTTCTTCTCCGACTGTGATCTCATCGCCGACTTTTATCCCGACATTGTCAGCATGCATACGGTCAATGGCAATTTCATCCTCTTTTTCCGGGAAACTTCCGTCCATCAGGCATGCAAAATTGATATCATCTGTCTTTGCAAAAACACGGACTGTTCCATCCGAAGTTCCGTCGTTGTCATGATCTTCCTCTTCATCCCTGTAAAAATTTTCATACAGATGAACCGGAGTTTCCTTAAAATCAGGATCGTTCAATTCATATTTTTCTTCTGCATCCGCATATTTCTCGTTGATCTCATCTAAAACCTTGTTCCAGGCTTCGTCGTATGCTTTCTCATATGCCTCGTCATGTGCCTCATCAAACGCTTTCTCATACGCCTCATCATGTGCCTTAGGATATGCTTTTTCATATGCTGTATCATAGGCTTTGTTGTACTGCCCGGACTGTTTTGCCTGTGCCACTGCTGTATCAAGCATAACTCCCGCAGTTGTTTCATCAAGTCCCTGCGCCATCAGCATCTGCTTTATCTGTGCATTAAAAGAAACATCAAATTCTGACTGGAACTCTGCATCAAATTTTTCCCTAAATTCTATTTCAAACTTCTCATCAAATTCTTTTTTGAACTTTTCTTCAAATTCACTATCGAACTTTTTTTCCAGCTTCTTTTTTGCCTCATCAATGTAATACTGTCTGACATCTGCTTTATCGCCTGTCTTAATTGCATCAAGCAGTGTTTCGTCTGCTTTCTTTTTTAATTCAAAGTGTCCGTCTTCCAGCTTGTATCTGCCAACACCCTCATCAGCCGCTGTCATCATACTCTCGTTTGCAACATACATGCCTGACACAAAGCCGATCATCAGAATCAGGAACAGACTTACCACAAGATACTTTTTCCAGTCTCCTGTTAATTCTCTCGGTATTCGTCTGATAAGCGGATTTTTGATTTTTTTCTTTTTCATACTAATCTCCATTCTTGCGCTGTTTTTAAGCGCATCACAAGTTTGTGCGCCAGTACAGCTCCCTACCACTCCAGATCTGCCGCTGAAATTTTATGTTCATTGATATCGTTATGACGCACTGCCCCATCACGGAGTTTGATGACATGGTCTGCCATATGCCGGATTGCCTCGTTATGTGTAACCATGATAACTGTATTACCATATTTGACATTGACATTCTCAATCAGCTTTAATATTTCCTTGGAGGTATTGTAATCAAGTGCTCCGGTCGGCTCATCACAGAGCAGGATATCCGGATTTTTCACAATGGCACGCCCAATGGAAACCCTCTGCTGCTGTCCGCCGGAAAGCTGGTTCGGCAGTTTATGCCTGTGTTCATAAAGTCCCAGCGTATGTAATAAATCGTCAATATCGAGCGGACTGTCTGATAAATATGCACCGACCTCAATATTTTCCTTGACATTTAAATTTGCGATCAGGTTATACATCTGAAATACATAACCTAAATGTTTTCTGCGGTACTGTGTCAGCTTCTTCTCTCCGAGTTCTTCTAACTTATCGCCGTTGATGGAGATGTAACCGGAGTCCGCACTGTCGATACCACCGATGATATTTAACAGCGTCGATTTTCCGGAACCGGACGGTCCAAGCAGCACACAGAATTCTCCTTTTGCCACGGAAAAATTCATTCCCCGAAGTACTTCCTGTCGGGTTTCCCCGCTTCCAAACCCTTTTTTCAGATCAACAATTTCCAAAAATTTTCTTTCTTCTTCTGACATATGTTCCCCTTTCCCATTACAGAATTGTTCTTATATCCTTATCTATTCTGAATGGTTTTAAAGTCTTTTCTTACTTTTGTTAGTGTTATCTAACTTTTGTTTGTATTATATCACAGCTTTTCCAGATTACAAGCAAAAAGACGATTCCTTTTGTCAGAATCGTCTTTTTGCCTTACTATTATGTCTTTACTGTCTGTTTCACTGTAAATATTGTTCTATTTCTGAAACTGGCTTTCCTGTCACTTCTATGATTTTCTCTATTGTGAAACCGGACTTGATCATATTACAGATGATTTCTGCTATAGCTTTATCTCTGCCAATCTCAATCCCATCACTTTTACCAGCTTCATACTCTGCCTTTCGGAGTTTCTTTTCTTCCCATTCTTTATCATACTCTAATATACTCACCATCTTTTCTCCTTTTTGCGATGTCTTTTGCGCATAACAAGTTTGGACGTAAGTACAAACTTGCATGTGAAAAATCTCATTTTTCACATTACCTCCGAGCGATTCTTCCGAAGAAATTCCACTAAAATTCCTTCTTTGATGCATTCCGTGATTGCCCTTTCAACTGCATCATTCAGATTCAGTTCTGATGCATATTTTCGGACTCTCGCAACATAAATGGCATATTCCTTCAATGTCTGACACTGTTCCATCAGGTCTTTGTTGTGTCCTTCGTTCACATTCAGCATCAGAACTTTTAACTCTAAATCCGGCTCTCCAGCCAGATGCTCATATGCTGATGAAAGTTTCAGTTCCATACGGTCTTCTACGTCATCGGTTCCATTGTAAAACACCATAAACTTCGGTGCCGGAATCTTCTGCAGCTTTGACGAATACAGTGACTTATCATTCAGATACTGCTGATACTCGATTCCAATATAGATCAGATCCCGCAATGGTATATTGGGATTGATCGTCGACTGATGCTCATAGAGATAAATATTCGTCTCTAACATAAATGCCAGATCATTTTTCATTCCCATATAGATTGCGTTTTCCAACGTGACGATCTTAAGGGCTTCCGCATTCTGATAATGGCTTCCGGTCACTGCGTTGTACAGGGATAAGAGATTTTCTTTCTCTGAAAACAGCATGCGGAATACAGTGTCTTTGTACTGACGGTTGGCTGTCGGCGTCTTTTCTGATACTTGCTCACTCTTCTTCATATTCAGTTCCTCCTGTGTGCAGGAGGCTCATCCAGATCTCCTGCTTTTCATTTCTGTGGATAAAAAGCATAGATTTCTGAAATGTTTTTTTGAATTTTAGACGGATATATACATCCTGATAGTCATACAGACAGAATTGCCGGATTCGTAATTATAGCACCGGATAGATGTCTGCATCGTAGAAATATGCTTTGAGTTATTTTATCATACGTCATCCTTAGTATGCAACCAATTTGAAATTTCTTGTGCAGGTTGTACAAAAATCAAGTTACTGTTCACAGGTTACCCTGCGGACTGTAACTTCGCAGCCCCATGTAAAGTTTTGCTTCGCAAAAGGGGCTGCTCACCCCCACATCACGTTCATACGCGCCTGAACAGCAAAGTATTCAGGTGCCGAGTGAACAGTAACAAAACAAGCTGCTATTTTTAAAGAAAGACAGTGTCCGGCTGAATATCAATCCGGACACTGTCTTCCCTGTCATTTTCTGACAGTTACACACTTTAAATTTTTCTATTTACTGACCTTAACTTTTTTCATGGATGAATATTTTCCATACACTTTTTTGCCCGTGGAATCCATTTTATAAGCCCGGATGCGCACATAGTATATCTTTCCTTTTTTCAGTTTACTTATGGTATAGGATGTCTTCGCCGTATTTTTCTTTGTGACCGCCTTTTTGAATTTTTTATCCGTACTGTAAGAAATCTCGTAACCTTTTGCGCCGGATACTTTCTTATATTTCAGTAAGATCTGTTTACTCTTGCTGTTTTTTGCAGACGTAAGAGAAGCCTTCGCCACTTTTACTTTTGTCCACTTTGCATACAAAACGTAATCGGATTTTGCGCTGTTGCTGATACTTGTGATCTTCTTTTTAAATTTTGCATCCGTATACCAGCCTGCAAATGCGTATCCTTTGCGTGACGGATTTTTCAGCGTTACTTTCTTTCCATAATAAGTTGACGGATTCGAGGCATTGTTTTTACCTTTATTCAGTTTGTAGGTAATTTTATATGGTACTGTAACCGTACAGGATGCCTGATAACTGCTGTTTTCAGACGAAGTCACCGTGATCTTCGTTCGGCCCGGTGCCTTTGCTGTCACACTACCGTTGGCATCCACGGTGGCAATCTTTGTATTTGCCGATTTCCAGACTACCTTTTTGTTGGACGCATAAGACGGTGATGCAGTTACATTTAAGGTGAGCTTCTCTCCTCTTTTTACCTCTGCTGATGTCCGGTCTAAAGTTATTCCTGTTACTTTCGCCTTTCCGGTGACAGTTACATAGCAGACTGCATATTCATCACTGCCGTCCGTTGCCGCAGCCCGGATTTTTGCTTCACCCTCCGATTTTGCAGTGACAAGTCCGCTTGCAGAAACCTCTGCCACTTTCGTATCAGAAGAAGTATATTTGAGTTTTTTATTTGTGGCATCCGAAGGTGAAATATATGGTTTCAACTGATAGGTTTGACCAGCTTTCAATTCGATCTCATCCTCATCAAATTCGATCCAGTCTATCAGCTGCGGTACGGTTATCTTACAGGCAGCTTTTACATTTCCAGCCGTTACTGTAATAACTGCTGTTCCAACACCACAGATCTCCACATATCCGGTATCCGAAACAGTAGCAACCTCTTCATTGGAACTTGTCCATACCACTGCATCTGTGAAATTCAAAGGTGCGATCGTCGCTGTCAGCTGGAAATCGTCATAGCGCTCCGCCGTTTTTTCTGTAATATCCAGACTGACTGAGGTTGCATGAATATCCTGTGTGACGTACTTGATTCCTTTTCCGCTTGCATAAGTCTGGGCATAGCAATCAGACGGACCGTACATCGTCATTTTCTTTGGATAAGAAAATGCATTTGATGCGATCGAAGTTGTGTTGCGCGGGACTGTGATCTGCGTCAGCTTCGTGCAGTTGACAAAGGCACTGTCACCGATCGTGGTCACATTGTAAGGAAGCACGATGGATGGCAGAACTGTGCAGCCGTAGAATGTCTGGCTCTCAATTTTCTTTAACTTGCTGCCTAATGTAATGTCGGCCAGAGCTTCACAGCCATAAAATGCAGAACTTCCAATGGATGAAACGGTATCCGGCACCACTGCCTTTTTCATGGCTTTACAGTTTTTAAATGCGTTGGTTTCTATTTTTTCCACCCCGGACGGAAGGATTGCTTCCGGTAAAGATTCACAGCCGGAAAATGCGGAATTTCCGATTGTGGTCAGGGTGGATGGGAAGTTGATGGCGGTTAACTTTTTGCAGCCGGAAAAAGTATCTGATGGTATCTCTTTTAAACTTTTTGGCAAATGCACTTCTGTCAGGCTTGTACAGTTTTGAAAAATACTGTTTCCGATAAAATTAATAGTATCTGGCATAACAACTTTTTTCAACGATGTACAACCATAAAACCCATCATTTTCGATCTTCGTTAATTTATTTGAATATTTAACTTCCTCTAACTTAGTACAACCGCTAAATGAACTATTTTCTACTACTGTTACAGTATCAGGTATATTTATTTTTTCCAATCCTGTACACTTTTCAAATAGATAACATGGTATTTTTGTTATTCCACTCTCAAAGATTACTGTTTTCAATCCTATACAATCTCCAAATGGTCCATAATCAGATAATGTGCTTCCACACCACTCTAAACTCTTTGGGATTTCAATCTTCGTTATTTTTTCACAACTACCAAATGCCCTCCCTCCCATGTGCTCTAAATTCTTTGACAACGTCACATTTGATAAATTGCTACAGCCATCAAATGCATATCTGCCTATCTCCGTTACACTATCCGGTAAATATATGCTTGTAAGCTTTTTACAGTCCTCAAATGCAGAATCATCTATTGTTGTAACACTATCTGGTATATTCACATTTACCAAATTACTACAATTGCTAAATGCACTGTTTTCTATTACCGTTACCGTATTTGGTATATAAACCGTCGCCAAATTACTGCATTTGTAAAATGCATAATTCCCTATTGCTGTTACTGTATCTGGTATACTAATTTCCCCCAATCCAGTACATTTTTCAAACAAACTACCAGATATCTTTGTTATTCCTTTCTCAAATATTACTGTTTTTAATCCTGAGCAATCTGCAAATGGTCCATAATCAGCTGAACTGCCACACTCTTCCAAACTTTTCGGTATTTCAATCTTTGTTATTTTTGTACAATCTTCAAATGCTCCCCATCCCATATATTTCAAATTCTTTGATAAAATTACATCAGCAAGATTGCTACAACCCTCAAATGCAACAGCTTCTATTTTTGTTACATTATCTGGTATATGAACCCTTGATAAATTAACACATTCACTAAACGCGCTATCTCCTATTACCGTTACTGTATCTGGTATATTAATTTCTTCCAATCCAATACAATTTTCAAATAAATTACTAGCTATCTTTGTTGTTCCATTCTCAAATATTACTGTTTTCAACCCCGAACACTCTGCAAACGGTCCACCATAATTTGAACCACCACATTGCTCTAAACTTTTCGGAATCTCAATCTTGGTTACTTTTATACAATCTCCAAATGCTCCCCACCCCATATATTTCAAATTCTTTGACAAAGTTATATTAACAAGATTGCTGCATCCTCGAAATGCTACCTCTTCAATTTCTGTCACGCTATCCGGTATCATCACCGTCCTCAAATCCGTCCGGTTCTCAAATGCCCTATCTCCGATTGCAACAACCTCATGCCCGTCAATCTCCCCCGGAATATAAAGTGCCGTCGCATTTCCACTATATCCTGTGATCGTAGCCCTGTTTGCATCGTCAAGTGTATAGGTATAAATCGGTACGATTGCACCGCCTGCACCTGCTCCTGCATCAAAATAGCTTCCTGCGCCCGCCGGATTGAAATATCTCGAACCTGGAGATGTCCAATAACTTGTCCAGCCTCCCTGCGCGGCAAATTCTTTTCCACGCGTGCATGATGTCCGAAGTACGCCGTCCTCAATATGATAGTACACGCGCACCGGACTGTTATTCTTTCCCCAGATCTCTATACTTTTGCTAAAGGTCTTTGATGCAATACCAACTCCGATCTTTGCACTTGCCCCCACCGATGCATACAGATATGCAGCCTGTGACGCGCAGTATGTCGGTGTTCCGGAACTGTACCTTACGTATTTGATGTTCATACGTGCACCGGTTTTTGCATAAATATCTCCGCTGACAATTCCGAGCGTTGCTTTTGCAGAGAGTACAATACCTGTGGTCAAATCTGCTTCTGCTGAAAAGGAAAATCCTTTTTTATGACTGTTTCCAACTATACGGAATCCGTCCGAATACGCAAATCCGGCTTCAAATTCCTTTTCCACGGTAAGCGTTGCTTCCCCGGAAAGATTATATTCCATTGCCAGTGTCAACATACCAACACCGCCGAGCGGCACTGCCCCTAACGTCAGTGTGTGGTTAATATCTTTAAATGCATCCCCTTTTACATTGCAGGAGTATTCCATATCTCCGCTGACTGAAAAATAATAGTCATTATTATTCAGACTGTAATTTACTTTCATGTTTGAAATCACAACACTTACTGTCGCTGTGACATCATCTGAGACGGAAATCGTTTTATCTGCACGCAGGGTATTGTTTTTATAGGATATCCCCCTTGTCATACCTTCTGTGACTGTAACACCATTTGCCACATATGTTTCTTCATCTGCCGGAATAAATTCCGTCATATCAACATCCAGTTCGCCCTGCTGGTCAACATTTAAAACCGCGCCATCATCCGCATCTGAGGTTGTAATATATGTTGTAGTTCCGTCTGTCCGTACACTTTCTGCCTTATATGCCATGACAATATCGTTAACATACACGGCAAATGTTGTTCCCTGTTTGATCGTAACCGGACAGTTTTCGATCATAACTATTCCATCCACATCAATAGATACGGCTGTTCCCTTTGGTACAACAACTACTCCGGACGCAAATGTACAGGTATTTTCTTTTCCGGTCTCTATCTGCGCATCTGCCAAAACCTTTTTTGCATCCGCGATCATTGCATCATGCTCTTCCGTGGTAAGTGACTGTTCCGGGAGAAATTTACCGGCAGCAACCGTAACCCATCCTCTGTCGATTGCGATCTGTGCTGCTTCCTTATATGTAACATCTGCTGTATCCTGATAAGTATAACTGTCTGTTTCCGGCACAAAGCCAAGCATCGTATTCATGGTCTGCGCTGCAAATTCACGCGTCACTGCATCTTCCGGTCGAAATTCTTCTCCTGCCTCAAGATCGATCATTCCGAACTCGCATGCCACCATCACATCACGATAAAACGAATCATCCGTTGATATGTCACTGTAATAATTATCCGGATAATTATCCTCATCTACCGTAAGATCAAATAATGTTACCAGTTCCTGTACCCAGTCGATACGGCTGATCTCATCACCTGATAATGCCCTTTTTAAAATCTCCTCTGTACTCTCCGTTTCTTCCGTAACGTTCTCTGTTTCAGCCTGTTCTGGCTCTTCTGTGACATTCTTTGTTTCAGTCTCCTCTGTTTCTTCTGTAACAACCTTCGTTTCTGGCTCTTCTGTCTCTTCCGTGACGATCGTCGTCTCTGGCTCTTCTGTCTCTTCCGTGACAATTTCGTCCCGGCCGCCCCGGACTCTTCCTCTGCCAGACGTCCGGCATTATGATCTTCTTCATCTGCCTGGTCTGTTTCTTTTTTCTCTGTCACTGCTGACTTTTCATCATCCTGTTCTACAGTCTGTGTTTCCACAGTCCCTTTCTCTTTAAAACTGTTTTCTTCCTGTGTCTGCTGTGCATTCCCTGCCACATCCGCCAGCAGCATTTCCGGTGCTGCCGTAAACGTCATACAGGCACAAAGCAGCCATGCTATCATTCGTTTTTTCATAACTTTCTCCTTTCACAGATATCTCATTCCTTACAATACGACCAAACGGTCTTATTATGAATTAAATTATAGCATTTTGATTATAATTTGTCTATTAAGTTAGAGGAGACACTCACGTGAAGTTTCAAAGAATTCAGGACTTGAGAATAGACAACGATCTTACTATAAAAGAAATCTCTGCCATGCTTGGTCTGCACCGGGATGTTTATTCCCGTTATGAAAAAGGGCTTCGTGATTTTCCAATTGACATTCTCATAAAGTTAGCAGATATTTATCACTGCTCAATTGATTATCTGGTTGGACGGGTTGATACGAAGTAATATAATACACAAAATGCCTACTCCGCAGACATTGATCACTATATATAAAGAAAAGACGATTCCACTCAGAATCGTCTTTTCTTTATAATATATGCTTATTTTTTCCCACGCAGCAGCTTAATGATCTTCCCCTCATACACCACTGTCACAATAACGATCAATGCAACCGTCACCAGACTATACCCTTTATTGATCTGCACTCCGGCGACATCACAGATACTGGTAAATAAAAGACTGAGCACGAAGATCAGCTTGACTGCGCGCACCATATGAATCGTATATTTTCTTATTTTCCCACTACATATTTCTTTCGGCAGGTTATTTACCCTTTCCGGATAACGTGCAAGCAGCGTCAGTCCAACATATACAAGGATCAGGATTGCCGCATTTAAAATAATTCCGGTAAATGCCACTCCATATACGATTCCATAATAAATCTGCAGTCCCAGATAAATCATTGCAGCTACGATTCCCACTGCCTCAAGCAGGAAATCCATATTTGTCATTTCTTCTTTTTTCAAATTTATCCCCTTCCTGTGCTGTTCTTCATCTTCTATTCTGTTATTTCTAAATACATTCCAAATGCCGTTTTCCATTCCGCCGTCAGCCGCTCTAAATTCCACGCCGCATTTGCGGGGCTTGTGGACGGCAGTTTTCCAAGCGGCGGCATTCCCTCTTTATGACAGTATTTTACAAAAAGCTGATGTGCTTTTCCACCATTTGCAAAAATTCCCTGTATTTTTGCATTTGATAAGATCAGATTCATATCATTTGGCACCACATTTCTGATGGAGCTGTCGGAAGATCCAACGATATCACAGGAATCGATCACATCCCACACTGCTATGCGATGTCTTAGCAGAAGATCCTTCTTTTCATCGATCGTCTGTGGCAGAGGTTCCTTGAAAATCCCTGCAATCACCTTCCAGAACCGGTTTTGCGGATGCCCGTAATAGAACTGGTTTTCCCGCGACTTTACAGACGGAAAGGAACCCAGGATCAATATCCTGGATTCCTCATTGTATACAGGTAAAAACGTATGTTTTACATGTGTATATTCCATTTTATACCCGCTTTCTATTCATAATTTTTGACATTGGAGCTGTCTACTTTTTCAAATGGTACCCAGACATATAAACCATCTTCCGTAGCACCCTCTAAGGTCGTGACATCTTTTCCGGTTGCAAGTGCGATTGCTGCATAAACAGCACTCTCACCCTGTCCAACTGCGGACTGGTATACGGTAAAGTCCATCTTTCCATCTTCAATCGCTTTGCATCCGTCTGCAGTTGCATCGATTCCAAGTACCGTCACATCACTGATTCCTGCTGCATCACAGGCATCAATGATACCAAGTGCCATAGAGTCGTTGTTGCAGACAGCAACGTCACACTTCTGTCCTGTCTTTAAAAATATATTGAACATCTCTTTCGCACGATCCTGCTCCCAGTCGGCGTTATCTTCAAAGACATAATTGATCTTTTTCCCTGATGCATTTAAAGTATCCTTTAATGACTCAGATCTTCCTTTTGTCGCGGAATGTTTTTTCGGTCCTTTTAACAACACCACATTAATCTCATCCGCAGAAGCAAATTTATCTAGAATGTACTCTGCCTGATACTGTCCTGCCACATATTCATCCGATCCAACATAAATATATTTCCCAGCCTGAAGTCTCGACTCATCCGGGCAGCTGTTAAAAAATACGATTGGTATATCACCTGCAAGTGCTTCTAACTCCAGCGCTGTGTCGGCATCAACCGGTCCGCATAAAATCACATCATAATTCTCACTGACCGCCTTTTTGATATGTTCCACCTGGTTTTCAATGGAATTTTCTGCATCAAATACATCCAGCTGTGCCCCACACTCTTCCGCAGTCTGCTGTGCCTGTGCCACAAGTACATTTCGGAAGGTATCCGCCTGTGATAACGACAGCAGCATTTTTAAACCTTTTCCATCAGCTGCGCCTGTCTGTGTATTTCCACCACATCCGGCAAGGCATCCTACAAGCAATGCCAGACACATGATAGTACTTATTAATTTCTTCATCGCACGATCTCCTCTCTATATCCGGAACTGTTTTACCTGTTCTGCAAGTTGATCTGCAGAAACAGCAAGGTTATCTGCTTCCTGTTCTACCTGGTCACTGTTCTTTGAAATATTCTTTGCCTGCTGTAACATGGATTCTGATGTTGCAAGGATCTCATCGGAACTTGCCGCCTGTTCTTCCGAAATAGCTGCAACATTCGTAGCAACCTGATCTACTTGATTGATCTTATCAACCACATTGCCGATCAGTGTGCTTGTCTCCTGGATATTCTTAAAGATCGTATCAAATGTATCAACTGCTGTATGGATCAGCTCTGCACTGCCGGAAATATCCTGTGCACTGTTTCCTGCCTGTCTGACGGCATCTTCTACCAGATTGTTGATTTCAGTGATCAGCTCTGTGATATGTGCTACCGAATCCGCACTGTTCTTTGCAAGTGTACCAATCTCAGCTGCAACAACTGCAAATCCTCTTCCTGCTTCGCCTGCGCGTGCAGCCTCAATTGATGCATTTAAAGATAACAGGTTCGTCTCGTCAGCAATATCGCCAATCAGTTGGATGATCTGCACGATCTCGCCGGAAGCTGTTCCTACCTTATTAACGGCTTCCTCTAAATTATGGATGGAGACTTCAATATCAGAAAGTGCCTCGCCGACACGCTCCATATCTTTTCTGCCTTTTTCAGAAACAGCAACTGTCTCCTGCATCCTGCTCTCGACAATGTCACTGTCACTCTTTGTATCTGCTGCCACACCTGCAAGCTGTGTCGCATTCTGTGCAATCTCATTTACAGATACCGATAACTGGTCGACTGTTGCATTCAGCTCGCTCATCGACTGTGACTGGATTCCCGCTGCAGAACTCATCTCACCGGAAACACCCTTACTTGAGTCAGCCTGATTCTTCAACTTGCCGGAAACATTTCCCATTTCGGAGATCATCTGTTTCATGGAAGCAATAAACTTCTCCACACTTTGGCTCATGACTGCGATCTCATCATTGCCTTTTGTCTTAATAGAAACCGTGAAATCACCGGAAGTCATCGCTGTGATCACTCTTGTCATTTCCTTGACAGGTTTGATTACAACATGAGTTACACGTTCGATCAGTACACAGAGCAATGCAATACAGATCACACTGATTACGATCATAATATTACGAAGCTGTGTCAGATCCGAAAGTACAATGCTGGTCGGAATATACGATATCAAAAGCCAGTTGGTTCCGTCTACTTCCTGAAATACCGTCATATTTCCATCAAGTGTAGCAAAATTATAGTCTTTCTCTGCAGCTTTCTCTGCCGTAAGCTGGTAAAAATGACTCTGTCCTTCTGCCCCGAGTGTCTGGGAAATAAGAGATGAATCACGGTTTGCCAGGATCACACCGCTGGTTTTATCAACCAGAAATGCTTCCGCATCATTCATTTCAATAAAAGAGTTTACGATAATTGCAATACGGTCTAATGTCATGTCTGCTGAAATAACACGCACTTTATCAGATCCGTCATTTAAAATACCGGAGGCACTGATCACATTCACGCCATCTGCATTCTGATAAGCTGAACCGACTGCCATATTCACCCTGGTAAGTCCTTCTTTATACCAGGTACTGTTTGTTACATCTGATTCCTTTTTTGTTGATTCTGATGCCGTTATGAGCTGTCCTGTGGAATCTGCCACATAAAGTCCCTCCGGATAATTACTGTTATAGCCATAATAACCATCCAGTATTGTCTTTAACTCTTCATCACTCGGCTTCAAATCCTCAATGATCGTCTTCGCCATCTGAAATGAAGCAAGGTTTTCATTCAGCCATGCTTCTATCTGGGATGCCTGGTTCTCTACCGAAGACTGCAGTAAATTCTGGGAATATTTTTTGATCGTCCCTGCAGATATCTGATAAGCAGCCACAACAAGTACCACAACGATCGCAATTACGACTGGTATGATCACACCAAGTAACTTTGCCTTAATCGACACCGTTTTTTGTTTTTTCATAAGCTGTCCTCTCTTTTTTACATAAAATTTACAACATAAATTATAAAATCTTCGTCGTTTTTCGTCAATATGTATCACAAACCGTTTTCGCTAAAATTTATATTGTATACATGTATTTTTCAAGAAATCGTATGATCTTTTCTTGAAAATGAGACCTGCTGTGCTATAATAAATTAGTGTGCCATTTTCTTTTTCATACATATATCAGGCACACGGGATTGGTATCATGCCGCTGCATGCGGTTTATACCAGAGAGGAGAACCTTAGATGGAACATTTAATCATTCCAAAAGATTATCATTCAGAATTAAATCTGCACGATACACAGATTGCAATCAAAACAGTAAAAGATTTTTTCCAGAACCTGCTTGCACTTCGTCTGAATCTGTCCCGCGTTTCGGCTCCACTTTTTGTTGATCCGTTATCCGGTCTCAATGACAACTTAAACGGTATTGAACGTCCGGTTACTTTCGATATCAAAGAGCAGAACGGGAAAGAGGCAGAGGTTGTACAGTCTCTCGCAAAATGGAAACGCTACGCTTTAAAGAAATACGGTTTCGACTACGGTGAAGGCCTGTATACCGATATGAATGCGATCCGCAGAGATGAAGACACTGATAACATCCACTCTATTTTCGTAGACCAGTGGGACTGGGAAAAAATCATCCATAAAGAGGATCGTAATATCGAGACATTAAAAGAAACAGTTACCACTGTTTATAACTGCCTGCGCAAGACAGAAAAATATATGGCGATCCAGTACGATTATATAGAAGAGATTCTTCCACATGATATCTTCTTTATCACGACTCAGGAATTGGAAGAAATGTTCCCTGACAACACACCAAAGGAACGTGAATATTATATTACAAAAACCAAGGGTGCCGTATGTATCATGAAGATCGGCGATACTTTGGAAAACGGAGAGCCTCACGACGGACGTGCTCCGGATTACGATGACTGGTCTTTAAACGCAGATATCGTTGTTTACTATCCGGTACTCGACATCGCACTTGAGATTTCCTCCATGGGTATCCGGGTTGACAAGAAAGCGCTTCTCTCCCAGCTCAAAAAAGCAGGCTGTGAAGAACGTGCAAAACTTCCTTTCCAGAAAGCAATCATCAACGAAGAGCTTCCTTATACAATCGGTGGTGGAATCGGACAGTCCCGTATCTGTATGTTCTTCCTTCGCAAGGCACATATTGGAGAGGTACAGTCTTCCCTGTGGCCGGAAGCTATCGCAAAAGAATGTGAAAAGAACGGTATTCAGCTTTTGTAACAGGAACGGGCATATGCTCCGCAGATATCCTGTCATCAACACTGATGCCTGATAAAAAACAGGTATGTTTCAAATGTCAGCAATGAGCTTTCCCTGCTCCCTGCTGACAAAAACATACCTGTTTTTTTCACCTTTCTGTTTTTTCAGTCCTGTGCGATTTCCACTATCTTCCGGTCTTTTCAGTCCCGTGTGATTTCCACAATCTTCCGGTCTTTTCAATCCCGTCTGGTTCTCACTATCTCCCGTTTTTTTCTCCTGCTATGATTCCGTAATATTCCGGTCTTCTGTCCCGGAAAAGTCCCCATTCCAGTCGTTTTGCCCGAAGTTCATCCAGTTCATAGGTCTGGCTCAGGATTTCTTCTTTATCTCTGGAAGCACTTAAGATCACCTCTCCTGTTTCATCCGTCAGAAATGAGGAACCATAAAATTCCAGTGCCGACTCCTGTCCGCCATTTTCCGCACATGGCTGCACTACTTCCCTGCCGATCCGGTTTGCGGCAATGACAGGCATCAGATTCGCAGCCGCATGTCCCTGCATGCAGCGTCTCCAGTGCGGCATACTGTCACATTCTAAAATCGGTTCCGAGCCGATCGCTGTCGGGTAAAACAATAATTCTGCACCGAGCAGCGCCATCGCGCGCGCTGTCTCCGGGAACCACTGATCCCAGCAGATTCCAATACCGATGCAACCGTATTTTGTATCAAACACTTTAAATCCGGTATCTCCCGGTGTAAAATAAAATTTTTCCTGATAATAATGATCATCCGGGATGTGGGTTTTCCGATACACACCGAGGATCGTTCCATCTCCATCAATGCATGCGATCGAATTATAGAGATTATTGACATCACGCTCATAAAAGCTGATTGGAAGCACCACGCCCAATTCTTTTGCAAGACGTACTCCCATTGCCACAGCTTCACTCTCCTCCACAGTTCTTGCATAGCTGTAAAAATCATATCTGCGCTGCTGGCAGAAATATTCCCGCTCAAAAAGTTCCGGCAGTAAAATGATATTTGCGCCTTCCGCGGCAGCTTTGCGGATCATTTGTTCTGCTTTTTGTAAGTTTTTCTTGTGCTCCAGGTCGCATTTCATCTGAATTGCGGCTGCTTTTATCTGTCTCATGCGTGTATCCTTTCTGTTCTTTTTATTTTTGCACAGTGAATTAATTCTCCTATACGGAAGGTTGTACAATAAATTCCCTATAAGGGAATTTGCTGTGTAATACAGTGGATGTTTCCACCGCCTGTCAGTATGTCTCTTGCGTACACCGGTATGATTTTTCTGTCCGGGCAGAGTTTTGCCATAATCTGCTGTGCACGCAGGTCGCTTTCTTCGTTTTCTCCGCCAAATACAGGCATGACTACCGCATTGTTGGAAAAATAAAAGTTTACATAGGAGGCGGCGAGCCGTTCTCCGACTTCCCTGACATCTTCACCTTCCTCAAATTCGTATCCTTCGAGTTCTTCTTTGGTGATACAGACCGGAATATCCGGAATTGGAAGTTTGTGGATGATCAGCTTTCTGGCCTTTGCGTCCCGCACCGAACTTAGATACTCAAAACTCGCTTTCGACATCGCATACTGCGGATCATTCTGGTTATTGGTCCATGCAAGCACAACTTCACCTGGTCTTAGAAATGCACAGACATTGTCCACATGCTCGTTGGTCTCATCCTGATAGATCCCGCGTGGCAGCCATAAAACTTTCTCAACGCCAAGGTAACACTTTAACTGTTCTTCAATCTGCTCCTTTGTAAGCGATGGGTTTCTCCCCGCACTGAGCAGACAGGACTCCGTGACAAGCAATGTTCCCTCTCCGTCGCTGTGGATAGAACCGCCCTCTAACACAAACGGTTCGGCATCATAACAGTCAAACTCGAATTTTCTGCAGAAATTCCATGCAAACGCATTGTCTTTTTCATAAGAAGCATATAGTCCATCCACTTCACCGCCCCAGGCATTAAAAGACCAGTTTACACCGCGCACCTGTGAGTTTTTTACATCATCACCTGTCTGCGCCGTACCATTTCCTGCTGCTGTCAGGTCTGAAATCTTTCCATCCGTTCTGTTTACCAGAAAGGTCGGCGCAACATCCCGCGCCCAGGAATCATCGGTCTCCATCTCAAAGACAACCACCGGATGTAAGTTTTCTTCTTTTTTCAGACTTTCCGCAAATGCTTTTGCATGGTCAATCCCCTTTTTTCCGGCAGCGATATACACTGTCTCACTCGCGGCGATTGCGCGGATCACAGCTGAAAACGCTGTTTCTGCTTCCTTCGCGCCATTTCTCCAGGAACCGGGACGCTCCGGCCAGATCATGATACATCCCTGATGCTGCTCAAACTCACCCGGCATGAAAAATCCGTCCTGTACCGGTGTTGTATCTTTTATCATCTTAGGACAGTCTGCCTTTGAAATCTTCATAACCAAACTCCTTTATCATCTCGACATCTCCATCTTCCCGTAAGACTGCAATTCCGGGCAGCGGCATCCCGTTAAATGTATTGTTTTTGACCATGGAATAAATTGCCATATCCTCAAAGACCAGACGGTCTCCCACCTGTTTTTTCTGTGCAAAGCTGTAATCACCGATCACATCCCCGGCAAGGCAGGTCATGGAAGAAAGCCGGCAGGTATGCGGCTTTTCGCCCGGCAGATAACCGTCTTTTAGCGGCGGTCTATATGGCATTTCAAGCACATCCGGCATGTGGCATGCCGCCGATGCATCCAGAATCAGGATATCCATTCCATTGTGTACGATATCCATAACCTCCGTGACAAGATAGCCCGCATTTAATGCGATCGCCTCACCCGGTTCCAGGTAGACCCGGACATTATATTTTCGCCTGATCTCACAGATTAACTTCTTTAGTTCATCCAACTGATAATCTGCTCTTGTAATATGATGACCGCCGCCTAAGTTCAGCCATTTTACCTGTTTTAAATAACTGCCAAACTTCTCCTCAAACGCATGCCAGGTCGTGATCAGATCATCCGCATTCTGCTCGCAGAGTGTATGAAAATGTAATCCTTCGATTCCCTCCGGCAGTTGATCCGGAAATTCACTTTTAACCACACCAAGCCTTGATCCCGGTCCGCATGGATCATAGATCTCATGCCCTTCCTGTGTGGAGCACTCCGGGTTCACGCGGATCCCGGCACTTGCAGTGCACTCCTGCTGCAAAAAATAGTGCTGATACTTTTCATACTGCGCAAAGGAATTAAAAATAACGTGATCGCAGATCTGCACCAGTTCTTCCATATCTTTTTCCTTATAAGCCGGTGCAAATACATGATTTTCCTTTCCCATCTCCTCTTTTCCAAGGCGCGCCTCAAAGATTCCGCTCGCCGTCGTTCCGCTGATATACTGCCCGATCAGCGGATACAGTGAAAACATGGAAAATGCCTTCTGTGCCAGAAGCACATGGCAGCCGGTTTCCTGTTCCAAATTCTGCAATATTTTTAAATTTTGTTTTAGCTTCTTTTCATCTACCACATAACACGGGGTAGGAATCTCCTGCCATTTCATGATAATTCTCCATTTCTGCAAAAATCCGCTGCGCAAAAGCTGACAAATTTAAAATTTTATCCAACCCGTTTCACACATATTCTTATTTTATGCCACCGTCTGCGGATTTTCGTCCACAACCCATGGCAGACCATACTGGTTTAACATATCCATAAACGGATCCGGATCAAACTCTTCAATATTGAATACACCGTCTTTGTCCCAGACTTTATCGACAACCAACGCTGCACCGATCATAGCCGGAACACCTGTTGTATAAGAAATTGCCTGGGAACCGACTTCTTTGTAACATTCCTGATGGTCACAGACATTATAGATATAAATCGTCTTTTCTTTTCCGTCTTTTTTTCCCGTAAAGATACAGCCGATATTTGTTTTTCCAACCGTGCGTGGTCCTAAAGATGCCGGATCCGGAAGCAGTGCTTTTAAGAACTGGATTGGTACGATCTCCCTGCCCTCATACTCGATCGGTGATGTTGAGAGCATTCCGACATTTTCTAAACATTTCATATGTGTCAGATAGCTCTGTCCAAAGGTCATAAAGAAACGGATCCGCTTTACTCCAGGTACATTTTTTGCAAGGGACTCAATTTCCTCATGATGCAGCAGATACATATCTTTCTCGCCAACCTGTGGGAAATTATATTCTCTTTTAATTTCCATTGGTTTTGTTTCTACCCAGTGACCATTCTCCCAGTAAGAACCGTTTGCGGAAACCTCACGCAGGTTGATCTCCGGGTTAAAATTGGTTGCAAACGGATAACCGTGGTCGCCGCCGTTACAGTCTAAGATATCAATCGTCTCGATCTCATCGAAATAATGTTTCAGGGCATAAGCGGTAAATACACTGGTCACTCCCGGATCAAACCCGCTTCCAAGCAATGCCGTAATTCCTGCCTCTTTGAATTTTTCACGGTATGCCCACTGCCAGGAATAGTCAAAATATGCTGTAAATCCCTCTTCTTTACAGCGTTTTTCATAGATGGCACGCCATTCTTTGTCATCCGTATCCTCCGGCTCATAATTTGCGGTATCGATATAGTCTACTTTGCATGCAAGGCAGGCATCCATAATTGTTAAATCCTGATATGGCAAAGCAACATTTAACACAGCATCCGGCTGATATTTTTTGATCAGGGCGATCAGTTCCTCCGTATTGTCCGCATCCACCTGTGCTGTTGTGATGACAGTGTCCGTTGTTTTTTCCAGTTTCTCTTTTAAGGCGTCACATTTCGATTTTGTTCTGCTCGCAATGCAGATCTCCGTAAAAGTTTTGCTGTTCTGGCAGCATTTGTGAATCGCAACTCCTGCAACTCCGCCACATCCGATAATTAATAATCTTCCCATTTTAATCTCCTTTCCTGCGCTGTCTTTTTGCGCATCTCAAGTTTGTGCCGGGGCACAAATCTTGCGTGTAAAAAAAATAATTTTTAATTTAATTTTTATTATTTCTTACGTCCTTCTTCTTCCTCTAACATATCCTCCACATATCGCGGCAGCATAAATGCTCCCTTGTGCAGATTGGTGGTATAATACCAGGTTTTTATCTTCCGCTCTTTCCAGCGCTTTGCATCCAGATCATCGAGCGGATGATATTTCTTTGACGCAAACCCGAACAGCCAGTAGCCGGAAGAACACGTCGGTATATGTGCCTGATACACGCGGCTGATTGGAAAGCTATGACTCGCTTTCCGGTGCATACCGCGGCAGGATTCCTCATCTTCATCGTAAAACGGACTTCCATGCTGATATACCATGATTCCGTCATCTTTTAAGGCACGGAAGCAGTTTCCGTAAAATTCCTTGGTAAACAGTCCTGCAGTATGTCCAAGCGGATCAATCGCATCGTTGATGATCAGATCATACTCGTCATGTTTCATCCGCAAAAATTTCAATCCATCCTCATAGTACACCGTCACGCGTTCATCCGATAACCCGCATGCATTGTCCGGAAAAAATTCCTTGCAGACCTCGACAAATACACGGTCCGGCTCCACGACATCGATCTGCTCTATCTCATCGTAATAGCCAAGTTCTCGTGCCACGCCGCCGTCACCGCCGCCGATGACTAACACCTTTTTCACATGCGGATGCACCGCCATCGGAACATGCACAATCATCTCATCATAGACAAACTCATCTTTTTCCGAAAAAACAATACTACCGTCGGAACTTAAAAAACGCCCAAACTCATCCGAATCAAACACATCGATCCGCTGAAACTCGGTCTGTAAACCAAATAACTGTTTCTGCACCTTGACCGACACCTTGACTTTTTCCGTGTGATAATCCGAAAACCAAAGTTCCATGATCTTCTCCCTTCTTTTGAAAAAATCTTCTTTTCACAGGAATCTTTATTTTTGCTGATCTATGCTGTTATTTCTTTGCAAGCACATTCAGATTTTCAACTTCCGGATCCTCCGTTCCCTGCATAGAGCATCCCTTTTCTTTTGCATAAACAATGTACTCAATGATCTCCGGCGTGATCATCTCACCCGGCGCTAAAATCGGAATTCCAGGCGGATAGCACATGACAAATTCACCGCAGATCCTTCCCGCTGTCTGACGAACCGGCATGGATTCCTTTTGCGAATAAAATGCCACCTGCGGCGACACTAAAACCTTCGGATTAATATATTCCGTATTCAGCATTTTTGCCGGATCTTTCGAATACAGCCGTTTGATGTCTGCAAGTGCACCCACAAGCCGCTCAATATCCTGTATCCGGTCACCGATGGAAATATAGGCAAGAATATTTGCGATATCTCCAAGCTCGATCTGAATATCATATTCATCCCGCAGCAGATCATAGACCTCAATGCCTGCAAGCCCGATATCTCTCGTATATACAGACAGTTTTGTCACATCAAAATCATAGACACTGCCACCGTTTACCATATCTTTGCCATACGCATAAAATCCACCGATAGAATTGATCTCATCCCTCGCGTACTCCGCCATCTGTGCCACTTTCGCAAAAGATTCCTTCCCTCGCAAGGCAAGGTTTCTCCGCGAAATATCAAGGCTCGACATCAGAAGATAAGATGCACTCGTCGTCTGCGTCAGATTGATGATCTGGCTGACATATTCCCAGTTCACACCCTTTCCGGTCAGAAGAAGAGAGCTCTGCGTCAGGCTTCCCCCCGACTTGTGCATGGAGACAGACGCCATATCCGCCCCGGCATCCATGGCACATACCGGAAGATTTTCCCCAAAATACAGATGCGTTCCGTGTGCCTCATCCACCAGCACCAGCATATGATGTTCATGCGCCACTCTCACGATAGACCGCAGATCCGAACAGATTCCATAGTAAGTCGGATTGTTGACTAAAACTGCTACTGCATCCGGGTTCTCTAAAATCGCACGTTCCACCTCTGACACCTGCATTCCCAGTGAAATGCCAAGTTTCACATCAACCTCCGGATTGACGTAAACCGGAATCGCTCCACAGAGCACCAGTGCATTAATCACACTCTTGTGCACATTTCGCGGCAAAATGATCTTATCCCCTGCCTTACAGCAGGAAAGCACCATTCCCTGAACGGAGGAAGTGGTTCCGCCAACCATAAAAAATGCATGTTCCGCGCGAAATGCCTCCGCGGCAAGCTCCTCCGCTTCCTTGATCACCGAAACCGGATGACAGAGATTGTCAAGCGGCTTCATGGAATTGACATCCAGACTCACACATTTTTCTCCCAACAGCTCTACCAGCTCCGGATTTCCCCTTCCTCTCTTATGTCCCGGCACATCAAACGGCACCACTCTTCGTTTTTTTAACTTTTCCAGTGCCTCATAAACCGGCGCACGCATCTGCTGCTCTTTGTCCATGACTAAAAAAATCCCCCTTGGCTTCCATAAAAATCTGCATGCTCTGCTTTTCATCAAATGTTTTTCCCTGACATTACCGTCAGGCTGAAAAACGCAAAAAAAGAACAGGCATCCATCACCTGTTCTTCTATCGTCGTTATCATCATAGTCATACTTTATGTAATCTATCTACATTCTGCAAAAACTATTTTCTCCAGAGTCCGCGTTGGCATCTTTGCCAGCAAATATTTGCGTATACTACTCTTATTGACCGTTTCACAAGTGATATTGGATTCCGGGTATCATCCCCGTAATCAACTTATAAAATTTGAGCTTCTAACTCAATCAATAACGCGGCTTACACCGCAATCGGCAGTTGCCCCGCCTGTCCGTATGGGCTTAACCAATCTCTTGGTGGGCAAACAATAGATCCTTTTCCATCTATTGTAACGAATATTTGCATGAAAACAATTTTCGCATTCATGTGATTTGAAGTATAGCATACACACATGGCAAATGCAATAACGTATTCTGTAAAATTCTGGTATTTTCTTTTTTATTTCGTTTTAGGATATTTTTATTTTCTATTCAGGTTTGCAGCGATCTTACCGCGTCCACTCCCGGACCATCTGTATCTCCCGTCTGTACCCCTCATCATCGTTCGGTGTCTCTAAGATAAACGGTCTTCCTTCTAAAAGCGGGTGCAATGCAACGCGCCGCATCGCCTCTGCACCGATCTTTCCCTCACCGATCTTCGCATGACGGTCCTTGTGGGAGCCACAGTCGTTCATGCTGTCATTAAAGTGAACTGCCTTCAGCCGGTCGAGCCCGATCACACGGTCAAACTCATTTAACACACCGTCAAGGTCGTTTACAATGTCATAACCGCCATCCCACACATGGCAGGTATCGAGGCAGACTCCCATTTTATCGTTTAATTCCACACGGTCTAAGATTTCTCTTAATTCCTCAAACGTTCTTCCAACCTCAGTTCCTTTTCCCGCCATCGTCTCAAGTAAAACGGTCGTTGTCTGCTCCGGTTTCAAGGCTTCATTTAATGCTTCCGCAATCAATACGATCCCTTTTTCCGCCCCTTGTCCCACATGGGAACCCGGATGAAAATTATAATAATTGTACGGTGTATACTCCATGCGTTTTAAGTCATCAAGCAGCATTTCCTTTGAAAAAGAACGGACATCCTCTTTTGCAGCGCAGAGGTTCATCGTATATGGCGCATGCGCAACAATCTTTCCAAATTCGTGCTCCTTCGCAAAATTTAAAAACTTTTCCACATCTTTTTCATCGATTTCTTTTGCCTTACCGCCACGCGGATTTCTTGTAAAAAAAGCAAAGGTATTGGCATCTAACGCCAGCGCTGCCTTTCCCATCGCCGCATATCCTTTGGATGCGGATAAATGATTTCCTATTAACATATCAATCCTCATTTCTGCACTGCGCTTCGCGCACCTTAATTTTGTGCACAATAATACTCCTGTCTGTATACGCGAATGCTCTTTTATTCTGCCCGGTTCTTCTCCACGATCGTGCCCGCTCTGTATGCCGCGAGCAGCTCCTCAAGATCATGGATCGACTCTTTTAAACTTTTTCCGATATCTGTATCGGCAACCGTTTTTCTCCGCACGACCTGCTGCACCAGAACCGTATGGGATACGATATCGCTTCCGTCCTGCACCGCTTTTTCTACCGATTCAAACGGTTCATGCGCCGCAAGCACCAGACCATAAGAATTATAAATCAGCGTATATCCGGCAATCCCCGTCTTTGGCTGATATGCCTTGGAAAAACCGCCGTCAATGATCAGAAGCTTTCCGTTACATTTGACCGGAGACTCTCCTTTTTTTGCCTCCACCGGAATATGACCGTTAATGATGTGCGCCTCCGCACCTTCAAGCCCGAATTCCTCTAAAATCCGGTTGACCACTTCCTCTTTTTCAAGCAGCCTGTAATAAGGATTTTTCGGCTCCTGATGCGTTTTTTTATCTGCAATAAAATAACGCTCAAACGTCGTCATCTTTGCCTTTCCAAACACCGGGGAATTCTGGTTTTCCCAGATAAACCATAAAATGTCCTGTCCCTTTTTCTTCTCCTTCGGGTCGATCGCATAATAGCCTTTTCGCGCGTAGCCCTCAAGCACATCATAAAGCTCTTTTCCGGCATATTCTTTTCCAAAAACGTTAACTCTGGTAAACGTGCCATCCTCATTCAGCGGCACGCAGCCATGGTAGAGAAGATTTCCATTATATACTTTGTAAAGACTTCCCTGTGTATACAAAAAACGCACATGACGCTGCAGTTTTTCACAGTTCACAAATGCAGTCACAAGACGCTCCATCACATCCGCCTCATCTTCTGAGAGACGATATGGATCTTCCCAGTCGATTGTCGGAAAACTGACATCCTTGAGCGGATACTCGGTTTCCTCCACACACACGGTCCCCTTTTCGATGTTGATCTTATCGAGAAGAAGTCTTTTCTCCATCTCAAATTCCGGGTGTTCTTTGATCAGCTGACCTTCCAGTTTAAACTGCATGATCGTGATCGCCTTATGCATTTTTTCATCTAAAAATGCGTCGTGCACATCATATTCATCTTCCCGGTAATCCAGCTTAAAACAGTCACAGGAATCCTTATCATACCACTTCATCGCAAATCTTGCCAGCGGCACCAGATTAATCCCGTAACCGTCCTCTAACAGATCAAGGTTTCCATATTTTGCAGAAATGCGGATCACATTACAGATGCATGCCGCACTGCCCGACGCCGCTCCCATCCAGTACACATCGTGATTGCCCCACTGGATGTCCACAGAGTGATGCTCCATCAGTGTGTCCATGATCAGATTCGGATATGGTCCCCTGTCAAAAATATCCCCGACCACATGCAGATGATCCACAACAAGCCGGCGGATCAGATTACAGAACGCGATCACAAGCTCCGCCGCCCTTCCGGTGCGGATGACCGACCGGATAATTTCATTATAATATGCCTCCTGATCGGATATCTCCTGTCTGCCGGTCAAAAGTTCCTCAATCACATAGGCAAAGTCTTTTGGAAGTGCTTTCCGCACTTTTGACCTTGTATACTTGGAAGATGCATTTTTACAGATGCGGATCAGGCGGTATAAGGTGACTTTGTACCAGTCCTCCAAATTATCTTCCGTCTTTAACACCTGTTCCAACTTCTGTTCCGGGTAATAGATCAGCGTGGCGATCGCTTTTTTCTCCGCCGCGCTGATTGCATTGCCAAATTCATCCTCTATTTTCCGCTTGATGGCACCGGATCCATTTTTTAGCACATGTAAAAACTGGTCGTACTCCCCGTGCACATCTGTGATAAAATGTTCTGTTGCTTTTGGCAGGCTAAGAATCGCCTGTAAATTGATAATCTCTGTCGCCGCTGTGGCAATGGTCGGATACTGATTTGATAAACTTTTTAAATAACGCAGGTCGGTCTGCCCCATAGTATTCCTCATTTCTTTTTCACGTTCATTTGCTGCTTTTTTATCTTATCATAGGAAATGAGCGGGGGCAACCAACGTTAATTTATTGTCAATGCTCTACGCGATCGTAGCCTTGATCACATCCCCCATATCATAGAATCCCGCCGGTTTTCCGGACAGGAATTTTGCCGCCTGCACAGCGCCCTTTGCAAATACACTTCTGGAATATGCAGTATGCTTAAACTCGATCACCTCGTCAAGTCCTGCAAAGATCACCTCATGTTCTCCTACGATGCTGCCGCCACGCACTGCAGAGATACCGATCTCTGTTTTTTCTCTCTTTTTGCGCTCTTTGCTGCGGTCATAAGTATAGGTATATGCATTGTCAAGTGCCTCATTCATAGAATCGGCAAGTGCAAGTGCCGTACCGCTCGGCGCATCCAGTTTCTGGTTGTGGTGTTTTTCGACGATCTCCATATCAAAACCGGCCGGTGCTAAAATGGTTGCAGCCTGTTTTAACAGCTCCATTAACATATTGATTCCAAGCGACATGTTGGCAGATTTTAATACGGCAACTTTTTTCGATGCCCCGTCCACCTTTTTTAACTGCTCCTCAGAAAGTCCTGTCGTGCAGAGTACTACCGGGATCTGCTTGTCCACACTATATACCAAAAGATCATCCACTGCTTTTGCGTTGGAAAAATCAATGATCACATCCGCTGCCACATCACAGACAGAAATATTTGGAAATACCGGGTAATCGTTTTTGATGCCATCGTAGAGGTCAATTCCTGCCACGATCTCAATATCTGCATCTTCCTTGCAGATTCCTGTGATCACCTGTCCCATTTTTCCGTTGCATCCACTCATAATTGCTCTTATCATGTTGTTTTTCCTCTCTTTTCTTTATTTAAAGCAACACCGGAAACGCTGCAAACCAACATTTCCGGTGTTTTTTCAAATCTGGCTTTCCGTGTTCCACTGCCCCTTACGCCAGCTTGATCCCATAATTCTTCATTGCTTCCGCAAGTTTTGCAGCATTGGCATCTGTCATCTCTGTGAGCGGGGAACGAAGCGGTCCTGCCTCCATGCCCATCAGATTCAGCGCTTTCTTAACAGGGATCGGGTTCACTTCGGAGAACAGCGCCTCAATGAGCGGCTGTGCCTTTAGCTGGATCTCCATTGCTTTTTTCGTATCTCCGTCAAAGAATGCCATACACATATCATGTACATCCTTCGGTGCCACGTTTGACCATACGGAGATCACACCGATTGCTCCGATCGACATTAACGGTACTACGATTCCATCCTCGCCGGAATACAGATCAAGCTTTCCATCCGTTAAATACATGGTCTTTGCTGCCTGTGCAACATTTCCGGTTGCCTCTTTGATCGCAACGATGTTTTCAACATCATGGTACAGTTTTGCAGCTGTCTCCGGAAGGATATTGCATCCGGTACGGCTTGGAACATTGTACATGATAATAGGAAGTTTTACAGAATTTGCAATCTCTGTGTAGTAGCGGATCAGACCTCCCTGTGTTGCTTTGTTATAATATGGAGTTACGCAGAGCAGTCCATCCACGCCGGCTTTTTCCGCTTCTTCCGAAAGGTGGATTGCCTCTCTGGTACAGTTTGAACCGGTTCCTGCAACGACCGGAATACGGTGTTTTGCAAATTTAACAGCAGCTTTGATCACCTCTGCATGCTCTTCTGTCGTCAGCGTAGAGCTCTCACCTGTTGTACCTGCGATAATGATACAGTCCGTTCCCTGATTGATCTGATACTCGATCATCTGCTCTAATCTGTCATAATTTACTTCCTCATTGTTTTTCATTGGTGTTACGATTGCCACACCGGCTCCTTTAAAAATAGACATATTAATAATCCTCCTGCTTCCTGTATTATGATACGTTAGGATACACTGCTTTGTGCACACGGTATTTTATTTATTCATAGGACGTAATTTCCCTATGAATTAAAAAAACCGACTCTGATGAGCCGGTTCGTAAATTCTAATCATATGTATTACCCAGTATATGTCGAATCCGATAGCGCCCCATCTTTCTGCCATTTCAGCTTAAGATGACAGTCATAAGGTTCTTTACCTTATGCCCAGGAACATATCCGCAGCAAATATACTCCTTCGGCGTTCTTTCCTTTTATCCTCCATCCTCTGCTTCTGCCACATCCGGAAAACTACTCTTAAAGCACGCAACCTCTATCAAGCAATATGTATCTTTTAGCAATCATAGCACCATCTATTTCTACTGTCAATCCAATTCCTCTAAAAAATCAATTTTGCTGACGGATACTTCGTATGCAACCCTTTTTTCCGTCTGCGTCTCCGATAATTTTTTGACATATTCGCGGCTCTGGATCCTGCCCCAGATCTGCACATGTCCGCCCACATCAAAACCGGAGGCAAATCTTGCATTTCGTCCCCAGCAGATGCACGGAATGTAATCTGATTTTCCATAAGAGCGGTTCACAGCGATCAGAAGATCTGCGATCTCTCTTCCAAGCGGTGTTTTCCGGTAAATTGGCTCCTTACATACATAGCCGTCTAAAAAGATCTGGTTGCTCTTTACCTCATCGTCAATCTCGTCTAAAAATTCCAGTTCTCTCACAAAAACGGAAAGTACAAGCCGGTTTTTCTTTTCCTCGTGCCGGTTGAATGAGCGGAACTGTCCTGTCACATAAATATTCTGTCCGACCATGTCCTCATTGACATCGATCAATCGTTCCGAAATCATCAATGGTATGTAATCCATATAATTGCTGAGACGGTTGACTGCCACGTCGACCATATAAAATCCCTCTCCGTACACTTCGTGGCTGAACCGGAAATCCGATACAATCTCCCCCACGATCGACACCTGGTTGTTTTCAAACATTTTATCTGCCATGAATATTCTCCCTTCCTTGCGGTCATACACCTATATATTTTTTTGTGCGTTTTTTCTTTTCGAACCGTTTCTGCCCGGTATGACCTGCCTGACATAATATTTTTACCATGTATCACATTCAAATTTTCATGGAACATGTCGATAAGAAAACGAATGTAATGACAACTTTTGTCAGGTTTTTGAATAAAAAAATATTGCAGAATCCCACAAATATGATAAAATATATAGGTTGGTTTTTTAACCTTATGTTACAGTTAATACATTTCACACAGGAAAGAGAGATTTTGTATATGAAAATGAAACGTGAAGATGTCCGTAATATTGCCATTATTGCACACGTTGACCACGGTAAAACAACACTGGTCGATGAGCTGTTAAAGCAGAGCGGCGTATTCCGCGCGAATCAGGAAGTTCAGGAACGTGTCATGGACTCTAATGATATCGAGAGAGAACGTGGTATCACGATCCTTTCAAAAAACACAGCCATTACCTATAAAGGTACAAAGATCAATGTCATCGATACTCCTGGTCATGCGGACTTTGGTGGTGAGGTTGAGCGTGTCCTTAAAATGGTAAACGGTGTTATCCTTGTCGTTGACGCATTCGAGGGTGTTATGCCTCAGACCAAATTCGTACTGATGAAAGCATTAGAACTTTCTCTTCCGGTTATCGTATGTTTAAATAAAGTAGACCGTCCGGAAGCCCGCCCGAACGAGGTTGTCGATGAAGTACTTGAGTTATTCATGGACTTAGACGCATCCGATGAGCAGTTAGACTGTCCGTTCCTGTTTGCATCTGCAAGAGACGGCTATGCCGTTCGCGAGATCGGAGATCTTGTAAATAACAAAAAAGATATGACACCTCTGTTTGAGACCATCATTGATTACATTCCGGCTCCAGAAGGTGATCCGGATGCAAACACACAGGTACTCATCAGTACCATCGATTACAACGAGTATGTCGGACGTATCGGTATCGGTAAAGTCGACAACGGATGCTTAAAAGTAAATCAGGAAGCTGTTGTGGTAAACCATCATGAACCGGACAAACAGAAAAAAGTCCGCATCAGCAAATTATATGAATTTGACGGCTTAAATAAAGTAGATGTCGCAGAAGCAAAGATCGGATCGATCGTAGCAATCTCCGGTATCGCAGATATCCACATCGGAGATACGATCTGTGCACCGGAAAATCCGGTTGCAATACCGTTCCAGAAGATTTCTGAGCCTACGCTTTCCATGAACTTCATGGTAAACGACAGCCCGCTCGCCGGACAGGAAGGTAAATTCATCACTTCCCGCCATTTAAGAGACCGTCTGTTCAAAGAATTAAATACCGATGTTTCTCTGCGTGTAGAAGAGACAGAGAGTCCGGACTGCTACAAAGTATCCGGCCGTGGTGAGCTTCACTTATCCGTTTTAGTTGAAAACATGCGCCGTGAAGGTTATGAGTTTGCAGTCAGCAAAGCAGAAGTTTTATACCACACAGACGAGAACGGCAAAAAGACAGAGCCTATGGAGATCGCTTACGTCGATGTCCCGGATGAGTTTACCGGTACTGTTATCGATAAATTAAGCCAGCGTAAAGGTGAGCTTGTCAATATGAAACCGATCACCGGCGGTTACACCCGTCTGGAGTTTAATATTCCATCCCGTGGTCTCATCGGTTACCGTGGAGATTTCATGACAGACACCAAAGGAAACGGTATCATCAATACCATTTTCAACGGCTATGCTCCTTACCGTGGTGAGATCGCATACCGTAAACTTGGTTCCCTGATCGCATTTGAATCCGGCGAATCCGTAACTTATGGTCTGTTCTCTGCCCAGGACCGCGGTACTTTATTTATCGGACCTGGCGAAAAAGTTTATGCCGGAATGGTCATCGGTTCCTGTGCAAGAGCTGAGGATATCGAGTTAAACGTATGTAAGAAAAAACATCTTACCAATACACGTTCTTCTTCTGCTGATGAAGCACTGACACTGGTTCCGCCAAAAGTTTTAAGCTTAGAGCAGGCGCTTGACTTCATTGATGTCGATGAGCTTCTTGAGGTAACACCGGAGAGCCTCCGTATCCGTAAGCGTATCTTAGACCCAACCTTACGTAAACGTGCTAATATGAAAAAATAATTTTTCACTAACAAAAAAGATGATTTGTACTCCCGCAGGTACGAATCATCTTTTTGTTTATGGCAGCACTTTTTCTCACAATCTGTAATATTTATTATTTTCTCACGACTGTTCTTCCATATCGGCATCGTAAAATGCCCGGCTGTTCTTTCCGTTTTTCTTTACTTTATACATTGCATGATCCGCCGCAGCGATCACTTCTGTACTGTTCTTTCCATCTTTCGGATACACCGCAATGCCGATACTCGATGCCAGATACTGCTCTCCACCGGCAATCCGATAAGGTATTTTAAATGTGTCTAAAATCTTCATTGCATAGGAATCTATCACTTCTGCCTGGCCGCTTTGCACAATTGCAACAAATTCATCCCCCGCCAGCCGGTAAACCTCGAATACGTCATCCACCAGTGCTCCGGCACGCGCAGCCATTTCCTTAAGCACCGCATCCCCTTCGTTGTGTCCATAGACATCATTGATCCGTTTAAAATTATCCATATCAAACATGATCAGACCAAACGGTTCTTTTTCCCTGATCCGGTACTGCAGGTCTTCCATAAACACACGCCGGTTCAAAAGTGAAGTCAGCGCATCATAGCGCGCTATAAAATTTAATTTTTTATTGAGCGAGCTGATCGTATCGTTTACTTTTCTTTTATGCATATTATCCCGGACAAGCCAGATGATAAACAAAACCATGATCCCACCGATCACAGATGTGATACGGATCACTTTTCCATACTGCTCCATAAAAGTTTCTTCGTGATTGATGATCTTTGCATCATCCGGTAACATGCTGCGCGAAATTCCAAAACGCTTCATAACCGTCTCATCAAAGCAATATGTCATCGGTGAATCTGTTATGACATCCATATTCTCACATGGTTCACCATTTAAAATTTTAAGAGCCATCTCCCCGGCGATCTCGCCCATCTCTTCATGGGAAACGATCTCACCTCCAAGCAGTCCTTTCCCCATACCTATCGATATACCGGAAAACATGGGAATATGTGCCCGGCTGCTCAGCATCTGGACAGACTCTGCCGATGCATAAACATTTCCATCCTTATCATTACTGCATAAAATATATAAAAGAATCGTACTCTCATCGAAAGATTCTACGCTCTTAATCAGATCTTTCTGTGAAAATTCTGATGCATTGATATCACTAAACTCCAGATCCGGAAATTCATCTTTGTAAGAATAAAATTCCTTTCTTGCACTAAGCCCGGTTACCGTATTGTCAACAATTGCAACAATATGTGCTGCTTCCGGATATATCTTTTTGGCAAGTGCTATGGTATTTCCATAAGTCTGATTTTCTATGATTCCTGTTACATTGGGATTGTAATCCATCGCCAGCGCTTTTGAAACATTATTGACCCCTTCAAAAACAATCGGCGTATTCCCAAAAATTTTCCGATATACAAGCACAAAATTATACGCCGCATCATCTCCCACTATGACCACGTCATAAGCTGGTACCTGGCTTAAATAATAACTCAGGCTCTTGTAAAATAAATGTACATTTTCCGCTGTATCGACATTCTTAGTATCCATAAACTTATAGTCTATGGTCACATCATCCCCCAGTGATTTTCTGATTCCATCAATCTGCTGTGGAATCGTCTCCCATGCATAGGAATAGGAACTGATGAACAGCACACGTCCTCTTCCTGTTTCTTTTGCATTGACCGGAAAACTTCCCCCTATCCATAGCAGTACAAAAAGAAGTGCTGCCAAAATACAGCCTTTCTCTACTTTATGATTTTTCATATGTGTCCCCCGATTTTTATGCAGCATAACTTTCATTCTGTATGTTTAGATTTTAATTTCTTCAAACTATAATCTAAATTTTCCACCCAATTGTATAAAAAGTCAACATAATTCATCATTTTTTGTCACTTTTTTCCAATTTTTCTTTCTGTTTTTTCGCCCGCTGTAAATAATTTTCCTTCATATCAAAAGTCCTCTTCCACTCTTTCGTTCCTTTCACTTTGTGCACTTCGGAACGGTTTTTATATAAAAACCGTGTCAGATTATAACAGTCCACCCAAATCTCATGCCCACTCTCCCTCCACTCCTCATCAAAGATCAGTTCGAGTCCGTAATGAAGATGTACAGTATCTATATTGTTGACATTTTCTTTTGTACTGTAACCGGTGTGCCCCATATAGCCGATCACATCCCCTGCCGTCACAAGATCTCCCTCTTTTAATTTTGCCTGATATGGGTAATCCTGACGCAGATGCGCATAATAATAATATCTCTTTTTATCCGGACTGCGGATTCCAACACGCCAGCCTCCGTACTGATTCCAGCCCAGAGCCTCCACATATCCTGTTTCAATGCAGATCACAGGCGTACCGATCTGTCCCATCATATCATGTCCTAAATGCTGTCTTTTATATCCATAGCTTCTCGACACGCCAAAATCATCATAATCACTGTACGGAAATCCCTTTGCGATCGGGGAAAATGCTTTCAGTCCATATTTTTTCACATAGGGACCACCCTCACTCTCCTGTATCTCATACTCGCCGACCAGACCGCCAAGCACCGCCGAATATGCCTCCTTATAATAGGAAAAATACTTGAGCTTCTCTGCCGCCTCATCAAATGTCAGCTCCTTATTTTTCACTTTCTCTGCCGCCTCATTCAGTTCTGACACTGCTGTCGCGCCAAACTCCCCGCCATTTTTCGCTGCCACATAAGAAAGTAAGTCGATCCAGTCGATATGCATTTCACTTCCATATGTGTCCACGTCACACTCATATGCCTTGCACAACGCCTCATAAGACACATTAAAATCCACCCACCGGATCGTCCCGTCCGATGTGGCAGTAACTGTTTTCCCCCCTGTTCCTGCCGTATTTTCCCATAAAAGAAAAGCAGCCATAAGAAGGATGACTCCCTCTAAAATAATGGCTGCTTTAATACGCTGACACCAGGTTTTCCTGCCTGCTGATATCATGTTCATGACACTCCTCCTACCCTGCCATTCTTTTCCATTCATTATATGAGGCGGGATGAAAAATAATCATGCATTTTTATTATTTACTTTCCTGGCACGCACTGCACATTCCATACAAAATTGAATTTTTGCACTGCAGTTCAAACCCGTGATCTTTTAAAATGTGCTCTGAGATTTCATCCATAAACTCACATTCCAGATGGATGATCTTCCCACATTTCACACACTGCAGATGCAGATGTTCCTCACAGTGGTGTCCTAATTCCACATACTGATATACCGCCTGATTGCCCTTTTCGGCAACGTATTTGATTACCGTGCCATCCTTTGCCAGCTTATCTAAATAACGGTAGATCGTCGTGATATTGACCTCACAGTCCTGCGCTTTCAGATAATGGTCGATATCCGCCACAGCGACTGTCCGGTCACTGTTCTTCTTTAAAAATTCCAAAATCTTTTTACGGCTGATCGTCGCATAACCACTTCCCGGCATATTCCTCGTCCCTTCCTGTTTCCTTTATTTAAAACACAATCCCACACACTCTTATGATAACACCCCAGAACACGCCAAGTCCATACAAAGCCGCAACAATTCCGGCATTCTGCTTCCAGTCACGGTTCAGACGGAACAAAACTAACAGTCCGACGCCGGCATTCACAAGCAGTCCAGACATCATGGCGCCCGCTCCGATGATACCGCCTAAATAAAGTTCTGTGATCACAACTGAGGATGCACAATTTGGGATCAGTCCGACAAGTGCTGCTACTGCCTCACCCACAAGCGGCATTGCAGTAAAAAAGCCTGCAAGTGTATCTTCCCCGATGAACCCGATCACTACATTTAAAAGGAAAGAAATGATCAGAATATACGCAAAAATCTTTAAGGTATGTTTGAATGCAGACCGGAAAATGCCGTCCTCGCAGCTGCAGTGTTCTTCCTCACATACCACATGGATGTCCATTTCTTTTTCATGCTTTTTCATCACACCCACATATAAAAACTCCACAACAAGTCCGGAAATCATACCAATGATGACCTTAGCTGCAAGGATCTTAACGATCACGACAGGTGCAACCGCCTCTGAGATCATGATCGGAAGCATCTCATCGGAGGTCGATAAGAAAATCGCAAGCAGTGTTCCGACTGTGATCACATGTCCCGCATAGAGGCTTGACGCCGCTGCAGAAAAGCCACACTGTGGGATCACTCCAAGCAATGCACCCCAAACAGGGCCGCTTTTTCCAGCGCTCCTGATACGGTTCTTTGCCTTTCCTCCAGTCTTATGCTCTAACTCTTCCATCAAAAGGTATGTGATAAACAAAAACGGAAGTAATTTTACACTATCTAATAAAGTATCTAAAATAATATCTAACATATTGCGCCCCATTTCCTACATGACATGTATGTCGATTTCTTACATTTGCGACCAATTCGTATTTGCAATCAGTTTGTATTTGCAACTTGTTTGCATTTTTATTATACGCAGAAATATCAGAATGTCAAGCTTTTCCCGAAAGAGATTTTGATTCATAGGATGTAATTTCCTATGAATCAAAAAAATAGAGGCAAGCTCCATGCTCTGCCCCTGTTTTTCATCCATATTAATAAATTTTAGATATCATCTAAAGATTCTTTTATCTTATCCATGAATCCTTTTTTCTTTTTCGGCTTTTCTGCTGTACCAGTGCCCTCTGCTGACTTCTTTAATGTATTACCGGTAACTTCATCAAACTTACGCAATGCCTCTTTTGCTTCTGCATTTAAGGAAGCCGGAACCTGAACCACCAATGTAACATAATGGTCACCACGCACTGCTTTGTTTCGCAGAGACGGTACGCCTTTTCCCTTCAGGCGGATTCTTGTGTCTGTCTGTGTTCCTGCTTTTACCTCGTATAAGACGTCTCCATCCACGGTGTTGATACGCACCTCACCGCCTAATGCCGCCTGAGCAAAGGAAATCGGCACGGTAGAATAAATGTTCATATCCTGACGCTGGAAGATCGGATGACGTGATACAACTACCTCTACTAGCAGATCCCCACGCGGTCCGCCGTTGATACCCGGTTCCCCTTTTTCACGGATCCTTACACTCTGTCCATTGTCAATTCCCGCAGGGATCGATACCTGGATTTTCTTTTTATTTGAGATATATCCGGTTCCACGGCAATCCGGACATTTATCCTTGATCATCTTTCCGGAACCACCGCAGTCCGGACAGGTCTGTACATTCTGTACGGTTCCAAAGAAGGACTGCTGGGTAAATACGACTTTACCTTTACCACCACATTTCGGACAGGTCTCTGGTGTAGTTCCCGGTTTTGCACCGGTACCATGACACTTCTGGCACTCATCCTTTAAGACCATCTCGATCTCTTTCTCACAGCCAAATACAGCTTCCTCAAATGTAATACGGACACTGGTGCGCAGATTCTGTCCTTTCATCGGACCATCGTTGCCACGTCTTCTGGATCCGCCGCCAAAGAAATCTCCAAAAATATCTCCAAAGATATCTCCCATATCCATACCTGAGAAATCAAATCCGCCTGCTCCGCCGGCACCACCATCAAATGCTGCATGACCAAACTGATCGTACTGTTTTCTCTTTTCTGCATCACTGAGCACAGCATATGCTTCCTGTGCTTCCTTGAACTTTGCCTCCGCTTCCTTATCTCCAGGGTTCATATCCGGGTGATACTTTTTGGCAAGCACACGGAACGCTTTTTTGATCTCAGCATCTGTTGCCGTTTTACTCACGCCTAAGACTTCATAATAATCTCTCTTATCTGCCATAACGTTTTCCTCTCTCAAACTGCATACAGGGTTTCCGGGAAAACCCCCGGAAACCCCGTTGTATTTTTACTATTTTGCGATGATTAAACTTCCTTGAAGTCTGCGTCTACGACATCATCATCTGCGGAAGATGCACCTGCCTGTGCGTTGCCGCCCATACCGCTCATATCAGGACCTGCACCAGCTGCTCCCTGCGCTGCCTGAGTCTGCTCATACATCTTTGCAAATACCTTCTGCGCACTCTCTGTCAGTTTTTCCTGAAGGGATTTCAGTTCTGTCACATCAGCGTCTGTCATCTCTTCTGCATTCTGGTGTGCGTCTAAGAATGCTTTTACTGCGTTCATATCAGTCTCTACTGCTGATTTATCAGCCGGATCAAGGTTTGCTCCAACCTGATCTAATGCCTGCTGTGTCTGGAATACGAAGGAATCAGCATCATTTCTTGCATCGATTGCCTCTTTTCTCTTCTTATCCTGTGCTTCGAACTCAGCAGCTTCTTTGACAGCCTTATCGATCTCATCATCAGACATATTAGAACCTGCTGTGATTGTGATGTGCTGCTCTTTTCCGGTTCCTAAATCTTTTGCAGATACATTTACGATACCGTTTGCATCGATATCGAATGTAACCTCAATCTGCGGAACACCACGACGTGCTGGCGGGATACCATCGAGACGGAACTGTCCAAGGGATTTGTTATCTCTTGCAAACTGTCTCTCACCCTGTACAACATTGATATCTACTGCTGTCTGGTTATCTGCTGCCGTTGAGAAGATCTGGCTCTTCTTGGTAGGAATCGTTGTATTTCTCTCGATCAGTCTTGTTGCGATACCACCCATTGTCTCGATGGAAAGTGAAAGTGGTGTTACATCCAGAAGTAAGATCTCACCTGCACCTGCATCTCCTGCAAGTTTACCACCCTGGATAGATGCACCGATGGCAACACACTCATCCGGGTTCAATGTCTTACTTGGCTCTTTGCCTGTCAACTGTTTTACTTTATCCTGAACAGCCGGGATACGTGTAGAACCACCAACTAATAATACCTGACCAAGATCAGCATTGGTAAGTCCTGCATCTCTCATGGCGTTCTGAACCGGAATAGCTGTTTTTTCAACGAGATCATGTGTCAGTTCGTCGAATTTTGCTCTGGTTAAGTTCATATCAAAGTGTTTCGGTCCCTCAGCAGTTGCTGTGATGAACGGAAGGTTGATATTTGTGGTTGTTGCGGAAGAAAGTTCTTTCTTTGCTTTCTCAGCTGCTTCTTTTAATCTCTGAAGAGCCATCTTATCGGTAGAAAGATCTACACCTTCTGCTTTCTTGAACTCATCGATCATCCACTGTGTGATTCTGTTATCGAAATCATCACCACCAAGATGTGTATCACCATTTGTAGATAATACCTCGATGACACCGTCACCGATCTCAATGATGGAAACATCAAATGTACCACCACCAAGGTCATATACCATGATCTTCTGCTCTTTCTCGTTGTCAAGACCATAAGCTAAAGCTGCTGCTGTCGGCTCGTTGATGATACGTTTTACATCAAGGCCTGCGATTTTACCTGCATCTTTGGTTGCCTGACGCTGTGCATCGTTGAAGTAAGCCGGAACTGTAATAACAGCCTCTGTTACTTTCTCTCCTAAGTATCCTTCTGCATCTGCTTTTAACTTCTGTAAGATCATTGCAGAAATCTGCTGTGGAGAATACTGTTTGTCATCGATTGCTACTTTATAATCAGTACCCATATGTCTCTTGATAGAAGATATGGTTTTTTCTGCGTTTGTAACAGCCTGACGTTTTGCAGGCTCACCAACTAATCTCTCACCTGTTTTTGTAAATGCAACGATAGATGGTGTTGTTCTTGCACCTTCCTGGTTTGCGATAACGGTAGGTTTTCCACCTTCCATAACAGCTACACAGCTGTTTGTCGTACCTAAGTCAATACCAATGATTTTACTCATAATGATTTCCTCCTCATCTAATATCTATGGAATAATTAGTTTGCTACTTTTACCATACTGTGTCTTACCACAGTATCTCTGTACATATATCCCTTCTGGAGTTCTTCTGCTACTACATTCTCTCCTAAGGTTTCATCCTCCACATGCATGACTGCATTGTGGAAATTCGGATCAAATTCAGCACCGACCGCCTCGATCGGTTTTACGCCTGCTTCCTCTAATACGGTAAGCATCTGGCGGTAGATCTTATCCATTCCGACAACAAAAGCATCTTCTTTGTTATCTTCCGGAACTGCTGCAAGACCACGCTCAAAGTTATCAATGACCGGCAGGATCTTTTCTACGATTGTTTTTGCTCCCATATCGTACATCTGTGATTTTTCTTTCTCTGTACGCTTACGGAAGTTATCAAACTCTGCCATCTGTCTTTTTACCTTATCGGTAAGCTCCTCGATCTGCTCATCCTTTTTGTCTTTCTTCTTTTTGAAAAAAGATTTCTTTTTATCAGGATCTTCGGAATCCGCTTCGGAAGCTTCTGCATCAGCGTTCTCTGCTGTTTCGGCTGTTTCTTCCGTGGATGTCACGTTTTCATCCTCTTTGGTCTCGGAAGCATTTTCCTCTGTGGAAGATTCCATTGCTTCGTCTAATACCTTTTCATCCATCTCTGACATCTATGAACCACCTTTCTATGTCTGTTCCTTATCCTTGTTTAAAATTCCGTCTAAAGAATTCTTCAAGGTTTTCAGGTTATCCATTACTTTCTCATAATCCATTCGTTTCGGTCCGACAATTCCTATCGTTCCCCGAACACCTTCGCCCAATTCGTATGTTGCTGTCACAACACTGCAGTCCTTCATGGTCTGTATCGGGCTTTCATTTCCTATATAAACCTGAATTCCTGTATTATCATCATCTAACAGGTTTTCAGTTACAAGGCTTGCTAACTGCTGTTTCTCCTCAAATGTGGAGATCAGCTCACTTGCTTTCTCCGAGTCACTTAACTCCGGATATTTAAAGAAATTGGTTGCTCCACTTGTATAAATGCGGATATCTTCATCCTGTCCCATCGTCTCTGCCACGGTGTCAAGCACATCACTGATGATATCACTGTGGATGCCCGCCTGCTCTTTTAACTTTGCGATGGTTCCAAGGTTGATCTCCTGTAATGCAAGACCGTTTAAGTTGGCATTTAACAGGAAATTCAGTTTTAACATTGTCTCATTGTCGATCGGTTCACTGACCGGAATAATTTTATTCTTGACCAGATTGCCTTCGGTAACAATCGTTGCTAAAATCTGTTCTTCATTCATATTCGATAACTGGATGAACTTTACTTTATTCTTATGAAACGTCGGTGCTGTAACCATCGTCGCATAATTGGTATTGTTCGCCAGTATCTTTGCCACCTGCTGCAGCACCTGTTCCATCTTCTCCGTGTGTTCGATGACGAAACTCTTCATCTCATTCACTTCACGGTCTTTCTCTTCCATCAGATGATCCACATAAAAGCGGTATCCTTTGTCGGAAGGGATCCTGCCGGCTGAAGTATGCGGCTGTAAAATGTATCCAAGTTCTTCCAGATCTGCCATCTCATTACGGATCGTCGCAGAGCTCAGATTCAAATCGGTATACTTGGATATTGTTCGTGATCCAACCGGTTCGCCTGTCTCTAAATAGTTGCGGATGATTGCATCAAGAATTTTCGTTTTTCGTTCGTCTAATTCGAATTCCTCGTCCATTCTCTTCTCCATCTCCATACTCTGTAACTTTCTGTAAGGATCCGGCATCTGCCTCTGATCTCAGTTACCTTTTTATCTGTTAGCACTCATTATTGTGGAGTGCTAACATCTATGTACTTAAAATAGCACCATCATATTCTTTTGTCAACACTAATTTTTATAATTTCTGTTGTTTTATATTTTTTTTATAATTTTCCTGTTTAGACCTTTTTCTTCTTATATATATGAGGATCAGACCAATCAGAACACTAACTGTAACAACCACCATATAACGTACCAGATGGTTCCCTGCATCCAGTCCCATGCATTCCATGATCTTTTTGTACCAGAAATATACCAGCATGTGCAAAAGGAAAATTTCCGTTGAGAGTTCACGCATTGTTTTCGCAGCCGCTCCCATTCTCTCCCCCACTGGGACAAAGGCTGCAGCCAGGAAAAGATTTGCAGTGACAAGCGGTGTCATAAGATACATATCATGCGACGACTCGCCGATCTTCTGCGTGATGATCCATTCCTCCAGCATCATCAGCACGAGGAAAAATACCGTGTACCATCCATACGCACTTTTTCGGATCCGGTCTGCCTTCACACGAAAGAGATAGCCCATGGTCACAAACGGGAATCCGAAAAAGAATCCGTTTCTTGCCGTAGCAAATACAGAAAGATACCATTGGATCTCATTCGCAGCCGGTAAAACGGTATCGAATACATGACGGTAAGTATTGTGGAAAACTCCAGTCAGATACAACAGCACAGCCGCTGCCACGATTCCTTTCACATTCCACCGAAAACGTGTTACCAACAGATACAAAAACAGCACCGCTGCAACAGTCGCAGGCAGATACCAGAGCTGTATGTAAGATCCTATCAGGAAAAATCTTCTTGCAAGTTCTAATATGTTTCCGGCAGCACTTCTTTTTTTCTCCCAGAAGCGGTCAATGATCGGTATCAGATATAACAGACTCCACCATACATACATCTTTATAATATGGAAAAGATATTTTTTTACCCTGTCTTTGTCTGTTATTTTTTCTCCGATAAAATAGCCGGTGCACACAAAAAAGAACGGAACTGCCATACGGCAGATCACCTGCTGAAATTCGTGTGAAAATACCGGTGCGATTTCCTCAAACGGAGGAATATGAATGGCAGCAACCAAAAATGCTGCCACAAATTTTGAGAAATCAAGTGCTCTGTATTCCTTTTTTTCCGATAGATATATCGTAGACATCCCAGATCCTTTCCTTATTCTGCTCTATTCCATTTCTTTTTGTTTTTTCCTTCCGTTCCGATACCTGAAAATAACGATCCCGATCACCGACAGGATTCCAAGTCCGCTCAAACCAGCACCTGTTTTTAAATACGGCGTACAGTAATAAAATTCGATCTGATGCGTTCCCTCCGGCACATCAACTGCCATATACATCGTATCCGCCTTTAAAATCTCTGTTTCCACACCATCTATATACGCCCGCCAGCCGCTACTGTACGGAATTGTCATACAGAGCAGTTTTTCCTGATCTGCCGTAAGGGTACCGGATATGTGATTTGTATCCATGACAACATCTTTTAAAATATCCTGTTTCAGACTTTTCGTCCAACCGGCAATCTGTTTTACCGGCTGGCAGACAATCTGCATCTCATCAAACCGGTAAGTTCCCTTTTCATGAAAGGTCAGTGTGATCTCATCTGCTTTTTCATCACGATATCCGGCATTGATCAGATAGTCATCCACACCACTGTAAAAGTTGTTTTTTCTGGTCAGGAATGTGATCATTTTGGTGATTTTTCCACAGGTCACATCAATGTGCAGACGGCTCTTCGACTGTGTTAACGTCTTTCCCTCCTCCGAAAACTGAAGCCCTTTTAATATGAAGTAAGTTTCACTCTCCGGTATCCCCTCAAAGGAAAGTGTTACTGACGCTTTCTTTTCCGTCGCAGTAAATCCCTGGTCGGTCAGTTCCACATTGTGCATATCTGTGATCATATAAGAAATATCTTCATCCGTAAATTCCGTTTCCGTCTTTGTATCAGCTAACGCAGATGGAATCTTATCATCTTCCACGACAATGCCCTGTAAAAGCGCCTGCTGTTTTTCCGTTACCTCCAGCGCTTCATATGTGCTCCGCGGAATTACCGCATCACTTGCAAAGCCAAGCGGCAGTACCGAATCATTTTCATAGGCATCGCATTTTACCTCATACTGTCCCCCGGCGCCAAGCGTTCCGCGATTGAAGCAGACATTATAACCATATGGGCGCAGTCCGCTGTTCCCGGACGGCACCACATAATAACGCACGCCGGAAAGCACCTCTAACATCGTGCGCGCATCAAATCCGGAATAACAGAAATCCCTGGTCTGATTGATGTACATTTCTCTTTGAAACTGGTTGATATCCGGGTTTGCAAGACTGAAATAATAGGAAGTACCATTGATTCCAAGCTGCATCGCCGTGTTTTTCCACTCCTCAGACTGCAGGGACTCATAGCGGTATGTCGTATCTTTCGCATGATTTTTCACAAGACTACCCGCAGCATCTTTTGTCAGCATGGAAAGTGCCTCCCCCTGCGTGGCAAATTCTTCCACATAACTGCCCGCCTGTGGCGCATATTCTGCCCATCCCTGATAGATCAGTTCAAGCATCACCACCACTAACAATGCCGCCTTAAAAACAAATTTTTCTTTCGTCTTTTTCCCGGTTCCGACAATGAAAACTAACAGCACGGAAAATAATAATAATGCCACTAATACATACTGTTTCTGATGCTTTCCAAGCATCTCCAAGCACAGGCAGATATAGGTGATCCCCGCCCAGAACAGTGCAATTTTTTTCTTAAAATGCATCTCCATCATCTGAGGATACATTTTTACCGCGATAAAAGACACAAGCATGGAGTATGCCCACATATAGCGGTTGACCACATAACTGCCTCCATTTAACATTTTTCCGGCAAACGGGAACAACAGCAACAGTGTCATAAGTACAAATCCGGCACGCAGCCCCCTGTTTTTTTTGCCGCCAAAGAGAAGTAACAACACCGCTAAGAGGACGATTCCCGTATATCCAAGTTCACTCCAGTAGGTCGAACCTCCGATCAGAAAGCCATACAGTAATTTCCGGTAATAGGATAACGGATACATTATCGAAAACGTATGCTGCGCTCCTGCCCTTCCCGTAGACAGTGTCATGGCAACAACCGGGAGTAATATGACAGAAACAGATGCCAGTGTCACCAGTGAGTATGCCACAAAACGCCATACCCAGTACCATACCGTCTTTAAAACCGGTTTTCCAAATAACATCAGATAACGAAGCAGAGCATAGATGGCAACAAAGATACAGATCATGTATGTAAAATAAAAACTGCTGACCGTCGCTACCGCAAGCATCCCCATATATAACCATGGTTTCTGTTTTTTATAAATTTTATCCACCCCGACCAGAATCAGCGGCAGGTAGATCATCGGATTTAAAAAATACGGATGCCGCACCGCAATAATAACCCAGAAACAGAAATCGTACACCATTGCTCCAAGCAGTGTAGAATATGGTTTCTGTCCATGGTATCTGCAGTATGCAGAAAACGCGAGACCTGCAAGATATATTCTCACCAGAACCATCGTATTGTAAAAGAGTTCCATATATTTTTCATCCGGCACGAACACCGATAAAAGATTGAGCGGATCGCCAATGACATAATAATGAAGTGTCGTCAATACATCTGATCCAAGTCCAATCTGCATATCCCAGAGAGGGACTGAGACCTTATGTTCCGTGACCAGCGTATCCAGGATCGATAACAGCCAGGAACGGTAATAAAGCAGCGCATTGAAATGCTGCTGCAAACCGTCCGGAACCCATATAAAACTCTTTTTATTTATGATAAATACGGAGAACACTGCCCCCGCAATGATTGCAAAACAAACGGTATATGCCAGAAAGAACCAGACTTTTTTACTGACATTTTCCTCTTTATTCCTTAGGAATCTCATTTTTTAATCCTCACATACAAAGGGACCAAAGCCCCTCGTCTTTAGTCCCCCCTTTCTCTTACATATGAAATCCATATTTCAAAAAATTGTATAACCTGTCAGTCTGCCACTGAAAATTACGCGCACCAAAACTTGCAAACCCTGCCATCCACACCAGTGTTATAACAAAATACCACGGTTTTTTTCTGACACGATCTTTCATTTTTCCAAATGCATAGACCATGGACTGGTCTTTCTTCGCAAGGAAAAACAGAAAAACAAATGTCGGCATCGCCATAAGCGGCGCTAAGTGCCTTCCCCAGTCAACATGTATCACAAACATCGGTATAAAACAGAGATTTACCAGAGCCGCGTATAAATATGGTGTCTGTATCAATTTTACTTTTTTCTGTTTTAAGTCTGAAAAAACATCTTTCCAGACTAACAGATATAAAATAAGCAGCGGTGACATCAACACAAGAATCAGAAGCAGACGCCTGATGGGATCCTCATTGCCATGGAAAAACACAGATGTCACTTCGTCTAACTGATATTTCATGCTTCCAAAATATTCCAGTTGGATTGCAAAATCTGATACTTCTAAATTGGTGCGGGACTTGATAAAAGCAACCGTATTCTCTACACTGTCAAAATTGATCTTTGTAAAAAACTGGAAATAGACCGCTGCAAAAACCTCGACTGCACCGGACAATACCACCCCAAAAAATTCTTTTTTGTGCAGTTTGTTCTCCGCAAATGCATCATAGCATAGCACCGTGAACGTCAGTGGATAATATAAAAAAGCATACCCCTGATGGATTGCAAGTCCCACGACTCCCAATATCGTAATAAGCATCGCTTTTATAGCAAAATTCTTTAACCGCAGTGCTGCTAACACCGTCAGAAGTGTGATCAAAAGCATATAGACATCCAGCCGTCCCAAATTATCTTCATTCCATACATAGGCAATCGAAAACGGAGCTACCATATACGCTACCACAACTCCATAAATGATATCCCTATGTTCCGGATCTGCTGCCAGCGATAACCGTATCAACTGCCCCAGCACGATCGCCAGCACCAGAATCGTCAACATAATACCGATTCCTACATATTTATATGCCACAGTGACATCCAGATAATCTCCATAAAAGAGTTTATATATACTTCCAATCAAAAGTCTTGAACCATTTCCCATGGAATAATCCATGGCATCCCATGCACTGGACCATGTATCCAGATCTAATGCTCTGGTTGATAAAAAGCGGATCAGAAAAGCAATAAAAATCATCGTTTCATAGGAAACCCGATTCCATATTTTCGCAATCTTATGTGTCATGTAAAACTCCTATTCCTGCATTTTAACCACAATGATGCCATTGATATATTCTACACACCCTTTTAGCGGATAAACAGACATATTTTTATATTCATCTGTTTCCACGATCTCCATCATCTCGTCGTAAGACGCCTGTTCCATCTGGACTCCAAAACAATAATTCCAGATAATAGTGTAATGGTAAGAATCATTCAGAAATGAGTCATTGCTGATTCCCATAATGCTCGGCATCATAATCTGGAGATTCTCTGTTGCACAATTATAATCACCCATGATAACGACCTTATCATGCTGGTTCTGAAACTCATCCATCTGCTCGATACGCTGCAAAACATCCTCTGCGATAGAAATGGATTTATGATAGCTCAGATTCATATTAAAATATGCAATGTTACAGTTAATCACATTATAATACACCAGTCCACAAAGCACAAAAATACCGCATCCCTTCAGTATCTTTGAGATCCAGGTTTTCCAGTCTAACTGCAACAACATAATGATCATAAGCAGATAGATCAGGCAGACAGCCATTTCCATCAGCGTATAATACTGCACGTCCGGTGAAGTAAAGTTGATAAAGTATGCTCCAACCGGGATCAGGCAGACAGCTGCAATGGAGGCTAACATTGACATTTTTTTCTTATAAACCTGATTGCGTACTAAAAGATATATTAAGATCAGTCCGATCAGCAACAATGCCGCTGCATTTAATAAGGAATAAACGTGTTTTTCCACACCATGTTCCATACCAAGGATCAGTCTGAAATGATACAGCGTCTTTTGCAGTGCCGCCTTATACTGCCCTAATGACATGATCCCCAAAGCACCGATTCCCTGATAACCTGGCAGTGTAATATTATAACGGATCAATGTGATCTTTAAAATAACCGCATACAGTACCGCTCCGCCGACCAGCATTCCAAGATATTTTAAATCTTTTCTTACTGCTTCTAAGAAGTCAAGTTTCTCAATGACAAACTGCCGGATAATATAAAGCAATACCAACACGATTGCCACCGTTGCATATGCCTGATAAATCCCCATTGCAAATGCAAGACAGACCATTCCTGCTATCGTTCCCCACTTTTTGACACACCAAGTCAGATAAACTGCAAGCGTAGCCAGCAAAAATGCGAGTAGATACGCATCTGCCGTATACATATAAGCAAAAGAAGACACAACGGTCGGGAAGGATACAAAAATTGCCGCACAAAGCACGATCATTCCCTTATTTTTTATTTCAAACATTTCAGTGAGTAAAATAACAACGATACTGATATAAAAAAGAGAAAATGCACCGTTGACCCACGGAAGATCAAACATCGAAGTAATCAGTCCTGCATACCCTAAGAACCAGCGTCCCAGGGTATAGGTAGAACCGACTCCCGTAAAATTATAAATACTGTCCCATATAGGAAGAAAATTAAAGAAACGATAGGCATGTGCCAAAAGTCCAACGATCCATGTTGTTATAAATCCGACCATCCATTCTTCTTTCAACACAATTTTCTTTTTTCCGATTGTAAATGTTTTCATTATCTCCTACCAATTAAACTTCTCTGCGAAATAAGCATCCAGATCCTCGATCTTAATACGCTCCTGCTCCATGGTATCACGATCACGAACCGTTACCGCACCGTCATTTTCAGATTCGAAATCGTAAGTTACGCAGAACGGAGTACCGATCTCATCCTGTCTTCTGTAACGTTTTCCGATATTTCCTCTGTCATCAAATTCACAGTTGTATTTGTGTGAAAGCTGTGCAAATACCTTTTCTGCGCCTTCATTTAACTTCTTGGATAATGGAAGCACACCGATCTTAACCGGAGCTAAAGCCGGGTGGAAATGAAGAACTGTTCTCATATCCGGTTTTTCTTCGGTTCCGATATTCTCCTCATCGTAAGCAGCACATAAGAATGCTAAAACAACACGGTCTGCACCGAGTGAAGGCTCGATGACATACGGAAGATATCTTTCATTCTTCTCATCATCAAAATAAGTAAGATCCTGACCGGAAGTCTCCTGATGGCGTCCAAGGTCATAATCAGTTCTGTCAGCGATACCCCAGAGCTCGCCCCATCCGAACGGGAATAAGAACTCGATATCGGTTGTTCCCTTGCTGTAAAATGCAAGTTCAGCCGGATCATGGTCACGCAGACGCATCTCATCCTCTTTGATTCCAAGGGAGATCAGCCAGTCACGACAGAAGCCTCTCCAGTACTGGAACCACTCTAAATCAGTGCCAGGCTCACAGAAAAACTCAAGCTCCATCTGCTCAAACTCTCTGGTACGGAATGTAAAGTTACCCGGTGTGATCTCGTTACGGAAAGATTTTCCGACCTGTCCGATACCGAACGGGATCTTTTTGCGGGATGTTCTCTGTACATTTTTAAAGTTAACGAAAATACCCTGTGCTGTCTCCGGTCTTAAGTATACGGTATTTTTTGCATCTTCAGTAACCCCCTGGAATGTCTTAAACATCAGGTTAAACTGACGGATATCTGTAAAGTTATGTTTGCCGCAGGTCGGACATGGAACCTGATTTTCTTCGATGAAATCACGCATCTCTTCCTGTGTCCAGCCGTCTACGGAACTCTTTAACTCAATTTTTTTCTCTTCCGCAAAATCCTCGATGATCTTGTCTGCACGGAAACGCTCGTGACATTCTTTACAATCCATTAAAGGATCAGAAAATCCTCCAAGATGTCCGGATGCAACCCATGTCTGCGGGTTCATTAAGATCGCACAGTCCACACCAACATTGTATGGGTTCTCCTGAATAAATTTCTGCCACCATGCTCTTTTTACATTGTTCTTTAACTCAACGCCGAGATTACCATAATCCCATGTATTTGCAAGACCGCCGTAAATCTCAGATCCCGGATAAACGAATCCTCTTGATTTTGCCAGTGCTACAATTTTGTCCATTGATTTTTCCATAAATAATTCCTCACCTTTCTATAAAATGGCAGTAAACTGCCTCTTTTGTATGCTTACTTATAAATAATGTATGTGTAGACATCTGTTTCAAATGCCCCATCATCTTTTACATAAGTTGTATCGTCATTGACGTCTGTGTCAGACACCTCTGTTGACCCGCCAATACTCTCTGTTCCATCAGCGATATTTTCATCTGAATCACTCTCATCGGCTGTACTGCCACTGTTTAAACTGTAACCATCCCGGATGGACACACTGTCTGTTCCGGTCAGTTTTACATTCTCACTTGAAACATAGCAGATTGTACCGTCTACTTTCACATCTCTGTTTGCCTTGATGATAACTACTTTTAAATCTTCTCCGGAGTAAATTTCCTCCTTTGTGGCGGTTCCTGTCACCTTTCCATCTTCCACACTGACAAAATCTGTCTTGAAATCATATCCTGCTGCGAGTGCCTTAACAACTTTTCCCTCATAGAGTTCAATGCCATTAAATCCTGTGTAATCTTCCGGCGTCTTATACTTCATCTTAAGTGTTGCCGTACCGTCCTTCACAGACAGATTTTCCAGTTTGACCGCACTCTTTCCATGCTCCCCGGTATATGTGGAAACGGCATCCGTCACATAATCCTTTAACTCCGTTTCATCATAATAATCTTTGTCTAACGTTTCAACATCCACCGAAAGCACGGTTCCGTTTTTCTGTACATACACCGTATCCGTATCCGCATCCAGAGATTTTCCACATCCAGCCAGCATCGAAATGCCAATCAGTACGCTGATACCTGCCATACATGCTTTTCTCATTTTTATAATTCTCCATTCGTCTTACATATCCAATGTTTTACATTATACTATTTCCCATTCCCGATTTCAACCAGTAAATAGTCCCTCCAACATTTTCAGCGTCTGAAACGAATGATCCAGATAAACTGCACGGTAACTTTTCATGATCGCCAGCAGCTGTCTTAACACACTGTCACTGACGGAAAAAGTATACAGTTTTTCCACCCTTGCCGAAATGATGTACTGCATTGTGTAAAGCGTCGACTCTTCCAGTAAAAACCTGCCGGATTCCTCCGGTGACGGATCCTTTTTTTCACACGTTTCACAGATACATCCGCCACGCCTTGTCATAAACCAGCGCAAATTTTCTTTTTCCCCACATCTGACACAGGAAAAAACGTTTGGCGCCTCGCCGTTGACAGCCATCGCCTTCAGTTCAAAAATAAAGCGGACCAGCCTCTTATCATAGGCAGCGCTCGTCAATGCCCTGAGTGACTGATAAAGCAGCTTTAACATTTCCCGTTCATCATTGTTTTCCTGACAGTAATAATCGGCAAATTCCAGAAAATAACACCCATAATATGTAGCTTCAAGTTCTTCCTGAACTTCCCTGAAATAGTTCTGAATGGATGCCCTGACTACGGTGTAGGAACTTCTTCCCTCAAACATTTCAAATTCTCCAAAGGAAAACGGGGTTGCCGCAGCAACAAGTGCACTGTTTGGTCTTCTTGCACCCTTTGCAAATGCGGTGATCTTGCCCCGTTCCTTTGTCAGCAGCGTGATTCTTCTGTCATAATCGCCAATCGGCATTACCTTTAAGACCATCCCGGTCACTACGATATTCTGTCCCATCCGGTCTGTTCTCCCATCCTCTCCCTGTGGTATCAAAGCTGCCTTCGTGCGACTCTTTGTATTTTAAATAATCAGTTACTCTTCCTGTTATCATAAAATTGCTCCAGGCTTCATCCATGGTCTCATCCTCCCATCATCCATCACTTGATAATGTTAGGATTTCCGCAGACAGCTTCGCTTATACCAGCAAAAAAATGGTAAGTTTAGATCTCATCCTTGTTATAACCAAAATTCTTCATCATGGAATCGCTGTCACGCCAGTCTTTTTTAACTTTTACCCAAAGTTTTAAATTGACCTGTTCCTCTAACAGTCGTTCGATCTCATAACGTGCGTTTGAACCGATCTTTTTTAACATTGCCCCGCCTTTTCCAATCACGATGCCCTTATGGGAATCCCTCTCGCAGACGATTGTCGCCTCAATGTCCATGATGTTCTGTCCTTTCCGCTGTTTCATGCGGTCAATGCAGACAGCGATTCCGTGCGGGATCTCATCATCCAATGCATGAAGTGCCTTTTCACGGATGATCTCCGCAACGATCGCGCGCTCCGGCTGGTCTGTGATTGTGTCCTCATCATAAAACTGCGGTCCGTACGGCAGATATTTAAAGATCATGTCAAGTACGGTATCGAGATTCTGTGCGCGCAGGGCGGACGCCGGAACGATCTCGGCAAAATCATATACTTTGCGGTAAGTATCGATAAATTCCAGTATCTTGTCACGGCTGACCGTATCCACCTTATTGATGACAAGAATCACAGGTGTTTTTGTCTTTTTTAACTGCTCGATGATATGCTGTTCCCCTGCTCCGATAAAGTTCGACGGCTCTACTAACCAGAGGATCACATCCACTTCATTTAAAGTGTGTTCTGCAGTGTTGACCATATATTCACCCAGCTTGTTTTTTGCCTTATGGATTCCCGGCGTGTCCAAAAATACGATCTGTCCGCGTTCCATATCCGTATAGACAGTCTGGATACGGTTTCTGGTGGTCTGCGGTTTATTGGATGTGATTGCGATCTTCTGACCAATCAGATGATTCATTAAAGTTGATTTTCCAACGTTTGGTCTGCCGATAATTGTGACAAATCCCGATTTAAAATTTTCTTTCATTCGTACTCCATTCCCAAATTATTCATATAAATTTTTCAGCTGCATAAACATGTCGCTCTGACTCTTTAAGTTATCTTCGTTTCCGATGACACAGAGATTTTTTTCTTCCAGCACGGATGCGATCAGATCCTTTAAGCCACGGATATCCTCATCTGTTGCACCGATCACCTGATCGCGCTCTTTCTGGATATCCGCAAAATCCAGTCCCTGTAAATATGCGGTCATGGAACGTGCTCCCTTCGCACTCGGATTCATCGGCGTATCCATATCACTGATCGTACCAATGATGTATTTTGTCATCTCACGCTCGTCCGCCTTAAAATCGGCAAGATACTGCGGGATACCGTCATAGATCTCATCCGTTTTCTTTAAGTTCGGATCACGGTAGGAAACAAAATAAGTATCTCCATTCCGCATATAGCTGTTCATACATCCATAGGCTCCGCCCTTGACACGGACATTGATCCAGAGATAATCATATCCCATAATGACTTTTAAAATGCGCAATGCACCGTGATACGAAAATCCGTGGCGCACATAGTTACCAGCTCTCGCCACATACTGCACCTGGGAGGCATCCATAAATCCCTCATTTTTCTTTTCTAAATGAAGCTCTGGCAGACTCCGCTCTTTCACGATTTCCTTCGACGGATACAGATTTTTTAACAGGAAGGCGATCTGTGCTTCTACCGCCTGATAATCTGCCTCTTCGCAGACAACACTGACGATCATGCGCTCCGGTACAAATATCGTCTGTACCATTTTCTCAAGCTGTGCGATCAGTGCATCTTTTTTCTCATTAAAATGTTCATCTAAATCAGCGATCAGCTCATAGAAGGAAATGCCTGCGGTTGCCTCCTGATAATATGCCGCTCTTGAGAAATAAGACAGCGCACGCATGGATGCCACCGAATGTCCGGAACCGTCAAATGCCGCCTCCACCCTTGAACGAAGCTGCGCAATGATCTCACGCAGGCGCTTTTCATCAGAAATCTTTGTCGTCATTATGATCTCACGCAAAAGATCCATCGCCTGGGGCAGCTCCGATGCAAGCGTTTTTACACGCAGTTCAAACATAAACTGCATATCCTCCGGCTTCTTCACATGCGGATAAACACCACAGCTTGCGGATATTCCACCGGTGTGGATGTTGATCTCATTTGCCAGTTCTGAAAATCCGTACCGCTCTGTATCCATATAGCCAAGGATATATTTTAAAATTCCAACATACGGCAGATCTTTGATCTCCATATCACGGATATCAAAGAGGATGCGCAGATAATCAATACCATTTGAAAACATCTCATGGTGTACGACAGTCGTGTCACCGCATTTTTTCATCGTATTGTAAAGCGGTGCCGCCTCACGTTTCATATCCTCACGTTTTAACATCGGAATTTTTGCCAAATCTTCCTTTGGTGAAAGCTCTTCCTGATACTGTTTTAAATGTTTCGTGTCTGCGATAAGCTGCTTGATCTCCTCTTTACTCAGGCTGTCTTTATATGCAGCAAGTTTCTCTGCCAGTGTCTCTTCTCTTTTTGCATTAAGACCTCTCTCCGGCTCAATCACAACCACCGACGCATGCGGATTGTGAAGCAGATATTTTTCAATCAATGTTTCAAAATATCCGGTCTCAACCTGCTCCCGCAGGAAACGGTAAGTATCTAATGCCTCCACATGCATAAATGGCTGCATGTCATCGTAAAGCCAGCTGTCCAAACACTGGATGCCGTATAAAAGTCCCTTCGGGAATTGTCCGAAATCCGCTTCGCGATAGCGGAACTCTGACGCACTGATCCCGGCAAGCAGTGCTTTCTTATCCACGCCGTCTTTTACCTGACGGTTTAACACATCCTGTATCGTCGCAAGAAACTTCTCTTTATCTGCACTGTTCGCATTTTTTGCAATGATGGAAAATACCGGCTGCATGGTACTGCTGTCATAACCGCCAACGATATCTTTTCCGATGCCCGCGTCGATCAGTGCCTGTTTTAACGGAGCCCCCGGTGCACCGAGCAATGCATAGTCAAGCACATCAAATGCCAGATAAAGTTTTCTATCTAAAATGTCCCCCACAACCAGATTATAAGAAAGATAGGTATTATCTTCCTCCGGTTCTGCGGAAGAGATTGGGTATTTCTTCGTGATCTCCACTGGTTTTTCAAATGGCTTCTGTGCCTTTACTGTAGAGTCAAGTTCAATTTTCTCATAATGGCTTAAATATTCCTCATCCATCCAGCGGAGTTTTTCTGCCACATCCATATTTCCATACAGGTAAATATAGGAATTGCACGGATGGTAATATCTGCGGTGAAAATCAAGGTAATCCTCATAGGTCAGATCCGGGATACGTTCCGGATCTCCGCCGGACTCGTTACTGTAAGTGTTATCCGGAAACAGGGAATTTAAAATTTCCCGCTGCAGCACATCGTCAGCTGAGGAAAAAGCACCTTTCATTTCATTATATACAACACCGTTGATCGTAATCGGCGCATCTTCGCTCTCAAGCTCATAATGCCAGCCTTCCTGTTTAAAAATCTCCTGATGTTTATAAATATTCGGATGGAATACCGCATCCATATAAACACTCATCAGATTCTGAAAATCCGTATCGTTGCAGCTTGCCACCGGATAAATCGTTTTCTCCGGATAAGTGATCGCATTTAAAAATGTATTTAAGGATCCCTTGACCAGTTCCACAAACGGATCCTTGACCGGGTATTTATCCGAACCGCACAATACTGTGTGTTCTATAATATGTGGTACACCTGTGGAATCCTCCGCCGGAGTGCGGAATCCGATATAAAATACCTTATTATCATCATCATTTGAGATTACAGCAATTCTTGCGCCGCTCTTTTTATGACGTAAAACGAGCCCTTCGGATTTCAAATCGCGCAAAGGGCACTGCTCTAAAACTTCATATGCATCCAAATCAGTCAGTTTCATCGTTTTCCTCCAAAATATGGTCTTATGTCTGTTATATTATGTGCAAAAAAAAGCACATAATCCAATTCGCCGTTCGTCAATCAAGCAAGCATGTTGACTCACTTGCGCTCATTATATCATGCGCAAAAGCAGCACATGATCGTGATCTACACTCGCTTCGCTCGGCAGTCTTATTATATCACATTTTATACAACTTAAAAAGGGAATGTAAAATTTACACTCCCTTTTTGGTACTTATGGAATCATCTGCTGTTATGCGATACGGCTTACATTGGCAGCCTGAGGACCTTTTTCTCCTTCGGTAACCTCGAACTCAACACGTTCACCGTCTTTTAACTCTTTAAATCCATCCATGTTCAATGCGGAAAAATGTACGAATACGTCATTTCCCTGCTCGTCCGAAATAAATCCATAACCTTTTTTGGCATTAAACCATTTTACAGTTCCCTGCTGCATAACTCTTTAAAAACCTCCTAAATACATAAAATAACCATTCAACAGAATCCTCTTTGTCATCTGTTTTGCCTAACAAATCAAAATTAGCATATCTCACTTATTTTGTCAACATTTTTTAGAAATCTTTGTTAATTTTGCACATAAGAGCGTTATGACTGTTTCATGGTAACTTTACTGGTTCCGCAGCCTGTAAACATACCACTCATATTGGTCACTTTTGAGGTATCAATGTCATTTACTGTTTGATCTGCACATCCATCTGAGGATATGGAATGGAAATATTGTGACTGTCAAACGCATACTTGATATTTTCGGTCAGGCGCCACCTTGCAGACCAGTAGTCCTCTGTTTTTACCCAGATACGCACACCCATGTTTACGGAAGAATCTCCGAGTTCATCCACAAATACAAGAATCTCTTCTTCCGGCAGTCTTGCCTCCTCCGCTTCTGCAACAGAATACAACACTTCTTTTGCAGTTCTGATATCTGCTTCATATGCAATGCCTACTACCAGATCCACACGGCGTTTCTCCATGGTGGAAACATTCGTGATGCTGCTGTTAGAGAGTGTACCGTTTGGTACCATGACCACTTTGTTGTCAATGGTGAGCAGTTTCGTATAGAAAATGGAGATCTCTGTTACCGTACCCTCTTTCCCGCCGGAATGTTCTATAATGTAATCTCCGACACGGAAAGGTTTTAACAATAAGATCAGCACACCACCCGCAAAATTTGAAAGGCTGCCCTGTAATGCCAGACCGACTGCCACACCAGCAGAACCAAGCACTGCCACTGCCGAGGTGGTTGCAATTCCAAACAGTCCCATGATAATAAAGATCAGTACCAGGTATAGTGCGTATTTGATCAATGGCAGTACAAACTGTCTGACACCGGTATCGACATCTCTGCGCTCCATGGATTTGCGGAACATTTTTAAGATCAGGTTAATGATCTTGCTTCCGACAATATAAATGATAATCGCAACTACAACCTGAAACGCAAAATTCAAAAGATCCGGGATCAGACCCTGCAGCCATGTGCCTACGATTCCAGGGTTCTTCGCAACCTCCTGTAAGTTTTCCTGCGCCTGGTTTAACATTTCGACGGTCTCAGTTGCATTTGCGATTCCTTCTACATTTTCTGCCAGCATATATGGCTCCCTTCGTTTTTATTCGAATTTGAATTTTAAAAAAATCATCTTTAGGCTATGAATGTTGTGAACCTGACACAGATTCACAACTTCCTCAGTTCTTTATAAGTTTTCAAAATTCCATTTCTCATTTTGTCCTGCTCTAAGGAATTTCCTTATTCTAAGGAATGAATGAACAGACCGCTGCGGAGCTTCGGCTCAAACCAGGTAGATTTTGGAGGCATGAGTTTTCCGGCATCTGCGACGGAGAAGAGCTCTGTGATCGAGGTCGGATACATGGCAAATGCAACGGAGCAGTCTTCCTCACAGCGTCTGACCAGTTCGTCCATGCCGCGGATTCCGCCGACAAAGTCGATCCTGCCGTCTGTTTTCGGATCTCCGATGCCGAGTACCGGATGGAGTAAGAGGTCATGTAACAGTGAGACATCCAGACTTTTAACCGGATCATCCGCCACTGCCGCAATGTCTTCCTCCCTGATCTTACACAAGAACCAGTGTCCTTCCATGTACATGGTAAAGCTGCCTTTTTCCTGCGGTCTCTTTTCTTTCTGATCTGTGATCTCCGTCACGTCAAAGCGTTTTTTCATTTCCTTGTAAAAACTCTGGAAAGAGTATCCGTTTAAATCCTTGACCACACGGTTATAATCCATGATCATAAGCTGGTCGTCCGGGAATAACACGGACAGGAAATAATTAAATTCTTCCGTTCCATCATAGTCCGGATGTTCTTCTCTTCGTTTCAAACCGACTTTTACTGCGGAAGCAGCACGGTGATGACCGTCTGCGATATAGATATCTGCCATATTTTCAAATGCCTGTGAGACCGCAGCTATTTTTTCGTCGTCATCGATCACAAACACGCGGTGTCTGATCCCGTCCTCCGATATAAAATCATACTCCGGCTCTCCCTCTTTGACCTGTGCTACGATTCCGTTGATCACCGGATCTGACCGGTATGCCAAAAAAATCGGTCCTGTCTGCGCATTGCAGACGTCTACATGATGGATACGGTCTGCCTCTTTTTCCGCTCTGGTGTTCTCATGTTTTTTGATAACACCGTTTAAATAGTCGTCGATCGACGCACATGCGGTAATACCTGTCTGCACGCGTCCATTCATCGTAAGTTCGTAAATATAGTAGCAGCTCTTCTGATCCCTGATAAAAGAACCATCCTCTACCATCCCCCACAACAGATCGTGTGCCCTTTCGTACACTCTGTCGTCATACATATCCACGGAAAGCGGATAACCCGTTTCCGCACGGTCGATCTTTAAAAAAGACTCCGGGTTCTTTTCCACTTCCTCAGTTGCTTCTTTTCTGTTATAAACATCATAAGGGAGGGCAGCGATTTTAGCTGCCTTCCCTTTTTCTGGTCTGATGCTCATAAACGGTCTGATATCTGCCATTTTTGCTGCACCTCATTTTTTCTTATGCGATAGTTACCATTTTTCTTATAACTCTCTCCTGTGCCGATCCCAGGTAACAATAAAATCTTCGTTTTATGAACACTCTATTGTCATATATCACTGCTGTTTTTTCTAGCAGATCTTGCGAACCTTTAAGACACCTTCTGTATTTTTTAATTTTTCAAGTACGTCATCCGGAATGGAAGTATCCAGATCCAAAAGTGCATATGCATAATCACCTTTTGATTTGTTTGCCATCCCATCAATGTTGATACCAGCATCGCCAAGAATCGTAGTATATAAACTTAACATACCTTTGACATTGCGGTGTAAGATTCCGATACGTCCTGCGGTTGTACATGCTCCCATGCTGCAGTCCGGGAAGTTTACGGAATGAACGATGTTACCGTTCTCTAAGTAATCGCGGATCTCACGCACTGCCATGACCGCACAGTTGTCTTCTGACTCTGCTGTGGAAGCTCCAAGGTGTGGTGTCACAATGCAGCCCTTCGCGCCAACGGTTGTTGTATTTGGGAAATCAGATACATATTTGTGTACTTTACCTGCTGCGAGTGCATCTACCATTGCCTCTTCATCTACAAGCAGATCTCTTGCAAAGTTTAATACGATGGCAGTCGGTTTCATCATGGCGATCGCATCTGCGTTGATCATTTTCTTTGTGGAATCTAAAAGCGGTACATGGATCGTGATATAATCGCATTCACGGTAGATATCCTCTACATTGCTGATATGTTTGACACTTCTTGATAAGTTCCATGCAGCTGCAACGGAGATATACGGATCATAACCGTATACTTCCATTCCCATGTGAATTGCTGCATTAGCAACTAATACACCGATCGCACCAAGCCCGATGACACCTAATTTCTTTCCGGAGATCTCGGTTCCTGCAAAGTTCTTTTTCTGCTTTTCTGCAGTCTTTGCAATATTCTCATCGTTCTGGTTCTCTAAGCACCACTCGATACCGCCTACAATATCACGGGATGCATAAAGCATACCTGCAAACACGAGCTCTTTAACACCGTTTGCATTTGCACCCGGTGTATTGAATACGACGATACCTTTTTCTGCACATTTGTCCAGCGGAATATTGTTGACTCCGGCACCGGCTCTTGCGACTGCCTCTAAGGTATCCGGCAGTTCTAAATCATGCATTGCAGCACTTCTGACTAACGCAGCCTGTGCCTCTTTTAACTCATCTACTTTTTCATACTGATCCGAAAACAGATCCAGACCGACTGTTGCGATCGGATTTAAGCAGTTATACTTGAACATTATGCATTCTCCTCCTCGAACTTCTTCATGAACTCTACTAATTTCTCAACGCCCTCTTTTGGCATGGCATTGTAGATTGATGCTCTCATACCGCCAACGGTACGATGTCCTTTTAAGTTTACAAATCCGGCTTCTGTTGCCTCTTTTACGAATTTTGCATCCAGGTCAGCATCTCCGGTTACAAACGGAACGTTCATTAAGGAGCGGTCCTCCGGTACCACAGTTCCCTTGAATAATTTGCTCTGGTCTAAGAAATCATAAAGGATCTTAGCTTTCTCTTCGTTGCGCTCTTTCATCACAGAAAGTCCACCCATCTTCTTTAACCATTTGAATACTTTTCCGCAGATATAAATGCCGTAGCATGGCGGTGTATTGTAAAGGGAATCTGCATCTGCATGTGTCTTGTATTTTAACATGGTAGGTGTTCCAGGTAAGGTATCCTCCGTGATCAGATCCTCACGGATGATCACAATAACAACACCTGCCGGTCCGACATTCTTCTGGACGCCGCCGTAGATCACACCATATTTTGTGACATCTACCGGCTCTGACAAGAAGCAGGAAGATACGTCAGCGACCAATGTATGTCCTTTTGTATTCGGGAGTTTTTTGTATTTGGTTCCATAAATTGTGTTGTTCTCACAAATATATACATAATCAAGATCATCCGGAATATCAAGATCGGAGCAGTCCGGTATGTAAGAGAATGTCTTATCCTCGGAAGATGCAAGTTTTACTGCCTCGCCGTAAATGGATGCTTCCTGATATGCTTTTTTTGCCCACTGACCGGTCACGATATAACCTGCTTTTTTGTTTTTCATCAGGTTCATCGGGATCATTGCAAACTGCTGGGATGCTCCACCCTGTAAAAACAGGACTTTGTAATTATCCGGAATATTCATCAGATCTCTTAAATCCTGCTCTGCCTCTTTGATGATGTTGTCATACACTTTGGAACGGTGGCTCATCTCCATAACGGACATTCCGCTTCCCTTGTAATCTAACATCTCATCTGCTGCCTCTTTTAATACTTCCTCCGGTAATACAGCCGGTCCTGCAGAAAAATTATACACTCTGCTCATCTTAAACTTCCTCCTCTGATTTATGATTGTTGTTTTTTTGCTAAGTCTTCACCGGTAAATGAAGAACTGATTGCCTCTCCTGGTGCAACCATCGGCCACACCTTGTCATCACAGTTGATGATACAATCAATTAAAACCGGTACTTCTGATTCAAGTGCTTCCTTAAAAGCCTCTTTGAACTCTTCCTGGCTGGTCACGCGATATCCTTTCGCCCCCATTGCCTCTGCTAATTTTACAAAATCCACACCGTCGTCAAGAACAGTTGCGGAATAACGTTTTTCATAGAAAAGATCCTGCCACTGGCGAACCATTCCAAGTACATGATTGTTGACGATTACTTCTATCAACGGCAGCTTTTCGCGTGCTGCAGTTGCGATTTCATTCATGTTCATCCTGAAACAGCCGTCACCTGCAATATTGATCACCTGTTTATCCGGATTGCCGATCTGTGCACCGATCGCAGCTCCAAGTCCATAACCCATCGTTCCGAGTCCACCGGATGATAAAAAGGTACGCGGGTTTTTGTATTTGTAATACTGTGCTGCCCACATCTGATGCTGTCCGACTTCTGTCACGATAACTGCATCTCCCTTTGTCGCACGGTAGATCTCCTCCATCAGATATGGACCACTGAGTCCCTCTTTCGGATAAGTGAGCGGATATTTTTTTTTCAAATCCATGATCTCCCCGATCCATTCCGGATGACTCTGTGCATCTAATTTTTCATTGACACGGATCAGAATTTCTTTTAAATCCCCGATCACACTGGCATCCACCTGGATATTTTTATTGATTTCTGCCGCATCCACATCAAACTGTAAAATTTTTGCCTGTGATGCAAATTTCTTAGCATTTCCAAGAACACGGTCTGAGAAACGGACACCAACTGCGATCAGAAGATCACACTCACTGACACCAAGGTTGGATGTCTTTGTTCCATGCATGCCGAGCATTCCGGTATAAAGATCATCTGTTCCGTCAAATGCTCCTTTTCCCATCAATGTATCACAGACCGGAGCATTTACTTTCCCTGCAAACTCTTTTAATTCTTCCGATGCACCGGAGATCACTGCACCGCCGCCGACAAAGATATACGGTTTCTTTGCCGCCTTTATCATGGAAACCGCTGTATCAACATCTTTTTCGCAGATTGTATCTGTGACCCTTGCGATCGGTTTCGGCTCCACCGAAGTGTATTCCGTCTTTGCCGCTGTGATATCTTTTGGGATATCCACTAAAACCGGTCCCGGACGTCCTGTCTGTGCGATCTTAAATGCACGCCGGATCGTATCTGCAAGTTTTGTAACATCCTTTACAATAAAGTTATGCTTTGTAATCGGCATTGTGATTCCCGCAATGTCGATCTCCTGAAAACTGTCTTTTCCAAGAAGCGGTACGGTAACGTTGCAGGTGATCGCAACAACCGGAACTGAATCCATATATGCGGTTGCGATTCCTGTCACAAGGTTCGTTGCACCAGGACCTGATGTTGCAAAACATACACCGACTTTTCCAGTACTTCTCGCATATCCGTCCGCTGCATGGGATGCTCCCTGCTCATGTGATGTCAGCACATGCCGGATTTCTCCCTGATGTTTATATAATTCATCATATACATTTAAAATGGCACCGCCCGGATAACCAAAAACTGTATCAACACCCTGTTCTTTCAGGCATTCGATCACGATCTGGGCACCTGTTAACTGCATATTATTCCTCCATTCCACTGCCATTCTCATCTGTTTTTAATTTCTACATCATCAGATGCGTCTTTTACAACATATGACTTTTCGAATGACAACTTTTGTATTTCTTTTTTATTTCTGTTCTTCCGGCAATGCTAAAATAGCACCTCTGTTGCCGGAAGTTACTAACGATGCATAGCGTTTCAGATAACCTGTCGTTACCTTTGGCTCTCTCGGCTGCCATTTTGCTTTTCTTGCTGCCATTTCTTCGTCTGAAACTGCAATCTCTAATTTCATCTCCGGAATATTGATACGGATGATATCGCCCTCTTCCACAAGTGCGATTGGTCCGCCGACTGCTGCCTCCGGTGAAACATGTCCGATGGAAGCCCCACGGCTCGCGCCGGAAAAACGTCCGTCCGTGATCAGTGCTACCGATGAACCAAGTCCCATACCTGCGATTGCAGAAGTAGGATTTAACATTTCACGCATACCAGGTCCGCCTTTTGGTCCCTCGTAACGGATGACAACCACATCACCGGCAACGATCTTGCCGCCTTTGATCGCTGCGATCGCATCTTCCTCACAGTCAAAGACTCTCGCCGGTCCCTCATGAACCATCATCTCGTCACAGACAGCGGAACGTTTGACAACACTTCCGTCCGGCGCAAGATTTCCTTTTAATACGGCAAGACCACCCGTCTTACTGTATGGATTGTCAACCGGTCGGATCACTTCCGGATTCTTGTTTACCGCATTTGCGATATTTTCTCCGACGGTCTTTCCTGTCACGGTCATGCAGTCCGTATTTAATAATCCGATGTCCGCAAGTTCTTTCATCACAGCATAGACACCGCCCGCCTCATTTAAGTCCTCCATATAAGTAGGACCTGCCGGTGCAAGATGGCAGAGATTCGGGGTCTTCTCACTGATCGGGTTTGCAAATGCGATATCAAAATCAAATCCGATCTCATGTGCGATTGCCGGAAGATGTAACATACTGTTTGTGGAACAGCCCAGTGCCATATCTACAGTCAATGCGTTTAAGATGGCATCTTTTGTCATGATATCTCTTGGACGGATATTTTTGCGGTACATATCCATAACTGCCATACCTGCATGTTTTGCAAGTTTGATTCTCTCTGAATAAACTGCCGGGATCGTTCCGTTTCCGCGAAGTCCCATACCGAGTGCCTCTGTCAGACAGTTCATGGAGTTTGCGGTGTACATACCGGAGCAGGAACCGCAGGTCGGACATACTTTTTCCTCATATTCTCTCACATCATCCTCGGTCATGGTTCCTGCTGCATAGGAGCCGACTGCCTCAAACATGGAGGATAAACTTCTCTTTTTGCCCTGAACGTGTCCGGCAAGCATCGGTCCGCCGGATACAAATACAGTCGGTACATTGATACGTGCTGCTGCCATTAAAAGCCCCGGTACATTCTTATCACAGTTTGGCACCATGACAAGTGCATCAAACTGATGTGCGAGTGCCATACACTCGGTGGAATCCGCGATCAGATCTCTTGTAACAAGGGAATATTTCATTCCGATGTGTCCCATCGCGATTCCGTCACAGACTGCGATCGCCGGAAATACCACCGGTACACCGCCTGCTTCTGCCACACCTAATTTTACTGCATTTACGATTTTATCAAGATTCATATGACCCGGTACGATCTCATTGTAGGAGCTTACGATACCGACCATCGGTTTATTCATTTCTTCTTCCGTGAAGCCTAATGCATTAAAAAGACTTCTGTGAGGTGCCTGCTGCATCCCTTTTTTTACATTATCGCTTTTCATGTTAAATCAAATCTCCCATTCTAATATCTATATTAAATTCGTTCGCAGATCAGATCTCCCATCTGTGCGGTGCCGACCTGTGTCACTGCGTTTCGTTTATCTTCTTCCTGCGGCATGATGTCGATGGTGCGGTAACCGTCTTTCAACACCTGTTTTACGGCTGCCTCGATGGCATCTGCCTCTTTGTCAAGGTCAAAGGTATAGCGGAGCATCATTGCTGCGCTTAAGATCGTCGCGATCGGGTTTGCGATACCTTTTCCTGCGATATCCGGTGCTGAACCGCCGCTCGGCTCATAGAGACCGAACTTCGTGTCGTTTAAGCTGGCGCTTGACAACATTCCGATGGAACCTGTCACCATGCTCGCCTCATCGGATAAGATATCACCAAACATATTTTCCGTTAAAATAACATCAAACTGTTTCGGATCTTTGACTAACTGCATTGCACAGTTGTCAACTAACATGTGCTCGTAGGTAACTTCCGGGTAATCCTTTGCCACTTCCTCGACCACTTTCCGCCAAAGTCTTGAGGAATCCAGCACGTTTGCCTTGTCCACGCTCGTCACTTTTTTGCGGCGTTTCATGGCAATGTCAAATCCTCTCTTTGCGATCCTGCGGATCTCTGTCTCGCTGTATGTCAGGGTATCTGTCGCAGTCATCACACCGTCAACTTCCTCGGTTTTTCGCGCACCGAAGTATAATCCTCCGGTCAGCTCACGCATGATCATCATATCAAATCCATCCCCAATAATATCATCGCGGAGCGGACATGCCTCTTTTAATTCTTCATATAAATATGCCGGTCTTAAATTTGCAAATAAATTCAAAGACTTTCTCAACTTTAATAATCCTGCCTCCGGTCTTAATTCCGGTGCTAATTTATACCACGGAGAGGTCGCTGTATTACCGCCGATGGAACCCATAAGCACTGCATCGGACGCTTTTGCTGCTGCGATCGCCTCATCTGTTAACGGCACGCCTGTCGCATCAATCGAACATCCGCCCATCAAAATCGCTTCATACAAAAAACTGTGACCATACTTTGTTCCGATCTTGTCTAATACTTTTTTTGCCTCTGCCACGATCTCCGGTCCGATTCCGTCACCGGAAATCACGCCAATCTTACATTCCATGCTCTAATCCCTCTTTCTTTTCCTCTGTCAGATATGTGTAACTGATTTTTTTCGCCTGCCAGAAAGTATCCTGCTTTTCTGCACCATAGAATGCATACTCTGCGAACCTCCTGCTTTGTTATGAATAAAAAGAAAATCAGCGGCCGCTGTGTGCCAGCACTTTATCACATTACTAACAGACAGTATGTATAATGTCTATAATAATGTAATTTTGGCAACATTGCAACCTCTGATTCTATTTTTCTTTTTTATAATATTTATAACTGGGTATTATGAAAGAGCTTTCTTTTCATTACTTTGTTGTATACTATATTATCAAAAATAAAGCGTGGCCAAGTTTTATAGACGGCAAAATCCCCCTCTGATGGCTATTTTGTCTGCCACTACTCTTTAGGTATATATTCTTTATTTCAATCATAAAACTGACCACTTACTGATTTCCCATTTTATATAACCGGCAAAACTTTCCATCTGCCGCCATCAGTTTTTCAAATGTTCCCTGTTCCACAATATTTCCCTGTTCTAAAACCACGATCGCATCGCATTTTTCCAGATTACTTCTGTTATAATGATGCGTGATCATAATGACGGTAATGCCTGGTATATCAAGCACTGCTTTTTCCACCTGGTATGCCATTTTATTATCCAGACTTGAGGTTGCTTCATCAAGCACCCACAATTTCCTGTGGTGTAAAAAAGCTCTTGCGATGGAGATTCTCTGCTTTTCCCCGCCGGAAAGATTTGATCCACCCTCTTTCAACACGGTTTCCAGCCCCATTTCCAGCCTTTGTACAACTCCATCCAGACCAGCCTTTTTTACTGCCATATCTACCTCTTCCTCTGTATACGGATCAAACAATGTGATATTATTTCGCAAAGTATCTTCAAATACATATACATTTTGAGGAATGACTGCTACCTGCTCCATCACAGACTTTTCGGATATTGCATGCATATCCATATCATCAAATCGTATCTGTCCCTGATAATTATTGTAATACCCCAATACCAGCTTCGTCAGCGTTGACTTTCCGCTTCCACTTCCCCCGACCACTGCATACCGTTTTCCTTTTTCAAAGGTAATATTTATATTATTTAATGTCATGTGCTCCGCCTGTGGATAAGAAAAGCTGACATTCTCCATTGAAATCAGATTCTGGAAATTTATACCATCCCCCGTCTCTTCCTTCTTTTGTTCCCCAATCTCTTCCATCACTTTCTGACAGATCGGTGTTCCTGATTTGATCTGTATCAATGACTCAATAAACGTGGACATAGAACCTATGACACTGCTGCTCAGAGCAATGGCTACTGTCAGAAATGATATACTGACTTTTCCATATAGTACCATGATACCAGATATAATTACAATTAATAACTGCAGCGTAAGCTGGACGTCCATCGTGATTCCTCCAACAACACCCTGCACAAACTGGCTGGTAAATTTTTTCTTTCCAAATCTGATGTTTTCCTGTGCATACTGCCCCACCACATTTTCTTCAATCTGATAATTTTTAATAACTTCAAATCCCCTGAAATCATCATTGATCAGTGTATTATGTTTCGCTGCCTCATCCATCTGTTCAATATTGGATTTCTGCAGAATCTGCTGTGTCATGATAGGAACTGCCAGTCCCACAATTCCAACTACAATTAAAAGTATGCAAAGCACCACATTCTGTACAAATGCATAAGCAAGTGAGAATACAATTTCTTCCAGCTGGACGACCAATATAAAATATGCGAGCAATGTCGTTTCTACCACCTGTAAATCATTGTGATATAAAGATGTATAGTAACTGGTATTCTGTTTGTAATACCCGGTCATATCCCTGTTTAATATACTCTGGAATAAATCCTGGCGGATATCACATATGACTTTCATTGAAAATTTATTTTTTGCATACATGTAAAATAAATAAATCAATGCCAGCCCAACTGCCAAAATTATCACCATCAGAAACATCTCTTTTATCCTGTCTTTTTTCCCATTTGCGACAATCTCCGTCACATACTGCATTGTATAAGAAGAAAACACGCCTATCAGTGCATTTAAAACACCTGCTATCATAAACAGAACCGCTATTCCCTTATGCTTTTTTATGTACTTTTTCATATAGATCCCTCCCTGTATGTAATGCAATTTATCTGATCTTCCATCAAAAATGGCATAGATTTATTTTTCAAACATAATCTGGCATAAGACTGCGTTTTCCCATACACTATAAACACACTATTCACAGAATAATTCAATATTTCCTGCACATGATGAAATTCATGTTCAAAATTTAAATCTATTGTTGAAAATGAAACTTCTTTCTCTGCATACAAATGCGAATGAATAACGACGGGGATCTTGTTATTCTTTTCACAATACTTTATCAGTTTCATTTGATCTTCCATGTTAATCTTTGCTGCCAGGTCTGTCTGTCCCTCACTCAATATACAATAAATCTCGTCTATACTAATCGTTTCGTCCTCATAGTCTGCAAGTGCCAGGACAGCTATCTCATTTTGTGGATTTTCCGTTAACGCAATAGCTACTCTGTTCTCAACACTTTCTTCATATTTAATTAGATAATACATATGCTCCTCATTTTTATCTATTTGATTTTTAGTATTACAACTACATTTAGGGAAATACATGTAACAAACAGGTATTTCCCTTAAAAATAAATGCATTTTTAATTTACTAATTTACACAAGCACACCATAAAATTGCTCCTGCTCCACCTGCTAATTTTTCATCTAATAATTTCATACATTCTTTTTCTTCTTCCGTTAATTCAATCATTTCTACTTTTACCAATTTTTCATTCTGTTTTCTTTCTTCCATCATATCTTTCTTGTATGATAATTAGGAAGTTAATTATCACATATTTCC
>ULQG01045233.1_pt1 | contig 84162 bp, 103 predicted proteins | sample 1954251 | NCBI WGS metagenome assembly ULQG01 (sample SAMEA4835649, study PRJEB28245) | human gut metagenome | biome: gut microbiome; material: fecal sample | place: Denmark | collected 2008 | reverse complement strand
AAAACAATTCAATTTAATGCAAACCAAATCCTCAACCGTAATCACCAACCTATTACCCATAATGGGGTAATCATTATGGCCTCTAACATGGTAGTTATCTCTACTGGCCATGACAATTCCATTATCGATGACCCAGAAGGTTACCAAGAATATATCATCCCTATCCTAGAAGCCATTCAAAAGACTTCTATTAAGGTATACCGGTTATATCTTGCTTCGATTACTTCTACGGTTACCGATTATAAAGGTACTCATACCTGGGTCTTCACTACGGACACTACTTATTCCGATGCCGACATCAAATATATCCAGGCTGCCTTATACAATGTATTCTGCGAAAACAATGAAACCTGCGAACCTATTATCAATTATGCTAACGGTACATTTATCATTACCGACATCTATTCCTGCTAATCGCTAACTATGTTACACCCTATAAGCCCAGCCTATCTTAGGTACTGGGCTTTTCTTATAACCTTTCTATGTAGGCCATCATGGGACTTACTAAGGCTTACCATAGGCTTAACTACAGACCTATAGGCCATAGTACTCTATAGACTCCATGAATGGCCCAGAGCATTATAGGATTGCCTGCTAGTCACCTAATGGCCTTTATGTATGATAATATACAGATAATATTAACCGGACTGTATGGGGCCTTCTTTTTTCTAAAGTGGTCCTATACCAACCCCTTCTATATCCTACCTTATATCCATCAATATACCCCTATCTAATGCCCACAACCATTCCCCACCTTTCAAACCCCTAAAACCTACTTGCATAAAATTCTCACGAAATTATTAAAAATTATTTTTAAAATATTTCTTGAAAATTTTTCTATAAATGTTTTGTAGATTAAAATATATTTTTTATCTTTGTATTGTTGAAAAAGCAAAGAGATATTTAAAATTTTGATTAACAATTTTTAAAAAGAAAATTCTCTGAAAATTTTGCTAATTAAAATATAAATTGTATCTTTGTAATGTAATCAAAAAGCGATACTTGACATATTGAAACAATATAAAATTAATTTACTCCTTTTCTCTTTTTCTTATAAATCTTTTAGTTTTATAGAGAAAAGGATATAATAAAATAAACATAAAAACTAAAAGTATTTTATTATGGAAGAATTAAAAAATGTAGTTGTAGAAAAAGAAGTTGCTAACAACAAAGTAAACAAAGTTAGTGCAAATAAAGCAAAAGCGCAAGTAAAAGCAAATAGCACTATTAAATTATCAGTTGATAGTATTTTTAAAAGTCTAAATAAAAAAACTAACGGACTTTTAAAAACTTCTTTAGGGAAAAAGACCGAAATTTATATTGAAAGTCTTTTTGCAGAGTTGAACGAAAAGCAAAAAAAAGCATATCGAAAGAAATTAAGAAATACAACTTTTTCTTTGCTTGATTCGATTTGCAAAGCGAAAGAAGAAAAGAAACAAAATGAACTAAAAACACTTGTTTCTGCCTTTACAGAATTTTATAAGCAAGTCTACAAAGTGAATGATTTTTCATTTGCAAGTATTGCAAGCGAAAATACAAAGGACACAAAAAAAGAAGTTCTAACAAAAGGTTTACAAATAGTCAAAAATTTCAAGTAATTAAATGATATGCTATTAAATGTATTTTTATTTGTTGGTGTAATTTGGGTATTAATTCAGATTATCAAAGATACAAAAGATTTTTTAAAAAACTTATAAACTAAATAAAAAGTAAGGGAAAGCAAATAAAAATGTTTGTCCCTTACTTTTTATTTTTGAATGTTAATTTTAACGTAACCGTACCCCGTTTTTAGTACCACAACTTTTGAGCCCCTCGTATTAAGGGGTACCTCGATTATCCCACAAACCACACAACACACAAAGAAGCCAGAGACCTAACATCCCTGGCATTCATCATATAAAAGGGTATCTAATATCTTCTTAAACCTATTCCAAATTTCCTCAGTAAGTCTAAGGATTGCCTCTTCCTCTTGGGTAAGCTTTGCTAAATCTATATCTCTAATAAATTATAGGTTCATCTTCGGTAATAGGAGGGAGCTTTGGTTCTCCCTCTCTTTTAATTCTCTCTAAATCCTCCAGGGCACACTCTAGTATTTTAATACGTTCAGCATTATATTCTTTAGATACTGGAAACCAAAATGCTGTATGGAACAGGTATTTGTATCCCTTTAACCTTTTCATAGGTACCCTAAAATATATTCTGCCATTTACATCAAGAGTATCATCCTTAATACTTTCGATTATGTGATGGGAATAACCAAAGTATACATGGGTAAGGTTAAACCTTTGTGGAGTAAACCAGGGTTTAATTACTTCTTGCCATAAGTATGTACCCTCATTAGAAAGATTGAACTCTATATTAATGGTTCTACTCACCTCTATCAAGTCAACATATAATCCTCTTGGAGAATTTGGTATATTAATCCTTCTATCCCGAACTGTCTCAAGGACATTCTTTACTGGTAAGTAATAATTTCTTATCCTTTCTTCGATTACCCTATTCTCTTTGGAATTATAATCGATTGCAGTGAACGTAGGCTCTTCCATTCTTCTCTAATTTTCTTTCAAACCATTGGCAGGTAATACATCTTGGGCTTCCCACCATCACTTCTGTCTCTCCCTTGATTACTGGGCAAGGATTGGTAAGCTTCTTTTGCCTACCAACCTTCTTAGTCTTAATCTCTCTGTTCATGTTTCTTTTCTATATAAGTTATTATAAAGTATATCGGAAATAGTGGCATAATTAACCAGATAGTTAGGAATAGGAATCCCGGTCTAGTTAATCGGTGCATTGAGCATATCACTCTGGTCATAAACCAGGCAGGTATAATACAGATAGCATATATTATACCCAAGATAATCCACATCATTGTTCGAAGTATTTATTTACGATTTTGGATATCTTCTTATCTAACTCTACGATTAATTCACTGAAGTCTTTGTCCTTCATATCCTTAATCTTGGATTCGATTAGTTCAAGGTTTCTCTTGATTGAGAAGTAGGATTTGAATGCCTGATAATCCAATTCCGATTTATTCGATAGAGGTAGGATAACACTTTGCTTACCATCCAATCGGGTATAAATCCCATCTGGTCCAAGTGTTCTTGATACCTTTACCTTATTACTCAGGATTGCAAACCCACCTTTCTTGTCGATGGTTTCTACCTTTACCTTTTCCATTAAGGTTTTGCCATCAGAGAAAATGACTTCTTCACCCTCCTTTAGCTTTTTGGTTTCTTTGTTCTTTTTCATATCTTTATTAATTAGTTTATGCAAATATACGAAATTATTTATTATCTGTATAATTTTGAATCATAAATTTTAAATCCTCTGAGGTAAAGGATTTGCGACTTAAGAGTTCCATAAGTTCTACAGGAGTAAGGATTATTCCATTTGGAGTAAAAAGTCCTCTAGAGTGTTCTGGAATTATGCCCTGGAATCCCCAATTGTTATATGAGTTAATAATCATGGAATTATCTCCGGTGAGCATAGCAATGTAATTTTCTGAAGTTTTAATACGTTCTCTTCTGAAAGTACCAACTTCTATCCATAAGGAATTAAGATGGATAGTGTAATGACGATAATCCGGAGTGATTAATGGGAGGATTTCCATCGAAAAATTCTTTCTTACCTTATCATCTTCTTCTTTAACGTTATGCCAGAAAGCACAATGAAAGCAAAGTTGTTTGGCTTCCATTATTTTAGGGATTGCCCTAGATAATTCGTACTGATGCAAGTCGATAGGTTCATTGCATAGGTGACATTTTTCAGTTTCCATATTTCTACATTATTAAATTATATAGGATAATAGAACCTAAAGAACCATCCTAAGTATGGTATTCAGCAATACTTTCTAATCTTTAATGAACTTTAAGATATAACGTTATGGATAAATTAACTAATGAAATGATTGTGGCTCTAGCCAATGATTTGGGACTAGAACCAGCCTTGCTTAAATCAGTACAACTGGTAGAAGCAGCAGGCAGAGATGGATTTTTAGTAGATGGTAGACCTCAAATTCTATTCGAAGGTCACATTATGTACAAGGAAATCAAGAACAAATTCGGTTTAGACAAGGCAGTTGCTACTCAAAAGAGTTATCCTACCATTTGTTTCCCAAAATGGGACAAATCGAAGTACTTAGGAGGAGCAAGTGAGTACAAAAGACTCGAAATTGCCAAGAAAATCGACGAAGAATGTGCTTTGAAGTCAGCTTCTTGGGGAATGTTTCAGATTATGGGCTTCAATTTTGCCTATTGTGGGTGTAAAAATGTCTTTGATTTCGTCAAAAAGATGGAAGAATCTCATGCTTCTCAGCTGAAATTGATGTATTATTACATGAATAATACCAGTTGTTTGAAGAACTTGAAGGAACATGACTGGGCAGGCTTTGCTCGGAAGTATAATGGTCCTGGTTATGCCGAAAATGCCTATGACCAGAAGTTAAAAAACGCTTACGAAAACTTTAAAGATAAGATATAATGAAGGTAATCTACAACAAATTTATACCTTTCAAAGGGTATAAAGCCATGAATTTATTCGGCATCGTCTTTGTGAGAAAAGGTGCCAAGTTTGATACTTATGATTACAACCATGAGAAGATACATCTCAAGCAAATGCAAGAGATGTTGTGGATATTCTACTACTTATGGTATGCAATCGAGTACCTAATCATCATGTTCTTTGCTAAATGGAACAAACAAAGCGAAAGATATCATGATGTAAGCTTCGAAGAGGAAGCCCATAATAATGACCATGACCTGGATTATACTAAGGTTAGGAAACATTATTCCTGGGTTAAGTATGTAAAACTTAGAAGCTACAAGAAATAAGTATTTTTAATTACATAATCTTTTCCAGTTACAATTGACCGAGCTTTAGTCTTACTTATTTTAAATTTTTGGGCTAAGTATCTTGAGGTAGTATTGGGATGTCTCAACTTATATCTATATACTCTAAGCCTTAATCTATCAGAGTAAACTCTAGCTCGGCCATCAGTTTGTTTTTGTGCATTATTTTCAGAAACTGTACCCCAGTATAGATTTTTATAATGATTGTTACAGGGGTTATTGTCTATATGGCATACACAATTTTTATTATCTGGATTGGGAACCCAAGCTAAAGCCACTAATCTTGCCAGAGTTTGTCTGGAGTTACGTTTTCTACCTCTAACTCTAACACTAACGGTGGGCTTAATATAGGTTCCATTTCTTTTAGAGTTAGTTCTATAACCTACTTTAAGCTCTTTTAGAGTATTATTAGATTGGATTTTAAAAGCTTTACCTCCTTTAGTAACATATAAGTTACAAAAACCGGGTACATTACATTGAACTAAATTTTTCATATATGAATATATTAGGTGTTTCAGCCGCCCAAGGGGCGTTATTATTTCCATTTTTACATAGTAAGAAATATAAAATACTAGCCAATATTGAACCAAGAGGAGTATTTCATACTAGTTGCGAGAGTCAATGGAAGTTAAACTTTGGGGATATACCCTTTTATAGGGGATTTTGTTTACAAGAATTTGATGAGAAAGTAGATATTGTGGTTGCTTCCCCAGATTGCGGGATAGCTTCAATTATGAGGCTTTCAAAGGTTAAAGAATTGGGCAAACCCAAGGATAACCGAAGTTTAAGTCTAGTAATAGAAGGAATCAATTATTACAAGCCTAAGATTTTTCTTATAGAAAACTTGCCTCGTTTACTATCTCTCTTACCCAATGAATACCTTCAGGAAGCCCTTAAAGACTATAAACTTATTTTTCACGAAAGAAGCGTTTCCGACTATGGGAACTCCCAAGTATCAAGGAAGCGTTTAGTTATCGTTGGAATACATAAGAAAACCGGTAAGAAATACTTGAATGCTTTTAATGAAGTATTCCAAGTAAAAACTCCAACAATTACTAGAAATCTACTTAACGATTACCAGAATCCATTAAATTATAACATTCCAATTGAAAAGACTTTGGCGATGTATGATTATCGAAAGCTTCCTGCAAAGAAGAATCTAACCGTTAGAAAGATTCAGTTATTGTGGAATAGTGACTTCAAGAATGAAAAGAAATGGCCCATAAAGACTGCTAAGATGAGTACTCTCCCAGGAGTGTATCGATTAGAGTTAGATAAAGCTCCTCTAACTTTAAGACCTGCTGATAGACAATTCCGACCCGATGGTTACCCTCTTGGGATTTTAGATTTCAAAGCAATCATGGGATTTCCTAAAGCCTACAAGATTTTCATGGATGAAGGCAATTACCTTTACTGGCTTAACAAGGCAAGGTATACCATAGCTAAAGGGTCGGTTTATGAAATTTCTGTATGGTTCAAGAGATGCCTTAAAAAGGTACCATAATTTCAGTGACCTCCCCCTATATATATAATGGCTATTAGCCAGGTAAGAAGGTAAGAAGGAAGGAAAGGAAGGAAAGGAATAATTCCAAAATACAATCTGAAAGGATAGGGATTGTTAAGGGAAAGGGAAACAAGCCACAAACCTAACTGATTGATTTTGAATGAATTAGGTAGTACCAAGACTTGGCAAATTGATGCCAAGTACCTGATTTAGAGCTAGTTGACTATATTCGTATGAACCTAAAAATTACAGTGATATGACCAAGAAAATTTTACATCGTTCAGAAATTACACCGAAGAATCTGAAAGCAATCTTTAACATGGTTGCTGCCTTATATAATCGACTCGTTAAGAATCATCGAGGAAGAATTAAAGTTTCCATTACCGAAGATTCTAAGGGTTTGGAGATTAAGTTAAGAATACCGACTCTTGATTTGAGTTCGAGTATGAAAGTATTAATCCATCTTTGCATTGATAAGTTCATCGCCAAAGATAGTTATCTGAAGTTACGAGATGAAGAAGACACTTAAAGACGTAGTGTTCCTTTTGTTACTAGGATTTACTATTTACCTTTGCTTCAGGAATTACAAACTGAATTCATATATCAGACAACTTCCTGATTCATCGGTCATTGGCATTCCTGATACAATCAAACTGAAAGAAGAGTTTAAGCCCCAAAAACCTTTTTCCCAGTTAATTGAACCAAGTAGAATCCTTCTCTACGACTTTTATAGAAACAGCAATAGAATAACTAAATCCCCAAGTTCCGATTCAACGGCGGTTGATTCTGACAATTCGGTAAAAGTCAGTAAGAAGGATTCTCTGGTTCAGTTTACTCTAGACAACAACAAGTTAAATATCAGTCTGTTCAATAAGGAGACAGATTCTTATTCAACTAGAATGTTCAATCTAGACTTAGGGAATTACAAATATAACTGGTATGAGGGACAATTAACTCAGAAGAAAATTCGGAGACTAAGTCTTAGTCCTTATGTCTACGGTAAGTACAGACCCTTTAATCAATTGTTCGATATTGGAACTGGCCTTACAATCAAGACTACGAATTTTAATTACAAACTCGGAGTTAATGCTTTCTGTTATCCGAAATACTTTTCAGGTATAAAAGCTGACTTAGAGTTTTCAATTCAATATAACTTTTGATATGGCGAAAAAGATAATCACAGAAAATCACACTTCCCTTAACCGGGAGGAATTAGCAACCCTTGCAAAGGTTTCTAATGATGTTTTCTATTTCAGTCTTTTCACCTATGTGATACACCCAATGAGGGGAAAAGTTAGATTCGAACTTTATCCATACCAAAAATCGGTACTGTATAATTTCGTTAAAGAACGTTTCAATATCCTGCTTAAGTTCCGACAGGCTGGTATTACAGAGCTTATTTCTATGTACTGCCTTTGGTTAGCAATGTATCATCCTAACAAGAAGATTAACATTATCTCAATCAAAGACACAACTGCTAAGAAAGTACTTAAGAAGATTAAGTTCATGTACAAGAACCTGCCATGGTATTTACAAACACCGATTATTAATGGTAGAGCTGGAGAATATGGTTCTGCATCTATGATAGAATTTGACAATGGTTCTTTCATAGAATCTATCCCTACATCTTCGGAAGCCGGTCGTTCAGAATCTCTTTCCCTATTGGTTATTGATGAAGCAGCAGTAGTAAGATGGGCAGCTCAGATTTGGGCAGCCGCTTTCCCTACCTTATCAACAGGTGGGGCTGCTATCATCAATTCTACTCCTTATGGAGTTGGTAATTTCTACCACTCTACTTGGGTAGATGCTATTGCCGGAGGGAATCCATTTAATCCACTTCGATTGTATTGGCAAATGCACCCAGAACGAGATATTAATTGGTACAATGAAATGTCTTCTGCTTTGGGAACCAAAAGAACTGCACAAGAAATTGATGGTGACTTCTTGTCATCTGGAAATACAGTCTTCGACCTGTCTGATATCAAGGCAATCGAAGACTGCCTTAGTGATTATCCCTGTATTAAGAAAAGGTTTAATGGTCAGTACAGACAATTCTGCGAACCAGAAGATAACAAGGAATACTTTATTGGTGCCGACGTTTCTACTGGTAGAGCAACTGACTACTCTGCCTTTACTTGCATGGATAAAGCTGGAGAAGAACAAGCAGTATTCAAAGGCAGGCTATCAGTAGATAAGTATGCCAGACTACTTGGAGATACCGGTCAATTATTTAACTTTGCAACTCTTGCTCCGGAATCAAATGATGTTGGATTGGCAGTAACCTCTAAACTTCAAGATGAAGGTTATCCTAAACTGTATTACTACCAAAAGATGCTTAAGAAGAAAGGTAAATCTAGACCCGAGATGGATAAATCTCCTGGATGGTTAACTACTCAAAAGAATCGTTCAGTAATCGTTGAAGGCTTAGAACAAGATATACGAGAAGATAATATCACTTGTAAAGACCCATTCTTTGTTCAAGAAGCATATACCTTCATATATGATGGTTTGGGTAGGCCAGTTGCAATGGGTAAACATAGAGCTAACAATTCAGCAGTAGATGTAGACCTTGAAGGTGATGTCTATTCTGATGACTCCATATTTGGTAAAGCTATATGTAATCACATAAGGAAAGGAAAAACTAACGTAATTGTACAACCAAAATGAAAAAGAAGTTCAACTTTAATTGGAGTTGGGGAAGAAAGAAGGACCCACCTCCAGAACCCTACAAAGAGGAGAAGAAATCAAAACCTTCTACTATCTCTCCTGGTAGAGTTTCAGTCGATGAAGATGAATCTCTTATCAGCTCATTAAAGGGTATTACTGCAATGGTAGACCCTTCTTTTCGTGTTGAAGTAATACCTCTAATTCGAGATTTATATAAAGTAAATCCGGATATGGGCATTGCTTTGCAGGATATGTTTAAGTTAACCAATACTGGTCATACTATAACATTCCCCAACAATACGGATGAAGAAGCAGATAAGATGAGGAAACACTTGGCTGAGAAAACTAAGAAATGGTCAAGGTATACTGCTGGAATAGATGGCTTGGTTAACAAGATGATTGTACAATGTCTTGTTGGCGGAGCTATTTCTGTTGAGGGAGTTCCCGATGAAAAGCTGGAAGGTTTGGATACTATCCTATTCCTTAGACCCGAGAACATTGTATTCAAAAGGGAAAACAATGGAGTATATTCTCCTTATCAAAGGAATAAGAATTACTTCATAAAGCACCAGGATTACATTAAGCTTAACCCAGAGACTTATGTATATGCTGCAATGTATAATGATACCGATGAACCATACGGAATACCACCGTTCATGGCAGCATTGGATTCATTGAAAGGACAACATGATATGAGGGTAAACTTTAAACATATCATGGAAGTCTGCGGTATGGTAGGATTCTTGGAAGCTAAGATGGCTAAACCTGACCAATCTGGTAATGAAAGTGTAAGGCAATATGAAGCTAGACTAGAAAGAAACCTAAGAGACCTAAAAAGAAATCTTAGGGATGGTATGAAAGATGGAATTGTAACGGGTTACATTGATGACCATGAGTTTAAGCTTAACTCTACCACTAAGGAATTAGGTAACATCAAGGAACCCTGGAACATGAATCAGCAATCAGTTGCCAATGGTTTGGGAGTTAATGGTAATCTTATCGGAGTTAGTTCAACAACTGGTGAGGGAGCAACGGGAATAATGCTCTCTAAATTAATCAGCCAGTTAAAGAATCTACAAATGCTTGTAACTTATGTATTAGATTTTCTTTATTCTCTAGAACTGCGCCTGGCTGGCTTTAATAACAAGGGAATAAAGATTCAATGGGGGACTTCAACTATCTCGGATGAAGTTAAAGTTCAACAAGGTCTTCAATACAAGATACAGAATTTGGATTTGTTGTACAAAGCTGGTATCATTAGCCAAGACCAATATGCTTGGGCAATGGGGTATGATTCTCCTGATGAGGATGAACCAAGAGTTTCACTTGAAGACCAGTTTGCTAAAGGTGGTAATTTAGACCCTCAAGAGGGTACTAAGAAGAAACAAAGGCAGAACGATAAGAATCAATCTGCTCGTAGGTCAAGAGATAAAATTAACCCGGCTCCTTCTCGAGGAGACCAAAATACTAAAGCAAGATGAGTAAATTTACAACGAAAAACAAAGAGCATCTTGATTCTATGGTGATTGGGCAAGGTCATACTATAATGGCTGGGTATATCCCAGAATCAGTAGGAGCCCAAGCCTTCTCCGAGAATTATTATAAATGGAAGACTCCAACACCTGACACAATTGCTCAATTTGGATTTTGGGGAGGTGATATAGATTACAATACTTATTATCCTAACCTTGATAAATCTGAACTTACTCCTAAGGACGAAGAATTTATCGAACCGATGTTTAGATTACTTTCAGAAACGATTGTATCTAAAAATTGGAATCCTACTGACTTTAGTCAAAATGGAGTACTAAAGGCATCAATGAAAATGTTACTTGGTCAAACCGTAAACTGCGACCATGAAACAAACATTGGTAATGCAATCGGGGCTGTATCTCAAGTGATGTGGCAAGAATCTTATAAAGATGGACACTTCACTATTCCTGCAGGTATCAATGGTATTCTGAAGATTGATGGTAAGGCAAATCCAAGAATTGCTAGAGGAATCCTTATGGAACCTCCTTCAATCCACAGTAATTCAGTAACTGTACAGTTCAAGTGGGATAAATCTCATCCAGGAATGGAAGATGGTGAATTCTACCAGAAGCTTGGTACCTATGATTCTAAGGGAGAGATGGTACGTAGAATAGTTACTGAGGTAGTTCGTTATTTGGAAACTTCATTAGTATCCCATGGTGCTGATTCATTTGCTCAAAAGATTGGTTCAGATGGTAAAATTGTTAATCCTACTTTTGCAAAAAGAACCTGGGCTTCTTATGAGGAATATAGGGATGACAAGTCTAAACAGTACTTCTTTACTGACTACAAAACAGATCTCTCGGAGTTTCAAGAAAAGGACGATACTCAGGGTTTTTTAATTGATAACCAAGAAAACCAAAATAATAATAAAGAGAATATGAACAAAGAATTGCAAGAATTTCTTGAAAAGCTTTTCGGGGATAACATGCTATCCCTTGCAGAAGGCAAAGAGATGACTCAGGAAGAAGTTATCTCATGTATTCAAAGCTTGGTATCATCCAAAAACAGTCTTCAGACTACGGTTGATAATCTGACTACAGAGAAATCTTCTCTCACTGAACAGATTACTAATCTGAATGCTGAAGTAGCAAACTTGAAGGAAATGGCAACAGTAGGAAAGAATCACATTGCTTCCCTCCGTGAAAATGCCGTTGGTACTTACAAGAAGTTGATGGGTGACAAGGCTGATGAAACTATCATCACAATGTTGAATGCCGAAACTACCGGCATGGTTACTTTGATTTCTCTCCAGAAAGACTATCAGGCTCGTTTGGAAGAAAAGTTCCCAATGGTATGCGCAAGCTGTGGTTCTCACGATGTAAGCCGTGCTTCTTCAGCTCAGGAATCTGAAGATAAATCAGGAACTCGGACTGAGGATAAATCTAAATTCGTAGAGAAATCTACTTCCGATGTTCTTGATGACATCTACAAGAGTAAGTTCAAATAAAGAAATAATCGATAAATATCACTGTTATGACGAAAATCGTAAACAAAGACCAAGCAATGACTCTCTTTGGGGAAAAAACTCCAAGAGCGGTGATTTACAAAAGTGAATCCCACAAATTGCACCAAGCCTTCAATGTAAAAGAAGGAGAAACAATCGTTCAGGGTATGCCGGTAGCAATTGATGAAACTGGCCTCATATTCCCTTTTAAAGCTGCTGATACTGAAGTATATTTGGGAGTTGCTGTTACTGATAGCATCAATCCGGCTTACCGTGCCCAGCATAACTTCCCTGTAGAAGTTACAGTTGCCATGGAAGGTTACATGATTTGTAATTGGGTATCAAATGCTAATCTCACTGCTGGTTATGTAATCCCTTCTGGAGATTTGCTAAATGACCGTTTTGTAAAAGCAAACCAGGGAACCTCATCAACTCCTTTCATTGCTCTTACTCCGGCAGACGAAGCAAACGAGTTAATCCAAGTACTTATTAAATAAGAAGAAAAATACATTATGGAAAAAGTTGATATTTCAAAACTGAAGAAGGAAGACTTTATCAAAGAACTTCCTCAAATGGTAAGTCAGCTGGATGCTTTCCGTCAGGGAGCCCAGAATAAAAAGCCGGTAGAAGTTACCCTGGGTGAACTTGCTACAGGTAAGTGGGGAATCACAGAAGATGAATTGTTCGAAAAGGTTGGTATCAATCCGAAAATCGATACAATGGAAAACATCTTCACAATGCCTCAGCAAGATGTTCGTTGGATTGTTCCGGAAATCATTCGTTCTGCCATTACTTTGGGTATGCGCCAAGCTCCGTTTTATCCGGAGATTATTGCATCTGACCAGTCTATCAATGGGCTGACTGCTATCATGCCGATGATTAACATGTCCGATGCTGCACCGGCTAAGGTTAACGAGGCAGAAACAATTCCATTGGGAGATGTAAGCTTCGGACAGAAATCAGTTTCTCTGTTCAAAATCGGTAAAGGTTTTAAACTTACTGATGAAGTTCGTAACTACGTTTCTCTTGATGTATTGGCAATCTACCTTCGTGACTTCGGTGTTCAGCTAGGTTATGCAATGGATACCCTGGCAATGGACGTTGTTATCAATGGTAACAAACCTGATGGTTCTGAATCTGCTCCGATTATCGGTGTATATGAAACAACCAACGGTATCACATATAAGGACCTTCTCCATATTTGGGTACGTGCTGCTCGTATGGGACGTAACTTCACTACAATGATTGGTGGAGAAGACCAAGCTATCGAAATGTTGAACCTGCCTGAGTTTAAAGATCGTCATTCAGGTACTACTGAAGCTACACTCAACATCAAGTCTCCGGTACCTAAGAATGCCAACTTCTACATCCATCCGGGAACTCCTGACCAAGGCCTTCTGCTGATTGATACATCGGCTGCCTTGATTAAGCTTACTGCTAAGCAGTTGATGTTGGAATCTGAAAGAATCGTTTCTAATCAGACTCAAGCAATCTATGCAAGCTTGACTACTGGCTTCTCTAAGATGTATCAGGATGCTGCACTCATCTTGTCTGCAGATAAGAAGTTCTCTGAAGCTGGATTCCCGGACTTCATGAACATAGACCCGTACTTGATGGTTAACCTAGAGTAAAGCCACCTGGTTTTATTTTACACAGTTCTAATTTCGAATGGGATAGGGTCCTCGCAAAACCCTATCCCTATTTTTAAAACATCTAAAAACTTAGTAGATTATGAGTGAAAAAATAAAAGTAACTGTAGGGGCCAAAGCTTACAGTTTTCATGACCAGTCAACTGGTATCACTATCGCAAGAGGAGAAGAAAGAGAACTTACTCTCCGTCAATTTGGTTCAAAGAAAATCCAAATGGCTTTGAACTCGGGACATCTTCGGATGATTGCTGACAAAAACAAAGTAGAGAAATATTCGGCTAACGATTTGGACAAGCTGGAAAAGAAACTGACGGCTCAGTTTGAAAAGGGTATGGAAGTTGCAAAGATTGCAAAGGCCTATACTCTGGAAGAACTTACTCTCATTGCTGCTCGCCACGAAATCGTAGCCGAGAAGAATGATACTCCGGTAACCCTGGTTCAGGCATTGCTGGAAGAGTTCGAAGAACAATCTAAATAATTCATCATGGAAAATCTAGACTTCGTAGCTACTACGAATGGTCTGGAAGTTTCATTTAGAGTACTAAGCAAAGTCCCAGCCAAGGCCATTTTTGACTGGGACTTTGGTGATGATAAGGGGTCCGCTTACGATGTTAAGCAACCAACTTACACTTATGAAAAGTCCGGATTTTATACAGTAGCACTGAATATCACGAACTCCGATGGACTTAATCTTTCTGCTACCAAATTAGTAATTGTAAATACAGAGGCTGTTACTACATTAACGGACAGTATATATAACCTTATTAATTATTTCATTCCTTCAGAAATCTCCGATGGTATGACCATAGAGGAGAAGGAGATGTACATAACTAAATGGCAATTATATATCCAACCACTAGTAAATCATTGTATTCCTTTGGATAAATATAATGATGAATTAATGTACGAAGCTCTAGAAAACCAATTAATAATGGAATTGGCAGCCTGGGATTATCTAAATGTCAAGCTCCTTAATTTATTAACGAGTACCGGAGAATACCTTAGTCAACTAACATCAACCAAAGAACAAGAGGGGGATGGTAGTTCGAAACCAGAACTTGCCCGAGGTGATAGGATTAAACAAATCACTACTGGGCCTACTGAAGTACAGTACTATGATATGCTTTCAGATTCAACATCTTCATTATGGAAAACATTCTCACAAGCTTTGCAACCTGGAGGTGTCATAGACGAATTAAAACAAAGACTTTGTATGTTAGCTACGAGATTGGAAATCTACTTACCATTCTGTGCACCAGTTAGTAAGTTAGTAGTTCCTCGAGTAGTTGACAGAAGAAGACCTGGTATATTAGATGGACCTAATCCAAGTGTACCAGTAAAAAGAAACGGTAGAACCTTAATCAAGAAAAGATGACCAAGACTCCTCATAGAATGGTAAAGAATCGTTCTTGGGATAGATACAAGAAGATTATCAATGACTTCTTGGATATAGATGCTGGAAGGCAAACTATAACTTGGGCAAAGAATGTAAATCAACTCCTAAGTCATGGAGAAGATTATATCCCTAAATATTATAATATACCCATCGAGGCTCTCTGTTATTACAATTCCTTTCGAAACTGGCCTATCAATAAAGCCACAATCACTGGAGAACTCGATGATGAGAATCTATCCATACTAGTTACAAAATCCTATATAGAAAACCTGGGATACTTAACTCCAGAAGGTTATTGGGATTTTAACTGGTCTGATGATAGATTCGTGATTAATGGTATTACTTATAAACCTGCAGGAGATACACAAGTTGCCCAGGCCAAAGATGAAGCATTGGTGTTCATGGTCATTCTCAAGAGAGATAGAGATACCAAAATCGAATTTGTAGAATAAAAATGAACGTATATGGCAAAGATGTTACAATTACGATGGACTCGAATTGAAACCCAAAATGGGATTTGGTTCGATAGTAATAGGGTAATCCTACATGGTATATGCGGAATACATGTTGAAATGAAAGGGCAAGGAAATGATATTACAGCCATGCAATCCATGACTGGTGATAAATACGTTTCTTGCTTTCAAGATTATTTCGGAGACCTTTGGGATAAGATAATACCTCATCCAGGTATTGGGCAAACTATGAAGTTCAGAGTCAATAGATTACCAGATTATGCAATAATCATGGGTGATGTTGAGGATGGCGGAGATGTAGACCCTGATAATCCAGAAATACCAATGAATACCTTCTGTGGTTCAGAAGGAGAACCATTCAGAGGTAGTGATACTGAACTGTTCTTGGGTAAACAAATGATTAATTAACCCTTAAATATATAAACCTATATGTACGTAAGTAAATATTACACCTGCGAGGAAATTGACCAGCGGTTGTTACAAGGTTACTATGATGACTTAGTGACTGCTGGTTTTGCTGGAACTCTCAATGAATTCTGGGCCTTCATTCTCTCTATTAAGAACAAGGTTGATAAGAGAGAGGGATATGACTTATCGAAAAACGATTTTACCGACGAACTGAAAAGAAAGTTGGATGGAATCGAAGAGAAAGCCAATTACATCACAAAAGTTTCTCAGTTAGAAAACGACTCTAAGTTTCAAACTGAAGAAGAAGTTAAGAAAACGATTGATGATTTGGTTGACGGTGCTGGTGATGCTCTAGATACTCTTAAAGAGTTGGCAGAAGCATTAGGAAATGACCCCAACTTTGCAACCAATATCACAAATAAACTTACCGACCTTCGTAATGATTTGACTGCTGAGGTTAATCGGGCAAAAGAAAAAGAAGCCGAACTCGGTTCTCAAATTACAGCAGTAAACAATGCTTTACTTAAAGCTGTGGATTTACTCAATGAAAAGATTGATAATATCCGTATTGCTTTGGTAGACAAAATCGATAAGCTGGAAGTTAAGGTTGATAAGAATACTGCTGACATTGCCGACTTGCGTAATGAAACTACTGGTTCATTGGCAGATGCTAAGGCTTATGCTAAAGATCTAGTAGATAAAGAAGCAGAAGCTCGTAAAGCAGGGGATGATAAACTGGTGGAAGATATGCACCAGATGACCACTCTCCACATTCAAGATAAAGCAGAACTTGCTCAGAAGATTGCCGAAGAGGCCCAATTAAGAGAAAACCAGGATGCAAGAATCCGTCAAAGCTTAATTGAGGAAATATCTACTCGTCAATCCGGAGATGCTGCTCTTGAAAGTAAACTTGCTGAAGAGGTTACCAATCGTAAAGCTGCAGATGAAACATTGCAGAACGGTTTGACTAAAGAGGTTGCCGACAGAGCTAATGCCGATAACACTCTTCAGAATAATATAGACAAAGAAGCTCAAGCAAGAGAATCTGGAGACCAAGTTCTTAAAGGACAAATTGATTCAGAGGCAGCAACCCGTACTGCTCAGGACCAAATCCTTGACCAAAAAATTACTGCTCTATCTGAAAGAACTAATGCCGATAAGGATGAAGTACTTGCTGCTGTAGAAGCAGAGAAGGAAGCTCGTATTGCAGGAGACAATGCCCTTAAAGAAAGTAAGGTAGATAAGAGAGAAGGTTATGCCCTGTCTAAGAATGACTTTACCGATATCTTACTTCAGAAGTTGAATGGTATTGAGGAGCATGCCAATTATATTACCCAGGTATCACAATTGGTAAATGATGCTGGGTATCAAACAGAAGCCGATGTAGAGGCTGCAATCGAAAAGATTATTGGTTCTGCACCAGAAGTACTTGATACTCTGGAAGAGATTGCCAAAGCATTAGGCGATGACCCTAATTTCGCTACAACTATCACCAAAAAGTTAGCAGCAATCACAGAGAAGGTAAATCAAGAAGTAGAGGACAGAACTGCTGCAGATGCTGCTCTCCAGGTAAATATTGATAAAGAAGTAGTTGAACGTAAAGAAGCTGATGCTGCTCTTAAGACAGAACTTAAGGAATATGTAGATGCTCAGACTTCTATCGGTGATACTGCCTTGAATGTAGTTAAGGATAATCTGGCTAAGGAAATCCAAGACCGTAAAGATGCTGATGCAACCCTGCAAGCTAATATCGATAAGGAAGTTAACGATAGAAAAGCTGCAGATGCAGTACATACTGCTGACCTTGCAACTCTTAATCAGCGAGTATCCGATTTGGCTTTATCTATCAAAGATGCTATCAATACGGTTAAAAATGAACTCACTGCTCAGGTAAATGCTAATACTACTGCCATTGCTACCAATGCAGCTAACATTCAAAAAAACTCAGAAGCAATCACTGCTGTAACCAAAACTGTAGGTGATAACTACAAAGAGGTTAAGGATATGATTAATGAGGAAATTGTAGACCGTACTAACGGTGACAGTAACCTCAGTTCTCGTATTGATACCACGAATATTGCCTTGGGAACCGAACAGGCTGAAAGAAAGGCAGCAGACCAAATCCTTCAAGTAAACCTTGATAAAGAAGTTGGAGACCGTAAGTCGGCAGATGCTGCATTGGAAACTGCTATAGACGGTAAGATTCAAACTTTAACGGCTGAAGTTGGTGGGCAATTAGGTATCCTTACTAATAAGATTAATGAAGAGATAGATAACAGAAGGAGTGCCGACCTTTTATTAGAAAATAAGGTTGATTCCTTGAAGACAGAATCTACTGAAAAGGTAGATGAACTCAAAACCAAGGTAGATGCTAACACCGCAGCTATCAACGTAGAAAAGGAAAGAGCTATTGCTAAAGAGGATGCAATCCAGGCAAACTTGAATACGGCTATCGCTAATCACAAAGACGAGGTAAATGCCTTAACTAAGGATATCTCTGATGAGGCTAATGCTCGTATTGCAGGTGATGCTGCTCTCCAGGTAAATATTGATAAAGAGGTAGTTAACCGTCAGAATGCAGATACCCTTATTAATAATGCCTTAGCCCAGGAAGTTTCTGACCGTACTACTGCTATTCAGGGATTGGAATCTAAGAAGGTAGATAAGGTAGATGGTAAAGTACTTTCTTCAAATGACTTTACAGATCTCCTCTTGGTAAAATTGAATGGTGTAGCAGAACAGGCTAACTATATTACCAAGGTATCCGAGTTACTGAATGACTCAGGATTCCAGACTGCTGAAGAAGTAGAAGCTGCAATCCAGAAAATCATTGGCTCTGCTCCAGGCGTATTGGATACCTTAGAGGAAATTGCTAAGGCTTTGGGAGATGACCCCAACTTCGCAACTACCATGACTCAGAAACTTACTGAGTTAACTACTAAGCTTGAAACTGAAACTCAAAACCGTATTGATGGTGATGCAGCTTTGGATACTAAGCTTACAACTCTGAGTACTAATCTTACCAAGATAGTAGAGGATTTAAGAACTTATGTTACTGAAACTCGTACTGAACTCTTGGCAAGAGCAAATAACCAGGATGCTCTTATCAATCAGAACTCGGCAAATATCCAGAGAAACTTGGAATTAATCCAAGGTATTCAGAATAACATTTCAGGTTCTTACTTGGAAGTTAAAGCTTTGATTGAAACCGAGGTAGCTGCACGTAAGGCCGAGATTACTCGAGTAGAAGGTTTGATTACAGAAACTAATCAGGCTCTTACTACTGAAACCGAAGAACGTAAAGCTGCAGATAAAGAACTCCAGGATAATCTGGATGCCGAAGAAGCTGCAAGAGTTGCTGCTGATACTGCACTAGGAGTTCGTATCGATACGGAAACTTCAGAAAGAAAGGCAGCTGATACTACTCTCCAGGGAAATATCGACAAAGAAGCTCAGGCAAGAAAGGCAGAAGATTCTAGGCTAAATGCCCGTATCGACAAGGAAACTACTGACCGAGTTAATGCAGATACGGCATTGGGTACTCGTATTGATAATGAAGAGGATGCAAGGGAAGCTGCAGACACAACTCTTCAGGAAAATATTGATACTGAAGAAACTGAAAGAAAGGCAGCTGATAAGACTTTGCAGGATAACATAGATGCTACCAATGCTCATACTATCAACACTCACAGATTGGATTCAAATCCGGTATTGAATGGTACAGACATTAAGTTGGATGGCTATGAAAAGAATGCAGGTAATACTCCTACAGACTTGGATGTAAAGGCAACAGATACTGCTTCAGCTGCATTCGGTAAGGTACAGAAACGTATCGAAGTAGATAAGGCAGATGCCGACTCTAAATTCAATAAGGTAAAAGCTGCAGTAGGTCTTACAGAGGCCTTGGCATTGCCTTCTCTGAAAGATACTAATTACCTTTCAGAATCCTCAAACATTGTAGATGGCATGAAGGAATTGGATAAGCAAATTGCCGACGGTAGACATGATGAGGTTTGGGAAGTATTATATACTCAGTTTACCCAAATCTCTGGCTTTTCGGTAAGTCCTACAATTATTGAGAAAGGAGTTGATGCAGATATTACTATTCGTGGTAATAACCTATTCAACAGTAAACCGCTTGTTCCAGAAACTTTATCAGTTAAAAGAGGAACTACTGTTATAAACAGTACACCAATTGCTAGCTTAAATATTAAGGATACCCTTAATACTAAGGATGACCGTACTACTTATACTTTAAGTATTACAAGCAAGGGTGTAACTAAAACAGCAACTGCTAACGTAAATGCTTACTATCCTATGTACTTTGGACATTCTGCTAAGGCAGCATTAACCGGTGAAGATGTTTTGGGTCTTACCAAACAGGCAATAAAGAGTTCTCCTAACGGAACTTATAACATGAATGGAATTGCTGAAGGAGAATATGTATGGTTATGCGTACCTTCTAACTTCAGTATAACTAAGGTAACTTCTTCTGGATTTGGAGTTCCTATGGCTGCTGCAGCTACAGTAACTGTAGAAGGTAAAGGTTCATACAAATGCTACCGTACTGAAGGAGCTTTAAAAGCTGGTAATTTCAATTTTGTAATCGGATAAAAACTTATAACTATGGCAGAAATTCCTATATATGGTACTTTGGTAAATGCTACCACAGACCCTAAGATTGTAAATACTGACCAAGCTTGGGATAAAGAGCTTGGGAAGTATCAATCTGAAATCAATAAAGAAAGAGTTGAGGGCAATGATTCTCTGAAAACTCAGCTGGACACATTGAGCTCAAAAGTAGATAAAGAGATAACCGATAGAGGTTCAGCTGATACTGCATTGGGTGCAAAGATTGATAAAGAAATCCAAGACAGAACCACAGCTGATACTGCATTGAAAACTGAACTAACTGATAGTATTCAGGAAGTTCGGGATGACCTTGATACTTTTAAGGCAACCAAGGGTCAGGCCAATGGTCTAGCTTCTTTGGGTTCAGACGGTAAGGTACCCGCAGCTCAATTACCTTCTTATGTAGATGACGTAATTGATGTATATGCAACCTACGATGTATCACCAACTAACCAGATATCTAATATCAAATTGTATTCTGATGCTGCTCATGCTAATCCAGTAACTGGAGAAGCTGGTAAATCTTACAATGATATAACTGAAGGACATCCAGGATATCAATTCCGTTGGTCAGGTACTACTTGGGTACCAATTACTTCTGGAGGTTTAATCATTGGTGAGATATCTGGTACTGCTTATGATGGAGCTAAAGGTAAAACTACCGCAGATGAACTACAGGGTCTTAAGAATTTTAATCCTGTACGATTAGTCAGTATTACTACTGATGCTTCTAAAGGTACCTTAAATTATGAATCCGCAAATGGTACTGGTATCCAAGGATTACAAATTCCTACTGCATCATCTGCTAAAGCTGGTGTTATGGCTGCTGCAGATAAGGTTAAGCTTGATACTACTTTACCAAAACAAATCTCAGATGAGGTTACAGCAAGAACTGAGGCTATTAATGCTTTGCAAGGAGAATTGGCTGATGATATTGCTCAAGAGGTAGTAGATAGAAATTCTGCAATAGCTGCTGCTAAAACAGAACTCACTACTGCTATCAATAAAGAGGTATCCGACAGAAAAGCTGCAGATACTCAAGTAAGAACTGACCTTGAAGCTGCAGTTGAATTAGTTGCTGAAGACTTAAGAGGTGCAGATACTACTCTCCAGAATAATATCACTAAAGAAGTCAATGACAGAAAAGATGAGATTACAAGAGTAGAGAAGTTAATTTCAGATGAAGCTGCAACAAGAGCTCAAGCAGATACTACTGTGAATGCCAAAGTAGATTCCCATATTGGTAATAAATCTAATCCTCATGGAGTAACTAAAGCTCAAGTGGGATTGGGTAATGTTAACAATACATCAGATGCAGATAAACCAGTATCTACTGCTCAGGCAACTGCTATTGCTGATGCTAAGGCTGCAGGTACTCTTGCTCAAACAAACTTAACTACTCACTTACAGGATAAATCAAATCCTCATGGAGTAACAAGAGACCAGTTGGGATTGGGTACTACTGCTGAGATTATCTTTAAGAAGGTATCTGCTCCTTCTGGTTTATGGAAAGAATCTGACGAAAGACTTAAGACTTTCATTAAACCATTGGAACATACTCTCGATGAAATCTGCTCTATACCTACGGATTCATTTATGATTCGTGGTAATCACGATATAGGTACAATTGCTCAGACAATCGAAAAATATTTCCCAGAATTAGTTTCTGAGAATACGGTTAAACCTGAAACAGTTCCTAATCCAGAAGCCTTCGAAAAGGTAGAAAAGGATGGAGAAACCTATATCCTGGTTAAAGAGGTAGATTATTCTAAGATGTCAGTATTGGCAATCGAAGGTATTAAACTTCTGAAAGCCGAGATTGATGAATTAAGAGAAAAACTTTTGTTCACAAACTTAGATTAATATGGGTGAGATAGCAACATGGAGTGCTGTCAAAACTAAAGTAGGCCTTGGTAAGGATTCAAACGAATGCCCTACCAAGGCTGAATTGTTGGCACTCTCTCCTACAGGAACGGGAGAAAATTACGTTGGCTTGGAAATATCCAATGCCAGTTCCTATGGAAACAATGAAACCGTACAACTTTCTGATATTCATAAGGTAACCTATAGATATGCTTTTACTGTAGTAGACACAGTTTTAAACTTCCCAGCTTTGGGAGGGTATCCTACTCCTCGGTGGTTTGGTTTAGGTACTACTAAACAAAAACAGATAGATGGAGTAGCTATCGGAGATACTATTTCTGTGGGTTATACCCAATCTGCTTATCCGGACTGGATTGTTTATGATGAAGGTTATAAAGCTTCAGAAAATACAACTCTAAATCAACGTTCTGCAAGTTTAACCTTTACTCAGAATGAGTCAGGTAAACAGATAACAGTTCAATTTACTCAGGCTGCTGGAGCTGAAACTTGGGGATATACATTTACTGCAGGTAATACTGTATTAAACTTTCCTGCAGCAGGTGGAGCTAGTACTCCAAATTCAATAGGTATTACTTCTACTAAGCAAAGATACATTAATGGTATATTATATGGTAGTCCAGTATCTGTAGGATACACTAGACAATCTGAAGAGGATTGGGAACATAATGTTCAGGGTAGTGGTTGGCAAGCCGATGAGAATAAATCCGAATCTTCTCGGAGTCGTACTGTAGATTATATTCAAGCTGAATCAGGTAAGAAGGTAACCATTACTTATAATCAGGCAGCAGGTGTAAAAACTTATGGTACACCTACTGTATATTTAGGAAGCATTGCAGATATCCCTGCATCAGGAGGGACTGCAGTTACACCTACTTATACTTATTCTCAACTTTGGGGATGGAATGGTAAAACCAATGATGGTGGTACTATAAGTTCTGGAGCTTCAGTAGTATGGTCCGAAAATATCTCAGGTTCTAATCTTGGTACAACTGCAAAGGCAAGAACTAAGTTGGGAAGCCGTACATTAACCGTTACTCTTAATGGTAAATCTGGTAGTGCCTCAATCGATATATATCAGGCAGAGAATAAGATTACCAATACAAGTCAAGGTACATGGGTAGTTTCCATTTCTGCAAACCCAAGTACCTTTACCGAACAAGGTGGTACATCACAAATCTCTGCAAGTGCAAGGGCACCAAGAACTAATCATTGGTCTTCAGGTGCAACTAATGCAGCATCGGATGCTACAGGTACTCCTACACTTAGTATACCTACTGCAGTAACCGGATTCAGTTTATCAGGTACTACTTTGACGGTAGCAGAAAATAAAACTGCAAATCAAAGAAGTGTAGTAGTAAGGGCAACTATGGATACCGTTTATAAAGAAGTTACGGTAACTCAAAGTGCATATCTAGTAGAATGGAGATATACATTAACTACTTCTACTCCAACATTAAACTTTGATGCCTTAGGTACAACCAAATCTGGGACAATTAGTAGTTATCGTGAAAAATATATTAATGGTTCTTTAGTAGAAGGTTCACATGAAGGTGTTAATATCCAAGTTAAATCTACTTCTGCTGAAATACAAAGTGCTACTGCTGCTGTGGCTATTACCCTGAAAGAGAATACTACAACTCAAGCAAGAACTGGTACTGTAGTATATGAGCAGGTGGGTTCAGGCAAAACCGTAACCATTACTTGTAGTCAGGCCGCAGGTACAGTAGCCATTAGAGAAGAGTTGGTTATTAAGGAGAGTTTCCCTACAGCTCCAAATATTGGAGGAACTGTTAAAGCTTTAGTAAGGTCTGGATATTGGGATGTAATAAATGGTAAAGATACAGTTTGGCATGATGATACTCCTACTGTAAAAACTAAACCTAGTTTTGTAAGTAGTACTAGTGTAACTTATGAACTTAATGTAGGATATCGTATAAGCGCTACCATGCCAGCAAATACTTCTGAATCTCAACTTAGTGGTAGTTTAAACTTGGCTTATGGTAGTAAGACTTTAAGTCTTGGTGTAAAACAGGCAGCTGCAAGTGTTGCTTGGTCTTATGAGTTAAAAGTAAATAAGGGTACACAAGATTTAAATCAACAAGTACCGGCTAAGCCTAATGGTACTTATTCCTTTGCCATAAGTAGTAAAAGATATAAGATTATCAATGGTTCAGTTACTAGTCAGAGTGAAGATACTACTTGGACTACGTCTATACCGGGTTCTCCAAGTTGGATTCATGTAGAAGAGCAATCTAATACACTCATAGTAACCGTAGATGAGAATACAACTACTAGTCAAAGAAGTGCAGATATTACCATATTCCAAACGGGTAGTGGAGATACATCGATAACCTTGACCGTTGAACAACAGGCAGCTACGGTAACTACCAGGGATTTCCTTGATTATGTAGAACCAATACCTTCTGGAGATTTTTCTGCATTGGAACAAGCTGTTACTGTTACACTTCAATCTTACAGAGAAACCTTAATCAATGGTAAAGTAACGAGTAAAGTTGCTGTTCAACCTGATTTCGATTTGGATGCTACCGTTACCGATTGGGCTTCTGTAGGTTTAATTGGTGGTAATCCTACCAATTACGAATATGGTTTTGAGGTTTCTGTAAAAGAAAATACTACTAATCAAACTCGGTCTGGTAGTGTAATGTTTTATAATGGTGCTGCCGAAGTAGAGAATGCTTGGGCATTTACTCAAGATGCTGCAACAATCTCTACAAGGTATGAAATATCTTGGACTGCAAACTATAGTAATGGTACAGTAGAAGAGAATGTAACTGAAGTTGAATTAGAGGGTACTACTGGTATGGAAAATTCTGTAAGAATGGATTTACACATACTAGAATATACTTCTATCAATGGAGTAGAAGGTACTCCTACTCCTTGGGATTCTAGAACCATAGCTGAAAATAACTCGGCAATAGCTTCACCAAGTGGTCAGGTATCTGCTACTCTACAATTGGATTCTGAAAATGCCTTTATAGGTATTAGTAATTCTGTACAGAACTTAGCAGAATATCCACGTACTCATACCATAACTTTATATAATCCTAAAGTTGTAATTAACGGTAAAGAGGTAGGAACAGTACCTACCATTACCTTATTGGTAAATCCAATACCCTATCGGAGGATTTTTATATTCGGTTGGAAAGGGGCTGGTAATACTAATACTAATATAATTCTGAATGGTGATATTATGAACAGTGATTCTGTTGCTAGTAGAGATATTGTTTCTTATGTAAGTTTACAAAGGAATAATGTAGAATTTGCTAAGAAATATATCAAACCTATTTTAATACCACCTTCAGAAGATTGGTTACAAGTAATTGATAATGGTCAGAATTCAGATAATTCCTATAACTATGCCATTAGAGCATTAACCAATAACGAGGGAGAATCGGCTAGAAGTCAATCTGTAAGATTTGAACAACCTGGCAATGGTAATCAAGCCTTATATGCCTATGTTAGCCAAGACCCTAGAGATGAAGGATACCTGGGAGGGAGAGTAAATAATAACGGGCCTAGAACAATTAGACTAAATACCATAAAAGATGAAAATTGGGTTGCTAATATTGATATACGGTCAGGTAATTATTATGGGCTCGGTACATTAGCTCAAGATGCTATCACAATTGAAACCAATATATCAGTGGGTGGTACAGATAGTAGTACTTATACTCAACAAGTAGAATTAAGTAACTTAAAGTTTAGTAAAAGCGGTAGGCCTGTAACCATTAGTAATGACCCAAATCAAACTACTGATTACGAATATCACTGGGAATTATATCCTTCTGCTGGTGTTCCTGCTGGTTTTACAGTAAATATCAGTATGTTATCAAGTGATGGAGATAATGATGATGGTATTCGTTTAGATATAATAAAAAAGAATACTACTGTTTTTCCCATAGGAACCCTAATTGGTGATTTAACTTTAACTCCTAAAGATCCGACTAAGTTACCAATCATTATTTGTAGTGTATATCATAGATATTTTACTTGATATAAATAAAACAATACTGCGGTATTTATATACGTATAGGCCTATATACAAAATTAATTAACCTATGTTTAACAATTTAAAACTAAAACGTTATAGAACTAAAATCCGGAGAAGGCACTGTAGTGGTAGCCGACAGAGACCGTTGTTGTAATGATGGTTGTAATAGAAACTCAGGCTGGGGCTCTGGTTGGGGTGCAGTTGGTGGAGCATTGGTAGGTGGTGGCTTTGGTGCTGCTGCAGTTTCCGTATGGGACAAAATCAATGACACTAAAGCTGACATTCAGAAAGTAGAATCTACAGTTCAAGAAGCAAAGGCAGGTATCTACAAAGATATCTCTGATGCAGCTCGTGGAGTTACTCAAGAAGTCAATGGTGTAGCAAAAGATGTTGCCGGTGTTGGAAGAGAAGTTATCAACAACCGTTTCACTACGGAAAGAGGACTTTGCGACCTTGGTTACAAAACTAATTCTGATATCCGGGATTCTCGTGACCAGATGGGAGCAGGATTCAACCGTGTTATGGACCGTCTTTGCAACATGAGCTTTGAACAACAGCAATGCTGCTGCGAAACTAAAGGCCTGATTAAAGAAGTAAAATCCGAATTAGCTCTTCAATTGGAACGTTGCTGCTGCGACATCAAGAATGGCCAACAGGAAATCAAGTGCCTCATCGAAAACACCGCTAAAGACCAGGAAATTGCTCGTCTTAACCGAGTAGTAGATGCTCAGAGAGACCAGAACATTATCCAGTCTGTAGTTGCCGCTCTTAAAACAACAACCACAACTCCGGCTTAATCAGGGTTGGAAATTTAAAAGAAAGGAGTGCATCTTACGGGGTGTACTCCTTTCTTCGTTTTAACACCTAAAAACTTAGAGAGATGGAAAAAGAAAAACTAACCGAATATCAGATACAGATATCTTTGCCTGCTCCTAATCAAGAGATTGCTCAAGAAGTAGCAAACAAAGCCCAAGTCCTTGTAGACCAGTTCGGATACTATCAATTCTTAAACTTGGTAGACTTCATGCAGAAGAATCCAGGTGCAGTATCATTCGGTTTAAATTTAATAAATAGGAGGTAATTATGGAAGAATTGATTTTTTCGAAACTACAAAAAGGTGATACATTGTATACCTTAGAAAGAGACAGACGTTCTATGTATCCAATCTTTGACAAAGCTACAGTAATCAGAGTTGGTGAAATTAAACCTATGTCTTCAGGCAATGATGGCAACTTTGTTTCAAGTATAGAAGTGGTAATCCAGGATTCAGTATCCTCACTTACAATCTTCTTACCTGTTCAAACTACGGAAGGTATTCATAATGGTGTATACTATACTACCGACCTTAAGAACATTGTTAATGAGGTAAATGTTCAAAGAACCAATGCCTTGAATGTTCTTAATAACCGGGATAAGTATGAAACTATCGTAACTGAATGCGATAATATCTTTAAGACAATTGAGGGTATGATTGCCCCCCAAGCTCCAGCTCAGGCTTACAAACCCGAAGAACTTGAAACATTTAAGATGGAGATATACACTCGGCTATCAACCCAGGAGAATCTTCTCTTGCAAATTGCCCAAGAGTTGGGATTAAACAACAAAGAAAAGAAAGATGGCAAAAAAGGTTAACATAAATATATCACTCCCGATAGGAAGTGTTCAGATTTATGTAGACCCAAGGAAACAAATGCAAGCAGAAAAGTTGATTACTAGAACTCCCCAAATTATGCAAAGAGCTTATGATTTGGGTTCAAGGAAGTTCGGTAATCAACTTCTTCATATTGTTAAGAGGAGCTTAAATACAGGAGTTCCTCCTCCAGGTTCCGGAGTATCTTGGCCACCACATTCAGTAGCTACACTTAAGAAGTATGGTGCTCATACCCTATTAAACCTTACTGGTCAATATGCAAGGTCAGTTACTATAGTGAACCGAAAAGACAGAACCTTTGTTGGTCTACCTCCTGGATTGAAAAAGACAACCTACTTTGGAAAGACTTCTCGTAAAACTCTTAATCAGATTGCCATCATGTTAGAATATGGTAGTAGAGATGGTAATTTACCACCTCGTGAATTATGGAGACCTGCTTATAAAGCTGCAGGTGGAGCTGATGCTTTACAGAAGTCTATACGTAATGAAGTAAGAAAAGAACTCAGAAAATACACAAAATAATGGCAGATTTTGAAGCAGATAAAACATCTGGTAAGGGTCCTACACTTGTAATGGTACACCCATTAAAGTTGAATGATACTGAATCAGATAAGCGAGCTTCATTGATTGTAGATATCAATGGAGTTACTAAAACGGTTAACCTCATTCAGAAAAAAGGTAGCCTTAATTACGAATACCAATTGGAGGTAGATAAGGATACACTTAATATTCTGGGTAAAGGTGGGACTGATACTTTGATTGTTACATCCCGTCGTAGGGAAATGATAAATGGTACTCCTCAAGGAGAATGGGAAAATGTAGAGGTTACTGCTGAATTCCTAGAGGAACCACCATTTACTGCTGGTATTAGATTTACTGATGCAGCAGAAAAGACTCTAAAGGTAAACATAACTTCTAAGAATCATACTGAACAAGCTATCACCGGAACTCTAACTATCAAACAGAGTGGAAGTAATAATAATAAAACCATTCAGGTTATTCAGGCAGCAGGTACGGTTTCCTATAATTATAGGTTAGAACCACCAACTGTAAATTTAGTAGTACCCAAAGACCAGAATGCTAATGTATATGAAACTTCTGTTGGATTTACGATTACTGGATATAGAGATAAACTAATAGAAGGTGAAAAGGTATCTGAAGAAGTTATGGCTTTTAAAATGCCTACAGTTGGTCAATCACAGGATATTAAGTTATTTAATTTTAATTTAACTGTAACATATTGGATTACTAATTATGGTAATATATCAAATACACCTCAAGCTACTTTGTCAGCAACGGTACATGCTAGAAAAACTGCAGGTATGATGATAGGTGGAACTTCTGCCTACTTTGAGTGTGTATTTACTGATGGTGGTACTTATGGATTCGCTCCTTTGTTAGTTGCTCAAATAGTGTAAAATTATGGTAAATACAGAAGAAATAGTAGAAAGGACTTTTTATATCTGTCTACTAACGACGGCATTAAAAAGAAAGCTTACACTAAATCCTGATGATTACCTACCATTATCCTTAGAGAATGAGAAAAGATTTAAGGAAGACTCAGAAGCCTTAAAGAAATTCATACCTATCTTTGGAGTAGGTAATAATCAGGTAAAAGGTGCAAAGACTTGTCCAAGAATTACCATAGAATTGCAAGGATTCTATAATGGTGATATTGGTGTGAACAAATATATCATAGGAGATAAACTAGAGAATGGTAACTACCAAGCTTCAGAATTTCCTTATGAGACTAAAGACATAACTCTGGATATACATCTTGTGGCAAATACTCAACAAGATATGAGATTACTTCATAGTATCATGTATGAAGCTTTGCCATCAAGAGGGTATGTAAGACCTTACTATAATGACCTGGAAGAATGGGAAGATGGTAAGGTTGCTCCTACTGGAAATCTTTATATAGAGATAGGTAATTACTATGACCACCCAGACGAAAATCATGGCCTACTCGAAAAGGTATATCAGTACATATGTAAAGATGGTATCTTGCCAGAAAAACTTGCAGGAGAAGGTGAATTAGTTCCTATCACAGATATCTCAGTACTCTTGGGTACAGTAGAAAAGCAGGAAAACGATTTACTTCAACTCCAAGTGAATAAGGACAATACTTCAGGGTATTAATTAAATAAGTAACTAACTTTTAAATTAAGTATAATATGCCAAATTCACCTTCAGTTAAGTTTGAGTTTGAGAACAGAAATGTTCAACAGACTACTCCTATGTTAGGAGTTTCATGTGTATTGGCTAGAACCACGAAAGGTCCTTATGATGACCCTTCAGAAATCATCACTTCTTTCTCACATTTCCAAAGACTCTTTGGTTCTGAGATAGTACCAGATGGTTCTGTATCAAATATTGAGAAGGCTTTTATGGGTGGTTCTAAGCTTCGTGTTATTAGAGTATTGGGTAAGGGAGCAACCAAGGGAGTTATATCTGTAGCTGCAGCAAGAGGTGCTAGAGCAGTAAGAGCTTCTGAAGATGGTTCTTCTGTTACTGAATCTACTTCTGAAGAAGCAAGTCCTAAATCTCTCTTTAAGTTTACTTCTGGTTCTACTACAGTAGGATTCGGATTGGTAACTAAGGGTTATGGAGACCCAATAGGTAGTGCTGAAACCTTCAATGTAAAAGTTTACAAACAAGCTAACACAATCTACTATCAAGTAGTAAGTGCTAATGGTCAGGTATTAGAACAAGGCCCTATCATTACCTACAAAACAGCAGATACTGTAAACAACACTTCAGTAGACTACCTTGCTCTAAGTGCTTTTGCAAAGAATTCAGAATACCTTGTACCGGTTATGACCGATACAGTAGAAGGTATCAAATCTTGGAATAACCTCATTAAATGGTTAACGGATGATGTCGATGGAACAAAGAACCCAATCGATATCAAACTTAACAATGCAGCAATTACTGCTGATGCGGTTACTCTTAACGGTACCATAGGTAATGCAGGTACTACTCCTACTGCAGACGAATGGATTGCTTCTCTCGAGTTCGTTAAGGACTACGTAGATGTATATCAGTTTGCTTGCTCTCACCTTCATCAACATCTTACTACAGATTCTGATATACTTAAGGTACACAAGGCTGCAGTAGATATGATTAAGGAATTGCAAGAGTATACCTATTATATTGAAGTACCTAAGTATACTACTCATTATACTCAAGGCGACCAGCCAAGAGATTTGAAAAGTATCAATACCTGGGTACAGACTTGCCTGGGTACTGTAGGTAACTCTAAGTATGTAGCTTACTTCGGTGGTGGTATTAAATACTACAATGAAGACGGTAACTTGGTAGATTCAGATGTACTGGGAACTATCTTTGGTTTGGGTGATGCTTCTGCAACTCAATTCGGTGTATGGAAATCATTTGCCGGAATGAACAGAGGTATTATCTACGATGGTAATGGTCCTGTATGTCCGAATTATGGTTCTCCTTCAAGAACTAACGAACTTAATGAGTTGGCTCAGAACTATGTAAATATCATTTGCGTAAAGGATGTACCTAACCAAGGTAAGAGAACTTTGTTATGGCATTGCTTCTCATCTCAGGTAAAACAAGATTCAGAAAGATTTCTGGCTATTGTAAGATTGAATCTGTATCTCAAAAAGAATCTTAGACCAATTCTAGAAAGATATTTAGAAGAACCAAATATCTGGAACACTTGGAATAAGATTTGGCTTGAGGTTAAACCTCTTCTTGATGCCTGCGTAGATGGCGATGCTATGTCAGAATATACCTGGATGGGTGACCAAGATGCTAACTCATACAGTGAACTCTCAGTGAACAACGAACAAGATGTTCGTCAGGGTAAGTATAAAGCTATCCTGAAATATAAAGATATCGTACCAATGCAAGAAGTTACAATGTCAATCATTATTGACCAAGCTTCTAAGTCGGTATCAATTGTTGAAAACGAGTAAAACTAAAAGACATGGGAGCAAAAGTAAAAAATCCGAGAAAGAAATTCCTTTGGAGTATCACTTTCCCTAAGCACCCTATCAATACCTATCTGTTCCAAACTTGTACTTTGCCAGATATCGAGATTGACCAGGTTGCTCATGGAGACGTTAACCGGGACGTTAAAACTGCCGGTAGAGTTACAGTAGGTAACTTAGTAGTAGGGAAGTTATTAACTACTGCAGGTTCAGATACATGGCTTCATGACTGGCTCTATTCATGCCAGGATATGATTGCAGGTGGAGGTTTGGTACCAAGCCAATACTGGGAAAATGTAATCGTAAATGAACTTGCCGAAGATGGAGTTTCCGTACTTAACACCCACCTCTTCGAAGAGGTATGGCCATGTAAGATTACAGGTTTAGACTTGGACCGAATGGCTTCAGAAAACACAATCGAAAGTATCGAATTCTCAGTAGGTACTGCCGATAAGTATTAAAAGCTTAGTCTATTTTCAACTAAGATTTTTAGGTGGAGGGGTGGGATTCCTAGAAAGGGCTCACCCCTTTCTTGTTGTTATATCAGATACTATGGATTTAAGTAACCAATTAAAATAAAGAAATATGGAATTTAGAACTTGTGAATTTACAGCACCGTCAGGATTTAAGTATTCAATCCGTGAACAGAATGGAGCCGATGAGGATATCTTATCAAATCCCATGGATTCTAAGAATCTTATGAACCTTACCAAGTTTATTCAGGCAATCGTAGTAGATACAGACTTCACTCCTAACCGAAGACTTACGGTAGAGGATGCAGACCGTATCCCTTTGAATGACCGGTACCACATTATCTTCATGTCAAGAATTTTCTCACTCGGTGAAGAAGTAGAATTTGAATATAATTGGGGCCAGAATGGTGGGCTAGTAACTTATGGGCAATCACTTCGGGAAATGGTATTTGAGGATTATGGAACATTACCTACCGAAAAAGAGATGGGTGAAAAACCCAATGCTATTCCTTATTATCCAGAGCAGAAGAAACTCGTAGATTACGAAGTAGTATTATCTTCTGGTAAACAAGTTATGTTTGACTTGATGACCGGTGCAGGAGAACGTTGGTTGGTTATGTTACCTATAGAAAAACAAACAAAGAGTGCTGGCTTGATGGCAAGAAACCTAAGATTACTGGTAGATAACAAATGGGAAAAGGTAGAAAACTTCTCTCTCTTTTCAGTAAGGGATATGGCTGAAATTCGTAAGGCAGTATTTGCCTATGACCCAGTATTCAGCGGTAATACAGAAGTAGAAAATCCTACTACTGGAGAAAAGGCTGAATACCCAGTTATGCTATCATCATCTTTTTTCTACCTGACGGAAGCGTAGACCACCCAGGTACATTTGCTTATATATGTAGAGCTGAGATAGTCCTTGATTATCTCAGCTTTTTGCGTCTTCCGTATCGAGAAAGAAAAAGATTTAAAGACTTAGCCGATGAATATTATGATAACCTAAAAAAGATTAAAAATAAATGATAAACAGTAGAAGCTTAGTTGAGGTCGGTGTTGCAATGGTATTAAAAGACCGATTCTCCAATGAAGCAGGCAGGATATCTAATTCATTCAGAACAATGATGAATGATATGAATACCTGGAACAGAGGTATTCAAATGTCTGCTGCTAATGCTTTTGATTTTGGAAAAGAATTGGTTGGTGGTATGGCTAAAGCCTACCAATATTCTGCAGGAGTATACGACCAAGTATTCTTAGCTTCTAAGATGTCTGGAGCAAATGCTGCTCAACAGGCAAGGCTAATGCAGGTTGCTAAGGAGGTCAACGAGGTAACACCTCTTACAGCAAAAGATATTGCATCAGGAGAAAGGTACTTGGCAATGGCCGGTAACAATGTAGAGCAAATCGAAAAAATGATTGGCCCTGCAGCTAAACTGGCTTCTATCTTTAGTATTCCTCTTGGAGAGAAAGGTGGAGTTGCTGACTTGATGACTAACATCATGCAGACCTTCAATATACCTTCTCAAAATGCTACTCAGGTAGTAGACCAATTGGCAACTGCAGTAACTTCTGCAAATATATCATTAACCGACCTTGCACAATCTTTCCAATATTCAGGAGCCGAATTTAGAAATGCCAAAATCAGTATGGGTGATGCAGCTGCAGCAATTGGAGTACTCGGTAATCAGGGTATCCAAGCTTCATCTGCAGGTACTGCATTGGCAAATATGATGCGCTATTTAACACTTTCCGTAACCGGGCAGAAAAAAGCAGGTAGTACTATGCTAAAATCTTTAGGTATAGACCCGGCTTCTCTAGTGGATTCCCAAGGAAACCTTTTAAGGTTAGATAAGATTATAACCATGCTGGGAGATAAACTTAGAGGTAGAAGAGGTATAGATATATCTTCTGCTTTGTTTAATATCTTCGGAGTTCGAGGTACCAGAGCTGCATCTGCTTTACTCCAGGACTATTGGTCAGGTACTAATAAGCTTACCGAACTCATGGATAAGGTAAACTCGGCAAAAGGTACAGTAGAAGGTTTAACCCAAGAAAGATTACAAACTCCTGCAGGTATTATCGAACAGTTTAAATCAAACTGGGAGAACTTTATAGTAACTGCAGGTTCTACCCTAGCCCAAGTATTTAGTCCTATCTTAAAACTCGGTTCAGGTTTACTTAAGATAATCAATGATATCCAAGAAACCTGGGCTGGTAAATTCTTGGTAAAGGTAGTTGCTACTGGAGCAATCGTTGGTACCCTATATCAAGGATTTAAATTCATATCCGGTACTATTCGAATGATTAGTACATTTCAAGCTTTAGCTACGGCAGAGACCGAAGGTATGGCTTCAGGTATGACTAAAACCAATGTTCAAGCTTCGATTCTTGAAGGTCATCTTAGGAATATATCTGCAATGATGATGAGGATGACTGCCTTACAGATGGCTCCAGGTAAATTCTTTGCATTACCCATGGGAGGTACTGTAGGTAAAATGAAGAATGGTAGAATAGCTGCTAGAGGTGCTGATGGTAAGTTTATATCTATGGCTGGCCTTGCTGGTGCAGGAGCTGCAAGTTCTATGGCAACTAATACGGCTAAGACTGTAGGTCAGCAGGTAGTTAAGAAAGGTGCTATCAGGGGTGCTGCAGGATTCTTAGGTGGTAGACTTCTGGGATTCTTAGGAGGACCAGTAGGATTAGCTTTATCTATAGGTATACCTTTACTTATAGATGTAATCGGAGGTCTTACAAGTTCGGTAGATAAAAATACTGAAGCTCTAAACTCAGAGGAAAACAAAGCTTCCATTCAAGAAAGAAACCAACAGGCTTTTGTGGATGCAGTTAGGTCTGCAATCAGGGATGGCTTCAAGGATTCAAGAATCAATATCTCAGTAGATGGAGAACCTGCTGGAGACTTTGCTCCTGGAGGCCAACAAGATTTTACTGGTATAGCTTTAGGAATAAACTAAAACAATTATGGCAAGAATATTGAATCAAATAGCAGGTGGGGTTGTTGAAAAGTATAATGACCTTACCAGGGATTCTGCCGGAGTTCTTACTGGTCCTTTAAATAAACTTTGGAGGGCCAGGATTTATTTAAACAGGGCTACATCTACCTTACCTAAAGATACTGCAGATAAGGGAAAGATATACGACCCAAATAATCCTTTTGGACCAAGAGCTACATCAAAGAATCCCAAAGTAAACCAAAGGATACAAAATCAATATCGGATGGAATTAAAACATCAGGTAGAAGGTGGAGTTCCTTTTGGTTATGAAGAAATGGACCCAGCTAAGGGTAATTCCGTAAATAAGAATAAAGAACTTTTTATGGTAATGCCCGAAGTTCGTAATATGAACCAAGTAGTAATATATAATTTGGTATCAACACCTTATCAATATATCACTCTTCAAAATAGACCTCCCTCTATTGACTTCCGAGGAGAGACTACCTGGGCTACAATTAAATCTATGGGACGTAATACACCCATGTATCATTATATTGGTGCAGAGGATATCATACAATTCAATGTATCATGGTTCTGTAATGACCCAGAAAATCCTGAAGAGGTAATTACTAAATGTAGGTTACTAGAGATGTGGTCTAAGGCAAACTCTTATCAGGCAAGCCCACCAATCCTAAAGATTGAATGGGGTAATTCTGGTATATTCGAGAATCATCAGTACATCCTTACTTCAGCAACCTATACTTTAAACAATTTTCGAAATGCTTCAAGGACAAGGATTGCAGGTAAGTCATGCGAGATTGATGATTTGAAATTACTTCCTGCAGCTGCAACTCAAGAATTAATCTTCAAGAGAGTAAGTGCTTACAACTTATCCTATGCAGATATTGTAAGTGAAGAAGCTCTAAAGAAAACGAAAGGAATAAGTTTATGATAGACTTGAATCAATACTTAACTGGAGCTAGCCCCTATGATGGGGCAGTAGCTCTTAAATATGATGAGGGTGATTATTCTTTGGAGGTAACCCCACCTTTAGTTTCCCATACAAGTAACGATAAACAACATACTGTAATGGATGGAGAAACCCTACAGAATATTGCCTATCGTTATTATGGTGATTCTGGGAAATGGTATTTAATAGCTGAGGCTAATAATATCTTAAACCCTCTTGCAGAACTCGAACCTTATCAATTAATACGGATACCAATGTATGGCAACTAAGAAACCTAATCAACCAATTCTTTATAATGGAACAGCAACACCTTATATGGCACTGTTCGATTCTGGAGGTATGCCCATAATGAATGCAATTACAGGCATACCTCTTGGCGCTTATATAAGTAATTGGAGCTACAAATATGATGAAGAGAAGGAAAACTTAGCAACCATTACATTTGATACTGGAGACCCGGATACAGTAGATATCCCAGAACTCCAGGAAAGCTCTATTATTTATCTTCAGTGGGGATACATATACCCAGATGGTCAATTCATTTCAAGCCCAGTACGAAGTATTAAGGTAAGAGATTTGGATTGTGTATTCGATTCTACTGGAACTCATGTGACATTAAAGTGTATAGATACAGTTGGAGATTTAAGATTCCAACCACCTTATACACATTCAGATTTATCAGAGTATAGCCTATCTAATTTTTTAGATAATGGTTGTAACAATGACATCGGTGTAATCATAGAAATATTTCAGTAATGGCTAAACAAGTAATAAGTAATAAAGTCTACGAGTCACTACAGGTCCCGACAGAACAAAGTCGAAATACTGTTGGAAAGATACTTTACGCTAATAGCTTTAGTGGAGTAGCTCAAGTACCTATGCCGGCAGATTTAAAAGCTCTGATAGATAGTGACTTAGGATTAATAGGGAATAACATCTTGGTTCAATTAGAACAGAAGATGAAAGGTTATCCTAATGGTCCTTGGTATATTGATTCTCGAGATGGTGTAATCTATATTCACAATCGAAAGTTTACTCAAGAGCCTGAATACAATTACATATATCAATCAGAGAATGGAGAGGTACTTAGGGTATCCTTTATCATGCAGAATGTAACTAAAAGGGCAAAGGCTCAATTAACCGAAACTATAGACCCCGATGATAAAGGTCTTATTGTAGGTTCTACCGATATAAAAGAACCAGAAAAAGCTAAAGAGGAGATGTCTACAGTTACTACTCCTTATGTAGCTCAGGTAGATAATACAATGGTAGTCAATTATGGTAGTGTACCCTATGAAGATTATCGTAGTCATCCTACTACTAACATTGCTGCAGAGATGGAAGCTGAGCAAAGGTATGGAGCTAAAGCTCAGAAACATAATCAAGCAGTAAAAGAATATGGTTCTAAGAAACCCTATGTTGCTTATCAAGCAGGTAAACAAGAGATGTTAGATAACTTAAGTACTGACCAATATAGGGAAGCTATCAATACGGCAGCTAATAATTTACCAAGCGATAAGAAGAGACAACTTCAGCAAATCCTAAAGAACTCTAAGAATGGTAAAGAGTTGGAAAGTAATCTAAGGCAATTACTAGAAAACGAAAGATACCTATTCACTGGAGAATATAAAATGGAATACCTTGCAGAAGAATGGGTAGACCCTCGTGAATATGACCCGGAAGGTATGACACCTTTACACATGATAGACCTTAGAGATACTCAAGGTAATAAATTTAAAATTGCTTCAGCTAATGACCAATCTCAGAGAGGTATAGCAGCTATGGAAAAGAATCCATATATTACGGTATACCCTGATACCTATGAATTAAAGTATTCTGGTGAGGGAGTAACTACACCTACCATGACTCGTAAGGTTAAAGCTAAGGTTAAGATTCGAAGGATGAAGAAGGTCCCAGTATTAGTACCAATATATAAATTATATCATAATCTATTTGGTAGATATGGTGGAGCTGATAAAGTAGCTTGGGCCATGAATGCTAATGCCAATGGAGGTCTTAAAATTACAGAAAGGAAATTAGTATGCCAAATGACTGTAGTTGGTAGACCTTCATTACAATCTTCTCAGGTAATCTCTTTAGAAAATGTGGGTAAACGTTGGTCCGGGTATTGGTATATTAAATCTGTACAGCATTCAATGGATGCAGGTCAAGGTTATCTATGTACTTTGGATTTGATAAAGAGTAATGCCAAGGCGGGTCAGACTACATCCAAGACTCAACTTAGTACTCAAGATATAGTAAGCAATGATGCTAAGGATAGAGCTAAAACTCAATTTGGTAAAGACAAGAAGAGTACTGCTAATGCTTCTAATATTGTTAATGAGTTCACTTACAGTGAAGCAGTTTACTTTAAGGAAAGATTCATGAACGATAAGAATGTAATCATAGATAAGAAAGGTGCAGGAGAGTTCTTACAGAATAAGTTCTATTATGATGAACTTAATGCTAAAGACCCTCAAGCTTTAGCAGCAGGTACTGTAAGAACTGAAGGTACTATAGTTACCTCTAATGGTACTGCAATCTATGGTAAAACCAAAGTAGTTAAGGTAGACCAATCTAAAGTAACACCGGCTATGAAAGAGAAGTATTCTTTTGACTGGTCCGAGTGGGCAAGAAACGAATATCTTAATGTAGTAAAAACAAAAAAAAAATAACCGATAATGTACTCGACCGCTAAGTTAATAACAGAAGATGGCCTCGAAGGATTGGGTAGATACTACTCAGTTTATCGAGGCATTGTGGTAGATAATGATGACCAAGAAAAACATATGAATCGTATCAAGGTATGTTGCCCAGAAGTAATGAATGGTATCATATCTTGGGCTTATCCAAAGGGTCAACATGGTTCTATCAATAATGGATTTAAGTTCTTAGCTCCTAAGGTTGGTGATATAGTATTTGTTACCTTTGAATTTGGAGACCCAACTAAACCTCTTTGGGAATACCATGGTTGGGCTTTGAATCAGATACCCAGTCCTTTAGACGGACCAAACAAGATGGGTATCATTACTCCAGAAGGTAACTTAATAGCTTTAGATGATGATAATGGAAGGTTAACCATATACATCAATGGAGATATTGGAGTTGCTGCAAAGGGTAACATATCTATCCAAGCTCAAGGAGATGTAAGTGTAGGTTCTGGTGATACAATAATCTTGAACAAAGGTGAGAATCAAGGAGTAGTTAATATTAAAGAACTAACCGAAAAGCTAAACCAAACTGTTCAAGAACTAGAATCACTTAGAGCTCTATTCAATTCTCATGTACACTCAGGTGTAACTACTGGACCAGGTTCTTCAGGTCCCACTGTAACTCAAGCAAGTCAACCATTCTCGGAATTCAAACAAGAAGATTACGAGGATACTAAATGTATACATTAATGGATAATTACTTTACTGACCTAATAGGAAAAGGTATGACTTTCCCTATTAAACTAAACAGAAATGAAAACGGTGAAACTGGATGGTATCCGGTTAATGGAGATATGGAGTTAGTAAGGAATAATATTAACTCTATCCTATATTATATGATAGGCCAGAGATTTCGACAGGAAAACTTTGGGAATCGTCTATGGGAATGTATAGAAGAGCCAAATTCACAAGCCCTGAGTTTTATTATTAAAGAGTTTATAAAAACTGCAATTGGTACCTGGGAACAAAGATTAACCTTTAAAGGTATCAAGGTTGCTAGAGTTGATGCAAAGGTAAACATAGAAGTAGAATATTCTATTAATGGTACAGGCTCTAGCCAATACCTATACCTTACCTACAACAACTTAGATAATTCATTAAATACAAAATAATATGGGAATCACTAATAAATGGCTCAACCCTTATCAGAGGTCTTATCAACAGATTAAGGCCAAGCTGATAGAATCTCTCATGGGTATAAAAGATAAAGATGGGAATGTACTCATAACGGATTACTCGGAAGGAAATATATTAATCATTATCCTTTCATTATTTGCGGCTATTGCCGAAGTTCTTCACTATTACATCGATAATATGGCAAGGGAAACCTTCTTACCTACTGCTCGGAAATATACTTCGGTAGTTAGGCATGGAGCCTTGGTAGATTATCATGCAAGAGGTGCTATTGCAGCATCAGTAGATTTAACTATATCTCGGGATGTATCAGGAGACTCTATTGGTGCTAAGTTAACTATCCCATCCGGAACTTTATTTACAGACCAGTCAGGTAACAAATGGTTATCTACTCGAGATGTAGTTTGGTATGCTAATGTTACCGATTGTAAGGTACCTGTAGTACAACATGAATTATATACCGAAAGTCAAATCAATGGTATGGTTATACCTTCTGATGAACGTGTAATGATTACTCTTGGTACTTTACCTAATGGTAAATATTACGAACACGGAACTATGACCCTGAAAATCGGTGGAGAATCCTGGGTATTAGTAAATACTTTTGCTTATTCAAAGCCTACAGATAATCATTTTATGGTAGTGATAGATGAATCTCTTAATCCTTATATTTACTTTGGAGATGGTAAGAATGGAAAGAAACCTGCAGCAGGTGCAAAGATTTCTGATGTAGTATTCTATCTCACTACCGGTATTAAGGGTAACGTTAAGTCTGGTACCATTACATCTGTGCCCTCAGTAATATCCTCTTCAGTATCAGATGCTACTGTAAGTAATACCTACAATGCAGGTGGTGGTTCAAGCTATGAAAATTTCAGTATGCTCAAGGAACATATACCCTTGAGTGTTAAGACTATGGGAGTAGCTGTTACTAAACAGGACTTTGTAGACTTAGCTAAACTGGTAGATGGAGTTAGTAAAGCTAAAGCTGAATACGAATGCGGTAGAAAACTTATTGTATACATTGCACCAGACAATGGTGTAATTGCCGACTCTGCCATGATTAAGAAGGTATATGATATCTTACATCAGAATTCACCCCTTACTACTTGGTTAACTGTTAAGTCGGCAGGTAGAGTTAATATCATATTGGATATAGAAGTTACTGGTAAGAAGTCATATAAGACTTCAGAGATTCAATCTCAAATACTCAGTGCTTTGTTTAATGCTTACTCTCCAGAGAGTTCGGATATTGGTGGTAGTGTAAGAATCTCGGATATCTATGCACTCATCGATAACTTGGAATCCGTAGATTACCTACACTTAAAGAAATTCTATACTAAACCCTGGCCTATAACAATCTATGGTAACAAGGAATTAATCCTTGGTCAATTCCAATTGGATGAGGCTAATGGTTCTATGGACTACTTTATATCTTTCTCTTCAGGAACTAAATTTACAATCAAGTCTCTGAAGGGGGGATTCTCTTATGATGGGGAAGTAGGTAAGACTACTCAAATCCGAGATAATATAAATGGGTTTATCTTTGCCCTTGATATTCAGAACAATGGCTACCAATCTGGATTCAGGTATATCATAACCATTGCAGAACCCAACAGGGATTATACAGACCCAGGTTATAATATCCCGGTATTCGAAGACTCAAGTCAGTTAACACTTAAAGTAAATGAAACAGTATGATGAATCTTAAAAACCTAATTGATTTCTTACCATTTGAATTTAAGGAGCAAGATACTTATAAAGTCAATGGTAAGGGCATATTAGAAAGATTTCTAGAAATATGTGGTTCATACTTCCAAGATAATATTACTTCTGATATTGATAATATTCTAGATTTAATCGATATCGATAAAACTCAGCAGAGGTATTTAAACTACCTCTGGGAGTTCTTGGGAGAATTACCCTTTGCTAGAACAGGAGAGCATACAGGAGTTCCTAATTTAAGTGATGAACAGATTCGTACAATTTTAAAGTACTCAATCTCATTACTTAAAATCAGAGGCTCAAGGAAGTTCTTCGAGATTCTTTTTAATATGTATGGGTTAACATGTACCATTGTAGACCCCACTGATGGAGAGATGGATAAATGGGAAAAGGTAGACCCCTTATATGATACCGATTATTCCGGGTACGATAAGTACAACTATGATAAAATTTATGGTTGTGCTCAATGTATTCAAGTAGATATTAGTATAGGTGGTCATGGTTTTACCTCTCCCACTAAAGAGTTTAAAGCTTTCAAACAGTCTATCGATAGACTATTCGATAGATTTTTACCTTACAATGTATCAGGTAACATCCAGTATGGTTTTGATTTAGCCTACAATTATAAGATAGTTGCAGAACCCCTGATATCTCCAGTCAAAATCGTAACGGGACATATTACCGAAGTACCTATCCGAGTAACTGTAACTTCAGATTATGATGATGCAGATTTAAGATATCAGGTAACTGGATATGACCCCTCCGAAAATAAATGGAGCTCTAAGTTATATGAAAGCGGTTCTATCTTCTATGCAAAGAAAGGTGACCAAAGATATTACTTCAGGAGCGTTGGAGATAACTCAGTAACTACTTATGTAGATGTAGGCTTAGAATACTACACTAAATCCTATCATATCTATGCCGACTTAATAAGTGGTGGTACAGATTTAGATAACTTGGTAATCACTGGTAGTAATCCCAAGATTGAGATTAAGGTTACTGCTAATATGAATTACCAAGGCAATATCAGACCTGTAGATGTTCAGTTAATCAATACTCATGAAACTAAACCCTCTGGTTCTATTTGGGAAATAACTTCTGCAGGTACTTATGAATTTGTTATTGCAGACTTCCCGGCAAAGAGGGTAATCTTAAATGTTACAGCAATAGCTACTAACTATACTGTAATATGTGAACCTCGAAATGTAAATATTACTAATCGAGAATCATCAAAGATTACTATTCGCTCCTCAGACCCAAATGAAAATACTGCTGGCTTAATTGCTGTAATTACTACAGACCCAGAAGTATTGGTTAGGAATGGTTCTAGATGGACTCCTACCCAAGTTGGTACATTCCTATTCAGATGTACCAAAGACACTTCTGGTAATTCTGAAAATTATGGTACAGTAGTTGCTTACAGATTGGGATACACAATTACTTATGGCATTGGAGTATCCAATAAGAAGCTTAATCTGAATGCTCAGGGCACTGCTTCCATTAAGCTGTTCCTTACTTCTGGTATCTATTATTCTACTTTTGAAAGCGCTAACTTATATTCATACTTCGATAAGAATGTAAATGTATACAGAAAAAATACTTCTGGTACATGGGTAAAGCTTGGAAGTGTAGAATTGGATGATAAATACGTAGAAGGACCCGATTTCTATTATGGTAGAAGTACAGACTATCCTTTTAATGAGGCTAGTATTTATAAATTCGAATCCGTAGGAGACCCAACCAAAACGGTAGAGGTAGAGGTATTAGAATATGTACCTACACCAGAATCCTACTTATGGTTAGAACCTATGAATCCGGATGATGAAAATTGGTATGAACTAGAACCATATTCTCAAACGGAACCAACTAATTATATCAAGGCAGGTTATCAATTAACCAAGAATCAGAATTGCCAATTCTATTTAAGGTATGGCGATGATGGTAGTCAGATAACAGGTATTACAGTAGAAGGTTTATCCAAAACTTATAATTCGAATACCCTAATTACTCTTGATACTGCTGGTACTTACGAATTCTATTACCAAGGTTCAGTAGTAACTTTAACGGTAAAGAAAGTAGTACCTAAGTATACATTAACTCTTAATCCTGTAAGTGCAGAACTAAGTAGTAGTGTACCAGAAGTATCTACAGTAATAACCTGTACTTCAGATACTGGAGATTCTGGTGATATAATTTATGAGACGGCTCCTGATATAGTTCACACCAGTCCTTATCAGTTCTTTACCAATCTACCTGGAAAACATACTTTCTATGTAAAAGATAATCCTGCAGTCAAAGCAGTATTCTTAGTAAGTATGAAAGACATAGTAGATAAAACAGAATTAGTATGGGAATCCAACGATATATCAGAGCAGGGAATCCAAATAGAGGTTCCCGAAGGAACAGAATGGAAACTTAAAATAGAATAAAACAGATGGAAAGCAACTCTTTTAACACAATCCTCAAAACTGGTATTATAGGATTCACTTCTGAATGCTATGCCATTATCTTTGACCTAAGGTGGATGATTTTATTAGCCTTCGTATTAATACTCTCGGACTTCTGGTTTGGAATATCCGTCAGTAGGATGCAGGGTATAGAAGTAAGAAAATCTAAAGCAGGAAGAAGAACTCTTAATAAAGTTATTGATTATTTATGTTATGTATTACTTGGTGCCGTTATAGGTAAGGCTATTGGAGACCCATACGGACTTAATCATATAACAGTTTCGATAACAATCATGATACTATGTTATTGTTTCGAAATAGATAGTATTTACAACCATATATGTGAACTCCATGGAGTAAAGAAAAGGTATAGTATATGGGCTATCTTATGGAAATTTATAACATTCAAGTTCAAAGATGTAGGAGAGGCTTTCCAAGATATGAGGAATCAATCGAAAGATTTTAAGAACAATAAAAACGAAGATACAGTATGAAAACTTATTTCGATTATGAAGGTATTATTAAGTCCAAGGATGCAGCTGAAGCAATAGCTGCACCCATTGGCATAGGTCCATTTTGTGGATTCGGTTCAGCAGTGATAACCAACAATGCTATCACAATATCTCCGAATGGAGAACCTACCTCACCGGCTTACCTGGCAATGAAGGATAGAATTATTGCCAGGTATATGACTAAGGCTTCGGATTCTGGAGAAGGACCGGAAGTTAATTTCGGATGTATTGCCCGGGATGGTATGATATTTATATCGGATGCTGCAACAATTAGTATCCCAAACATTGAAGGTTCTAAGGGTAGTAATGAGGATGTGATTGTATTTGCATATCATACTCCTTTGGAAGAACCAGTACAGAACCCAGTACAATTCAGAGCTTTCTGGAATGAATCCAATTCCTTCTACAGTTTGTATAAGAAGTCGGTAGACCCATTATACCCAAGTGCTAAGGAATCTAGAAACTTGTCAAAAATAAACGTATTAGAAGATACGGAATTAACTTATGAGTCACTAGCTAATAGAGCTATGGCTTCTGTGGCTCAAGGTTTGGTAGACAAATCCTCTATGGTATTGGTAGGTATTTATGGTCAAGGTATTAACTCCATGGATAATACAGTAGAGAAATATTCCATTGTTCCTTACGGTGGAAGATTCCCTCAACCAGTAGAATATAATACTGCTATACATGGTATACAACAATCTAATGTAGAAACTCTCTTACGGTTATTGCAGGGATTCCCGAATTTTGATATCAAGGCTTATATAGATGAGAAGTTAGGTAGTATGGAAGGCTCCAGTATACCAAGAGGATTAATTGCCATGTGGAATGGTACTCAAGTACCCAATGGCTGGGCTTTATGTAATGGTCAGATTGTAAATGACTTACAAACCCCAGACTTATCAGGTAAGTTCATAGTAGGTTGGCAATCGGGTAATGAGGATTATAATCTTATCGGTAATACTGGTGGCCAAGAGAAGGTTACTCTGGCTACTCAGGAAATACCATCTCACGTTCACAACTTTGCAGATGCCTACTTTATCGAAGCTCATTCGGATTTGGTGGGAGCTAATGGTACTCAATGGATTGGTAATAACCTGTCTGGTAGTAATAAAACTGATAGAGATAATTCTTATGTATGTTTATGGGACCATGATACTCGAGCTACAGGTGGAGGTCAATCACACGAAAATAGACCACCATATTATGTACTAGCATACATTATAAAACTATAATAATGTGTAACTACTTGTAACAATATCAATGAACTTTTAGTTTATGAATTGCTTAACAATTGGGATAGGGACGTTGGGAAACGCCCCTTTCTTTTTGTGTTTAGTAATGCAGTTCTTCTTTAGCTTTCTCTTCCCAGTATTGAATATCAGCTTTGAGTTCACTGATATATTTGATAGAGTTTTTAGTTCGAGGCATATCAAAGAACTCTACTAAAAGTATATTGGTAATTCTTCCTGACTCAGGCATACGTTCTTTAATATATGGTGGAGGAGTTACTAATACCTCGAATAACATATAAGCATCCGAAGATAGATTAGCTTTCATATAATCATAAAGCAATTCCAACATATCTTCTTTAGCTTTAGTTTCTTCCTCATCATCTTCGAGTTCCTTATCATTATCAAATAAATCCTCAAGCTTAAATAAGTTCTGGTTATATTCTGCAACCTCTCCATAGGCAAATCTCAGAAGCTTATTTTTAAAAGTAGCTAGAGATGATAAGATTCTTGCTTTAAGATGTTCTTCACTACAAGTACCGTAGTACTTATTAAAAACAAATAACATTTTATCCCAGAAATAAGAAGATATTATATCTGGAGTAAGGTTGAATCTTTTGTAATCTATCTGTTTGGTTAGGTTCCTAATAACAGGTTTACAAACTTTATACAACCTATTAAACATGGCTTCATCATAATCCTGCATAGGTTTTAATCTGTGCAGTTCTGAACCATTATTACCGTTGGTCTTTCTCATATCTTTATAAATATTTCGTTAGTGCAAATATATAAAATTATTCATTATATAATATAAGAATATCAAAATATTTCACCAAGCGGCTGAGGATTAGAAGACTAGATACTGTGGACATAAGTTCAGAACTATATGGAGACTATCAAAATCTATTAGTTATTATATTGCAATATATTAATGTATGAAAAAAGATAAAATCAAATTTAGCTTTACACCGGACTTCCAGTTGGAGATACTCCGGTTCATTATTCAAGACAAGGAAGGAGGTTTAGTACTGGGAAGGTTAAAACCCAGTTACTTAGTTCTTATTGAGCATTCTTTAATATGTGAGGGTATACTTAAGTACTTTAAGAAGACAAAGAAGATACCCTCTCAGAATGTATTAAAGGAAGTGATAAAAGAAATGCTAGAATCCAAAGCTTATGTAGACTTAGTAACTAAGGATGACATCCCAACTATTGAGAGAACCATTAAGAACCTCTATTCAATTCAATTATCAGATTCCGAATATATTAAAGAGAAGATTTATAAGTTCTCTACTTATGTTGAGATGAAGAACTTGAATGATTCATTCGATTTAGATAACTTCGAACAATACGAAGAATATTCTAAAAAGATTGAGAAGGTTCTTCAAAAGAGTAAGCCTAAGAAAGAGGATGAACCATTATACATGATTCGGGATGTTACGGAGAGACAATTTAAAAGGCAATCTGAACCTTCAGTAGTTCCCTGTCCGTTTAGACAATTGAATGATTTGACCAATGCTGGTGGATTTCCAGTAGCTTCAGTAAATGTAATCTTGGATAGACCTAAGGCAAAGAAAACATTCTTCATGGTAAACCTTGCAAGAGGGTACCTAAGAATGAAGAAATCGGTATTATATATAGATACAGAAAATGGCCAAGAACAAATCATGGACCGTTTCATTCAATCAAGTATCAATAAAACAAAGAAGGAATTATATTCCGGAGATTACGATAAACTCGAGGCTAAGCATTTAAGGAAATTGGCAAGGTTTGGAGTTGAATTGGTAGTTGAAAGAGTACCCGCATTAATTACTGACTGCAATTATATAAGAGAGAAGATATTAACTCTTAGAAGCCAGGGAATTGATATTAAGGTATTGATGGTCGATTATGCAGGTAAGCTTGCATCATTAGCTAAAGATAAAGAGGATTTTGATAGAATCTCAAACGTATATATTGACTTACAGAACTTAGCAGAGGAACTACACTTAGATGTTATATGGACTGCTCATCATATTACAAGGGAGGGTAAGAAACATAGAACTACCAAGTATGATGAGAATGATATCTCTGGTTCAATTGCAATTGTTCGTAATGCTCAATTTATAATGGGTCTTAATTGTACTGAGCAAGAGGAGAAAGATAATATTCTTCGAGTTGAGATTGTAGTACAAAGAGATGGTCTTCCTTCTGGTAGAGCTTTATTCAAATGTGATGTCGAAAGACAAAGATGTACAGAATTTACTAAAGAACAACGAAAGCAATATGATGAAGTGTATTCTGGAGTATTAGATTCTATGATGAAGAGTTCTAAAGATAATCCCTCTGCAAATAAAGAAAAGTATGAGAAGAAATCAGGTGATATCTAAAAGAAAGTTAATCCCTAATAAAAGATTATTTAAACGGTGTTACTATAAAGGAACTAAAACAGAAATACAATATAACCCATATTCATAGATACGTTAAAGAAACTAAAAAGAGATATAGATTAGGACATGATAGGGTACGAGAGTTAATTAGGGATAAAGCCAAGGGTTACTCCAATAAAGAATTGGGAGAAAAGTATAAGCTAAGTAAAGCTAGTATTAGTCACTACTTAAATAGAAGTTTATGAAAATAACAAATCAGTTTAAGTCTAAGCTCAAAACTTATTTCATTAAAAGACTTGGAGCTTTTGAATATCGGAGAGGATGGATGAAACTCCCAACTTGCCCTTACTGTCATAGGGAATTAAAAATGGGAGTTAATCTTTCCATGTACAGAACTAATTGCTTTAGATGTAATGAGCATCCGAATCCTTCACAATTAGTTATGGATGTTGAGGGATTCGATACTTATCACGAACTTATAAATTTCTTAAACAATGGACAATTCGAAGAACTTGAATTTCACGATGAGAAAATTGAACTTGCAGAAGCTAAGCCTTTGTACTTACCCGATAGTTTTAGACTCCTTAGTATCGGAGATTCACAAATTGCAAGGAGCATTAGAAGCTATGTCAAAGGCCGCGGATTTAGTATCGAAGAGTTATGTAAACATGGAGTTGGTTATGCGACAAAGGAACCTTTCTTCGGATACCTTATTATACCGTTCTATTATCATGGCCAACTCAGGTATTATAATGCCAGAAAGGTTATCGGAAACGGTCCTCGGTATAACAACCCCAACAAAGATATCACAGGCCTTGGAAAAGAGTTTATCATATTTAATTATGACGCATTGGAAATGTACAGGTCGGTATTCATTTGCGAAGGAGCACTTAATGCTCTCACACTTGGAGATAGGGGCATTGCCACAATGGGTAAAGCTATTAGTGCCTACCAAGTCAATGAGTTACTTAAATCCTCATGCCAAAGATATATTATATTGTTGGACCCAGATGCCAAAAGATATGCAGTCAATCTTGCGCTCAAACTTGTTGCCTATAAAAAGGTCAAGGTGGTGTTTTTACCAGACGGTAAAGATGTAAATGATTTGGGGAGGAAACAAACACTCAAGCTAGTATATCAAACAAGGTATCAAAGTTATCAAGAACTCGTTCAAATCAAGAACTCTTTGGAATAAGGATTTCCTATTATATTATATAACTTAAAATATTAATGATATGAAGAAAATAAAAATTGATGGCTCTTACATTTTCCTGGCAGTAGTTCTATCCGTACTCATTTGGATTATGGGTAGTATGACTCCAGTTAGAACTTGGTGCTCTAAACCAAAACCAAAAACGAATATGGTTTTCAGATGTGAAATGGTTGATGGTAAAGTTAGAGATTATACTTTAAACTTACCTGAAGATGTAAATTGGTATGTTGGTACAAGTAGAGGTTCATATTATGTACAGTTCCAATCACCAGGTATAAATCTTTTTGGTAAGAAAGCTTGGGTAGAGGATAATGAGGGTTGTATTAATGGAGTTTTAGTTTGTAATAGGATAAAATGAGAGAACCCAGCATTCACATTACTAAGTCTCAATTTGAGGAAATATTAAATACCTTAGAGGTAGATAACTTCCCAGTTGAGGCTTTTTTTGTTATTGCTCGTAAATCGGCAATAAATACTAGAGCAGTAGTTGTTTCTAATAAAGGGACAACTAAGAAAGTAAATAACATGTTACTAGCATCCAAAGGGGATGCTGCCTTAGTTGCTGATATTTTATATGCAACCCGTATAAAGTTAAAGCATAGAGGAGTTCGTAAAATAAACGAAAGTAATACAAGGGAATGGGCAAATTGTAAAAAGCTTGCCGAGATATGTAATACCTTCTGTGAGGATTTTAAATTTGATACTCGGGAAGGTTTTATTAAATATATTGAGACAGGCTTAAAGAGGATGACTGATTATAGGAATGTTATGCAAAGGTTGATATCTATGCAGGACAACATTACTAATCAAGTAGATGCTGAAATAGAATTGCAATATTCTGATTCAAAGCTTACTAAAGAGATACATGATTATTTCATAGGTAAGATTGCTAAGGCAACTGGTATATATGAATCTTATGAAAATAAACCAGAGAAATATGTACACTTTGCAAAGGTAGGGGAATTCTTAAAAGAAGAAGGTTGGGATTATAAGACATTCATTGATGCTCAGTTTGAATCTCTTGCATGGTGTAATGGATTACCCGATATTGCACAGATGTATACGGATAAAGCAATCGAAAGATACAATAAGTATTTATATAAGTATAAGAACAAAAAATCCCTGGAAGAGGAACCTGAAGTTGAAGGTTCTCTCTGGGAAAAGATTAATAATTAAAAACGTAACGTTATGAAAGCTTTAAAATTTTTAGGTAACAGAGTAGAGGATGCAGCTAATGCTTTTATTGATGTCCTCAAGTATTCAGACCAGTCAGTAGATTACCCTGACTTCAACGATATCGAACCTTGGCCGGATGATATTGTTAACATGTTCAAGGAAGCAATGGGAATGGATAAAGCTACTAAAGGTGTAACGGTAATTATCAAATGAGTAGGATAATAATACAAAACGGAAATATGTGCGAACTTGATTTACCTCTTAAGTTCGCACAGAAACTCTACCAGGAATTTTCGGTTAGACATCCTAATGCTTTCTACTTACGTACAAGGCAAAGAGGTATGCAGAACTGGGATGGTAAGATACATTATATAAACAAGCATGGTGAGTTTAAGATAGGTTTTCTTCCGGCAGTATATGAAAAGTGTATTGAGTATGGAATTAAACCTAAAGTTGTAGATATGCGGAAACCTTTACCCAAAGTCAAAAAGGTAGTTACGAAAATAGGTAAGTATAAATTAAGACCAGAACAAGAGAAAGCTGTAAAGGCAATTATATCTAACCAAGTAGGTAACTCTCTCTTTCAGATTGGAGTTTTAGATTATACTGTTAATGCAGGTAAAACTCTTATCATGTCATCCTTATATTTATCTTATAAGAGACAGTTAAAGACTTTGCTAATAACTAATGACTCTGATTGGTTGAATCAAGCTAGAGAAGAGTTTAAGCAATATCTCCCGGGAGAAGATATAACCTTTGTTCAAGGTAAGGTTTTAAATTGGAGTAACTTTACAATTGGTATGGTTCAATCTATTTCTCGGAACATGAGATTCTATCAACAGGAATTATCCAAGATAGATATGGTTTTGGTAGATGAGGCAGACCAAGGTGGAAGTAAACAATATCAGAATGTACTTACTCGTTTATTTAATACCAGAATTCGTATAGGATTATCTGGTACCATTTATATGAGTAAGCTTGCTAAGGATAAAGTTAAGAATATGAACCTTGAATGTTTCTTTGGTAAAGTGATTGCCGAGTTTAAACTTAAGGATTCTATCAAGAAAGGTTACTCAACTAAAACAATCGTAAAGATGGTACCAAGTAGACCTTGGTATGGTAATTGGGAATCCGAGTTTGTAACTTATAAAGACATCTATGATGATTCTATTACCTTGAATAAATATGCCAAGAGAATGGCCTATGCTCGGTTAAAATGGAATATTAACCAAGGTAGATATCCTGCACTTGTAGTATGCAAGTATATTGCACATTGTAAAAATCTATATAAGTTCTTTAAAAAGAAACTGGGCGATGCCTATAATATTGCCTATGTGCATGTTAATACTCATTCTAAGTTAAGACAACAAATAATGAAGGATTTTAGAGAAGGTAAGATAGATATCCTGGTATCAACTACAATCATTGCTCGAGGTAAAAACTTTCCTAAGCTTAGGTATTTACTTAATGCAGCAAGTATGTTATCTAACGAGAAAACTATCCAATTCTTAGGTAGATTAGTTCGAACCGATTCTTCTAAAAAGAAAGCTTATGTAGATGATTTAATGTATCCAGGTAATTACTTATCTAGACATGCTAGAGCTAGAAAAAGGTATTATCAAGTAGAGAAATTAAAAGTAATTTTAGTAAAACGTCCTAAACATAAGTTATGAAAGATAATATATCAGATTTCCCAGGTTACTATGTAACTGTTGATGGTAAAGTATATTGGGGTACACAAGCTGAGAATATGTCTCAGATGAGATTAGATAAACGTGATTATCGTAAAGTTTCTATAAGGGCTCATAGAAGGGTTATAAGATTAAAATCTTTAGGATGGTCATCTAGTAGAATTGGGAAACGTTTTAAAGTCAATAGAACCTGTATAAATAGGATATTGAATAAATATGAGGCCTTACTTAAGTAGACTTGTAAGTACTATGAGTAATTACTTTTTTCCTTAGGAGGAAAGTAATTACATCCTTATTAGGGACATAGGGCATTAATCATTAAATTAAAAGATATGGAATACTTATTAATACTCCCAATGTTGGGGATGATACTCGGAATAGTTTTATCTATTCTGTTAGATAATGATTGCAATGAATACAAATACAAATGTCATCATTGCAAGAAGAAATTCAAGGAGAGCGATATAGGGGATTTAAGAGGTCCTTGGCATACTAAGGATTGGACTTGTCCTCATTGTAAACATCAAAATGTAACACTTAAGAGTCATGATTACTAAGTTATATAAGAAGCTGGTTGATAAGATAATCGGAGAGGAACTTACTCCTCTCCATGTCTTTAATTGTAGTTCATTAGTATGGGTATCGGATATACGATCTACTCAGGTAATACCCAATGAGTATAAGGTATATTTTGATTTATCTTTCTGTTCAGGACTGCAAGTTAGAGTACTAACTTATACTGACACTCGTTACTCACAACACTTGGGTGATATCAGGAAACTATTTATAAATGCAATTGGACATTCCTACTTACCTCTGTATGAGTCGGAATTGAAGATTGGAGATTCAGTTATAAGACTAACAGAAAAAAAAAGAATAGATGATTAATTATGGCAAAGAAAAAACAACAACTTCCTGATTTAACAAAGCAGGATGTCCTTACTCCCTTAGACATCAGTCAGCTGGGAACTAATGGAGACCCTTGCTTTGGTATTGGGTATGATTTATCCACTAAAGAGTGTAAACTATGCGGAGATTCCGAATTATGTGCATTCAAGATGTCACAGAATTTGAACATTACCAGGAAAGAATTAGAACAGAAGAATCAATACAAAGATTTGGATATATTGGAAGATACAGTTGGTATTAAGAAATACATCCGAGGTTTGATTCGGAAAGGGAAAGATAAAAAAGAGATTATCTCAAAGACAGTTGAGAAATTCGAAGTACCAAGAAAACGTATTAGAGAACTTTATCGAGAGTGCAATGAAAAAAATTGATATGATATGGGCCATGTTCAAGATATATCTTAACAACCCAAATTATTATGTAAGGCAAGAGGATGTTCTTGCTGATTTGTTTATGGAGGGTGAATCAGACCTTACCAGATTCTGTCATTCATTGGGTATATACCCTCAACGAGGATTAACCTTTGGACAACTTTTAAAACAATGTAATATATTATGAACAAGCTAAGATTTATTAAAGTAAGAGACGTAAAGACTCCTTCTCGGAGTAATGAGGGTGATGCAGGTTTGGATTTCTATATCCCAGAAGATTTAGACCCTCAACATCTTATTCAAATGGAGGCAAATAGAACGGAGGTAAATAGAACTCCGGACTTTGTATTGGGAGTAGATACATTTACTAATCATGTAACTACAATTGAGATTTACCCTGGAGGTAAGATACTTATCCCCTCTGGTATCAAATTTCTTATGGAACCAAGAGAGTCTATGTTAATGGCTGCTAACAAATCTGGACTTGCTTCAAAGAAAGGTTTACTCTATACGGCAGAGATTGTAGATTCTCCTTATGTTGGTGAGATTCATATTGGTATCATCAACTTAAGTAGAACTATACAGACTCTTAAATCAGGAGAGAAAGCAACCCAATTTATTCATGTACCAGTTTATCTTACTGAACCAGAAGAAATTCAAGAAGGAGATTTTTATTCTGAATCTCAAATGTGGGGAACTCGGCAAGGTAAAGGATTTGGCTCATCAGGAAATTAATAAGAAAGGAGTATATCTTGGACATCAGGAATATTAAAGAAGAGGTACCACCTACTAGAGAAGGTACTGAGTTACAGAATATGTATTCTCTTGGAATACAACAATTTGAAGGCTACAGGCAAATAGAAAAATTGCCAGAAGCCCCATTGGACGTGAATAACCCATATAATCAAGTAATCCTTAAAGACTTTATTGGTAGAGTAATTGAGGAATTGATGGAGGGTTATGAATCTACTTCAGAAGTGGTTAAGATATGTCATAAGTGGGGATGGAATATTGACCAACTTACAGAAGATGAATATACCCAGGTACTCAACCATTTGCAAAATGCCAATGAGGAACAGGTAGATGCCTTGGGATTCTACTTCACTTTATTTCTCTTTGCTAACATTGCCCCAGAAGATATTCTATCATGGGGAACTAATCATGTAATGGATTACTCAGACTTCAAAGTAAACAACTTGAAGGATGTAATGACTCTGGGAATAGCAATGGTTACCGAAGGTACTATTGGTTTAGTTAATCGGTTTAACATGATTGATGAAGACCATGAATCCGTAAAAGACTACACTCCAGGATTCAATACTTTAAGTGAAGCATCACATGAAGAAGAAAAGATATTATTGTTCAATGTAGTTTACGAACTGAACATTGCAAGAAATCTTCTAAAGTGTAGGCCATGGAAACAAACTCAGGTAATGACTAAGGAATTAGATTTTCAATATTCTTTGGTAAAAGCTTTCTACTTATATATGGGATTTCTGGGTATTCAAGGGTTTACTCCCTATGAATTATTTATGTTATTCTTTAAGAAACAACGCCTTAATATATGGCGTCAAAAATCAAATTACTAATGTCGGGTTGGAACAGAAAATTAGAGGGTCTTCAATCGAATACGGAGGAGACCCTCCACTCTTTGGAGTTTGCAACTTCACAAGAGGCATGGGAGAAATTGAACGAGGCTTTCCTAAGGTTAGACCCAGTTCTTTTTGATAAGGGTGCTACTGCAAACAGTGGAGTTGCAGTAGCATACAATGTGTTTATAAAAATACGTAAAGCATGGGTAGACCCAGATTTTGATTATGGTAGGTGTTTTAATTACAAAGAAACTAAGTGGACAAGCTTATTGAATAATTACATAGATTTTAATAAGTTAGACCTCTTACGTAGCAAATTAAGATTCCTGAAGTCAAAGTATAATCAGAATTACAATGTTACGTACATGTTTAATAACCATCATGATAACGGTAAACAATGTCTAATAGCTGCGACTTTTTCAAAACGATTCGGGGAGGACATCCCAGTTATTACAATGGTAGTTCGAGCCTCAGAAATAACCAAGAGGTTAATATTCGACTTCCTATTAATTCAACGGATGGCAGAATACGTGTATGGGCCGGACCAGTCAGTACAAATCAACCTATTTGCGACTCAAATGTATGGGAATGTAGAGACACTCTTAATGTACTCAGCTTATAAGCCTTTAAAGAAGGTAATCAAAGGTATTGATAATCCATGGACTAAACGGGTTAAGGAAGTATATAAGAAAATTCTAAACGGTACAGAAAAGGAATGGTCATCATTCAAAGTATTTTTCAGAAGTTTCAAAGTACTACGTCCTGACTTGTATGAATACCAGGCTTTGTTAGCAAAGGACTTGCTATTAGAATATGAAGACATAGAATATCCGGAAAACGTGATATCCTATTCTCAAAGGAAAGTATATAAGAAGAAACTTTTAAAGAAACAGAAGAATGAGAATCTACAGTAATTCTTTTGAGTTAATGTCAGAACTTGGCAGAGAACTCAACAGTTATGGTCAGACTGTAAAACCAAAGACCTATCAAAATAAAGTGATTGAGAGTAAAGAAGAGTTTGAAACAAAGGAACTCATTTGCCAACAATATTGTTTAACTTCACTCGGAGACCCAGTATGGTTATTCGTATTTTCTCATTCAAAAGAATGGGCAGATGCTGAATTTCAAGAGAGGATAACTTTTGAACCCAATGGAGAACCCTGGAATCCGGGTGAGGCTTGGAAATTAAGAAGAGATCTTTGGGAGCAATTCCTTGTAAAAGAAGAGATTTCTTTTGTTGGAAATGAGACTCACAAAGAATATCATGAAATATTCGAATATACCTATTCTGAACGTATCATGAAGCCTGTTTATTTTAATGGTACAGTAATGCCTAAAATTATGGCTATAATCCAGTTATTAAAATCAGACCAAGATACTCGTAAGGCAGTTTTAAATATCTATGGTACAGATAATTATAATGAAGGTGAGGATTCTGACCATTATGATGGTAGTAGACGTATTCCATGCTCAATGTATTATGATTTCCTTATTCGTCAAAATGGTAAAGGTGAGAAGGTATTACACATTTGCTATCACCAAAGGAGTTCAGATTTTGTTACTCACTTTGGTAATGATGTATACCTTGCATGGAGATTAATGGAATATGTAGCTCAAGAGGTAGGAGTAAAACCAGGTTATTTATATCACACAATCGATTCTCTTCATTCATATAAGAAAGATTGGAAATACCTAAATACCAATCTGGAAGACTTACAAGAGAAATTCTAACCATTAGAGGGATGTATCTACTACAAGTGGGTATGTCCCTTTTTCTATTTATAATTGCAATGGAAACAAGATATCACATAATAAGAAACAAAAGGGAGTTAAAGAAACTCATTGCCTGTTGTAAATCAACTGGTTATGCTTGCTGTGACTACGAAACGAATGCAGAACCCATTTACAATAAGAGTTTCAAACCAACTATACTCTCAGTATCTTGGATGCCAGGATTTGGTGCTTCTATTCCATTAGACCACTTTGAAACAAAAGATTATACATCTCCAGGGTGGAATTGGAAGAAGATGCTAAGGAAATTTGGGGAAGAGGTAATCGAGAATTACGAAATAACCAAGGTTGCATGGAACTGGAAATTTGATGACCAGATTAATCAAATGTATCACATCTATTATAGAGGTACTTGCCTTGATGGAATGCTTGCAAAATATGTTCTCAATGAGGAAAAACCACATGACCTAAAATCAATGGTTAGAAGATATCTACCAGAACATGGAGATTATGAGAAGCAAGATAAATTCGATAAGATACCTTGGGATAAAAAAGGATTAGACCCACTTTGTCATTATGGATGTCAAGATACAGATTATACTCTTAGGTTAATGATATTCTTTGAGAAAAAGTTAATTGACTTAGGTATGTATTCGGTATTCCGTAATTTATTTATGTGTAATTCCCGGGTATTAACCTCGGTAGAGAAAGAGGGTTTATACCTTGATACCAAATTTAATCAAAAACTCCTTGAAGAATACAAACCCAAAATTGATGCTGCAAGGGAAGCTATCTATAATTTACCAAGAGTAAAGAAGTTCACTAAGAAATACAATCAGGGTAAGATTGAGAAATATATTCAATCAATAGAAGCTGAACTCGAGGAGTTAGATTATAATGACCCAAAAGATAAACGTAAGATTGATTCTCGGCAACAAAAGATAACTAATATACGTGCAGGGGTATTTACTACTAAGAAAGAACAGGAACTTATAAGACCAGTTAATCTTGGTAGCCCAGTTGATTTACCTCAACTAATGTATTCAGATATTGGATTCAAATTCCCTGTAATTAAAGATAATGAATCTGGTAAGCCAAGTACAGATGAAGATACATTAACCGAATTAAGGTTAACTGTAAAAGACCCTGAATCTCCAAAAGCAATATTTCTTGATAAGATGCTTGAATTAAGAGGTTTAGAGAAAATGTATAAGACTTATATCTTAGGTTGGTCAGAGAAGGTACAAGATGATTCTCGATTACACGGTAGGTATAATATACATGGTACAGATTCTAATAGGTTTAGTTCTGCAGACCCAAACATGCAACAAATACCCAAGACTTCTGTAGACCCAAATATCAAGAAACAATTGGTAGCTCCTCCAGGTTATCTTTATATGGCATTCGACTATTCTCAGGCAGAGTTAAGAATGATGGCTCACTTATCAGGTGATGAAACTTACCTGGAAGCTTTTGCTAAGGGAGTAGACCCTCATCTTGGTATAGCAGCAGCAAAATATGGTGTATCGATTGAAGAAGCAAGTAAAGCTTACGAAGATGAAATGCACCCAGATTATAAATTATGGAAGGTACGAAGGAAGCAAGCTAAACAGATTGCATTTGGACTTATTTATGGAATTGGTAATAAATTACTAGCACAGAAATTATCTGACCCAAAAGCTGGTATTATAGTTACTCCGGAAGAAGCAGCAAAGGAAATGGAAGTATTCTTTGGTCAACATCCTAAGATTAGGGAGTTTAAAGAGAAACAAGAAAAATCCCTTCGTAAGCATGGGTATTATACTCAGTTATTTGGTACTAAACGAAGACTCCCCCAAATATATTCAAATGATAAGCAAGAGGTTGCTTATGCAATTCGTTTAGGTCTTAACTTCCCATGTCAAGGTGCTGCAGCAAATATGACCAACTTTGGAGCTATCCTGGTTTATTATCTAATGAGGCAAGGTAAACTGCCAATGATGAAAGAAGCTTGTACAGTACATGATGCCGTATATATGTATGTTAAACCAAACGATATTAACACATGGACTGTATATACAATCTGGAATATCCTACGTAACCCAAGTACTAAAAGGTATTTCGGATTTCAAGTTGATGACGTAACTCTATCAATGGATTTTACAATAGGCCGGTCTATGGCAGAAGAATTACCATTTATGCCCGGATATGATTATACTAGAATGTTAAAACCAGACTTTTCGGTAGAAGAGTACATGGAGGAATATCATAAGTTTAAGACTCGTAAAATTGGTAATTTTAGTGCAGCTTCACCAGAAGTATTTATGGAACTATATAAAAAGGAAATCCATAAATATCAACGAGAATATGAAAAATCGAGAAAAGGGTAATATACCCGGGTTTAGTAATTATTACATATCCCGTACTGGAAAATTATACTCGAAATTTACTGGTAGTTGGAAATTAGTAAAACCTGCTATGAAAGATAATGGTTATTTATCTAACTCTTTAGTAGGAGATGGTGGTAAACGGAAGAACTTTTATAGACACAGGTTAGTTGCTTCTATTTACATCTCTAACCCAAACAATTATCCTCAAGTATGTCATAAAAATAACAATCCAGAGGATAATCGGGTAGGTAATTTATATTGGGGTACAGCTAAGATGAATATGGGTCAGTGTATAGAAGATAAAAGATTCTATTTTGTTGGTAAAGAACGAGAACGTAAAGTAAATGTAGAATTATTAATTTCTAGGTATATAGAGGGTATACCAAGAAAAGATATACTAGAAGAATTCGGTATATCAACTGGAGTATTATATAAAATATTACGGTATAATAACATAAAACTAAGGAAATGAAGAAGATTTTAAACGGGCCAACGGTATGGAGGGCTAAATGCCCTTATTGTGATTGTGAATTCGAATATGATTATTCAGAAGTGGATTCACATACTTTTGCAGATTGTAAATTGGTTAAATGTCCTGGTTGCAATCGGTATCTTCATCATAAAGACAATGATAAATCCACTACAGAAGTAAAAAGAGAGGATACTATGACAACATAAATAATATAAATTTATGAAACTATGGCAAACGAAGAAGATATTTTGAATGCTAACAGACTATCATCACTAACTTACATGGTAGCTGCTTGCTTAAATTTCTCTATCGAAAATCTTAATCGACAACTAAGGTTATGTAATTTACAGTTAGTAGGTAGAGATAAGATGTTATTCAATCGGATTAAAACTCAGATAGGGCAATTACAATCTAATCTCAATATATTAGAGGATTTGGCTTTTGGAGTTATGAAAGATGAAGAGGCAAGGTTAGCCTATGAAGATGCTACCCATATTTATTGGGCTTTGTTTATGATTCTGGTTGATAGGGGTGGAATTGATAATTTATGCGACTTAAGGTTCAAGGCTTTGATTGATAAGATGGCACCATACAAATCTCTCCTTCATTTGCCTGGTATGGATGTTGCATATAGATGTGCATTCGCTCAAGTATCAAAAGCCATCCAAGATGGTAAATATAGTAAAGAGGATTTTAAGAACCTATTACAATATGAAAACGGAACTGAAGAAACTAAAGGTTAAATTCGAAGGTAGGATATTAGAAATAGATATCCAAAAAGAATTATCTATAAATGAAAATCTCATCAATTCTCAGCTACGAGAATCTCCTTCTAGTTATTATATATTCTGTTCTTTAAGAGATAAGTATATTAAAGAAAGGGATGCACTAGCAAGGGAAAAGGACGAAGCCTATTCTTCTGCATGGATTTATATTAAAGAATCTAACGAGAGATTCAACAATGACTACGTATCACATAAAGCAAACGTAAGTCCGAAATATAAGTCCATATATCAAAGATATTTGAAGGCAGTAGAAAAGGCTAACAAGTATATTTCAATCTGTAGAGCTTATGAATCTAGAGAGGGAATACTGAGAACATTGAATGCCAACCTTCGTAAGGAGAAATAAGAACTATAATCAATTACTAACTTTTAAAATATAAGAAATATGAACTATTCATTGACTTTTGTATCTGTAGCAGTAGCTCAGAAATTTAATGAAGAATTGCCTGGTAGTCCAACAGAGAACCGGGTATTGATTTTATCTCCAAAAGAGGTAAATCAAACAAAATCCGGACTCTTTATTCCGGAACAAGTAAAAGAGGGAGTACCTCGTAAAGGAGTAGTAGTAAAATCTGGTATCATCACCGAAGAATATAACACCTATAAGGACTTTGTTGCTATCGGCAGAATTGTTACTTATGGTTTATATGCAGGTAAGGAAATAGAATTTGAAACAGACAAGCTTTCCCCTGCATTGCAACAACTCTTGGAAAAGAACACTCTTACAGTGTTAAGTATGAACGAGGTAATTTATACCGAACCAAACGAGTAATTATCATGATAAAAGACAAAAAGAAAAAGAAAGTATCCTCAGATGGACTTTCTACAAAAGAAAAGATGCTGGCTAGAAAGAAACAGCTGGAATCAAAAGGTAATGGAGGTGGATTCGTATACCCTAAGGAGGGTACTTTAAGGATGAGAATCAAATCTCCGGGTGATGACCAGGAATTGGGTATAGAAGTTATTCAATTCTACTTAGGTGGGGATTTGGGTGGAGTTATATCTCCGGCTACTTTTGATGAACCATGTCCTTTCATGGAGAAATACCAAGAATTGAAAAATTCAAAGGATGACGATGACAAGGAACTTGCAAAAACTTTAGTACCCAGAAGAAAATATGTATTGGGAGGTCCAGTATATGTAGACGAAAAAGGTACTAAGTTTGACTATGATGGCCAGGATAAGGGAGTTCTAGTTCCACGCTCAGTATATCAAGACATCATCGACCTTTACCTTGATGAGGATGAAGCTGGTGATATGACTGACCCGAAAAATGGATATGATATTAAAATCATCCGTTCTGGTTCAGGTAAAATGGATACTACCTATTCTGCTCGTGCTTGTAAACCAACTAAGTTGGATAAGAAATACCAAGGTACAGTAGATTTGGAAGGTATAGTTCGCTCTCAAATCAAATCTTATGATGAACTTGAGGAAATGCTTGCAAAATTCCTCAATGAAGACCATGGAGATGATGACGACGATGCTCCAAAGAAAAAGAAGAAGAAAAAGGGATTACATCGTGACCATTACATGGAAGACGAAAAACCAAAGAAAAAGAGAAAATACAAATCTGATATTTAAGGGTTAGTAAATATGGTTTCATTCGATAAGGTAGTAATTAGATTCATTCGGTTACTACCTTATTTAGTTTAAAGAGATTACATTATGGCAAAGAAAACAAAAGTTGGTTTAAAGGTACCAACAGCAAATGAAATGGCAAAGAAATATGGGAGTATGATTAAGTTAGCTTCAGAAGTTACTGATACGGATTTATATATACCTTCAACATTCTTTGCCTTAAATTACTTATTCGGTAAAGGTATTCCATACGGTAAAATTGTAGAGATTGCTGGAGAAGAATCCTCTGGTAAATCTTTGGTGGCTTATAACTTTGCTTATGCTACTCAACAACTTAGGGGTCATGTAATATGGGTAGATGCAGAACAATCTTGGATGAACTCATGGGCAGAGATTAATGGAGTAGACCCTGCAAAGGTAACTATTGTTAATGATACTCGTATAGAATATATTGCAGATGTAGTAGCAGACTTAGCAATATATTTACGTTCTCAATTAACCCACAATGAACCGATACTTCTGGTAATCGATTCTATTGCAGCAACCGACTGTACGGATAATATTGATGCTAAGATGGTTGATGGTAAAGCTGAGATGGGAGGTAGAGCAAAGGCTCTTTACAAATACTTCCGTATTAGAAGTGAATTATTCTACAAACTGGGAGTATCTCAGATTTATATCAATCAGTTAAGAACTGCTTTAAATGTAGGGTTTGGAAAAGATAATACAACAACTACAGGAGGTGCAGCACTTAAGTTCTACGCTTCAATCAGAGCTGCTTTCTATTCAGGAAGGTCTGTTACCATTAAACAAAATGGGAAAGAAAGGAAAGCTGGGAAACTTGTCACTATCAGACTTATTAAAAATAAAGTTGCTCCTCCTCGACCTACAATCAGCAAATGCCCTGTATATTTCAATCCTAAATTCCACGAAGTCGGGTTTGATAGATGCTATGCTTTAGAAGATGTATTGGTAGATACCGATGTAATCGAAAAAACTACTGGTGGGTATAAATTGAAAGGGAAAACTCTTGCAAGAGGAGAAGAGAAATTCCAAAAGCTTCTGGAAGAAGATGATGAACTTCGTAGAAAACTTTTAAGGAAAGCCGGAGTAAATACTATAGGTACTACTAAAAAACAACTGGAAAGAATAGAAACAAATCTCTTCCCAGTTGATGGTGTAGAATATGAAAATTATGCAGACTCAGACGAAGAGGAGGAAGACGATGAGTAAGAAAACAATATTACTGGTTGATGGAGAGAACATTCTCCATCAATCCTTTCACAAGTTCGAAAAACTTAAATCTACCGATGGTAAACCAAGTGGAGCAATTTTCGGGTTCTTCAAATCATTACATATGTATCTTACAAGGTTTGAACCAGATGATGTAGTAATAACTTTCGACAATGGTCATTCACCGGTAAGAGATAAATTACTTCCCAATTATAAGGGACACAGAAAAAATATATCCGTAGATTATGAATCATTGCAAAATCAAAAGGCAGTTATCATGAAGATATTGGGTATGCTAAGAATTTCTTATATATTCGATAAAAGGAATAAAACCCAATATGAAGGTGATGATTTCTTAGCATACCTTGTTATTAATACCTATCGGGCAGAAAAGGTAATCTTGGTATCATCCGATAAGGATTTCAATCAACTCCTAAACAAGAATGTTAGGATATTGAATCCAAGGAAAGATGAGACAATCAGAGTAGATAACTGCAAAGAATTATTCGGTTATCATTCACATGAAACTGTACAATACCTTGCAATGGTAGGTGATACTTCGGACGATATACCTGGGTTTAATGGTATAGGTCCAGTAAAAGCAAGGAAGATATTAGATGAGTATGGTACTATATATAAGTTCTTAGAAGCTAAACCCAATAAAGAATACTCAGAAGCTTGGGAAAGGAATCGTAAACTTATTGACTTATTCTGGTTTGTAGGTAATGTACCTTTGGATTCATTGCCAATCAAAAAGAAAAAGGTATTCAAGTATGAGAAATTCAGAGAACTATGTATCGAATACTCATTAGCATCTTTTTTAACAAATGAATTTATAAAACCTTTTAAAAAGTTACAAGAATGAAGAACGTAAAGATAATGTATGCAGGTCCAAGTGGAGTTGGAAAGACTACACTTGCAGAGTTTACTCCTAAGTTGTATCATTATGGTGTATGTGAAGCTCAACCTATGAGATTCATTTCTGGTAGTGTATCCGAATTGATACCTAAAACCAAAGATATGACCCATAAGGAGATGTTGGAAAGGAATCCAAAGGATTTACTTCTTGAAGATTATCAGATTCTAAACCTTCGGAATAAGTTATTCAAAGATGAAGAGGATTTTGTAACAGATAGAAGCTATCTTGATTCGGCAGCTTACTTTTATTACAAACAATCCCAGAATATCCCAAAATGTGAAATGGAACACTTCTTCGAGATGTGCAAAATGTTACTCAATCAACAATGTACTCATTTAATCATCTTAGACTTCACTACTGCAATGATTAAAGAATGGGTAACAGAGAATAATAATAAAAGGATTGAGAACAATTACTTTCAATTCTTGATATCTTCAATCATGGGTAATATGCTGAATATTTGGGGATTCATTCCGGTAGAGGAAATTAACGTACTTTACAGAGGTTGGTTCAAAAGACAACCTCTTGAGTATGGTGCTACTAAAGGTACTATCAAATCTTGTTATGGAGAAACAAAAGTTATTCAGATACGAGAGGCTAATATAGATATCCGAAAAGAAATTATTCAAAGTTTTATCAATGAGTAAAGAAGTAGTATTTATAGCATTCTCTGACTTGCACATAAATCTATGGGCAAAGTTTAATGAAAACAATAATAGGACCTTGAACTCAATCAAGGTCCTATCTGTTATTGCAGCTCAATGTGAAAAGTACAAATGTCCTGCATTATTCTGTGGAGATCTATTCCATAAACCAGAATCAATAGACCAGGATTTAGCAGTATTCGTAAGGGAACAATTCGAAAGGCTAAACGAATATCATTGGGACATGTTATATATCAATGGTAATCATGACCTTAAAAGTGTTAACCGAATAGATAAGATGGGATTCGGTTGGCCTTATGTATTTCATCAAAGGTTTATGACGTGTATAGATGGTGGTAAATATAAACATTCATCTTACGGAGATTACCACATATATGGGGTTCCCTATATTGATAATAATGTGGGTCTAAGTGAATATCTTAAGAAACTTAAACTAGATAAGAATGTTAAGAATATTCTTTTACTACATACGGATTATCCAGGAGCTAAGGATACCGATGGTAGAGAGGTTAATTCAGTAGAAAACCTAAATGTAAATGTTCTGAATAGGTTTGATTTAGTATTATGTGGACATATACACAAACCACAAAGGATTTCAAAGAAGGTTTATATGATAGGTGCTCCCAATCATCAAAGAAGAACGGACATTGGTTGTAAGTTAGGATACTGGAAAATATATTCAGACCTAAGTATGCAATTCGTACACTTAAAGCAATTCCCAAAATTCATTGATGTAGAATCTGAAGATGAAATTAAGGATGATGGCAATTATTATACCGTTTTACCCAAGAAAACTAGTAACTTAGTAAATACTAACCATAAAATCACTAAGCAACTTTCTAAGAAAGCTCTAGCTAAAAGATATCTCAAGGAAAAAGGTATAAAGGAAGAAGAGAAGAAGAATCTTCTCATTGATGTACTTAAAAAAGCAGAAGTATGTTGACATTTATGAATATGAACGTTGTAGGATTCTGTTCAATAGAGAACCTACACATACCCTTAAATCCAAGCTGTACCATACTTATCAAGGCACCTAATGGGAAAGGTAAATCAACTATCCTATCGGCATTGGTATGGGCAATATATGGTAAAAACCTAAAGGGTGTATCAGAAGTTACTACCTGGGAAAAGGTAAGACCTAAGGATTATTCCGGAGTAATGGTAGAGGTATACTTTCAGAAAAATGAACATATCTATAAAATCATACGTTGTCAGAAATGTGACATGGTTTTAGAAGATGGTGCTAAAGGTAGGGATAGACTTATATTTCTGAAAGATAACGAGTTAGTGAATGTAAAGTGTAAGAATAAACTCCAGGATGCTATTAATGCAGAACTCGGATTATCTTACACTTTATTCATGAACTCTATAATGTTTGGTCAAGGGATTAAGAGGTTGATACAAGAATCAAATGCTGACAAGAAAAGGGTATTTGAGGAAGTATTTGACCTTGAGTTCTTGAATATAGCTAAGGGTATAGCTATGCAGGATAAAAATAACCTGTTAGCTCAAGCCAATGAAGTAGAACATCAATCTGAGTTACTTAAAAAAGAATTAGAAGCAAATAAGGAGGCTTACTTTGATTTACGTGACAGAGAGAAAGGTTTTAAAGAAAAAATCAAATCGGAACGTAGAGAATTAAAGAAAGACAGGGAAAAGCTAACTAAGTTACTGATTGAAAAACAAAAGGCACTTAAGGATGAAGTAGAAAAAAGTCTTCAGGTAAAGATTAAAAAACATAGTACCTATGTAGATACTCTTAAGTCAAAGCTTAGGGATAATAGAATGGTTGCAGAAGGGGTTTCTTTACCAGATTTTGTAAAGAAACTTAAGATACAGTTAGATAAGGGCCACTACAAACGTGCAAAGGCGAGCGTAGATATTATATATGATGCTATTATAAACTCAGATAAACTCAGGGAAGAGTATGAAGATGCGTTAGAAAGATTGGATGAGTTGAGAACTATGAATGAGAAGTATAAAAGACTTCAAAAAGAATGTGATGATATTGCTTCTGATATTGCTTCTATTGACGAGGATTTGGAAAAGCTCAAACAAGAGAAACTTAAGGTTATGTCTCCCAAATATAAAGAGAAACTTAAGGAAATTAGAAAGAATCTTCGTAAGGTAGATGAAGACTACCATAACAAAGAACTGGAGTTAGAGAATTACAATTGGTTAATCAATGACCCTCTTGGGAATAATGGAATCAAGGCATATTTATTCGATTCTTCACTCGATATGCTTAATCGTACGTTAGATAAGTATTCTCAGGTATTGGGATTCAGGATTGAATTTAACATAGACCTTGCTTCAACTCGGAAAGAGTTCTTTACATTGATAGAAAGGGATGGGCAAATTATTGATTATGACGAGCTAAGTGGAGGAGAAAAGCAATTAGTTAATGTTGCAATGGCATTTGCAATGAACGAATCTCTTACTATGTCCAAAGGTATTAACCTTGCATTTCTTGATGAGGTATTTGAATCTTTGAGTTCGGATAATGTAGAGGTAGTTACATCTTTAATCAGACACACTTTTTCAGAAAAGACACTCTTCTTAATTACCCATCTTGATTCACTTCCTCTTAGCAACACTAAAATCCTGCAAGTTGAAAAAGTTAATGGCCTAAGTAGTTACAAGTTACTATAAGGATATATAACTTTAACAAGACAGGAAGATGAAAACTTTTAGTAATTTATACTCTGCTATAAAACATGGTAGAAACATAATACTTAGGCCTAAATGGAAACCCAATGTACCAGGTCATAAGTATTATGTTTCTAAAAATGGTAGAGTTTACAGATATTTTGGGGATTTTAAATGGGTAAGGATTTCCGTATATTCGGATGGTAAACCCGATAGTTATCTAAAGTGTAAGATAGATTTAAAATCTTGGTTATTACATCGTTTAGTAGCTACTATTTACCTTCCTAACCCGGATGGTCTACCAGTAGTAATGCACCTCAATAATAACAAAAGGGATTGCAGAGTTAAAAATCTTAAATGGGGCACCGAGTTAGATAATACCTTACAGGCTTGGTTTGATGGTTGTTTACCAACTCCAAATAAGATTATTTATTATAACGATGTACATAACCTTTATAACCAAGGTTTGAGTGTAAGGGAGATAGTTAACATATTACCGATTCATATCTCTTCAGTTCGTAGAATCTTGAAAGGTAAGGGTCTTATTAAGTATAAAGATAAATTTTGTTATGTCAATAAACAGCAAAAATAAGGGTTCAAGATTTGAAAGAAAAATTGGAGCTTGGTTCACAAAATGGACTGGGTTCAAATTTGAGAGGAATCGGGCAGGTTCAGGAGCTTGGCATTCTAATAAGGATGCCACTTCTGATTTAACCTGTACGGATGAAAGACATGCACATAGATGTAAGATATCAATCGAATGTAAAAATTACAAGGATATTAAATTCGAACATGTACTCTTAGGTAATAAGAGTTGTGATATCCTTAAATTTTGGGAACAGGCAACTAAGGATGCTAAAAGAGCAAACAAAGTACCTATCCTTTGCATGAGATATAATTCAATGCCCTCAGAAGAATTTTTCTTTGTAGTAGGTCTTGAATTAGGGGATATTATGGCTGAGTATGTTACTAGAGTAATGTATATTCAAGTTCCTGGGAATACCCTTATGATTTTTATGGCAAGCGATGTACTAAACGTACCGTACAAGTTAATCCATAAACAAGCTAAGTTAATCATTAAAAGAAGATAATATGAAACGTATCCCTTATTCTTATTGTATATTCTACATAGAACGAAAGTATTATACCACAATAAACCAAGAACTTAAAGAAAAGGGATATAAAAATGTTCGTGCCATTATCCCAACTTTAAATGTCCTAAGGAAAACCATAAAAGGTAAGATGATATTTGAAGAAGTCCCTATTTTATTTAATTATGGATTCATTAAGATGCCTACGGAATTAGCGTATTCTAGACCATTCCTCAATAAACTAAAACGAAACATTTCTGGAATAAGAACTTGGTTAAGGTCTACAGAGACACTTCATGAAAGGAAGAAGAAAGCTAGAATCGATAACTCTGAAGACTTTGATGATTTTTCTTTAGTAGCTACATGCTCAAGAAAGGATGTTAGAAGGTTTAAGAGAATGGCAAAAGAGAATAAGAAATTTTCGGTAGATGACTTGATGAATGTCTCAATAGGAGACTACATCGTACTAAAGGGTTATCCTTATGAGGGTATTGATGCTACTGTATTAGAGGTAGATTACATCAATAAAATGGTAAAAATGCTTTTATATCCTGAGATGGGTAGAATGGAAGTTTGGTTACCATTCGATAACGTTATTTACAGTGTATATCAAAATTACGACCCAGATAAGTTATATGCCAACTCTCAAGAGTTTGACCCAAATCAAATAACCAGTGAACAAATCGATAGAGTACTAAACATAAAATCAAGGAAAAGGAAATGAACGAGGCTCAGAAAAAAGCATGGGACTGTCTAAAAGATTTAGAACAGAAATCCTTATTCCTTCAATTATCAGAAAACAAATCCTCATGGGAAGCTGGTGAAATTTTAAAATTGTCACATTACAAGTATCTAGAAGTTCGGGAAAGGTCAGAAAAGTTTTTCAGATTATTCTCGGACTTTTTTGAGAAACACACTTCTCTATTTCGACCAGATTGTCCATGTGAGAGAAGTTTTCAGGATTATATTGAAGGTTGTCTAGAAAGAAGGTTAACAAGAAGAGAGGCAATGGTTTACATTGGTGATTCAGTTCACTTACTCTCTAAAGTAACTAACCGTAACATAGAAAGAAATATGAAACGGTTAAGAGAATCAGAAGATGAGTGGGATAAAGACACTGCTCGTATAGTATTTGAATTTGATAGGTGGAATAACTTTAGGATATTGCCTAAGATGTTACAACAACCATCTGCATTCAAGAGACGGGCAAATAAGAAGGATAAGATATATATCAAGTATCTTCTTAATCGTATCCCAGAATGGATGCACACTAAATTGAGAGAAAGGTTTAAGTACAAAGTAAAACCTGGTAAGAAGAAATACTGGGTATGTTTGATATCAGAAGAATTATATACGGATGGCTACCTATTATTGCCTGTAAGACCTTTGCAAGAAGTTATTGATGAATTCAGTAGATTCTATATGTACGTCTTTCCTACTAAGGACGATGCAGATACATTTGGTTTTATGGTATCCAAGTTTATGATTAAAACTGGTAGTGTAAGGCTTGGACAAGGATTCTGGCCTGAATACCGATGCTGCATTGAAAAAGCATTGAACTATAATCAAGTGAACAACATAGAATTCTCTGTTAAGAATTTAGACATGGCCTACAACCCTCATAAAACTAAAAGAAGAAAAAAGGCTAAATCTACCGGAGCCGAACGTATCGATGATACCTCAGCTTTTTATAAAAAAGAATAGAAAAGTATTTTTATTTAAAATATTATTCTTATATTTGCAATGAATTAATGAAAACAACAAATTTAATATAGATATGAGAAAGAAAAAGAATAAACCAGCACCCTCTAAAGAGAAAGCCAGTTTCCTTGGTCATGCAGGAAGAAACATGACCTACAGGGATTTAAAAAGAAAGGCTGTCATATTGGGAATGCCTTTTCCTGATGCCTGTGCTGCAGGGATATTCGATTTAATTGGTTATATCGAAAGGTCAACCAACAAACCAGACAAATCATTAATTGACCAATATGATGATTGGATGGATAAACAATTAGAGAACATAGGTTATTTAAAGGATGACCCATTAAGAAGTTCTAAACTAAGGCTTGGATTTCTCGGAGAAGAAGGAGAAAATGGGAAGAGGAGAAATAAAAGGGTTCCCGGGATAAAGAAGCCAAGAGAAAAAAAGCCACCGAGAGAAAGAGATGAATTTAATCTCATCAAGGGCACAAAGAAATCTTATGTATGGTCATTAGTTTCAAAGGGTTATGATTTGGATAGAGTAACTCGGAGAATGAGAAAGAAATTCCCGGATGCAAATGATAAATCAATAACACTTTGGTTTAGAACTGCAAGGAGGAGCATGAATGGTAAAGTTAAAGGAGAGTAGCAGGGAACCAATAAGGTCAGATAGATATTACATTTGGACTTGGAGACCAGATACTACCAATAAGTATATTACCGAAAAGAAATTATATCGGAAACATCTTACAGGTATACCATACTTTACTAGATACCAAATAAAAAAGACTCTTACTTACATGTATGGAGTTGATGTTCTTCAATATGTTCATATTATATCTGGTAGAAAGCTCATTAGGATGGGCATAAGAGAATTATCGGATATGAATGGGAAGTTATTAAAACATGGTTCTACTAAATTCTGGTATAAGGGTAAATTGGTTAAGGCTAGAAAATTTATCATACCTGACGAATATAAATTAGATAAACATCGAAGACGAAGGTTCATGGTTCAAATGCACCGGGTCTTTAAAAGTAAAGGGAAGGAGGCATTCAATGAAAGGTACTCACAAAAACTCTATGGACAACGGGAAGGCATATCTCCCCAGTATATCCGGAAGAAGAGAATACAAATCCGTTCTGCTATCTTACAGGATTTACAACAGGCTAAGTCAAGAGGAAAAGAATACATATAATATTCTATCCTTACAGTATCCACCTTTGGTAGGTTCATTGGCCCTCTATCTAAGAAAGAAAATGAATATCCCAATGCAGAAAGTACTATTTATCAAAGCACAGAGGGATATGATAGATATCTTTTATCAAGAATCCTTAAACCATTTGGGATGGGTTCCAGAAGAAAGATATCTGGTAAAAGCTTTAATCTTTCAAGGGTTTGTTCCTGTAAGCAAATATAGGATGCGAAGCAAATATGCCTACATCATGACCAATAGGATGCTAGAAAAAGAATATTGGGTATTTCCCATGAGACTAGCTGATAACTATAAATCAATGCAAAATCCAAAATACAAATTCTATACGGAAGTATTTGGTAAAGCAGGTATTCCAGGTATAACTAAAATTAAATATAGTAATGGAGACTAAAAATAAGGTACCAGAAGTAAAGGTACATCAGCCACTAAATCCTTTTATGGGCAAAACCTTCAAGGTATTAACCTATAATCAGGTAAACCAGGTAATTGATACCGAAACAGTAAATATAGAATCTCAAGAAGAATTAAAGACCCTTCTAGGAGAGATAAAACAATATAATTCTGAATATGCTTACCTAAGTAATTCGGAAAAGAAGTATAAGAAACTTATAACAGAGTGATATAACTATTGATTATTAACATTTTAAACATTACGAAAATGGCTAAGAAAAAAGAAACCAAGAAAGAGTTGAAAGAAGTATCTCGTAAAGAGATTAACGGTGCAATCATTATCACCTACGAAGATGGTTCAGTAAAGATTATCCCGACTCCTATTGTACTTTCGGCAGAAGAAGCAGCAGACCTTTTTGGTTCTGAAGATGCAGATGACGAAGATGAGGACGAAGACGATGAAGATGAAGATGATTCCGATGATGAAGATGAAGATGACTCTGATGAAGACGGGGACGAAGACGGCGAAGATGATGATGACTCGGATGATGAAGATGAAGAACTGACCGGTGAAGATCTTGCAGAAATGGACTTCGAAGAACTGGAAGATGTTTGCGACGACAAAGATCTCGAAACTGACCCGGATGACTTCGAAGAAGAAGACATCGAAAAACTTCGCAAGGCAATCGCAAAAGAATTGGGTCTCAAATTGCCGGCAAAGAAAGAAGCCAAAGGGAAAGGTAAGAAAGGGAAAAAATAATCTATTATCTTTCAAAGGTTATGAAGGTTGGGCTAAAGCAATAGCCCACCTTTACCAGAAATCTCATTCTATTAATTAAATAAACTAAAGGATTATGGCAACTAAGAAAAAAGAAGACTCTAAGAAAAAGGGTTCAGAGAAAGTAAAGGACGAAGCTAAAGAAGCAAAACGTAAGGCAAGAATGGAAGCATTGAAAAATCGTCCTGCAGAACAACGTCCCAACAGTAAACAGATTGATGTTATCAAAATCAATGAAAAATCCGAAGTTCGCAATTACGGTTATGCCGTAAAGAACAAAGAAGGATATCAGGGAGTAGTGGTAACATCAGTTCTGGTCATCGATGGAAAACCAGCCACAACATCAGTGACCTTCGTTCCCGGTAACTTCACCGTTAAGTCTAAAAAAGGCCACGGTATCATTTGCAATCCGAAGTCTAAGAAAGACAAAGAGGACGCAGAAGATTCCGAAGACTAACGGACTCCCCTAGCGAGTACATCGCTAATGGTTTGCATAGTTTATTAGTATTTCAAGAATTATGTTTGGAAGCCAATTGCCTGGGATAGGTAGTTGGCTTTATTTATTTTTATGCCTATGGAATCAGACAAAAAGGATATCAGAAAGAATGTTACTATCCTTGCATTAGATAATCTTATTCAGAATTATACTAATGCACTAGAAGATAAGTATATGGACCCTCCCTTATCAAACGAAGAAAGGGAATTAGCTGATTTAATAATTAAAGAGGCTAAGGAGATGCTAACGGAAATTGCTACAGAAAATACTAACCATATAATACCGAGACCAAAATGGAAATGACAGTAAGAGACATTATTCAAACTCTACAACAGTTAATCAAGGATAGAGACTTCACTATCTATCAATTACAAGTTGCTCAGAGACAAGGTAAGAGAGGATATGCCCAAAAACATGCCATTCATTTAAAGTATGTTAAGAATCGGATTAAAGACCTCTCTGATAAATTAGAGAAGAAACTAAAAGGTACTATCTCTACAGTTAAGTACTGTTATCATAACGGATGTGATGGATTGGTTACTGTAGAACAAGAATTTGTGAATCTATCTGAACAAGAGATACGAGATATCATGGAAGTTCAGGCCATCATACATAAAATGGATATAACTATCCTAGAAATTAAGGAAATCCCTACCCAGGTTAGGATTATATAACTATGGATAATTACTAAGGAAATTTTAATCCACTTAAAAATTAAAGACATGAAGAAAGACAAGAAGAAGGCTAAACCGGTTAATAAGACTCCGGAGCTTTCAAAAGCAAAAAAGGTATTGGATGCTTATCTTAAAGAAAACAAGTTGGACCCTCAAAAGGACTGGACCAAAGACAAGAAACACGGTAAGAAGGTTACCGAACTTGTTAACAAGCTCAACAAGGAACGGGACAAAGTCGCTGCCGAATATCCTGAAAAGGATTTGAAGAATGAGGCTAAACTCGTTAAGTTGAAAGATAAGAAAGATTCAGAAAAGGCTGAAAAGAAAAAAGAGAAGAAAGAAAAAGCTTCTTCAGGTAGAACGGTAACGAAGTATGATTATCCTCTTATCGATGGTCGGGAAATGACTTCCGATGAAAAGAAGAAATATCGTACCGAACAAAGAAAACTCGCTGCTGGTAAAGCTCCAAAGGAAGAAAAACCGAAAGAGGAGAAAATCAAAAAGGTAAAGAAGGAAGAAAAAGAGGTTCCGGCAAAGAAAGACAAAAAGGCCAAAGACAAAAAGAAGGCCGTCAAAGAAGAGGATTAATTCCATAATCGATATAAATATTCGTTAATGATGTAAAGGCCTGAGTATTCCCATAGTACTTGGGCCTTTTTCTTTTTAAATATTAAATATATGGAAGAAAAAGTATATAAACCCAAACTTCGTATCACAACTCTCGAAGAAAATGGCTCCTACATTCAAGATAGATTAGTAGATGCCTATACCGAGATGAATTCAGGTCCTAAGGTACAACATAATGGACCCATAAGAATAGAAGTTACTCTTACTTGTAAACAAGATGTAGAGAACTTTAAGACTTACTTAGATAGATTGGTAGGTAACCTACCTATCAAAGAACAATCCGTAGGCAGAGGTAGACCTTCAACTGGCAGTAAGCAATTAACTGAATCACCCAGAGAAGACATACTGGCAGATGTAGAGAAAATGGTGAATGAAGGAAAGAGCCAACAAGAGATTATTAAGTATCTAAGGGAATTAGGATTTGTCTTTATTCTTACAGAAGACTTTCTTTTTCACTTTCCAGGATTTGAGTTCAATATTAAGGACGTGGGAGAAGCAACGGACAATAAACAATATCCGAATTCGTACTCTTGGATGGCAAGATGTATCAAACGAGCCAAGGACCCCAAAGCAGATAAATTCGACCCAATGGTCATCTTCGGTTTCAGCATCCTTGGTGGACCCTCAAAGAAAATTATTCCATACCTATATAAGGAAAGGAAGAAACCGTTAAGGGCCTCTGTTGGTAAAAAGACCATCTCCTTCTCTCAAGCAGAATTCACCAAGTTCCCCAAATTCATGTTGGAGGAAGAACGATTGAAATTCTCTGCAGAACAAAGACAATTACTTCTCAATCCTGAGAAGAAACCTTCTAAGTTCTTCATGAGATGGTACAAGGATGTAATATTCCCTGATTCAATCAAACAGAAAATCGAGGAAGCTATCTCAAGATAGAACTACACACTACCTCAGTTTATTATAAAAGTATATTATTATATAAAATAAAATGCTTATATTTGTATAACGAAAAATTTAATAAAATGGATTTAGAAACCAAAGAGGTAGTGAAGAACATTGCCAATATTCAAATTGAGGCTCTTACCAATATCCTTAACAACTTGGATAATACAGAACCCGATTTACTCAGAAAGTTATTACAGATAACCAATGACGAGATTAGGGAATCATTAATTGCCCACATCCAGGTTTACAAGGAAATATTGGAAATGCCTCAATTAATAAAAACCTTACCTGAATACCAGTTATTCGTTTGCTCCCATATTCTATTCAGAATGGAAGACGAATGGATACCAGATAATTCTCAAGGAGTATATGGGACATGGGCTTTACTCCAAACGGAAACAAAGAAATTCCATCCGGAACTAACACTAATATTTTAATTTAATTATGGACAAGAACGAATATTTAGAATCAGTTGAATTGAACACTGGAGTTGAAATGATTCCTTGCGAATCATCTAACATTGAAGGATATGGCTACGATTCCAAAAAGAAACAACTTTGGATTGCTTTCAAAAACAACAAAGTTTATCGCTATGATGAGGTACCTCACGAAATCTGCAATGAATTACATTTAGCAGAATCCAAGGGTAAATACGTTTCTTCGAATATCAGGAACAAATTCAAAACCACAGGCTATGAACTCAGGTCTTAAAAAACTACCAATCATAGGGCTAGCAGGATTTATCTTAATCGGGATAGCTTTAGGCTCAAAACCTAAAACTACATCGAGCGAGGCAAATCCTGCTTCATTTTTGGAAAAGGGTAATCCCACTCCAGAATTGGGATTTAGACCAAGGCCCAAATCACTGAAGGACTCTATTCAAGAGATGGCAAATAAGTTGGGTAAAAGAATCTACGAATATACGGTAGAAATAGAAAGGATTCCAGAGAATCAAATCTACCAGATAAGTAATTCTGGATACCAACAATATGAAGTAACTAGAAAGGGAGTAGGCTATTCCTATACTGCAGTTAAATTTTATACAGATAAGAAACTAACCTACCAGGATGCAATTAAATATGCCGAAAGACATCCAGAACATTGCATACCCATAATTCCTGCACCTAAAGAGAAAAGCGAACTAGATTATTATAACGAGAACATGGATGAATACCTTTCAGACCCAGAGAATGAAATCGATTTTGTACCAGAGATCTTCGACTTCCTAGCTGATTAACCTCAGCTATTGAAAAATAAATAATAAATTTGTTTGCTATTAAAAATAAAGTTCTTATATTTGCAATGAATTAATTAATTAACTATTTAATCATTTTAATATAGACATTATGAAAAAGAATGAAAACAAGGTTGCTAACCTTATCAGTAACAAAGTTGCTCAACAGTTAGAAGGAATTAAGAATGCTACATTCAAGTCTAAAACTCCCAAAGCCAAAAAGACTAAGGCTCAATTGGTAGAAGAATCCAAAGATGCTGCCAAGAAATTTGCCGATGCCAAATTGGTTCCTCTCAAACCTGAAGACCCAACTCCAAAGGGCAAATCCAAAAAAGAACAGGTTATCAAGGAAGTAGAAAAACAACAGAAACCATCCATTATCGAAAAGGTAATCTCGAACCGGGAAGTAAAATACGTATACCCAAAAGATGTTACGGATACTTTGGCCCGGAAGAAATGGAGACAACAAACCCGCAATGAACTTCACAGACTTGAACGGGAAATGTTTCGTATCAAGGACCAAAACTCCAAGGAGTTCAAGAAAGCTGCCAAGGCTTATGAGGACTTTCGTAACAAGGTTCTCAAACCAGAACAAGTTGCATAGTTCTTTATTAACCTAAGTTCCTGGGTTCAGTAGTCTGGGAACTTTTATACATGTAGATAATGGATTACACTATATTCTCCGCAAAGGAGATGTTAAAGCAGAATAAGGAGCTAGTGGAGTTACATAAGAGATGCATAAAAACCTATCTAGTGCAACGTTCACTAAAGCATGCTAAGATTAAGAAGTTCTTTATTGTATACGACTGGTATATTAATCCCAGTAACGTGAGTAATTTCTTTTTCAGGCCAGTACATTTATTTGTGCAGGCATTACTCTTGGGACAATTAGACGAAATATCAAATTACATAGAAAAAGACAACAATGGTAAGAAACGTAAGAAAAGAAGACATAGAAAAGGTTGAGGTAGAATACATTAAAGGTAAATACCAGTATAAAAAATCCTATGGTACCATCAGTAGAAAGAAACATAAAATCCTTTTCTCTGGTCCAGTAGTTGATTTACAACCTGCCTTAGAGAATATCCGGTCATTGGTAAGAACTCCAGAAAACCGAATCTCAACAGAATCTCGGAGAAAACTAAAGACTCTTGAAGAAAAGGCTTCCAACCTTAATAACTTCAAGGACCAAGGTATAACCCACATAATCATATACAAATGTTTGGAAATATAGTCAAAGACCTATACATAGGTAAATCCAAGTTGATAATAAAATGTAATCAAAGAGAATTACCGCAAACCACCTTAGTAATGGATGTATTACAACCTACAGGTTTTACTGGTAATATGCCAGATTATGGTACTTATGGTAATTTACTTACTACCGGTGAGTTTGAAATAACCCCTGTGATGCCTAAACATAGACTTTATGTTACGGGTATACCAAAAGGGGCAATCCTTGATAATTTTCGGATTAGAAAGGTTTATTGGTCCTCATACTATGAGGACGATATAAGGGGATACTTATTTCAGATAACTGATGAATATCCTAAGTTGATAATTGCAAAATAAAGTTATATGGAAGCAATAGATTACGTTAAACAGTTTAAACTCGACCAAGAGAATTATGACTTTAAAAGGGAAGAGTTTATTTCCGAACTTGGTAAAGAGTTTCTAGAATATTGCCAAACTACTACCATTGGTATTAACTCGGAGACCAAGCATATATATTACTACCGGTTCAAGGAGATAGTGAAGAATTTCCAAGAAAAGTTCTGGAGTATTTCAAAGCTAAAGATAGGAGAACCATTCTCGGAGAAGTTATGGAATGCCTTTTTTGCAACCCAGGTAGTTCCTTTAAGGAAAAGATTATTCCCCGAAATTCAGAAGTTTATCGAAGAAAGGAAAAGGAATAACCTCGATAAACAAGACAAATTACCATCGGACCGTAAAAAGGGCAATTATGGCAAAAGAAATCCTAGACCTACACGGAAATAAATTTAAGGTAGGAGATTATAAACTTAGCCTTAATATTCCGATAGGTAAATGTGATAAATTAATATTCACCCGGGACCACATCTCGGGTGAAACCTTTAATTTGTTTGTGAAAGGTAAAATCTATAAGGCCTATTTCTATAACCTTAGTATCAATTGCTATGTATGTTATAAACTAGAGCTAATAGGTTATGATGAATCTAAAGATATAAGAAAGGCTTATTTGTATGGCAAAAGAAGATAAAATAGTAAGATTCCCACGTCCTCTGGGTACTACTGCAATGATACTCGAATATCAGAAAAGTGGTAATCCAGAGGATTTGATTAAGGTACAGAATTACCTTATTAATCAATGGCTTTTGGGAAATGGAGTCCTATGTGGAGTGACTTATGATATCAATTCATTCTCTAACAGATTAGGGATTGATACAGAGTATGTACGTATCTTTATGAGAGATAGATTATTATCCTCTAAGATTTGGGATAGAGATAAACAAGAAGAATTACTGCAAGCATTAATGGGAGAACAACTAGCATGGGCCTTAGAGGACCGTATGGAAATATCTCATCAACTTCAGATATTAAGGGATTCCCAGGGAGGTAAATATACTCCATTTATATCCGCTGAGGTAAATAAGACATTGAAGCTTAAACTGGAATCCTCTACATCCTTGCAATCTATTATCCGTAATCTTACAGGAGGCAATACAACCAATATATTCAATCAATTCAATCAACAGAATAACCTTGGTGCTCCAGTAGATACCATCTCTATAGAGGAGGCAAGAACAATTGTATTAGAATCTCAGAAGGTTCTATCTAAGACTGAAGAGGCCAAACTATTGGAAGAGAAGTATGACATCAATAGCCTACCTGAAGTAGTAGCTACCAAGCAAGAAGGAGTAGATACCTCTAAAGAAGGACTTAATCTGAACAAGAAAGAACTTAATCAGATTACGGATAATTATAAGGCTGCAATGGAAGTATCCTCTAAAGAACATCATGAATTGCGTAGGGAGATAGAAATGAGGATTGACCCAGATGAGGAAGACCCAGAAATGGATAGGTACTTGGATGAGGAAATAATAGAAGCAGAAGAAGTTCCTTCAATTGCATCATCATTCCTTAACAAAAGACGATAACTAAAGAGGCTACCTACTATTGGTGGCCTCAGTTGTGTATATACAGATTTGCATATTAAAAATAAAAGAATTATATTTGCATATCAATTTTAAAAATAGACAAAAATATGGAAACATTCAACCAAGAACACAAGGAGACTAAGATTAAGAACATTAATCAGAGTACTTACTTTAGACTCAAACCCTCGGATACTGCACCAGTATGGGTCAGAGGAGAATATAACCGTTTAGCTGGTAAATACTCCTGCTGGAAATTCGATGATACTAATCATGAAAAACTCATGAAAGGTTCTCAAACCGTATATATTAACTTTACATTTTAACAACATGTTCAAATTCTTCAGAAAGAAAAAGAAACTCAGAGTCATCAAATGCTCTGACTTCATTAAGTTAAGACAAGTAGAAGGCTTAGAGAATTGCTATAACATTACTCTTAGCAGTTATCTTCAAACCTTTCAAGGTAGAGTACAAACATTGCTCAATGAGTTTCATATCTATGATGACCGTATCTGGGTAGAGGCTTACATGGAATATCAACAACATTATGTGGTATATGATAGAGTACCAGACTTATTACTTTATAAGATACCGGTACTATTTGCTATGTCTTATCCGGGTATAGTATCTCGAATGGACAAAGAATTTGTTTTCAGATACTATATACCTGACCAATCATTTTATGAGGGTATGCCCTCTGAGTTCCAGTTGAATCCGGAGATAGAAGATAACTTCAAGAGTATATATTCTAAGGTATATGGGTATTTACCAGAAGGAAAAGTAACCATAGATGAATACATACAGATTATCAGATTCAATTACTGCAAGAACTGGGATGTGCTTTGGAATAATCCCAAGGCTATTCATAATTACTTTGATGAATGTATGGATACCATCATGTCCTTCGTAGATGATGAATGTATGGTAACAGTAACTAATATCCTTACCAGATGTGTCGAAGAGATAAAAGAGAAATTACAAACCCTCAAAAATAATAGAGATGAACAAATTTAGATTCAAAGTATCTACCATGTTAGAACAGGTAGAAGACGATTACATTAAATTCGTGGGAGATAATTATGGTGTAAACCGAGATGAGTTTCTTAAAGACTTCAGAGCCAAACTTAATCTCGAAAGTCATCATATATCTACAGTACATGCTGAATTAATTGAGTATGAACCAAATCGTATCATTATTCAGACTTCTAAGTATAATACCGTTGCTAAGGAATACAAAGACCATTATCTTTGGATATTTACTAACAAGGGAGACAGGAAGTACGACTGGGACTTAAACAGATTCCGGGCTTTACCTCAGTAATTATTAAATAGTTTATTAATTCATTGCAAATATAAAATATTATTCTTATATTTGTAGTGTAATAATTAAACAATAAAAATATGAAAACAACAGCATCCAAATCCTCTATCCAGAACCTGGAAGAGGTACTTCAAAGGTTTATCAATAACAAAAACACTTCCTCTCTTACAGAGGAGGAAAATGAAATGCTAAAGGAAAACCTATTTGAACTACTCAGTAAGGTATACGATAACTACCAACTAGCTTGCATCGATATCAATCAAATCTGGGTATATGAAACTTGCTACTATACTTTCACATTCGAAAGCTTGGTAACAGTAGACAGACTAAGAGAAAATATCATTGCTACTGGCTGCGTACGATTTATGCAAAACTTTACCGATGGTGATGGACAATTTATATCATTCACCAAGCTAGACAGAAACAATTGGATTTATCAACTTAACTTCAGAATATCATGAATGAACAAGAATTAAAAGAACTTGCCTTACAATTGCATAAGGCACAAATACAAGAATATCCCTGGGTCTCAGCAGACCCAGAGGATGTTGAATCCTACATTAGGACTTATGGAGATACTAACGTACACTTGTACTACGATTATTTACTTGCTAATGGAATAGGAGAAGTGGAGGAATAATTATGAAAATCAGAGCTATTTTAGAAACAGAAACCATGGACCCTGACTTCAGGGGATCATTCTTAAATGGAATGCCCATTGATATCACTGAAGCATCTTTTGATAGGATTGTACGATATGCTTCAGGATGTACGGATGTCCAACAACCAGATGTGATTGCTATAGTCATTCAACATGCTTTGGATAATCTAAAAGAATTATCCCAGTTATTAGATAACTGTAACGGTACTACACAAATGAGAGTACTTATCCCAGTATCTATCTCTGCCCTTACATTTACCAGACAATATCAGGATACACTTAAGAGGGTACTAAAAGATAGAATTAAGGGAACACTAGATGGCCTACCTCAAGAACAACGTGCTGCACTTCTTAATGAAGTACTCAATGAAACCTTAAACGAAGGTTCTCTTAATGACGATTAACCAGTTGTTTTCATATCTATCCAGGAGGCAGGACTCTAACCTAACTAAGAGCCTGCCTCTACCTCAGTTATATTTGCATATTATTTATTTTATTCTTATCTTTGTAGTGAAATAAAAATTTAAATATTAATTTAATTTTAAAATAGACAACAACATGGTAAACCTTTACAAACTCACCAACCTACTGGAAGCTGGGATGACAATATTCCAACTCAATCAATGGAAAAACGATGGTATCTGGTATCCAATTACCCAGTACAAAAAACAATCTAATGAAATCAAGGTAGTTACTAACCTATTCGTACCTATCAATATAGAAAACGAACGGTATCACATTCAATTATCTGCTAATTATGATGCCAATGAGATGGACGAATGGAAACAATTCCTAGAAGATAACCAATGGAAACTCTATCCATTACTCAGAAATATACTTAACGTATTCTTACCATCCTATGAACCCGGATACCGTATCCTATATACATTATATCCTGCAGGATTCATTTCAGTAATTGCCGAACCCTTAAAATCAGAGGAGGACTTATACACCCATCAAGAAACCATCAAGGACTTAGGTAAACATTAACCAATGAAGCCTAATATAATTTTTATACTAATCATGGGAGGAAACATCTTAATTATGGGTGCATCCTCCCATCCTATTAGTGAAGAACCTTTAACTTATGAGAATACTCATTGCTTAATATTAATGATATGCTAGAACAGTCTAAATTCTTAGTCTCCTTTGATTGCCAAAATGAAAAGTTCTGCGAGGAATTAATAATCACATACAGAACTGAAGAACTAAGGCCATATCTAATATTCCCAAGGGTAAAATTAAACCCAAACCATCTCCATGTATATCATACCAAAAGGATAATCTCCGAATTAATAGGTATGCCATACTCATCCATCGAAATAGTTGACCTAATAAGGCTTCAGTAGGTAATCTGGGTTATTGCATATATTAATTATTATTCTTATATTTGCATATCGAAATAAAAAATAGTATTAATCAATAAAATTTTAAAATTATGGACACATTAAAATCTACCTCAATCCTTGCCTCAATCATTGCCATGGCTCTAGTAGTCATGGCATTCCCAACTAATAAATTCCAACCTAAAACAGTATGGGAACACTACTGCAAATATACATTGCACATACATCCATCACAGGCAACCGAGGACCAATATGATTACTTCCTTGATTGCTGGTCAGGAGATGACGAATACCAATATCTCTATGACTACTACGAGAACAAATACCCAGAGTACAACAACCAACTAAAACATTACGGAAAATGAAACTAAAAATCACAACCTTAGTAATCGTAGAAGAGGGCCAAGTCCAAGATATCTACCATTCATTAAATGATAACCAAGACAAGGCTTATGAGGAAATCATAGACCAAGTAAATGCTACCTATGGCGACGGAGGAGTACTACAATTCAAAACCCTGAAGGGTATCAAAAACTATTTCGAACATGTAACCATAGAAACCCAAGAGCTTATACCAATTGGATTCAAAACAGCTCTACTAAACAGAGAAACCAAATGAAAAAGAAACCCAAGAACCAAGT
>ULQG01020817.1_pt1 | contig 88375 bp, 53 predicted proteins | sample 1954251 | NCBI WGS metagenome assembly ULQG01 (sample SAMEA4835649, study PRJEB28245) | human gut metagenome | biome: gut microbiome; material: fecal sample | place: Denmark | collected 2008 | reverse complement strand
GGGAGCCATATTCCTGGCTGAGTTCTCCCGGCCAGAACAGCTTGTCATTGTAGGTTTCTTCGCAAGATGTAAGGAAGAATGTTGTACAAGCTACATAAAATAGTTTTCGTAATGTTTTCATTCTCTTTTTTGTTTTTATTTCAACGTATTTATTAAAACATTGCAAATGTCGGTTAATATTGTTTCTACATCAAGCTCTATTCTTGGTATTCGATGTTCTATTTTAACTATTTTATATGCACGTGTATTTGAATAGATAACTGTAATGTTCTCTTTTAAATAATAGATGTTCTGTTTTTCATATTTTAATAAAGAACTTGGAGGAAATTCGAATGGAAAAAGATATCTTTGTGGAACTAAATTTCTTAATTATGATCATAGATGATGCTCTTCCCAAGTTTGACCTTCCGGTCGATTTTGTTACAGATGACAGCATAACCGGCGATATTCTGAATCAATACGGTCGTTTTCCCTGCCATATAAAGGCGGGAGTCTTTGTTCTTTGCACGCGGGGAACTGTACGTGCCACTATCAACCTGTCCGAGTATACCATTACCCATAATGACTTTGTGACTGTCCTCCCCGGATCATTCATACAGATTCACGAAGTATCTTCGGATACCCGTGTTTGCTTTGCGGGCTTTTCTTCGGAATTTATCTCCCGTGTGAGTTATGTAGAGACCTATCTGGATTTTCTCCCTATGATTTTGGATAACCCTATTATGGCATTACAGGAAGAGGTAGCGCAATTATACCGAAACGCTTTCAGCCTGCTTATCCGTGCCTATTCTTTACCGAACACACTGGATAACAAAGAAATATTAATGTCTATTTTTACTATATTCTTTCAGGGGGTGGGTGAGTTGTATAAACGCTGTAAGCCGACTACCAACGAACCTATCAAGCGGGAACATGAACTTTATCGCCAGTTTATCCAGTTGCTGATGACTCACTATACGCAGGAACACGAAGTTTCTTTTTATGCGAAGAAGTGCGGAGTAACTCCGGCTCATTTTTCCGGTGCTATCCGTAAGGCCAGCGGACATAGCCCTTTGGCGATTATCACGGGAATTATTATCATGAATGCCAAGGCACAATTGAAGTCAACCCGATTGCCGGTGAAGGAAATTGCTTTTTCATTAGGATTTAATAATCTTTCTTTTTTTAATAAATATTTCCGTAAACATGTGGAAATGACTCCACAGGAATATCGGGAATGCTAATGGATGACGGTGGTCAGACCGATGATGGATGGGGATGCTCCGGAGGATGGTAAAACAGCAGTTTACCGTTGAAATAAGTCCTTTGGTCGATTATATTTGTGGAGAAGAAGTAACGGTTCTATCTTTGTATCAGTAATTTGGAACAATGAAGCATGGAAAGACTGCGTAAACAACAATTGCTGGAGCAGAGCATTTATGGGGCTATCTGGACTGTTATTTTTCTTCTCCCACTGATAGGCGGATACTTTGCCGTCAGTGGTGGACTCGAAAAAGAAGAAATCCGTGTAATTGTTCATGATTCGTGGTTGAGCATCCTTCCTTTTTTCGTCTTGTTTCTGTTGAATAATTATGGATTAGTTCCGTATTTCCTGTTTAAGAAAAAGTACTGGTATTATATTATTTCTTTGGTTTTTCTAATCTCTACTGCTTGTTGGGTTATTCCTGATCCTTCTATGGAGCGTTTTCCAAAGGAATTCAGATATGGCGATCTTCGCAAGGGTAAAGGAAAAATCCAGAGAGACCAGATTATTAAGATGAGAGAGAAGGCTCGGCAGGAAGAGTCTGTTCATTGGGAAACGCCTAGGGCAAACGATCCGGCTTTGGAAAAAATGCAACGACCGGTCGGCTTCCCTAAACTGACCCTTTATCCCATTCCTCCCTTCACCATCCGTTACCTTATTCATTGTGTAATTGCCTTTTTGATGGTAGGATTTAATATTGCCGTCAAACTGTTTTTTAAATCCTTTCGTGATGAGGAAATGCTGAAAGAACTGGAGCATCAGCGTTTACAGTCTGAATTGCAATATCTGAAGTATCAGATAAACCCGCATTTCTTTATGAATACACTGAATAATATCCATGCACTAGTGGATATTGATACGGGAAAGGCTAAGAGTACGATTGTAGAACTTTCTAAACTCATGCGCTATGTGCTTTATGAGGCCAGTAATAAAACCATTCTGCTTTCGCGCGAGGTTCAGTTTCTGGAGAATTATGTTACTTTGATGAGTTTGCGCTATCCTGAGAAAGTTTCTATTGAAAAGAATTTCCCTCTCGAAGTGCCCGAAGTTCAAATTCCTCCTTTACTTTTTATTTCTTTTGTGGAGAATGCCTTTAAACATGGAGTGAGCTACAGGAAAGAGTCATTTGTTCATGTTGTGATGCAACTGGAAGAAGGAAACCGTCTTGCTTTCAGATGTACCAATAGCACGGGGACTTCGTCTGACGAGCAACATCACGGCATCGGTCTGGAGAATATACGCAAACGGTTGCGGTTGTTGTTTGGTAATGATTACACCCTCTCCATTACTGAGGAATATGATAAATTTGATGTATTACTTATTATACCTTTATTATAATGAAATGTATAGCGATTGATGACGAGCCTTTGGCATTGAAGCAATTAACGGATTATATATCCTGTGTCCCTTTCCTATCTTTAGTCAAGTCCTGTCAGGATGCTTTTGAGGCGATGAAGGTGTTGGCAGACGAAGATATAGACCTGATATTTGTGGATATCAATATGCCCGATTTGAATGGACTGGATTTTATCCGCTCTTTAATCAGCCGTCCGATGGTGATCTTTACTACTGCTTATTCTGAATATGCGGTAGACGGTTTCAAACTGGATGCTGTCGATTATTTATTGAAGCCGTTTGAATTTCAGGATTTGCTGAAAGCAGCGGATAAGGCACGAAAACAGTACGAATACCGAATGTTGGAACAGCAGGGAGAACTGGGAAATAGTTCGCAGATCAAAGGAGATTCCTTGTTTGTAAAGAGTGACTACAAAGTGGTGCGCATTGATGTGAAAAATATCCGGTATATTGAAGGGATGAGCGAATACGTGCGTATCTTTATAGAAGGAGAAGATAAACCGGTCATAACCCTTGCCAGTCTTCAAAAAATGGAGGAACGGCTTCCAACGTATTTTATGCGGGTACATCGTTCTTACATTGTCAATCTGCGTAGGATAACTGAAGTTTCCCGGCTTCGTATCATCTTTGATAAAAATACATATATTCCTGTTGGTGATAATTATAAGGAGAGATTTGCGGAGCATATCAGCAAGCTGAGTTTCTCTTAAGTATTTGGCTGTTTACAGTATAGAAGAGAACATCATTAAACATAAAAGCTCCGGAAGTCATCTTAACTTCCGGAGCTTTTATGTTTAAATAAGAGTGAATCTTTATTTGATACCTAGTTTCTTTGCAATTTCTTTAGGAAGTGCATCTTTGTGCACCAGGATATTCATTGTTTTGTAAGCAACGAATGCTTTGGATGCATACCAGATACCTTTGTACTTACCACTTGTACCCCAAGAGTTCTTTACCATGAAGTATTCTTTTCCGTTCTGGTCTTTGGCGATACCGTAGATTACCATTCCGTGGTCATCTGTAGTTTCCCAGTTGTCGAAAGCAGTCTGGCGCATTTCCTGAGTGATTTCCATTTCCGGAAGCGGTTTGGAAGTCAGTTCTTTGCGTTTATCGGCAGCAGTCAGACCTGTCCAGCGAGCCATATCCGAGCCGGTAAGTTCTGCACCTTTGGCAGCATCCGGCATTACGGCAACACCGTCACGGGTGAAACCTTGTTCGCTGACGTCACTACCCCATGCGAATGTATATCCTTGCTTTACAGCGTTGTCCATTACAGCCATGAACTCGTCAAGCGGAAGATTGTAGGACAGACCATTACGCCAGTTGTCCTGAATCTCGATAGCGAATTGAGAATAGAAAGGATGGTGTGTATATGAAGTCAGTGATACATAATCTTCAGCTTTCAGTCCGAGTGATTCAGCGAAAGTCTTCGGAGTATATTCCTTGCCTTTGTAAGTGAAGTTCTCCGGGCACGCTCCCAAATAAGTATCGTAGATGGCGCTAAGGCCTTTCTTCCATACCGGAGTCAGTTTAGTAAGTTTACCTTTGGCGATTGCATTGATGTATCCTTCTGCAACAGCGTCCAGTTCATTGTGTACCGGCAGTGTATCACCATACATGATACCCGGCATTGCTTCTTGCGGAACCAGTCCATAATTCTTCATACAGTAGATGATGTCATAGAAACTTCCGCCGGGAGAGAAAGAACTGTCGCCATGATAGCGTACATAGTTTGTTCCGCGGTCTTCCATTGTTTTGTGTACAACGAACATTTCCGAAAGGTCGTATTCGCCTTTACCCAAACGTAGTAGTTCTGATTCCAGGAATCCCAAAGCGGAGAAACTCCAGCAAGTACTTGAACGATTCTGGTTCTTGATAGAAGTAATCGGATTTTCTTTCACTGTTGTGAAAACGAAGCCCTCTTCGGGTTTTGCGTCTTGTGCCATTGCGCTCAGGCTGAACAAGCCTAAGGCAGCGATAAGGATACTCTTTTTCATTCTGATGAAATTAATATTAAATTGTTTTGGTTACAAAGATATGGATTCCTTGGGGGAATTCCATATTCTTGCATAGATTTTGCATAAAAAAAGAGTAGAAAATGCTGTATCCCACCTTCTCTACTATACAAAAAGAGGAAAAGGCAATCGTATGTGATCACCTTTTCCTCTTTCTACATTTATTTTATTTTGATTCCGAGACTTTCTAAATCATCGAGAGTAACAGTATAATTCTCTCTGCTTTTCATCCGTTTCATTACTAACTGTCCGACTTGTTCGGCATCCCTTTTCTCCATGAAAGGTTTTTTACCGGAAATACAGGGTATGAAAGGCTGAAAAATCGTTATATGATTGTTGTGAGATATTTGATAGCCATATCCTCCGTTTACCTCAATCACTTCCATTGAAAAAGAAGGATCAGAAGAATCTGTATTAGAAAAAGATGCTTTGGAAAAAGACAGACAAGCGATTACTGTCAATATTCCTGCAACAGAGCATCCGAGTATCTTTTTCTTAGTCATTCTCTTCCCATTCATATGGATGTAACTCCCATGTATCGTCATAATAATAGCTGCTACTGCCTCCGGTAGTGATAATACCTCGTCTGCCGGTAGCGAAACAAACCGCTTTGATGCGTGAACTTCCTTTGAAAGGAGTGTAGTCAAAACCATCTTCCGTTTCACTGCTGCGCCATAAGTCTTTAGCAGGATCGTATATCCAGTAATTACTTCGGAAGCTACCGGAGGCTGTTTGTCCTAAAGTGATATATGCCTGATCGTCTATAATAAAAGCACAGCCGTAGGTGCGGGTGATTGATTTGTAATCGTCATCGTAGTCGTCACTGCTCTGGTCTGTAATGTCACGGAGACGTACCCATTTGTTCTCTTCACTTTTGCTGGGATCGAACTTCCAGAAGTCATCGACATCCTTACCATTGTTTGTTCCTCCGACAATGTAGGCGACATTATCGATAATAAAGGAGAGTCCGCCGGTTCTTTTCTGACCGCCGAATCCGTTGACGATAGTCCATTGGCTGCCGGAAGCGGCTGTCGGATCAAAGCGGTAAAAGTCCTTGGTCTGTTTATCATCTTTAGACTGACCGGTGCCTACATAACCGTAATTACCGATAGCGAAGGCTATGGCGTTGATTCGGGCATCTCCGGGGTAGTCATCCATCTGTTTCCAGGTGTCCGTTGCCGGTTCATATTCCCATGTATCTTTTAAATATGCATATCCTCCGGTATGTAGTGGATCGTCATCTCTGTATACGGTATATCCCGTAGTCACATATCCTTTGGAGTTGATCGCAAATCCGACAGCCCCGTTCCGGGCCGCCGCCTCTTCGGGAAGGTCGGCACATTGCGTCCACCAGTCGTTATCGATATTATATTCCCAACAGTCTCTTTCCCGCTGGTCTTTTCCCCGATATCCACCGCACAAATATCCCCGGTTATCTATCACAAATCCGGCTGCGTCCTCCCTTGCCCTTCCGTCGAAATCAGAACGGCGATACCACACACCTAATGTGTCGTCATCATCATCTGAACATGAGAACATGGATAGCATAGCTATTGATACTAATAACAGTTGTAGTTTTTTCATTATTTCCATTCGTTTTATTACGTTTTAAACTTGGGGCAAATGTAGCTATCAATGCGGTTGAAGAAAAAAGATATCGACAAATAGCCCTATTTTCTCTATCGAACAAAACCGAGTCTATAAATAGCGGGAAATAGTCGATTAATTTTGGGGATGCTTTCCTAAAGGGGTTCCTTTGCAACTCAAAAATAATATTCATTATGAGACTATTAATTACACTTTTTTATTCATTACTCTTATTTTGTACAATATTCTCCTGTAGGGATGAATCTTCTTCCATTGGAAGTAAATGGGTAGAGAGTTCTTTTATAAATGTAGTGACAGATACGTGTATGGTGACTCTGAGCACATTATTAGCCGACTCGCTGGCAACTTCGGGAGATACGATCTGCCAGATCGGGCGATTTAAGGATGCTCTTTACGGAGAAATAAAAACTTCGTTTTATGCAGAATATCAAGTACCTTCTCACTCACTTAATGAGACTACTGACTATCAGTTTGACTCTATCACGTTCAAATGGTATACTTCCGGGGATTATCTGGGGGATACGCTGGTCTATCATCGTATTGACTTATATAGTTTATCGCAAGGACTCTCTCTGGAAGATAACGGTTACCTGTTTAATAAGACCAACGTTAGCTATAATCAGAATAATCATCTTGGTTCTGTTTCTATACGTCCTACACCCGGCTATCGGAACGAGTTGCATGAAACGCGCCTGCCTGACGAATGGGGAAAGAAGTGGTTTAATTTAATGCTGGAAGATGATGAATGTATGGAGTCTCAGGATCGTTTCCGGGCTTTCTTCAAAGGAATAGCTTTTATTCCCGATGAAAACGGGACGTGCATTAACGGCTTTCAGGTGAACGATTCGAGTTTTTGTATTACCCTTTATTATCATGAACTGAAAGAGAAGCCTACGGAACAGACCTTAGTGTTCAATGCCAGCACTTCACTGAACTACACCAAGGTGGAACATGACCGTACTAATACTCCTTTGGAGAATCTCAAGGCAGGAACAGATTATGAACTGCCTTCTTCCGAGAGCGAACATCAGGTGTATCTGCAAGGGCTGACCGGTATGTATATCAATGTCGAATTTCCCTATCTGAATAATCTGAATCAGACCGGAAGGCTTGTTTCCATTGAAAGTGCAGTACTCAAGCTATATCCTATCAAGGGTACGTATAACGGCAAGTATCCATTGCCGAAATCGTTGTCTCTCTATACGGCAGACCAGAATAACGCCACTCAGAGTGTCATTACTGATATCTCGGGAAATACCGTACAAACGGGAAGCCTGGTGGAAGATAATGTCTATTATGAAGATACTCACTATTCGTTTGATATCACCTCGTTTATTCAGAATAATCTGGGGACAGCGGGGGAGAGCCGTGAGAAACTGCAAATATTCCTCTCTGACAATGCTTTTTATAATACCGTTCAGGGAGTGGTGCTGGGAGATAGCAAACACCCTGTGAATGACCATGATAATAATGTATCACTCACTATTTATTATAAGACATATACGAAATGAAAAGAAGAGTTTTATCTATCCTTATACTAGGTGCGAACTTATTGAATGTAGCTGCCCAAAATATGACGAGTTCGCCGGTTTCCATGTTCGGACTCGGCGAATTGTCCACCGGAGAAGGCGGAATTTATTCCGGTTTGGGTGGAGTCGGCATTGCATTGCGTGGAGAAAATGTGATTAATAGTGCCAATCCGGCTTCTTTAACGGGATTATTGCCGCAGTATTTCTTTTTCGATTTGGGTGTCAGCGGGTCTTATCTGAAATATTCACAGTCAGGAGCGAGCAATCATTCTCTGAATGGTAATCTTAATAATTTGGCTGTTGGATTCCGTATAGCTCCCCGTTGGTATGGAGCTATTTTTATGGCTCCTGTCAGTAGTGTAGGGTATGCCATATCGCTCGATCAGGATGTGGCGGGTACGGACGGAAGTACGGTGACTTCACTTTTTCAAGGTGAGGGAGGGGTATCCAAAATGGGCATCAGTGTTGCGCACGAACTGTGGAAAGGGCTTTCACTGGGTGCAAACTTTTCTTATGTGGGAGGAAGTATTTCACAAACAGAAACTCAAGGGAGTGCAACAGAAAGTAATAGTTCGCATAAACATACGATTTATGCCGATTTCGGATTACAGTATACCTATAAGCTGGATCATTACCGTTCGGTGGTGGCAGGAGTCGTATATGGATATTCTCAAGACTTGATGCAGGATAATGATCATGCGGTAAGCAGTAGCAGTTCCAGCGGAAACATTGAAGAAAAAGGAAAAAAGTATCGCACTTGTTTGCCGCAGTTTATCGGCTTCGGAGCGTCTTATACTACGTTGCGCTGGATGGCTTCCATCGACTATAAATTTGTTGACTGGAGCCGGCTGGAGTCTTCGCATTCCAGTATAAGTTTTCGTAATCAACATCGTTTGATGCTGGGAGGCAGCTATACATTGGGAAATCCTTATAGTAAACCGGTACGTTTATTGCTAGGAGCAGGTATGGGCAACTCATATATTTCAGTGCATGATAAGACGACAACGAATTATTATCTGAGTACCGGACTTAATTTTGAGTTTCGTAGCCGCAGTACGCTTTCTTTAGGAGTGAAATATACAGATCAACTGAAGGTGAATTCGGGGAGATTTAAAGAGCAGAAACTTTCTTTTTTTCTGAATCTGACTTTCTCGGAAAAGACTTATAAGGCAAAATTGAAGTAACTGGCGGGGTACTTTCTTTATCTGGCGGGGTAGGGAGAGCATTCATAATATAGAAAAGGGTACCACCAACGGTACCCTTTTCTATTATTTATTGCCTTTTGGTGTCACTACATAGTCTTCTTTTATAAACTCATCATAAACCCGTTTAGGATGATCGAATGCTGCGGTTCCATTCCTCTGTTCGTTGAAGTTTTCCCGGCGGAATTGTTTCAGCTTCAGGTTGTCTTCGGCATATTCTCTTAACTTCTTATGTTCACGTCCATAAAGTGAACTTTCAGTAACATCAGAATCAAGCAGGCTTTCTTTAGGAGTGATGGTGGGCAGGAGCACTTGTTCCAATAGTCCACGATAGGCACCGTTATATTCGCACCAGACAAGATCGTTGGCAACGAATATACGATAGAAGTACTTTGACCATGCGGTTTTAATTTCGATGGATTGAGCGTAAATCTCAATCGTTGCTTCTGAACCATACGCTTGGTCTCGGATCACGACGGTCGTCCGACCGCTGATTTCTTCCTTCACGGAAGTTTGCCATTTGTCGGAATGCAGGATTTCCTCAATGAGTTCCGGCAACTTTTCTTTAATTTCAAACTGTATTCTCATGGTGCTTGCCTGCGGGCAGGACTTTTTTTGATTTTCCTACTTAAAACAATTAAGCTAGCCTAAAGTTACATAGATTGAAGCAAAAAAACAAGATTTTGTTTGAATATTTACTATTTTTGCCAAACTATCTGCCTTTTTCGTTTGTTTTTATTATAATTATGCAACAAATAGCAAAAAAACAAGTTTATGCAGAATAAAGCCCGGAAGAATTACATCATTTATGTACTTATGCTCCTTCTGTTTGGAGGGTTGATTTATGTCGCTATTGAAGAGGGCGACAGGTTTTCACATCACGCTGCGAATACGTTAAACACGGTACAAGACGGGCCTTTTGCCATGTTTCTACAATTTATGCAAGATAATCTGCATCATCCGCTGACTACGTTACTTATTCAGATTATTGCCGTGTTGTTGATGGTGCGTCTTTTCGGCTATTTGTTTAGTCTTATCGGGCAGCCGGGAGTGATTGGAGAAATCGTAGCCGGTATTGTCTTGGGGCCTTCTGTTTTGGGACTTTTTTTCCCGGAAGCTTTTCATTTCCTGTTCCCTGTCCATTCACTGACCAATCTTGAATTGCTGAGTCAGGTCGGGCTGATCCTTTTCATGTTCGTTATCGGTATGGAACTGGACTTTAGTGTGCTGAAAAATAAGATAAATGAAACGCTGGTGATCAGTCATGCCGGTATTTTAGTACCTTTCTTTCTGGGTATCCTGTCTTCTTATTGGATTTACGAAACGTATGCCGCCGATCATACTCCCTTTCTGCCTTTTGCCTTGTTTATAGGCATTTCCATGAGTATTACCGCTTTCCCCGTGCTGGCGCGTATCATTCAGGAACGAAATATGACCAAAACTCCTTTGGGGACTCTTGCGATTGCTTCTGCTGCCAATGATGATGTGACTGCCTGGTGTTTGCTGGCTGTTGTTATTGCTATTTCAAAGGCGGGTAGCTTTGCCAGTGCTCTCTATTCTGTGGGATTGGCTATGGCGTATATTGCAGTCATGTTTTTGGTTGTGCGTCCGTTTCTGAAAAAGGTGGGAGAGGTGTATGCCAATAAGGAGGCGATCAATAAAACGTTTGTGGCATTTATCCTGTTGATTCTGATCATTTCTTCCTGTCTGACAGAGATTATCGGTATTCATGCTTTGTTCGGAGCGTTCATGGCAGGAGTGGTGATGCCGTCGAATCTGGGTTTCCGAAAAGTGATGATGGAAAAGGTGGAAGACATTTCTTTGGTTTTCTTCCTGCCGTTATTCTTTGCTTTCACAGGTTTGCGTACGGAGATAGGTCTGATCAACAGTCCGGAGTTATGGATGGTGTGTTTGTTGCTGGTGACAGTGGCCATAGTCGGTAAGCTCGGTGGCTGTGCCATAGCTGCCCGTCTGGTAGGTGAGTCATGGAAGGATAGTCTGACAGTGGGTACCTTAATGAATACGCGCGGATTGATGGAGTTGGTGGCATTGAATATTGGTTACGAAATGGGAGTTCTTCCCCCGTCTATTTTCGTAATTTTGGTCATTATGGCGCTAGTTACAACCTTTATGACCACTCCGCTGCTACATTTAGTCGAACGTTTCTTTGTACATCGGGAAGAAAAGTTATCTTTGAAGCGCAAACTTATATTTTGTTTTGGTCGCCCGGAGTCCGGGCGCAGTCTGCTTTCCATTTATGATTTGTTATTCGGGAAGCAGTTGAAGAAAGAACATGTGATTGCAGCGCATTATACAGTGGGTACGGATTTGAATCCGTTGGATGCCCAGCATTATGAAAGCGAAAGCTTTGCTTTACTCAACCAAAGAGCTGTCGAACTGAATATTCAGGTGGACAATCACTATCGGGTGACGGATAAGCTGGTACAGGAAATGATTCATTTTATTCGCAAAGAGCATCCTGATATGTTGCTTTTAGGAGCCGGTAGCCATTACCGTCCCGAAATGCCGGGAACTCCGGGAGCTATTTTATGGCTGACGCTCTTCCGTGATAAGATTGATGACATAATGGAACAGGTGAAATGTCCTGTTGCCGTATTTGTGAATCGTAATTATCGGGAAGGAGCACTGGTTAGTTTTGTTTTGGGAGGAATGATTGATGTATTCCTGCTTTCGTATCTGAATATAATGTTGCAAAATGGTCATTCGGTGCGCCTTTTCCTTTTTGAAACGGACGATGAAGAGTTTCATCAGTGCATAGATGACTTGTTGGCTCATTATGCTGATCAGATAGTAGTGGTATGGTTTGCAGGAGTAGAAGAATTAGTAACCAAAGAGAGAGATGGATTGCTGGTAATGAGCCATCTTTCCTATACAAAATTATCCGAGGATGAGCTTGTGATGCGGGAATTGTCATCATTGCTGGTTATCCGTCGGAATAAGAATAAGGGAGAAAAAAATGAAAGACTTGAAATTGGATGAGCATACGGGGTTAGTACTTGAAGGAGGCGGAATGCGGGGAGTATTCACTTGTGGGGTACTTGACTATTTAATGGATCATGATATTCGTTTTCCTTATGCGATCGGGGTATCGGCAGGAGCCTGTAATGGCTTGTCGTATGCATCCCGCCAGCGTGGTCGTGCCAAGTTCAGCAATATTGACCTGCTGGAGAAATACAATTATATCGGCCTGAAACATCTGCTCAGGAAGCGTAACATTCTCGACTTTGATTTACTTTTCAACGAATTTCCCGAACATATTCTTCCTTATGATTATGATACATACTTTGCTTCTCCCGAACGTTTCGTGATGGTAACCACGAATTGTATGACAGGAGAAGCCAACTATTTTGAAGAGAAACGGGATAAAAGCCGTGTGATTGATATTGTCCGGGCATCCAGTAGCCTGCCTTTTGTTTGTCCTGTCACTTATGTGGATGGTGTTCCGATGCTTGATGGGGGCATTGTAGACTCTATTCCCTTGCAGAGAGCTATTGCGGACGGTTACACCCGTAATGTGGTTGTACTTACCCGTAATCGCGGTTACCGGAAAGACACGAAAGATATCCGTATTCCATCCTTTGTCTACCGGAAATATCCGAAGTTGCGTGAGGCATTGAGTCGTCGGTGTGCAGTTTACAATGAACAGCTGGAAATGGTGGAACAGATGGAAGATGAAGGAAAGATCATCGTCATCCGTCCGCAGAAACCGGTGATGGTGGACCGGATTGAACGGGATGTACAGAAACTGACGGGATTTTATGAGGAAGGATACGATTGCGCAAGAAATCTGTTCGAATTTTAAGTAAATAATGTGAATCAGCAGTTGAACCAAAACTGCACAGGAATGAACTAAACAGTAGTACACAATAGTAACGGGGCTGACTAAAAAGTCTCTCCTTGATATTTTCTTTGTTCTCCTTCTTATGTGCAATATTCCTTATTTCATAAAAAGTCTCCCTTTTATGGGGACTTTTTATTGTATCAATCGCCTTGTTTCCTCCCCCTAAGCTCTTCATGCAACCTCCTTGGCATTAGGCCCATTCATTTTTCTTAAATTATGGGCTATTGCGATAATAATACATTCTGTTTCTACTTTTTGTAGTCCCCTCAAATGAACTCTGCGGAACAACATATTTTGTTTTATGTCTCCAAAACATGTTTCAATATCATGTGCCCGATTTTTCATTAGCCTTTTTCCTTCATCCGTTAGTAGTCTCCGGCGTATTTGTTGCTTGTACTCCTCCAGTTTTTGATTTATTTGTATCGTTCTGTTGTTCCCCTGTTGCCGTTTATTTCCGCATTGCCCAGCTAATGGGCACCCGGCACAATCCCGGCATTCATAGTTTCGCAATGTAGAGACAAATCCATTCTTGTTTGTAACCTTCACTTCACCTGTATAAATCAATTGTTTATTGTTGGGGCATAGAAAAGTATCCTTGTCTTTATCATAGGGCATGTTTTCTTTATAGAAAGGACTCTCTCTAAATTCCTTGGTCTGTTCCTTATCGTAGGAAGGGTATTTCAGCAGAGCCTCCATCTTCTCTGCATCCAGAAATTCATAGTTTTCTTCCGTACCAAAAATAGCGTCAGCAATGACCTGTTGCGGTTTCCCTGGCAGAAGAGGCATAACCTGCTCCATGTGAGCCTTAAAGCAGGTGCCGTCATTAGAGTTCTGATGGACACTGACTCCCGTAATATACTGCTTTTCGGAACCGACCATGCCATTATAAGCGGGACGGAGGTCTTCCTGGCATTCTTTGGTTCGCATAGGGGTAGCTTGGGGATCTGTTCTACTGTATCCACTACGGTCACCACAGATTTGTTTCTGTTCTTCATAGATTCTCTTGCGTAAACCAGCCTCTTCTAATTCATTTTTTAGACGGGAAGCAGCACGGGATTTCTTACTCTTGGGCGTTTTATCCTTATTGATGATAGCATTCAGTTGGGATATGGATTCCTCAATACGGTCTTTACGACCGGCATCGGATTTGCCAAGGAGTTCCAGGTCATCCTCGCCATACTGCTCGTTTTCCTCTTTAACAAGTTTGTCGATTTCAAGCAACGTAGAGTCTATGCGTGCTTCCACTCCTTCAAGATAGCGGGAAGGATTTTTCTTCCAGACAACCTTGTGCTTGTTGGCATCAGCCTGAATAGTAGTACCATCGCAATAATATTCTTCCAGACGAATATAACCTTCATTAAACAGGAGAAGAAGCAGAGAGGCAAATACAGTATGGATACTATCTTTCAGACGACCGCTGCGGAAATTGTTGATAGTGCGGAAATCCGGATATTGTTTGCCTGAAAGCCACATAAAGGTGATGTCTGAACGAAGAGCATTGGCGATCTTACGACCGGTATAGAGTTTGAGGCAATAAGCATACAAAAGAACTTTCAGAAGCATACGGGGATGGTAGGCAGTAGTACCGCCACCGCAGTAAGTGGATAAAAGAAACGTCAGGTCGAGCTGATTAACCGTATGGTTGACCACACGAACAAGGTGATTATCGCTGATTGTTAAGTCTAAACGGTCGGGGAATAATAAAATTTCACCCTCATTATATTGTTTAAATTGAACTTTTTGCATATCTTTGACTAAGTATATTTTATGCGTTTGGTAGCCTAAATATACATAAAAGTTCTCTCATATCAGTGGATAGAGAGAACTTTTTTTCGAGGGGGAGCTTTTTAGTCAACCCCAATAGAGATAGAATCGACTTTTTAGTCACCCCCAGATAGAACCGACTATCATTTAGCTCATAACAATACGAAAACGAACAAAATCCAACTACTGATTCGCATAAATAATAAATGACCTGTTTTGCTGGTATTCTGCATGAAGAATGCGGACTATATCTGTGATATTTATATATTTCTGTATAATATTTCTACAAATACTCTTCTTTTTCTTCAATTAATCCGATTTTAAGTCATTATTAATTCGTTTTTGTGGTATTTATTAAGGGATGCCCCTTTACTTTGCTGAAAAATATTTTTTGGCAGACTTAATAACATAACATGAAAAATAAAAGAATAACATGGTAAAAAGGTTTGATTGGTTGTTGGTGTGTTTATTGTTTTCAATAGGGGTGATGGCACAATCCGGCGGGAAACAGTATAATTCTTACAAAGGATTGGTCATGGCAGGTTATCAGGGGTGGTTCAACACCCCTGGTGACGGCTCGGGCCGTGGTTGGCATCATTATAATGGACGTAATGGTTTTCGGCCGGGGTCATGCTCGGTAGACCTTTGGCCGGAAGTGTCGGAGTATAAGAAGCTCTATAAGACTGAGTTTTCCTTTGCTGACGGTAAATCGGCTTATGTTTTTTCTTCTCATGATGAATCTACGGTAGATGTACATTTTAAATGGATGCAGGAGTATGGACTGGACGGAGTATTTATGCAGCGTTTTATCACGGAGATACGGAACGAAAGTGGATTGAAACATTTTAATAAAGTGTTGAATTCAGCAATGAAATCTGCTAATAAATACGAACGGGCTATCTGCGTGATGTACGACCTGAGCGGCATGCAACCGGGAGAAGAGCAGTTATTGCTGAAAGATATAGCAGAAATAGCAGAACGCTATTCTTTAAAAGACCATGCAAAGAACCCCTCTTATCTGTATCACAATGGTAAACCGCTGGTTACGGTTTGGGGAGTCGGATTTAATGATAATCGTCGCTATGGGCTGAAAGAAGCCGCTCATATTATTGACGGCTTGAAGTCACAGGGATTCAGTGTGATGCTTGGAGTACCTACGCAGTGGCGTACACTGAATGGGGACACAGAATCAGATCCCCGCCTGCATGAGCTTATCCGAAAATGTGATATCATGATGCCTTGGTTTGTAGGGCGTTATAATGAAACGACTTATCCCAAGTATCAGAAACTGGTGGAAGAAGATATTCAGTGGGCAAAAAAGAATCAGGTAGATTATGCTCCGCTGGTTTTCCCCGGTTTCTCATGGGGAAATCTGAAGGGGAAAGATCATAATTCGTTTATTCCCCGCAATAAAGGTTCTTTCCTTTGGACGCAATTGATGGGAGCCATTCGGGCGGGTGCTGAAATGATCTACGTGGCTATGTTTGATGAAATAGATGAAGGGACGGCCATCTTTAAATGTGCTAAGAAGGTGCCCGTAGGTAAAAGTACATTTGTACCCCTTGAAGAAGGTGTGGAAAGTGATCATTATTTGAAATTGGTGGGAGAAGCCGCTAAGATTTTAAGAAAGGAAAAAGCTGTGGCATTTAGTACAAAGCTGGATACGAAAAGTCCGAATCCTTTTATCCGGCATATGTATACCGCTGACCCGTCAGCGCATGTCTGGGAAGATGGCAGATTGTATGTGTACGCTTCTCATGACATTGCTCCTCCGCGCGGATGCGACTTGATGGACCGCTATCATGTATTCTCGACCGATGATATGATTCACTGGACGGATCATGGAGAAATCCTGAGTTCCGACCAGGTGCCGTGGGGACGGAAAGAAGGAGGTTTTATGTGGGCTCCGGATTGTGCTTACAGAAACGGCACCTACTATTTCTACTTCCCTCATCCTAGTGAAACAGACTGGAATGATAGCTGGAAGATCGGTGTAGCTACCAGTGACAAGCCTGCGGAAGGATTCAAAGTACAGGGATATATTGAGGGAATGGACCCGATGATCGATCCTTGTGTATTTGTGGACGATGACGGACAGGCCTATATCTACAATGGTGGCGGTGGTACCTGCAAAGGTGGCAAACTGAAAGATAATATGATAGAACTGGATGGCCCCATGCGGACTATGGAGGGACTCTCAGACTTCCACGAAGCGACCTGGATACATAAGTATAACGGAAAATATTACTTGTCTTATTCTGATAATCACGACGACGGAGAAAAACATAACCGAATGTGTTATGCCATCAGTGATTCACCTCTGGGGCCTTGGGAATACAAGGGTATTTATATGGAACCCACTGATAGTTATACCAATCACGGCTCTATTGTCGAATTCAAGGGGCAATGGTATTCTTTCTATCACAACAGTGCATTGTCCGGTCATGATTGGCTGCGCTCTATCTGTGTGGACAAACTGTACTACAATCCGGACGGCACTATAAAAATGGTGAAGCAGACTAAATAACAGATAGATCCATACACAGGCAATTAATAAATAGAATCCTTATAATAGTTGAAAAACGAATATAGCATGAAAAACAAAATGAAATGGATATTGGCAGTAGGATTATTGTCATGTTCGGTAGCAATGGCACAGCAACAGAGTGATATATTATCGGTATCTGCTTCTGCAAATGCAGAAAATGCTGCTTTAGCCTTTGACAGGAATGTAAAAACGATGTGGACAATCCCTTCTCAGGCACTAAAGGCTGAACAATGGCTGATGTTTACCATTCAGCAGCCCGGAGATGTTTGTGAACTGGACCTTCAGATGCAGGGTATCAATAAGAATGAACTGAAAGAAGTACTGGACATCTTTGTCACTTATGACCCCATGAATCTGGGAACTCCCGTGAACTACCGGATCGAAGGGAGCGACAAACAGATGAAAGTCAAATTCACTCCTAAATACGGTGCACACGTCAAGCTGAATTTTAAGCCAGGAAAGCTGGATAAGCCTTTCTCTCTGAAAGAAATTTCAGTTCTTGTGGCAGAAAAGGTATTGACGGACAGTCAGGGAAAAGTAACCGACCGTCGGTATATGGACGCGTCACTGCCGGTAGAAGAACGGGTGGAAAGTTTGTTAGCAGTGATGACGCCGGAGGATAAAATGGAACTGATCCGTGAAGGATGGGGTATTCCCGGTATTCCTCATTTGTACGTGCCTCCTATCACAAAGGTAGAAGCGGTGCATGGTTTCTCTTATGGTAGCGGTGCTACTATCTTCCCTCAGGCTTTGGCGATGGGAGCTACTTGGAACAGGAAGCTGACAGAAGAAGTGGCTATGGTGATCGGAGACGAGACAGTGGCTGCCAATACCAAACAGGCATGGTCGCCGGTGTTGGACGTTGCACAGGATGCACGTTGGGGGCGCTGTGAAGAAACTTTCGGAGAAGACCCTGTATTGGTGTCACAAATAGGAGGTGCATGGATCAAAGGATACCAGTCCAGAGGATTGTTTACTACTCCCAAGCATTTCGGCGGACATGGTGCCCCGTTGGGTGGACGTGACTCACATGATATAGGCTTGTCCGAACGTGAAATGCGCGAGATTCATCTGGTTCCGTTCCGTCATGCGATCCGTAATTATGACTGCCAGTCTTTGATGATGGCCTATTCCGACTATATGGGAGTTCCGGTTGCCAAGAGCAAAGAACTGCTGCAACAGATATTGCGTCAGGAATGGGGATTCAATGGATTCATTGTCAGTGACTGTGGCGCTATCGGAAATCTGACAGCCCGTAAACATTACACGGCAAAAGATAAGATTGAAGCTGCCAATCAGGCATTGGCTGCCGGCATTGCAACCAATTGCGGTGATACTTACAATAATAAAGAAGTGATTCAGGCGGCAAAAGACGGTCGTATCAATATGGAAGATCTAGACAATGTATGCCGTACGATGCTGGGTACGATGTTCCGCAACGAACTCTTTGAAAAGAATCCTTGCAAACCACTGGACTGGAAGAAAATATATCCGGGATGGAACTCGGACAGCCATAAGGAAATGGCACGTCAGGCGGCACGTGAATCAATTGTAATGCTGGAAAACAAAGAGAATCTTCTTCCTTTGTCAAAGACACTGCGTACGATTGCGGTACTGGGTCCCGGTGCAGATGACCTGCAGCCGGGCGATTACACTCCGAAATTGCTTCCGGGACAACTGAAATCGGTATTGACAGGTATCAAAGGCGCAGTAGGCAAGCAGACCAAAGTTCTTTATGAACAGGGATGTGACTTTACCAATCCGGACGAAACCAATATTCCGAAAGCTGTGAAGGCAGCTTCCCAATCAGATGTCGTGATTATGGTACTGGGTGACTGCTCTACCAGTGAAGCGACCAATGATGTCCGTAAGACATGTGGAGAAAATAACGACTGGGCGACTTTAATCCTTCCGGGCAAACAGCAGGAATTGCTGGAAGCAGTCTGTGCAACCGGAAAGCCGGTGATACTGATTCTTCAGGCAGGCCGTCCTTATGATATTCTGAAAGCATCCGAAATGTGCAAGGCTATCTTGGTAAACTGGTTGCCGGGACAAGAAGGTGGTCCGGCTATGGCAGATGTACTGTTTGGTGATTACAATCCTGCCGGTCGCCTGCCGATGACATTCCCGCGTCACGTAGGACAACTTCCTTTGTATTATAACTTCAAGACTTCAGGACGCCGTTACGAATATGTAGATATGGAATATTATCCGCTTTACCGTTTCGGATTCGGACTCAGCTACACTTCATTCGAATATTCTAATCTGAAGATACAGGAAAAGGCGAATGGCAATGTGGAAGTTCAGGCTACAGTGAAGAACGTAGGAAGCCGTGCGGGTGATGAAGTCGCTCAGCTATATGTGACGGATATGTATGCCAGTGTGAAAACCCGTGTTATGGAATTGAAAGACTTTGCCCGTATTCATTTGCAGCCGGGAGAATCGAAGACTGTTTCGTTTGAAATGACTCCGTATGATATTTCATTGCTTAATGACCGGATGGACAGAGTCGTGGAAAAAGGAGAGTTTAAGATCATGGTAGGCGGAATGAGTCCCGATTACGTAGCTAAAAATGAGATCAAACATAGTGTAGGCTATAGTGATAACAAGAAAGGCGTCACGGGAATGCTTAATTATACACATGAGTTTGGTGCCAATTTCGATCTTGCTGTGTCCAAGGTAGAAGAGAACCTTGTCAAGAACCAGAAGACAGTGTGGGTGAGTGTGAAAAATACAGGTACGTTGATGGATATCGGTAAGGTGGAAATGTTTGTGGATGGTAAGAAGGTGGGAGATGCCGTTCATTATGAACTGGGAGCAGGCGAAGAAAAACTGATTCCGTTCAAGCTGGCAAAAGAGAATAAGCAGCCTGTAGCGTTTACGACCAAATACAAGATGGTGTCTTTATAAGATTCCTTTAATAGTAAATGAATGATAACTTTTACCGGATAAGTGATATGTATCAGAAGCTTATAACCAGTTTTGGACTGTTACTGATTGTTTCCAGTCTCTTCGTAAGGGCAACCGAACCGGTTCATGACGTACCGGTCAAGATACGAATCGCTGACTTTAAGGATGCCAAGGTCGGTGCTGTAAGCTATACATTTGATGATGGATTGCGCAATCAGTATCTGATTGCTGCTCCCATCATGGAGAAGTTGCAGATACCGGGAACATTCTTTGTCATTCCCGGGCAGGTCTCGGTTACGCTGCAGGAAGCTGAGGCCAAGAAGCCGGGTGCATGGGGAGGTGTTACCTGGGAGGAGATACGTACATTGGCGGCTAAAGGTTTTGAAATCGGTAATCATGGGTACAGTCATAAGAATTTGGTGACTCAGGTAAAAGAACCGGAAGAACTTGAACATGAGATAGAAAATAGTGCCGATATGATCCGAAAGGAAACGGGTATTTTCCCCGTTTCTTTTTGTTACCCTTACAACAGCTTCAATGAGCAAGTCGAAAAGATCGTAGAAAAACGTCATGTTGTAGCCCGTACTTTTCAGCAAGGCATTGGAGCCAGAGATACCACGGCAGAGAATATCAATCAATGGGTTGATAAACTGATTAGCCAGAGGAAATGGGGCGTAGCTATGATTCACGGTTTGACAGACGGATTTGATCCGCTTCGCCCTGATGTTTTTGAATCTCATCTGACTTATGCGAAGAAGCATGAAAAAGATCTTTGGATCGATACTTTCGGTACTATCGGCCGATACATCAGACAGCGTGATGCGACCACTATCAAGGACGTGAAAATCGATTCTAATTTAGTGTCTTTTATTCTGAATTGTAATTTAAATAAAGAACAGTTTGATATTCCGCTGACTCTCGTTATCTTAACGGAAAACAAAGTAACTGAGGCGAAGGCGAAACAAGGAAGGGAATCCCTTCCTGTCACGATACAGGATAAACAAATAATGATTCACTGTACTCCCGATTCCAAACGGGTCACAGTGAAATGGAAATATAGTAATGTAGATATAGACTTATAAATAAAATGAAACGACTTCTTTTCATATCATGGATATTCTTGTTGTCCGTAAGCTTTGGGCTGACAAAGATGAAAGCCGATGTACGGATGCCGCTGATCTTCGGTGATCACATGGTGTTGCAGCAAGACACAAAGATTGCCATCTTTGGATGGGCTGATGCCGGAGAAACCGTAGAGGTAGTCTTTGCCGGACAGAAAGTGAAAACGACTGCTGACACTGACGGAACATGGAGAGTGAACCTGAAACCGATAAAAACAAAGAAAGAAGGGCAGACTCTGACGATTGCCGGTAAGAACAAACTTGTCTACTCGGATGTGTTGGTAGGCGATGTATGGGTTGCTTCCGGACAATCGAATATGGAATGGGGGATGAAGGTAAGAAAAGAATATGCTGACGATATAGCCGCTTCGGAAGATCCTTTGCTGCGTTTGTTCTTTGTTCCCAAGAATACGTCGTTAGAGCCATTGACCGATATTGAAGTTCCTCAGGGAACATCTAACCCCGAACGGGCTGCCAGATGGGTGCTTTGTACACCGGAGATGTTGGCTAAGATCAATGGACAGGGCTTTTCGGCAACAGCTTATTACTTTGCACGTGATATGCGTGCTGCAAACGGACGCCCGTTGGGAGTTATCCAGTCCGCATGGGGAGGTACGCGTGCAGAAGCCTGGACCAGCCTTTCCGGATTGAAACAAGAACCGGCTTTGGCTCACTATGTAGCTGCGTATGAGAAGAATGTGAAAGATAATCCGGAAATACTCGCCACTTATCCACAGAAGCAGAAAGAATTTGATGAAGCGGTAAGGGAATGGGATAAAACGGTAGGAAAAGAATGGAATCAGGCACAAAAAGAATGGGCGATAGCTGTGCAGGCAGCACAAGCAGCTGGAAAGCCGGCTCCTCCCAAACCACAGCCCAGAGTTCCCCGTCCGCCCAATCCGCGTAAACCGAATGGGGGAAATAACGGTCCGTCCAATCTGTTTAACGCAATGATTTCTCCTTTAATCCCTTTGAGTATAAAGGGAGTCATCTGGTATCAGGGAGAATTTAACTCCGGCGGCTCTGGAAAAGAATATGCTACCCTGTTCTCCCGGATGATTACGGATTGGAGAGAGAAATGGGGAATCGGTGATTTTCCTTTTGTATATGTGCAGCTTCCCAATTTCGAACCGGTAGATCCCGAGCCGTCTGTCGAAGGAAACGGCTGGCGCTGGGTACGGGAAGGACAGCTGAAGGCCTTGAATCTCCCCAACACGGCAATGGCTGTGACAATCGATGTAGGAGATCCTTTCGATTTACATCCGGTAGATAAATACGATGTCGGACATCGGCTGGCTCTTGCTGCCCGGAAACTGGCATACGGAGAGAAAATTGTCGGCATGGGGCCTCTTTATAAAAAGATGTCTGTGAAAGGAAATAAGATCATTCTGGAGTTTACCAATCAGGGTAAAAAACTGGTGATGGGAACTTCTCCGTACATTCCGGCAGGAAAACCGCCTCATCCGAAACCGACGAAGCTGACAGGCTTCGGCATTGCGGGAGCGGACCGTAAGTTTGTATGGGCGGATGCGGTGATTGAAGGAAATAAGGTGATTGTGTCCAGCAGTGAAGTGGCTGTACCTGTGGCCGTACGTTACGGATTTTCCAATAGCCCCCGTTGTAACCTGTATAATGAGAAAGGCTTGCCGGCATCTCCTTTCCGTACGGATAGCTGGGATAAATAACACGAACCGGCGAACTAATAAACAGAAAAACACCATGAAAAGAGCTACTTCCCTATTAATGGCAAGCGTATTGGCAGGATGTATCGCTTCCTGCTCATCAGAGAAACGAATGCCCCGGCATCGGATTGTAACGAATCCGATCAACCTGAACTATCGTTTCCAGCCGAAAGACGAATCGCGTCGCGAAGCCGCCGATCCGGTCTTGGAATACTTTAAAGGATATTACTATCTGTTTGCTTCCAAGTCCGGAGGTTACTGGCGTTCTGAAGATTTAGCGGATTGGGAATACATTCCCTGCACTACCATACCGACTCTGGAGGATTATGCTCCTACCATTCTTCCTGTCGGAGATACGCTGTACTTTACCACTTCCAGCGGTAAAACTCAGATATTCAAGAGTGCCCATCCTGAAAAGGATGCGTGGGAACCGGTAGATACGAAGCTGACTTACCGGCTTCATGATCCGGCTTTCTATAGAGACGATGATGGGAAAGTGTATATGTATTGGGGATGCTCGGATAAAGATCCTATCATGGGCGTGGAAGTAGATCCGAAAGACGGTTTCCGTGCCATTGGAGAAGCCAGAGCGTTGATCGAACACCACGGAGATAAATATGGATGGGAAGTGCCCGGAAAGAATAATGAAGAGCCGCGTCAGGGATGGAATGAAGGACCTTGTATGCTGAAATATGAAGGACGTTATTATTTGCAGTATGCAGCTCCGGGTACTCAGTATCGCATCTATGGTGACGGGATTTATGTAGGAGATAACCCGTTGGGACCTTTTGAATATATGGAAGATAATCCATTCTCCTTTAAGCCGGGCGGATTTATCGGTGGGGCAGGGCATGGCCATACCTTTCAGGATAAGTATGGAAACTACTGGCACGTAGCATCTATGACAATCTCCGTTCGTCATTCTTTTGAACGGAGACTGGGACTTTTTCCGGTAGCAATCTCTGCCCGCAACGGAATGTATGCCCATACAGCCTGGTCGGATTATCCTTTCTATATACCCGACAAAAAGGTGGACTTCAATAAGACCGATCTGAGTATGGGATGGAATCTGCTTTCTTTCCGGAAACCTGTTTCCGCTTCCTCTTCTCTTCCCGGCTATGAACCGGACAAAGCCAATGATGAACAAATCGAAACCTGGTGGGCCGCTCAAACCGGAAAGAAGGGAGAATGGCTTCAGATTGACATGGAAACTCCGGTGACGGTCAATGCGATACACGTGAACTTTGCCGATCATCATTTTAAAGTATTTGCACCTCATCCTCCTGTTGTTTATCAGTTCTTGATAGAAGGTTCGGCAGATGGAAAGGAATGGATGAATCTCGTTGATGAAAGAGAGAATAAGAAAGATGAGCCTCATCGTCTTTTCACGTTAGATAAGCCTGCAAAACTCAGATATCTGCGAATCAGTAATTCGAAAGAGCTGGAAGGATGTTTTTCTTTGTCCGGTTTCCGCATATTCGGTAAGGGGGAAGGGACTGCACCGTCCGCAGTGACCGGTTGTCGGGCGATACGGGATGACGGTGACCGGAGAATTTACCGTTTTACATGGGATGCTCAGGCAGGGGCTACCGGATATATCCTGCAATGGGGAACGCAGAAAGACAAGTTAACGCATTCTGTGACGGTATACGATAATCAGTATGAGGCCCGTTACTTCAACAGGGATTCGGAATATTATTTCTCTATAAAGGCATTTAATGAGAATGGTAATTGATTGATTGAAAGGAGGGTTGAGCATGAAGAAAGATAGAAGCAGTATACGGAGAATCGTTTTGCAGAGTTTTAGATGTGGTTTGTTCATTGTTGGCGGATTACTTTCTGAGACGATGACGGCACAAAACCGGGCAGTGGTGTTCGACCGTGATTTCTCTCCGGCGGAAGGCTTGGTTATTCCACAGGAAAAGCCGTATCGGGATGAAGTCTGCCTGAACGGATTTTGGGATTTACAATGTGTTGCAGTCCCTTCTTCATGGAAAAGCGGTTCGGGAATAGCTCCGGAACTGTCTGCTCCCAAACCGGATCAATGGGAGAAAGTAAAGATCAAAATACCTTCTGCAATCAATGTGAATGACTGGGGAAGAGGCAGTAAGGTCGGTGAAGGAACACAACGTCCGTATGCGCCGGGATCAGTCTACTTTCCAAGTTATCCGGAACATTGGGTACATACCCGTATGGGGTGGCTGCGCCGTAACTTCCGGATTCCTGCGGATTGGGAGCAAAAGCGGATTCTGCTTCACTTCGAAGCTGTTGCGGGAGATTGTGTGATACAGGTGAATGGAAAAGAGATTTGCCGGAACTTTGATGCTCATCTTCCTTTTGAGGCGGATATTACAGCGTATGTGAATCGTGAAGGTGAGAATGAACTGTTGGTTGGAGTAAGAGATACCAAGTTATTCGACAAGTCGCATCCCGTCTATCAGAAAATGGGAGCAACTTATCCTACCGGTTCCAATACTGATTATTTATTGGGTATCTGGCAGGATGTATATATGTTTGCCGTGCCTGAGATACGGATTACGGATGTATTTGTACAACCGTGGGTAGATAAGAATGAGTTGAAGGTAGAAGTAGAATTGATAAATCTTTCACCGGAAAAGGCGAGCGTGACATTGAATGGCGAAGTCCGGGAATGGGTGAACCAGGCAGGAAAGGATATTCTGACAGCTCCGGAGATAAAATGGACATTGGGGAGCACGGCGCTTACCCTGCCTGTTACTACTGTCACGCTTCAAAAAGGAGAGAAGAAGAAAGTTGTTATTACTCAACATCCGGATCATCGATTGAAATTCTGGACTCCGGATACTCCGGATTTATATACTCTGCTGTTGACCGTAAACGGAAAGAAGCAGGTCTATGACTGCAAGGCAACCCGTTTCGGATGGAGACAGTTTAAGATTGTCGGCGATGAATTTCAGCTGAACGGAAAGAAAATACAGTGTTTCGGAGATATCCAGCATCCATTTAGTGCTTATATCTGTTCGCGACGCTTTGCTTATGCGTGGTATCAGATGATCAAGGACTTTGGTGGAAATGCGGTTCGCCCGCACGCGCAGCCCTGGCCGCGTGTTTACTATGAATTGGCAGATGAAATGGGATTGATGGTACTGGATGAAACGGCTTTGTTCGGTAGTTCCATTCGTCTGAATCTTGAAGAAGACGTAACATGGCAGCGTTCACATAAGCATTTGGAACGTCTGATCATGCGCGACCGTAACCATCCCTCGGTCATAGGATGGAGTGCGGGAAATGAAATGTTTGCTATTGCTTTATTGAATAAGCCGGCAAAGGAGGTCGCCGCCGTTTGGGATGACAAACTGGTGGAACTGACAGGAAGTGCCCGTCAGTTTGATCCGACCCGTGACTTCCTGACGTTGGACGGTGACCGCGATATGGACGGACGTCTGCCTGTATGGAGCAAACACTTTTCTCATGGTCTGAAACTGGACGATTTGCCCAAAGGACTGAATAAACCTTTGATCGTAGGTGAATCCGGGGCAACTTATTACGGGCGTCCTCACCAGCTATATCCTTTTGTCGGAGAGAAAGCCTATTTGTCTTATGAAGGGCGCAGTGAAGCATTGGCAATCGATGTCTTTCAGAATGTGAAACAGATGGCCATTCCTTATCTGGCATACTATTCTCCTTCGGAAGTATGCTGGTTCGGCCTGGAGCACATGAATCTGGGATACCATGATTTTAGCCGCCTTCCGAATCTGTCGGATGGAATCTTTGCCGGCAAACCGTATGAAGAAGGCAAACCGGGATATCAATATGAACGTATCCCTCCTTATGTAACCACTTTTAATCCGGGATTGGACAACTCGCTTCCTTTATATAAACCGCTTCCGATGTTTAATGCACTGAAAGCGGCATTGAACGGTGGCGAATGGACTGCATTCAAAGAAGTAAAACATCCTGTGAAACCGGAATTACCTTCCCCTGTCTATGCTGTTGCATATTTAGCCGGAAAAGCGAATCCGGATTTAATCCGTTTCCTGACTGAATCCGGTATTTCATTAACAGAGAATCCGGGAAAAGCAAACCTATGGATAGTAGATGCGGAACAAGTGACAGCGGCAGATTTGCAAGGATTACAATCCGCTTTGAAAAAATGGAGGAAGAAGGGCGGTATGTTGCTGGCATTGGGCAGCGGAGAGAAGTTGAGTGCGGACTTCTGCCGATGGTTGCCCCATGAAGTCAGGCTGACGAAACGTAAAGCCACTGCTTTGGAGATGAACAGAAGTACTTACTGGGGAAACTATTTTGAACTTCCCGATCTATATTTCGGTGAAATGGAAGGAGACCGTTACATCTTGAAGCAAGGGCTGGCGGGAGCATTGGTGGAAAAAGGCAATGTCATATTAAAAGCTTCCCGCACGGACTGGAATTTATTTAATACTTCTCCCGAACACTGGAAATGCGCTCAGGTCGTCTTGTATGAAGCATTACAAAAGCCGGAAGGAGCAGCTTTAATCACATATCCGTTGCAGGATAAGACAGATTTGGTTCTGTCAGTCATAGATTATCGCTTGCAGACGAAAGAAACAACTGCCTTTTGGAACTCGATGTTCCATGTAATGGGCATTGCGACAGACGGAGGCGGTTTCAAGTCTCACGGGGTAAAGGAGAAGAAACATGACTTGTTGATGGATGGTCCGGTAGATTAATAAAAACAGATAATAAGGTAGAAAAATGATCATGATGAAAAGGTATAAAAAGATTTTGTTGACAGGTGTGTTGTCAGCCTTGTCTTGTTCGTTCGTTCATGCGCAGGAACTATATAAGAATGAAAATGCGCCTGTGCATGAACGGGTAATGGATTTGATTTCTCGTTTGACGGTGGAAGAGAAGATCAGTTTGCTTCGTGCCACTTCTCCCGGCATTCCCCGTTTGGGTATCGATAAGTACTATCATGGCAATGAAGCATTGCATGGAGTAGTACGTCCCGGACGTTTCACCGTATTTCCACAAGCCATCGGACTGGCAGCTACCTGGAATCCGGAGTTGCAGAAAAGGGTAGCTACAGTAATCTCGGATGAGGCGCGTGCCCGTTGGAACGAGCTGGATCAGGGAAGAGAACAGAAAGAACAATTCAGCGATGTGCTGACTTTCTGGTCGCCTACCGTGAACATGGCACGTGACCCGCGTTGGGGACGGACACCGGAAACGTATGGAGAAGACCCTTTCCTGAGTGGAATAATGGGAACAGCCTTTGTGAACGGACTGCAAGGAGATGATCCGCATTACCTGAAAATCGTTTCTACTCCCAAGCATTTTGCCGCCAACAACGAAGAGCATAATCGCTTTGTCTGCAATCCGCAGATATCGGAGAAACAACTGCGTGAATATTACTTTCCTGCTTTCGAAATGTGTGTGAAGGAAGGAAAAGCCGCTTCCATCATGTCCGCCTATAATGCGCTGAATGATGTGCCCTGTACGCTGAATCCGTGGCTGCTGCAAAAGGTGTTGCGTCAGGACTGGGGATTTCAGGGATATGTCGTTTCCGATTGTGGCGGACCTGCCTTGCTGGTCAATGCCCATAAATATGTAAAGACGAAGGAGGCGGCTGCCACTTTATCCATCAAGGCGGGACTCGACCTTGAATGCGGTGATGATGTATATGACGGCCCTTTATTGAATGCTTACAAACAATATATGGTATCGGATGCCGATATTGACTCCGCCGCCTATCATGTGCTGACGGCCCGCATGAAACTGGGACTTTTTGATAGCGGGGAGCGAAATCCGTATACTAAAATCTCTCCGTCAGTGATCGGTTCGAAAGAACATCAGCAGATAGCTCTGGACGCTGCCCGCCAATGTATCGTTTTACTGAAGAATCAGAAAAACAGACTTCCGCTGAATGCTGACAAACTGAAATCAATCGCAGTAGTCGGCATCAATGCCGGCAAATGTGAATTTGGCGATTACAGCGGCGCTCCGGTAGTAGAACCGGTTTCCATACTACAAGGTATCAGAAACAGGGTGGGCGATCGGGTGAAAGTCGTCTATGCTCCCTGGAAATCGGCTGCCGATGGACTGGAACTTATTCAGGGAGAGAACTTCCCGGAAGGACTGCAAGCTGAGTATTTTGACAATACCCGCCTCGAAGGCACCCCGAGAGTGCGTAAAGAGAGTTGGATCAACTTTGAACCTGCCAATCAGGCTCCCGATCCGTTCCTGCCCAAATCTCCGTTGTCTGTCCGTTGGACGGGAAAGTTGAAACCGACCGTTTCCGGTCGCTATACTTTCAGCTTTACATCCGATGACGGTTGCCGCCTGAGCATTGATAATCAGATGCTGATTGATGCGTGGCAGGCACATGCCGTATCTACGGATTCCGCTTCCATTTATCTCGAAGCGGGAAAAGAATACCAGTTGAAAGCGGAATATTATGATAACCGGGATTATGCCATTGCAAAGTTGCAATGGAAAGTTCCGCAGATAGGCAAGGCAACTCGTCTCGATTTGTACGGAGAAGCCGGGAAGGCGGTTCGCGAATGTGAAACGGTAGTTGCTGTGATGGGTATCAATAAATCGATAGAGCGTGAAGGACAGGACCGGTATGATATTCAGCTTCCGGCAGATCAGAGAGAGTTTCTGCAGGAAATCTATAAAGTGAATCCCAACATAATTGTTGTTTTGGTAGCAGGCAGTTCATTGGCTGTTAACTGGATGGACGAGCATGTTCCTGCCATTGTGAATGCCTGGTATCCGGGTGAACAGGGAGGAACCGCTGTTGCCGAGGTATTGTTCGGTGATTATAATCCTGCCGGACGTCTGCCGCTCACCTACTACAAGTCTTTGGATGAACTGCCTCCGTTTGATGATTATGATATAACCAAAGGGCGTACTTATAAATATTTCAAAGGAGATGTCCTTTATCCGTTCGGCTACGGACTGAGTTACTCTTCTTTTAAATACAGTGATCTGCAAGTAAAGGACGGTGCTGGTGAAGTCACCGTTTCTTTCCTCTTAAAAAATACCGGTAAGAGAAATGGCGATGAGGTTGCTCAGGTTTATGTGCGGATACCGGAGACCGGAGGAATTGTTCCTTTGAAAGAATTGAAAGGATTCCGTCGTGTTCCTTTGAAATCGGGAGAAAGCCGTCGGGTAGAGATTAAGTTGAGCAAAGAGCAACTTCGCTATTGGGATGTAGAAAAAGGACAGTTTGTGGTACCGAAAGGGGCATTTGACATAATGGTTGGCGCTTCTTCCAAAGATATTCGTCTGCAAACAGTCATTGATTTATAGACTTTATTTAAATTTGAACCGGAAAGAAGATTAAGATTATATTCACTGAGGTAATGCCTTCTGATTGCACAGTCTGTGCCACCCTATTGGCACAGTTGTGCCACCGCACTGGCACTGTTATGCCAAGCCTTTGGCACAGTTGTGCCAATAGGGTGGCACAAGCATGACACAGTATGGGGCAATCTTAAGGCATTACTTCTTAAAATTTAGTATTATGAGAAACAAGTATTTGCGTTTTGCAGATGTATTATTTCTACTTAGCTTTGTGGCAGGAACTACGATGACGGCTTGCTCCGAACAGCCTTATCAGCCGACCTTGAAGGCAACTTATAATAAGCCTGCCAAAAACTGGGAAAGTGAAGCCCTGCCCATCGGTAATGGTTATATGGGAGCCATGATTTTTGGTGACGTCTACGTAGATGTCATCCAGACAAACGAACATACTTTGTGGTCGGGAGGCCCCGGTGAAGATCCGTCTTACAATGGAGGACATCTGAGAACTCCGGAAGTGAACAAGGATTATCTCCACAAGGCGCGGGTGATGTTGCAACAGAAGATGAACGACTTTACGGCAAACCGTTCTGCATATATAGATGAAAATGGAAAGCTGATTACCCATAACTACGATGGAGACGGTGACGGCACAGAATTGCGGAATCTGATTGATAATCTGGCAGGAACAAAGGAGCATTTCGGTTCTTTCCAGACATTGAGCAATATCATTGTAGAAACTGTCAATCCTCCCATTCCCGTCTTGATAAAAGAAGCAGTGCAGACCAATTATGACAATACAAAGAATCAAAGTCAGTCGATAGGCAGCCTTTTCGATCAGAGCACTACCAGCAAATGGTTTGCCGATAACGATCGGTTCTTTGGTGCGGGAAGCCTGCCATGCGTTATCAAGTGGGCATATACCCATGCTCCCAAGGCTGTTTCCTATAGTCTGACCTCGGCCAATGATATGCCGGGCAGAGATCCGAAATCATGGAAACTCTACGGTTCGACAGACGGAAAATCATACGACTTGCTGGATCAGCAGTCCGGCACTTTTTGGGGGGATGATAAGGACGGAAAGGGGAGTCACAATAAGACCCTGTCTTTTCCTTTGAAGGCGGACAAGTACACCTTCTTCAAACTCGAAATCACAGAATTAATCGATAACAAACAGAAACCGCAATTGGCGGAACTCTCGATAGATGCCTCTACCGAACTGCCTTATTCTGACTATACCCGTACGCTTGATATAGATAATGCGATTCATACGGTGATGTATAAGGAGAATGGAATCACCTTTAAGCGCGAATACTTTATGAGTTATCCGGATAATGTAATGGTGATGCGTCTCACCTCAGATTCGAAGAAGGGAAAACTTTCACGCATCATTTCTCTTGAATCGCTGCATACCGATAAAACCATTACGGCAGACGGTCATACCATTACCATGACGGGGTATCCGACTCCGGTCAGCGGAGACAAGCGGATAGGGGATGCCTGGAAGAATGGACTGAAATATGCGCAGCAACTGGTCGTGAAGAATAAAGGAGGAAAGATTTCGGTAGTGGACGGAACGAAGCTGAAAGTAGAGGATGCCGATGAAATAATCGTTCTGATGTCTGCCGCCACAAACTATGTACAGTGCATGGACGACTCCTACAATTATTTCTCTCAAGAAGATCCGTTGGAAAAAGTGCAGGCTACGCTGCATAAAGTAGCTGATAAGAAGTACACGGCTCTGTTGGCTACTCACCAGAAAGACTATCATTCGTTATACGACAGAATGCGACTGAATCTCGGTAACTTGCCGGAGGCACCCGTTGCTCCTACGGACAGTTTGCTGAAAGGTATGGACGAGAATACCAACTCGGAACAGGAAAACCAGTATCTTGAAATGCTGTATTTCCAGTTCGGTCGTTATCTTTTGATATCTTCTTCACGAGAAGGTTCTTTGCCTGCCAACTTGCAGGGAGTATGGGGTGAAAGACTTTCCAATCCATGGAATGCCGATTACCATACGAATATCAATATACAGATGAATTATTGGCCGACACAGTCTACCAATCTGAGTCCGTGTCATCTGCCTATGGTAGAGTATGTCAGAAGTCTGGTGCCTCGTGGAAAGTATACAGCGCAACAATATTATTGCAAACCCGATGGCGGCAATGTTCGCGGCTGGGTGACGCATCATGAGAATAATATCTGGGGCAATACGGCACCAGCCAAGAAAAGCACGCCTCATCATTTTCCGGCAGGGGCAATATGGATGTGTCAGGATATTTGGGAGTATTATCAGTTCAACCTTGATAAAGACTTCTTGAAAAAGTATTATGATACAATGCTCGATGCTGCTCTTTTTTGGGTAGACAATCTTTGGACAGACGAACGCGACGGTACACTGGTAGCAAACCCGTCTCACTCTCCCGAACATGGCGAGTTCTCACTGGGCTGTTCAACTTCGCAGGCTATGATTTGTGAAATGTTCGACATGATGATCAAAGCCAGCAAAGAACTGGGAAGGGACAAAGACCCTGAAATCATAGAGATAGCAACAGCTATGAGCAAACTCTCCGGACCGAAAATCGGTTTGGGCGGGCAGTTTATGGAATGGAAAGATGAAGTGACGAAGGATGTTACCGGAGATGGTGGGCACCGGCATACGAATCATCTTTTCTGGTTGCATCCGGGTTCGCAGATTGTAATCGGAAGAAGCGAACAGGACGATAAATATGCAGATGCCATGAAAGTGACACTGAATACACGCGGCGACGAAGGAACCGGGTGGAGCAAAGCATGGAAACTGAACTTTTGGGCACGTCTGCATGACGGCAATCGTTCTCATAAACTGTTGAGAAGTGCCATGAAACTGACTGTTCCCGGAAGCCATGTAGGCGGTGTATATACTAATTTGTTTGATGCGCATCCGCCTTTCCAGATTGATGGAAACTTTGGTTGTACGGCTGGTATCGCAGAAATGCTGCTGCAAAGTCAGGGCGGATATATCGAACTGCTTCCTGCTTTGCCCGATGCGTGGAAAGATGGCTCATTCAAAGGAATGAAAGCGAGAGGAAACTTTGAAGTAGACGCGGCATGGACTGACGGGAAGATAACAGCTGTAGAGATTCTTTCTAATTCCGGTGCGGAATGTGTGATTAAATATCCGAATGCAAAGGAGCTGAAAGTTTCCGGAGCGAAGGTAAAGGTACTTGCTGATGATCAAATCTCTTTTGCTACTGTGAAGGGTAAGAGATATACAATTAAATAAGAAATATGCAATTGGGAATGTATTTTACTTATAAGAAGAAAATAAATGTATATATAGAGTAGAAATTTAATCTCTCTTATAGATATTCTATTCATTAAATACTCAAATTAAAGGCAGCTGATTCATTGCGAGTTAGCTGCCTTTATTTTTTGCACTTAAACGATATTGATACCTAGTGCTATAATTATAATATTAGGTTATATATGTCATTATTTTGCACTTTTAATTAGTTGATAAAAATTCCAAGTAAGGTCTTTACTTGGAATAAATTTAGTTTCTCTATTTTGATTGTTGAGATAGCAGCTATTTTTTAATCTTCCAATTTATTTTCGTATAAAGTGAGAAGAAGAAAAAGCCTATCAGACATATAGATATTATATCTGTTATTTGGGGTAATAAAGAAGGCAAAGAGACTATCAAATTAAAGAATGAAATGATTACTTTTAAAAGACATCCAATAAACGCTATCAAAGCTGCTGTTCTAAAACTTACTATCTTCATATTATTTAGTTATCAATTTATACATCTTACTTAATTTATTAGCTTTACTTTTTTTGATTTTAAAATCAATATAACCATCTGTAGTATATATTCTTAGATCAGTCATTCTCTTATCTTTAAATGCCGAAAAATTGCCTGTCAGAATTAGGTTAACTCCTTGCAAATCCATCCCTAATGCTCCAACAGTACCTTCTCCACGAGAAGAAATAGTATATTGTGAGTTAGTATAGGGGTGTGCATCCCCATCTTCATCAAGGAATATAACGGTTTCTCCTTTGTCTATTGCTCGAACTTCATTAGTACACCACTTCATTATCATAATTGGTACTTTACTATTCTCAAACATTTCAAAAGCTACCCAAACATTACGTCCCATTTGCCCTCCCATAATTAATGGGTCAGATACAATTTTTTCAAAGGATGTCCTTTTAACGTCTATTCCAGTAAATTTGTCTTGTGTATCAACTTTGATTTTTTGGGCTTGAATGCCGATACACAGCATCAATAATAATAAAAATAAAGATTTTCTTTTCATAATTATTTGTCACATTTAAATTTAGTATGTATTGTTTCATTATCCAAAGTTATCTGCAATTCACAATAATCCCACCATAATTCAGTTACATAGCATCTCATGTATTCCTGCTCTCCTGTGTAAAAGGTCAAATTTCTTTTAGATAGCTTCCATGTTCCTGATACATTCCCTAAATATCCACTTGTTGAATATGAACCACTAGGTTTAATGATTAAAGTAATTTGTATATCTGAGCTACTGGAAATACTAACCCATTTTCCATTTTGTTTCACTTTGTGTAGTTTCCATGTCCCCATTAAAGCATCTTCGTAAAGATTGTCTCTAGCACAACTTGTGCACAATAAAATAATAGAAATAAAAAACAACGAATACTTTTTCATAATGTTGTGTGTTATTGTTAATATTAAAAAATCCGTACTATTAGCAATAACATACATTCGGGCACAAAAAAAGACGTAGTGCTACTGCCATACGTCATCAAGGCTCACCACAAGCCTACTTACTCAATGGCAGCGCACCACGTCAATATATGACGAAGTACACTTTACCCAACGAGTAAGTTCATGATAGCCTTAGTTCTGTTATCTGAGGTGGTGATTCTGATGACGATTAGGCTATAATATGTAAAAAGCGTACCATCTATTCAATGATACGTTGCAAATATAAGAATAACTTCATAATTTACAAACCGTCAATTACTATTTCTTCTCTTCTTTATTATCAGATTGATCTTCGGATGGTTCATTATAATTTTGAGTAGGTCATTTTACTTTCCAAAGTTTTTCTTCCAACAATCTAAATTTTCTTTCATAATTCTTTTTGCAATGAGTTTGTTATTTACTGTAATTTTATTCACTAGTTTTTCCTATAATTCTTATTTTTTTATTGTTTATAAAAAAGTCCGATTTCTGTCGGGCTAGAAATAAAAGTAATACCAAATTTTTTAGCAGTCAGTACCGAAGTGCCTACTCCTAAGAAAACTGCCCGTCTCCTCTAATGGGAAGACGGGCAGGAAGAATGGAAAAACTCCACTCAATGATATTAATTACATACCTATTTCAATAATTCATTCACCATGTTTACCAGCAGTTTACCTGCTATCGGATCAGTGGTTGCCTTCTCTGTACATAAGGTTGAAACGAGAGACTTTCCTTTATTTTCGGCTATCTGTAGCAGCGTCAGTCCGCGCATAGATTCGATACGCGCGATACGTTCCTCCGGCTTACCACCGTCGATGTAAGCATGGATCTTCATTTGGGCGGCGAGTTCCTTCACATTCTCGTGGCGGATAGCTTTCAATGTAGCGGTGCAAGCTAGTGGAATTTCACGCTTGTTGTTATTGAAATAGCGTAATTCCAGTGCACCGATTCCATCGAATACAGGGGCATCATTCCGTTCCATCACCACGATGTCTCCCTCAGTGGGAATAATCCATCCGGTGATATATTCGGGATAGACTTTTTGTGCTGCCTCTTTGCTGTTCAGGAAGAGAATCCGACCGCCTTTAGACTGATATTCACGCAGTAATCTTGCTTCTTCATCGGTACATTCTTTCAAGCCCGATATAATGCAGAGATTAGCTTTTTGCTTGGCATTCAGTAGTTCCTTGATAGACGGTACTGTCTGGCAGGCGATGTCCAGGAAGTCAAGGGTAACTTTCATATGATCTTTATCCAGTAAAAGAATCTTCTTGCTGGCAGTTACTTGACCGATATTCCATTCCTTGCGTGCCACTAATAATCCGTATTCATTCTGGGATAAAGTGACTCCGCTTTCGGTGAGAGTGAGTTTCAGTTTTACATTAACCTTGTCTGCCGGTAAATTGGAAGGCATATGGATGTTCGGTTCGATGTATTTACGACCATAATATTCCACTGCCGGAAATTGTTCCGTGCCGGAAGCCAGTACCTTATTGGTTTCGTCTACAATGCTCCATGCCAGTGACGTAGGCTTTAAGTCACGTCCTTCTTCATTATCATTTACTACATAGATACGTGTATGTAACTTCTCACCTGCATAAAGATTGCGTCCCCACAGTTCCGCACTGACAAGTACGGGCTGCATAGCACGTTGCATAGCGTAGTAAGTGGGATACGGTTGTATATTCTGGTGATCATAGCATTGGCGGAACCAAGTCATATAGGCAAAGTGCATGATGCCCGAAGCCTGTTCGTTGGTGCGACGGAGGGTTTCGGCCAACTCTCCCGTGATGAACGATTGTGTATTCAGGAAACTGGCGGGATCTCCCCAGTCATATGCTTCATATCCGATTAATGAATAGGGATTCTGATGGATCAGCTGATAAGAGCGGGTCGGATGACCGGTTTCAGCATTCGGATAACCTGTACTCATTTCCTGGCTGATCAACGGGCGTCCGGGACTCTTGAATTGTTTCTGGAATTCTCCGTTGAAGAAGCGGAATACCGAATAGTCATACCAATTATAGTAGGCATGGTTGTCATCAATATCTCCGTCATCAACTGTTTTCAGAAAGTTATCACCAAAGCGTTTGCTGGCTTTGTTGTGTAGGTAGTTGGAGTCGAAGCATACTGGGCGCGTAGGGTCGGTCTTTCTCATATCTTTCACCACATCGGATACGATGCGGAATTTTTGCTTGGCACGTTCCGTGTCGGCATCCAGATCGTAGAATTTCATTTCATTGTTCACAGTCCAGAAGAATACGGAAGGATGATTTCTGTACTTTTTCATCACACGCAGCCATTCACTGCTCCAAAGATCCAGCACACCTTTGTCCGGTATCGGGGTGGAGTGTATCATGAGCCACGACCAAGTACCCTCAAAGCTGATAGCGATACCGTTGCGGTCTGCTGCCGACACCCAAAGTTCGTTCCAGGGGGTGGTATGTGTTCGGGTAGACTGTACATTACCTTCTTTCATCAATTTCATGAACTTGTCTGCAAGGAGCGAATCATTGGGACAGAGAGCGAAAGGAATATGGTTACCTCCACGCAGCCAATATTTGCGGCCGTTCAGATAAAGGAATCCATCTTTGCTTTCAAACGTGCGGAACCCCGAAGTTACGGTGATGCAGTCCGTCACTTTGTTTTTTCCTTCCGTCAGGTTCACGCGAAAATCATAAAGATTAGGAGTGGCAGGTTCCCAAAGTTTGGGTTTCAGCCCTTTGATATCACAGGTAAATGTTTCTTGTGCGCTTGTCGCTAATGAGAGTTTGCTACGCACAGGTGCACCGTACAACGTTTCCCCTGTCTGTTTATCTATAATATCTATGCGGATATCGAAGTTTTTCTTTTTGGGCGCATGATTTTTGATGGTGACATCTATTGATGCACCGTCCAGAGCCGGCTTGATAAAGATATCTTCTACTTTCAGCGGGTTGCTGACAATGAGTTTCACGGGCTGCCATATACCGGCTGGGTTATCACCATAGAATCCATGAGGGATGTCTGTCAATACGGCTTTGTTGGCCTGCTGGTCGTTCTGGTTATCCTCCACTTCCTTGCGTACTGACGAATAGTAGTTTTCCATGGCGTCACTGGTTTGTGCGGATTTTCCGTTGATGTCACGTGTCACTTTTACTGCGATCAGGTTGCGTCCCGGACGCAGGAATCGGGTGGCATCTACTTGGAAATCACCGAACATACCGATGTTGGAACCAGCCGCTTCGCCATTAATATACACTTCCGCCATTTTGGATACGGCGTCGAATGAAAGAGTCAGCTGTTTTCCCTTCACGTCGGCTGGCAGTTCCAACCATTGGCGATACCAGGCAGCACCGGTTTTCCGGTAGTTGAACGTATAGTTCTCGCATCGGTCGGTTTCTTGTTGGTAGTAGGTGTCCGATACCCCTTTATGTTGTGGCCCGGTGGGTGATGGCATGGTTTCTCCGTGCAGCCAGATGCGGATAGGGTTCCAAAAAGCGGGAACGGGCATTATATGCCAGTCGTTGTCGTTTGTCTGGATGGAGATGGCCTTTGTCTTATCGTTTAGTTGGTAGTCGGGCATGAACAGCCAGTTTCCGTCCAGTGATAGCTCGGTGCGGTCGGCAGTTAGTTTATCCAGTTTGACGGAGGTGTATTGCGCCCGTTCTTCGCTGCGTTTCTTCTCCTTTTCCTGTGTGGTGAGTGCCATGCGATACTCCTCAACCCTGACACCTTTGAGAGCGTCTTCTGCCAATGGGGTGACAGTGAGGTCATCAAATTCCGTATCTATCCATCCGCCTCCCAGTGCTACTTCACCGGTGGGAGCCAGATTGCTGTTTTTATCTTCCAAATCAATATGAGGAAGCTTTTCGTCGTTTACAAAAACCCGGATACGGTTACCGCATACTTCCACTTTCACTTTGTACCACTCTCCCGGCACGGGGTGAAAGCCCAGCGGACGGACTCCCATGAATTCGTCTGTACCCATATATCCGGTACGCATCAGGTAGAGATCGTCTTGCAACCCGCCTTTGATACCTATCACATAACGGTCAAAGCGGTTATGTGTACGGAAGCCTGCCCATATCTGTACCTGTTCGGCGTCTTTCGGGGCACGTGCCTTGAAAGACAGGGTATAATCTTTCCACTCAGGATTGCCGAAGAGGGCATAAGCGCTGCGCGAATGAAATACTCCATCGTTCACCCGACAGACACCACGTCCCACAGTATTCAGTGGTTGGGAGGCATTGGAGAAATCATTGCTCCATACGGTTTGATCTTGGGCTTGCGTTGTCAGACCGGACAGGCTACAGGCGCAAGCTAAAAATACTTTGCTAATTTGATTCATGATATGATTTTGTAGTTTAAAAGTTCATTGTATTTAAAATTATGATTTGGCAAAGACTGCAATTCACAGTTTGATCACGAAAAATGATGTGGCAAATATAGAGACAGGTAGTTAAGTGAGAGCTTAATTTTCGCTTAATTGACTATTAAATATCCCTTAAATGCGGAATTTATGCAAATAATCACGGGAGCGCTTTGAAAATCTACCAGGAATAACGCCATTGTAATACTAAAAATCCACATCTTATATAATCGGATAAGTTACTAATTGGATATCTCCTGATTTGTGTTATGTTTGTATCGTATTTGCCTTATTCCCCTTTTTAGCCTTTCTACTTGAAATATTCTTCTTTTTGCAGGAAATGAATGTTCATTTGGATAAATAAATAGGGTATGGACAGCATATTACAGGATATAAAACTTCCCCCTTTTCCCGAAATTAATACCTAAGATTGCGAAAAATTATAAGAAGATAGTATTAGTTTTAAAATTAATTAGAAATTAATCAGAGTTTAATCGTATTTTATAAAAAATCTTAAGCAGGCTCTTGTTACTTTGCATCAGAACTCAAAAATAACCTTAAATATTAAGTTTGTTCAGTCGACGCTTTCTTAAATAATAGATAAAAAGGGTGTTTTCGAGGTGTAACAAATAGCAAATGTATAATATAAAAAAGAGACCGTGAAAAATTATTTGAAAATCACGATGGGGCTTGTATTAGCTTCCATGATTGTTAGCTGTTCTGATGAGGACAATACTATTGTTCCTGAGACTAATCCGGACCCGGTTATACCGACAGAAGGGACGTTCATACTTCCTGCTCCTGCGGTAGAGAGTAACATTCCCGAACATAATTTCCTGATGGGTGCATTGTTCAGCTTCCAGAAGAATCTCCGTAATGGAGAAGATGCTGCCAGTGGCGGGACTAGTTCTACTACCTTTTATAATAAGCCGCTTTTCGAAGTGAAGTCTTTTGGTGCTACGGAAACAGAGTGGTGGGATAATCTGGTGGAAGAGATGGTGTATAGTGGTTTGGATTATGTAGCTCCCAATTGCCGCGGACGCTTGCCGAAGGCCGACACTGATCCTGCTTATGACAGAGATCATGGTGATCCTACCCGTATCAAAGATTTCATTGCTGCTTTACAGCGCCGGAATGAAGAAAATCTGAAGATTGCCATCTTCGATGACTGTCCGGCTTCTTGGGCGGCTGCCCGCAATTTTGATTTGTACCAGACTTATGCTACATTCATTAATGCCGAAACTCAGCAAAACAAGGGACTGACCGATGAAGAGGTGATGTATCCGCTGGACAATTTGGACGATATATATAAGTATATATGGGACTACAATATAAAACTGGCCTTCGATAACTTTTATGGCGAGAATAAAGCTAATAACAAGTATCTTCTTCGCATAGACGGCAAACCTGTCCTGTTTTTGTGGAGCATCAATGGTTTCCTTAATGTAGACTATGCTGCATTGGGCAACAAGAAAATAGACTGTAAGGGCAAATTAAAGACTATTCTGAACAAGATTCATGCTGACTTCAAGTCGGCTTATGGCGAAGATCTCTTTATTTGTGCCGACAGAGCCTTTCAGGACCGTGATAAAGAGGTGGACGAATCAGTCGTAGAATCACTGAACGATTGGTTTATTGCTGCTGAGCAGGCTCCCACCCGTAGTTCCTGGACGGTACGTACCTTCAATGGAAAAACTGTAGGTGTGGCTGTTCCGGCTTTCTATACCAATGATAAATCGGGTACCCGTATGTTTTTTGATGCAGATCACGGCAAACGTTTGACGGATGCTTTGGACGATATGGTTGCGAAGAGTGCTGATCTGGTCTTCCTGGAAGGTTTTACCGATATGGCAGAGAATGCCGCCTATTGGAGAAGTACCGACAACATTTACTATGACTTCCCCAACCAGCGTCTGAACATTCTCCGTAAATACAGTAGCAGCCGGGCATGGGCCGAATCATTCCGTGTAGAAATGGAGGCCTGCGATTACTTCTTCGATGTATCTGCTAAGAATAGCGGTAATCAATACCGTACCGGAAGTCTGGATGTTGCCAAAATAGCCGGTGTGGCTCCGGATAAGAACACCGAATGGTACGTCACCAGCACAGAGGCGGGTGAGTGGATGGAATGGAAAGAACTGCCTTATGCTGCCGGAGATATTACAGTCAAGGTATGTTATGCTGCCAAAGAAGATGCTAAAATCCGTTTTGATTTTGGCGAAGGCACGAAAAGAAGACAAGGTCCTGTCGTAGAACTTCCTGCTACCGGAGGTGAATGGGTTACTGTCGACGCTTTCACCATGAAGAGCGATGTGAACGGCTGGCGCCGTACTGTGCTGAACATTGTGGCGGGTAAACCTGATTTGAACTACTTCACCATCACTGTAGAAAAATGAAAAGAACAAATTTATTAATTATAAACTTAAGCTAATATGGAGAAACTTTATCTGAAAAGAAGCTGGAGGATAGGGACGTGCCTGATGGTATTGCTCACGTTCTTCGCACTTTCACTTTCGGCGCAAAACCGAAAGGTCACTGGAGTCGTTGTTGACGAGTTTGGTGATCCGCTTCCAGGTGCTAATATTACGGTGGTTGGAAACCAAAACTTAGCTACTGCGACAAATATGGAGGGGCAATTTACCTTGAACAATGTGCCGAAAGATGCTATTCTGAATGTAAGATTCATAGGTTATGCTGTAAAGACTATCAGACTGGCTACCTTGAAAAACAATGATCTGCTGCGCATCGTTCTAAGTGAGGATGTCAAAGAACTGAACGATGTCGTGGTTACGGCATTGGGTATCAGCCGTGAATCCAAATCGTTGGGATATGCCCGTCAGTCCATTGACACGGAATCTTTGCTGGATACACGTGACCCGAACTTATTGAATAGTCTGAGCGGTAAAGTTTCGGGCGTTAATTTTATCTCGAATGGTGGTCCGTTGTCTTCTACCCGTGTAGAAATTCGTGGTAACAACTCCTTGACCGGAAATAACCAGCCGTTGTACGTAATTGACGGTGTGCCCATCATGAACCCGATGGGAGAAGATGGAGACCTGGACTACGGTAATCCTGCTTCAGCTATCAGCCCGGACGATATTGAATCAATCGAAGTTTTGAAAGGTGCCAATGCGGCTGCCTTGTATGGATCTGATGCTGCCAATGGCGTTATTCTGATCACTACCCGTAAGGCTACAAAGAAATCTGGACTCGGTGTTTCTTATGGCTACAATATGCAGTTTACTTTCTTGCGTGAATTTCCTGCCTATCAGAATGTTTATGGTTCGGCCAGCCTTCCGGCTGTCGGTGTGGGTGACGGATTCAACTATTATGGTTCCAACTCAAAGAACGGTTATGCTTATGACCCCAGCCTGCCTTATGGTATTTTTGTATTTAACTGGGCGAATCCGAATCAACGCTCATGGGGGTTGCCGATGTTAGGCTTTGACCTGGTGGGACGTAATAATCAGATACGTTCTTATGTACCTAATAAGGATGGTATCACGGATATGTACGAAATGGGTGTAGCCATGACTCATAGTGTTTCGGTCAATAAAGTGTTTAATGGAGCAGGTATCCGTTTCAACTATACGGGTATCGACTACGACGGAATGCTGAAGAACTTCGATAACATGAAGCGTCACACATTTGACCTGCGTGTGAATATGGATTTGGCTAAATGGCTGTCCAGTGAAATCTCCGTTAACTATCAGCTGGAAACAGCCGATAACCGTGACTTTAAAGGGGACAGTAATCGTAACCCGATGCGTGCCATCATGAATATGCCGCGTGACGTCGTTATGGAGGAATTATTGCCGTGGAAGCGCGAGACAGGTGAAGCCTTCACGCGTGGTAACGGATTCTACAATCCTTACTGGCTGCTGAACGAAATCAGCAATGGTGACGGCCGTAATAACTTCCGTGGTAACCTGACTCTTAATATCAAACCGATTCAGGGAATGAATATCCGTTTGCGTGCCAGTGTAGAAAAGGCAAACAAGAACGGTTGGAAGTTTGACAATTATTATACCATGTGGGATATCGACGGACAGTACGAAACTTTCCGTGAAGCCTCCAACAACTACAACTATGAAGGAGTTATTTCTTATAACCGCAATATCAAGAAGGTCAGCCTCAGTGCTAACTTGGGTACTTCTATGCAAAAGAATGACTGGTATAAACTTTGGAATCAGGTTTCTCAACTGGCAGCTCCGGATGTGAAGTCATTGTCCAACAATGCCTCTATATTGAGTGGGACGGAAAGTGTGAATGCGAAAGAGAAACAGTCCGTATTCGGTATGTTGTCTTTGGGGTATCATGGTTTGTTTGTAGACGGAACTTTCCGTAACGACTGGTCAAGTTCTTTGCCGAAAGCTAACAATTCTTACTTCTATGCCTCCGGTAGTGCCAGTGCCGTGTTGACGGAAATCTTCCCCAAACTGAAGAGCAAGACATTCTCATTCGCCAAGTTGCGTGGTTCTATTGCCCGCGTGGGTAACGATGCCGGTTTCGACCGTTTGATTAACAGTTACAGTTACGGAGGTCTGTTCCGTAATGACATGGCATGGTTCCAGGGCGACGCCGTACGTAAGAATCCGAACTTGAAACCGGAAACAACCATATCAAAAGAAATCGGTGCGGAAGTCCGTTTGCTGGACGGACGCCTGACAGCAGATGTTACTTACTATGACAAATATACTTGTGATCAGATTGTCGAGTCGGAACTTTCTTATTTATCCAATTACCAGCGTGTAATCATCAACTCCGGTAAAATATCCAATAAGGGTTGGGAAATCTCCGTGAGCGGTGTGCCGGTGAAAGTGAAGAACTTCGAGTGGAAAACCATTTTCAACTGGTCAAAGAACAATTCCATGGTAGAATCATTGCCCGAAGGTATCGACAAGATACAGATTGGTAGCGGTGTGTACAACGTGAAGTCTTATGCGGAAGTAGGCAAGCCCTACGGTGCTATCTATGCGAAGACATTTAAGCGCGATGCCGAAGGATACATCCTTTGTCAGCTCGACGGGTCGCCGAAAGAAGGACAGGACTATGAATATTTAGGCTGTGTACAAGCTGACTGGCGAGGTGGCTGGAACAACGTGTTCCGTTTGGGTAATTTCTCCTTCTCTGTCATGTTCGACTTCCAGAAGGGTGGTAAGTTCTTCTCTCAGACATCCATCCAGAGTTCTGTAGACGGACAATCCGTCAAATCATTGGAAGGTCGTGACGCGGATTTCTTCTCCAGAAAGATTTTGGGTGAGTCGGACGAAGAACGATATGGCTTCATGCGTCCTCAGAACGCCAACACACCGACTGCAAACGGACAGATTTATCCTGACTGGGGACGTCCTAAAGGGGTAGTTCTTCCTAATTGCCGTTATGACGAAGACGTAGAAGGGCTGGCTGGACAACAAGTATTGGGTTATTGTACCCCCGAACGCTATTGGATGCACTATACCTCTCGCGATATTTCCCGTTTCATCTACGATGCTTCTTATGTGAAGTTGCGTGAAATCACTGTCAGCTACGATTTACCGAAAAAATGGCTGAGAAAGACTCCGTTCCAGACATTCCGTGTGGCGGCTGTCGGACGAAATATTGCTACCCTGTTTGCCAATACACCGCACGGGCTGGATCCGCAGGCAACGAGTACAACAGGAAATGCACAAGGTTTCGAACGTGGTTTCAACCTGCCTTCCGCAACCTATGGATTTGATATTAAAGTTTCTTTTTAAATTCGTAAAGCATGAAATTGAAAAACAAAATATTACCGTTACTCCTGCTGGCATCGACTGCCGTGGGGTGTACGGACGGTTTCGAAACCACCAACTCGGACCCGAACAAATTGTATGAGGTAAATCTGCAGAGTATTTTCCCCGGTACGGTTTACAAAACAATGAATGCGATCAGTGAATTGAATAATAACCGTATGTGGAGTTATTCACGTTACATTACTAACGTCGCTTTCCAGACACCGTGGAACGAAAGGGGAGACGGATTCTACCGTAAGTTTTATGTAGAGATTCTGCGCGACCTGGAAGAGCTGGCAAAAGCATACGATGATGGCTCTTTGCCTAACAGTCTGGCTGTTGTAAAGACATGGAAAGCATTCACTTACTACCAGTTACTGTCACTCTATGGTCCGGTCGGACTAAGCCATGCCGGTATGGACGGAGGAACGGACAAGCGTATCTTTGATTATGATTCGGAAGCCGATGCTTACTATTCCATTTTGGGTTGGCTGGATCAGGCAGTCGATGAGTTCGACGAATCATCCACTGATAAGATTCTGAAAGACCCTGTTTATAACGGAGATGTGCAGAAATGGCGTAAACTGGCTAATACATTACGCCTGGAGATAGCCATGAATATCCAGAACATCAGCGAAGAGAAAGCACGCGAATATGCTGCGAAATCTATGAGACATGAAGAATGGCTGTTCAGTTCTCTGGACGATGCGTTTGCTCCTAAATATGGAACGGTGATCGACAAAGACTGTTCCTGGTATTACACTCGTTTGTATAAAGAAGAAATTCAGACGAAAGCAAACTGGGGACTGATCCCTTCCATGAACGAATATTTCGCCATTTATCTGTTCTCATACAACGATCCGCGTATGGAGACTTACTTCGACGGCTCCAACGTTTATTGGCCGGAACGCCAGCCTTATCGTATGACGGATGTGCTGACTCGTTCACACGACTGTGATGTGAGCGGTTGTTCCGCCAGCGATCAGCAGGAACATCTGCAATGGATGATAGATGGATATGAAGTGCGTGATTCATTGCGTGTACGTTACTCCATTCCATACGTTCCTACACCGGACAATCCGGGTGCCCGTACACCGTTCGGCTGGAGAAGACCGATCGACCCGACCGACCCGAACGGTACAAGAGAAATCCCTGATCCATTGTCAATGAACGAAGACAACAGATGCTACATCAACCCGAGATATTATGCAATGGACGCTACGATGCCTTTGCTGCGCTGGGCAGATGCTTGTTTCCTCTGCGCTGAGGCGAAAGTGAAGTTCGACTTGGGATCCAAGGATGCACAGACTTATTATGAAGAAGGCATCCGTGCTTCATTCGAAGAGAATGGCTTGTCTGCTTCTTCTGCTGCCTATATGGCTCAGGAAGGAATCGCCTGGGGAACCAGTCATAAAGGATTCTATGATACCCGTAAACTGATGACTGCCGACATCAACGGAGCAGACGGTAAAGAAGGACAGCTGGAACAAATCTACAAACAACGCTGGTTTGCCGACTTCCTGGATGGAATGTCTGCCTGGCGTATGGAACGCCGCACACGTGCATTGAACCTTCCGCCTCTGTTTCTGAACGGATCTCAGGCTTATGAAGAAGGCGGAAATATGTACTACGGCTGGCCCGAACGCCTTTACTTCCCGGATGCGGAACGTCAGACAAATGCAGAGGCTTATTACAGAGCTATCGATTTGTTACAGAAGAATAGTCCGAAGCCTAATGCCGCCCGTTGGGGAGACAATATCTTCACGATGCTTCAGTTCGCAAAACCTGTACCTAATCAGGAAGAGATGATAGCCAGCTGGGAGAATATTGATTATGTACAGTTCAACATGGATTTCCAAGCCAAGAAGTATGGACAGACTTATGAAGAGTTCTTGAAGAATGCCCGTGAGCTGACTGGTATCAAGGATGCCGAAGAGGCTTTGGACAAGGCTTATAACTTCTTGATAGAAGCTACACTTTTAGTTTATAAGGTAGAAAAGTAGTAATTAAGTAATGACTGAAAAATGAAAAAGTATAAGATTTTTAATAAGACAGGTCTTGCAATATGCCTGACGTTGGGACTGGTAGTCGGATCGGCCTGTTCACCGACAGATGACGGTCCTTCCATCGATGATCATTTCTTGAACTATGAGATTCCGCAAATCAGACCGAGCAGCGATATTCCGGTAGGAGCCCTTTATTGGAACTTGGGTAGTACGGGTGTGGATGAAAAGAAGTATGCGCGGTTGATTGGTGAATATAATCAAGGCGGACAGTATCCACAGCTTTGTCCGAATGTGCGTCCGGTGCTGGGACGTTATTCGATGGATATCAATAAAGCCGAAACTGCTGACTTGATTCAGCAGCACCTTACCTGGGCAAATAATGCCGGTATCAATTTCCTTATCTTGCCGAACATCGGTCTGGATACCAGTAAGGGAGATTTGCTGAACGAAGGTAACGTGAATTTCGTGAACTATATGGCGGGACTGAATCCCAACTCGGAAGGTATTGAGTGGGGAGGTTTGCGTTATGCGGTTTCTATGGATATGAATAATTTTGCAAGCGGACTGAATAATACCGCCATGATAGAAGATGATGCCGATGAAAATGGTGTCTCTGCACGTTGTGAGCAACTTTATAGCTTTTTTGTCAACCTGACAAGCCGTTTCTGTACGAACAACGATCTTTACTATACTGTAGACGGCAAACCGATGATTGTAGTCTGGAATGCTGATAAGTTGTATGCACGCGATTCTGAGAAACTTTATAATACGATCCGTGAAAGAGTACGTGAAAATGTAAAAGACGGCAATGGCAATGGGCTTGAGATCTATATCTTAGCACGTCAGGAACGCTGGACGCCTCCCGCACGCTGGCATAACTTCTTCCTAAGCGGAAAAGTGGATGCTGTGTACATGGATAATATGTACAATCAGACCGACTGGTTCCGTCCTACCTGCTATCCGCAGTGCATCGACCAGAACTTTAAGTACAACCGCGAATATGAGTGGGCTAATTACGGAGTAGACTTCGTACCTAGCGTTTCACCTTCGTTCAATCAGTGGATAGATGGTGATGGAACTCAGTTCTATAACTTCCCGGTGGTATTTAAGGATGAAGATATGTTCCGTAAGATGTGTAATGTTGCCAAGATGAACTTGGGAAAGCGTCCGATGGTCATCATCGATTCTTTTAACCGTTGGAATGTGGATCAGGCTATCGAACCGACTGACCCGAATTACGGGAATGGATACGGTATGAAATACCTTAATATTGTAAAAGAAGAATTTAAAGTGAAATAAGCATGAAAGCGATAAATTTTATCAATTGGAAATATATCGGCTTGACCGGATGTTTGGTGGCATCGTTACTGACTGCATGTGGTGACGATGAAACCGGTCCGGAAGTGGTGATGCCGCTAGAGCCTAAATTGGAGATCGTGAACGAAGCGTCCACCTTCAGTTTTTCTTCTGCGGGAAATTCCGCTCAAGTGTTGACATTCAATGCCAATCAGGATTGGCATATCGTACTGGATGATTCGGAAGGTGTGGATAATAGCTGGGTAGTGCTGTTTGAACGCGAAGGAACGGCCGGCGAAGGCAACAAAGTATGGGTAGCTGCAGCCGAAAATGTGGAACCGGATGCACGCCGTGCTAATTTTTCTCTCGTGTCCGGTGGCTTTAAGTTTGATTTCGTTATCTATCAGGCACAGAAGGATGCGGTGGTAATCACCGACCCGAAGGCCTACGAAAACCTGGATGCCGGTGAGCATATCATTTCCGTAGAGTTTGGAATTAACACAGGAGAGTATAAAACCAGTTTCCTCTATTCCGGTGACACGGGCTGGATCATGCCGACGGACGAACGCCCCGCAGGTGAACCGGAGACACGTGCGATGGAGAACCATACACTGTACTTTAAGGTGTTGCCGAATCAGAAGTTTGATATTCGTAGAGGTACCATTGAAATCTCTTCGAAAGATAATGATAATGTAAAGGCTACGATGAATATCTTCCAGACCGGTCTGCCCAAACCTGTCATTACGGTCGATAACAAGGAAATGTTCACTAACCTGGCATCGAAAGAAGATTCGATTCTGTTGAAATATAAGGCAACCAATACCAACGGACCAAGGGATTTGACGATTGATATTGATAAGAACGATCAGGATTGGATTTCGTTTAAGCCTGCTATAGACGCCAAGGGCGATTCTACCTTCCTCGTTTCCGTGAAAGAAAATACCGGTGGCGAACGTACGGCAACGATCGCGCTTTGTGCCGCTGCCGATAAGAAGGTGAAAGAAGAGTTTACCGTGACTCAGGCTCAGGCAAGCGATGTGGAACTGGTTATTACCAACAAGAGCGATTTCAGAACAAGTTTGGATAAGTTGGGCAGTGCCGCTACCGTGAAGTATGGCGTACAGTCTACGTTGACCGATCCGAAGAACGAGATTTTGGTGGATATCGTATATCCTGAAGAAAGCGGTTATACGGCAGAGAATGGTTGGCTGCACATGGCAAACAACTCGATGCCCGAACGTGTCATCTTCACGTACGATGTGAATAAGGTACTGAGAGAACGTCAGGCTACTGTCTACATTTATCGCAAGGGTTATGAAAACAAGAAAGACTATATGGTTATCCGTCAGGCTGCGGCCACTCAGATTGAAATTCCGGCTCCGGGAGGTTTGACGAATGTATTGCAGAGTCTTATTGATGACGAAATCTATAAAGATTGGGAATCCATCACTAGTCTGGAGTTGAAGGGCAGACTCAACGATACCGATTTGAACTTATTGAAGAACATGATGACAGCGGGTAAGGGCTACAACCTGAAAACTCTGGATATGACGGAAGTGGAGAATGAAACGCTGAAGAATGGTGTATTTAACGGATGTAACCTTCTGGAGAATATTTCATTCCCGACAGGATTGCAATACGTACCGAGAGAAGCTTGTCGTAACTGTACCAAGCTGAGAACGGTAGTGGTGAACGAAGGTCCGACTTATATCGGTCGCCATGCATTCGGTAATTCGGTAGTAAATGAAGCTTGGTTCCCGAGTACCATGACTTATGTTTACGGATATATCTTTGATAATGTGACGGCACTCAAGACTTTGCACTTAAAGTCATTACCGTTCCAGTGCAAGGAAGTTGCCCGTAGTGATGCCGACGAAGGTGCTACCCAACCGACAACCTGGTGTACTGTCTTTAAGACATGGCCGAGCACGGTATATGTACCGATGGAATATCTAGAATATTACAAGAATCCGGACCCGAAACATGTAGTTTCCATGCACTTCCAAGACCTGTTGAATACATTGACATCCGAATCGGAAGAATGGACGAAGGGCCCGAAGGTTCAGCAACCTTACTTGAAGTCTAATTCGGCATTGAAGAGTAATTTTACTTGGGGATCATCTGCCACTACTATCATGGGAGAATCCAATTGATATAGAGTCAAGTAGGTATATACTATAAAAAGAGCGGACTATCAGTCGGCGGGAAGATTCCCGCCATTGATAGTCTGCTTTTCTTTTGAGTCAGTAGTAAAGTCATGCATTGTTTCCTTGTCGATTCATTCGTAATGGTACAGTAAGGTTTTCAGTCCTATGACATAAAAAAAGAAAAGAGTAATTGTTGTAATAATTCATTTGCTTATTTAAAGGACAAAGAACTTTTCAAGGTCAGCACCCATATCTATACGAAAGATATTGACCGATTATGCAGTAACTTCCAATCGTTTATTAATAAATTCTTTCATCGTTTATTATAAACGTCCCCCAAGTTTATTATAAACCCGAATATTGCTATTTTAGTAATAAATATCAATATAAAGCAACAAAAAGGGCTGCAATTCCCATAAAGAATCGCAGCCCTTAGCTTGTATCAGACTATCTGACAAGCATTATCCGAAGTGGAAATGCCTGTAAACTGTTATTATATTATACTTATTATCGCTCATTTTTCGTCTATATTATCAATGTTATCGAATTTTCTTCCGGTTTCTACTTACAAATATACAATATAAAAAGCGGTTTGTCAAGTCCTCCATGCTTCTTTCGTACATCTGATTATCCATTCATACAGTTTAGCTCATTCCCGTACAGTTTTGAACTAAATGATAGTCAGTTCTATCTTCCATTCTCCTCCTTCCCGAAGGAGGAGAATGGAGATGGTACCGACTTTTTAGTTACCCCCAATGGAGATACTACTGTTTGATTCATTTTTCATTTAGGAAAGAAGTAAAGCTGTACAGTTATAAATCTGCGAATGGTGTTTTATAATCTTCTCCCATCGAGTCCCGATACTCCTTGCAGAAACGGTCATACAGATTTCGTGCAATCCCTTTCTTTCCCTGTGCGGAGAACACAGCGCATTTGGCGGCCAATGCTTCTTCATTCAGCGGGTCGTGCAGGAACATGATGTCTGCCAGGCGGAGAATCATGTCCGGATGATTACGTTGCTTTTCAATTTCAAACAGATCCTTCAATAAGTCGATGGAGTGGCTGGAGTATGTTTCTTTGAAGTCATCCAACCAATCGAGAATGGTGTTGGGCAACAATGGTCCATACAACAGAAGTTCCAAGATACGGTTGAGTAATTCGTCGTTTTCTTTCTCCTTGAATTGCTGGATACGTGCAAGCACTTCGCGATAGTCGCAGAATACGTTCTCGCCCCATTTAATGTGCATGAAGTTGTTTTCCGTCACGACTTCTACATCACCGATACTCTCCAATAATACCCGAAGCTTGCGTAAGTTTACATTACGGTTGTTGCGGGCAGCCGTCTCTTCCTTATCCGGCCATAGGATTCCCGTTGTTTTGGAGGTCAGGATACCGTTCGGATTCTTTTCTGTATATAATATCAGCAAAATAAGCAAATGCTTCAGACGGGGAGTGAAATTGGCGGTGATGTCATTTCCCTCTTTATCGCGTACATTGAAGCACCCTAACAATGAGATGGAGGAACGGCTACGGTCATAGTAGTTGACTATCTCTTTCGGTGCGGGATCGCTTTCTTGTTCCGGCATCATCGGAGTAACTTTCTCTTGATTCTCAGAGATGGCTTTTGGAGCGGCAACCGATTGAGGAACTTCTTTTGAGGTTGCAGCCGGCTGGATTGGCTGACGTTTGCTTCTTGAACGATAGAACAGCCAGGCACCACAACCTAGTATTGCCAGGACACCGATGACGTACAGTAGATTCCACCATTTGCCGGAGCCCATTTCATCCACCGACTGACGGATATCTATCTCGTTGACTAGAGGCATATTGATGGAATAGATCTTTATATCGTGCGTACGATTGTTCAGTATTTTGTCCAGCACAAGGAACAGTTTCCTGTGAGTCGGTGAATAGTAAAGGTTAAAATCGCAGTCCTGATAATCCAGTCGGTTATTGATCGGTTTTGAAACTTCTGTATAAACAGGGCTTTTCATGGAAATTTTCCACAGTGTTCCCCCGTTGTCCGTAGATACGGCATAGAAAGAACTGTCTGCCGGTTCGAAGTACATGGAGGAAGCCATGATGGTTTCCTTGTTATCATCTTTTTTCTCCCAGATGGTGCGGGACTGTTTACTTTTTAAATTGATGGCATACAGGCCGAGGTAGTAATGGGTACTCAATTCCTGTTTACCATATTTGTTTCCTTTGCCTCCAAAGATATATAGTTCGTCGCCCACTACTGCCATAGCAGCAGAATAGCGGGGATAAAGAGGATGATCATATTTAATTTGCTCCATAATTTCACTGCCGGACTTCATGCGGAACAGGTCATTACGGTATTTATAGAAGCCATATCCACCGAAAAAGTAGAATGAGGAGTCGGCGGGGTTAAATGCTTTGGCATGGTTATAGTTGTTGGGTTCTTTGGTATTCCGCACTTCGTTGCTCCACTTGCCGTCGGCGAACGAAAAGCGGGAGATGATGTTTTCCGTCAGTGAGTAAGATACCAGTGCATTGCTTAGCGTATCATACAGCAGGTGGTTGGGATATTCTACGGCAGGATATCCTCCGCGTACGGCAGTCTCTTGTTTGAGTCTTCCGTCTTCGTCCAGCACTTTTACCGATTCGGGACTGACTACATAGAATAAGGCGCAACGGGCGTCGAATGCTATGCCTACTCTGCTGGAAGTATTGATCTTATTGATAGTTTTCCATTCGATATGGTTGTCTATCAGCCAGAGAGGCTGGACAGCACGCGCGACGGCTCCCTCTTTTTCGTCATAGCAGAGGTTGTCATTATGTTTCCATAATTTCCATTCTCTTGTCAGTTTGCCGTCCTGTATGATGTTGATATCCCTTAAGTTGACAGGGGCTACTTCCGCCTGATAGCCTAGCATCTGGCCGAATGTAATCGTTACGCTGTTTGTTTCTTGCAGGGGGAAGGTGGACGACATCTTTTTTTTGTCGTATTCTATTTCGATCACATTGTCTTTCTGACGCAGATTCAGCGAGACATTGATCCATTTTTCCAGTTCTATGGGTTTGTCAATGATGATAATTTCATCATTGAGCATTAAAGCGGGAGCATGGTTTTGCTCGCCTGCAACAAACGAAAAGCGTATTATCTGGCCTTTGTCTGTCTTCAGATGAAGAATGGAGCCATAGTCGGCTTCATTGGCACGTATATATATCTGAAAAGAAATGGTTAAGTCGTTTTTTACGGAGAAAGGTTGGTTGTCATCCAAATATAAGGTAGACCTTTCCGGTGCCGGTACGGCATGAGACTTAAGATAAAGTCCGTAATCATATAAAGGAGACGCATCCAGTCTGCCCGCCAGGCAAAGCAGGATAAAAATCAATAATTGCAGTTGATATTTCATAGTACTTCTACTTGAATCTGTTCCTATGTGGCAAAAGTACGAAAAACAATATGATATTCATAAGAATCGGGGACTTATTTTATATAACCAAAGTGTTGGAATACTCGTATATGATAGCCGACATCCGGGGAATATGACAAGAGGTATTGTCGAAGAATCAGATGTTATTTCGATGATTCTTCGACAACCCTCTTGTGTTTAATCGCTAGAATATAGCTACTTGATTTCTAATGATGGAGGAACATCCTCTGCTCCGCTGGCCCATGTCTTGTTGGGTTTGCTGCCCATTACCAATACTAGCTTGCCACCGTTCATCAGGTCATCATGGCTGAACCATGATTTGTTCCATTCTTTGCCATTCAGTGTGGCGGACTGGATGTATTTGTTGTCATTGGAAGCGTTCTTGGCTTCGATTTCAAATACGGCTCCGTTGCTGAGTGTAATCTTGGCATCTGTGAAAAGCGGACTTCCGATGGTGTAGGCCGGCAATCCCGGAGTGACAGGGTAGAAGCCCAGGGAAGAGAAGACCACAAATGACGTCATACCTCCGCCGTCCTCATCTCCCGGAATACCCATCAGGTCATTGCGGAACCATGTTTTCAGCATTTGACGGATGCGCTTCTGTGTTTTCCACGGCTGTCCGGCATAGTTATAAAGATAAGGAACGTGCAGAGAAGGTTCGTTCGCCATCGAGAATTGGCCTACATTACCCGTATGGTCGGGCAGTTTTGCGTAGAATGCATATTTGCTCCGTCCCAGCGGTTCGGTGAAAGTGCGGTCAAGGTTGGCGATGAACTGCTCGTTTCCTCCCATAAGGCTGATGAGGTCGGCTACATTGTGTGGCACGTCCCAGCGGTAAACCCAGCCGTTGTTTTCTCCATAATACTCACGGGCTCCCATGCCTCCGGGGAAACGGTAGTCGAATGGCTCAATCCATTGTCCTTCCTTATCTTTCGGATGGAAGAAAGCGGTTTCTTTATTGTAGAGATTCCGGTAGTTATACGAACATTTCAGATAGTATTCGGCTTCTTCCTTCTTGTTCAGAGCTTGGGCGATACGGGAGAGACACCACTGGTCGTAGCTGGTTCCCAGAGTGACAGCGACAGGCTGGCGCTTCTCGAAAGGATGTACGTTCGGGTCGTTTTCCGGTTCATCTACACGGAGAGCGGGGATATAACCGTTTTCACGGTAGAAATTGTCCAGCCAGCCGGCCGGTGCTCCCGACCACGGGGCGAGCGTCTTTTCTTCAATCCCTTTCCGGCAAGCCTCGTAGGCTTTTGCCGTGTCTACTTTCAACCCTTTGGCCAGTGCGTCGGCTACCGTGGCAACGGCATGATTGGAGTTCATGCGACGTGTGTCACCTGTTACTTCGGGGAAAGTAGGCATCCACATATTGCCCATTTGTTCCGCCATGCGCAGGTAGGATGCGATGATGTCTTCTTCCTTTTGTTGGTCGATCAGTGTGCGGAGAGGATGTGCGGCACGGTAAGTGTCCCAAATCCAGTCGTCGGTGTAGAAAGGAGTACTGTTGTCTTCGTGTACCTTTCCATCGAAGGCGCTGAAGTAACGGCCGTCTTCGCTCATGCAGATGGGACGTTCGAAGGTACGGTAGAAAGAAGAGTAGAATACGGTTTTGTCATCTTCCGTTCCTCCTTCTACTTGGATACGTCCCAACGTTTCGTTCCAGATTTGGCGTCCCGCTTCTGCCAGTGCTTTGATGTTATAGTCTTTTAATTCGCGGTGCAGGTTCTTTTCGGCCTGTTCCTCGCTGATGAAAGAAATACCGTAGCGGAGGTTGACCGTTGTGGTTCCATCGGCAAAGCGCCATGCCGCACAGGCATTTGCGCCTTCGGCATTATCCTTGCTTGTTTCAATAGTGCCGTTTTCGAGGATGCCGGCGCTTATCGGCTTCTCCTGTGCTTCTATATATACATAGACATTGGTGTTGTCATTTAGTTGCTGGCGACCGCTGATGAAGTTCTCGTTGGCGTGAATAGAGCCATTGCGGGAGTTTACGATGAGATAAGCCGGTTTGTCTGCCTCATACGTTATCCGGTAGATAGCCGACTGATGGGAAAGCGCATATTCCGCTTTCATACGGTTGTCATCCAGTTCCACATCGAAAGAATAAGGAGTAATGTGCTCGTTGTCATAGTTATACGTTATGACCGGACGCAGCTTTTCTCCCTGATAGGGACTGAAATTGAATGCGGAACGTTCCCGGTGATTGGTGACAATCAATGGAAGCCCCTTCAGCAGTTCGGAGGTGTAATCGGCACGTTCCGGGTAAACACGAAGCATACTGTTGGGTAACTGGATGGTGGGGAACGTGGGAACCAGCAGATGGCTGATGTTGCCGATATACGGGTTGACGTAATCGACCGGTGTCCGATCCGCTGTTTGCAGGCTACCGTTACATGCGCTCAGCGTTGAAATGATAGCCGCCGAGGCTAAAATGTGTGTAAGTTTCATCATATATTTATTTACTATTATTTGGTTTCCGGATTCACGAAAGCTGCTTTCAACAACGGAAGGAAATCTTTCTTGTTATCGCATTTGAAATAGCCGGTGAAGTCGTTCCGGTCTCCGGCTCCTAGTTTGATCACCAGTTTATTCCATCCTTGCAGCAAGGGCAATTCTTTGTAGATGATTTCGTTGCGTCCGTCGTGGGATACAGCCGTATAAGGTTTGTCGTTGATGAGCAGCGCACGTTTCTTTGCTTTCACAAAGAGGGATAGTTTCGGCATGTTCGGCTCTATCAACAGGTCGTCCAGAGGGCGTGGACTGAATACATAAAGTTCCAGTGTCCATTCACCGTCGCTGTCCTTCACCAGTTTCTCTTTGGTGGCTACGGGGAAGTTGATCTGTTCGTCGCGCAGGAAGAAGACCTCGTCGATATTGACTTCCGGCTTTTGGAAGGCTATTCCGGCATTCTTCAGGATAGCGCTCAATGTGTTGAACCCCTTCTCCGAGTTGGCAAATTCGGTTAATGTGTTCAGATAGAAAGTGGAAGCGTTCTGCTGGCATTTTACGAATACAGGAGTGGCGGCTGTACATTCGTATTCACTGCGGATCGTTCCGGCAGTCTTGATCTCTTCCGGGCGTTTGTTCCACTTTCTCCAGTCGGTCTTACAGGCGTTCAGCAAGACGTCGCCTTCTTCTACGAAAGCTCCTTTCAGCGAGTAGCTGGAAGCGTTGGTCTTCTGAAGTTCGCAGAAGTAGAAGTCGGAATTATTGAGTCCGTGCATCCATGACTTTTGTACGGGCAGGAAAGAAGAACGCTGCAGATTATCCAAGGACACCGGAAGCGGAAGAATTTCATTGTATGCGGCTACCGTTTCCGGTGTGAGTCCCCATATCCATACATCCGCGCCTTTGGCGATTTGCTTTTGCACCTCATCTTTGGTAGAAGCATCCAACTTTTGGCTACCGTCTACAATATAGAGCAACAGGGAAGGAGTGTTTGCCTTCTTGGCGAATATGACTCCTTGCGCATCCATCAGCTGCTTTAATTTACTGTTCTGACTACCGATAAAGATGACTTCCTTATACTTTTTGGAAGGAGTTGTTGCTTTGTGATGGTCGTACTGTTGTTTGTCGATTACAGCATAAGGAGACCAGGCCGGTTTGCCCGGAGCATTGGCTGCGCGTAAGGCACTGTACATCGGCCATTCCTGATAGAGCGGCAAGGTCGGGTCATAACCGGGGTTGAACGTCGTGCAATAAGGGCCTATACGTTCGGGCTGTACGCCCGGAACTCCTTCTTTGTAATCACCGAAGAAGACTCCGTCAGCCTCAACGGTGGGAGCTTTGCTTTTGTCTTTCTTGCCGAGTGGAAGCGGTTTCAAGGCATACCATGCCATATTGAAGACTGTGCTGTAAGAGGCTCCCATCTGTCTTTGGTTGACGATGAGGTTGTAACATTCGTTAGCCAGCCCCTCCATACGGCCTTCCTGTGATTCATAAGCGCGTTCTCCGTTATATTTGGCAACCTGTTCCGGGGTGCCGTAATAAGCCATACTGTGTTCGCCGATTCCCCAAGGTTTTCCGATTTCAATCCAGCGTTTCATGGAGTTGATGTCTCCGTAGTGTCCTACGGTTACGGGCAATATACCGTCACCGTCATCTTCTCCGTCTGCTGAAATCCACGGGCGGGTAGGGTCGTACTGATGTACAATGTCACGCCATTCTTCCCATGCCTTCTTTTGTACCGGCATCAGTTCGGGGCGATTGTAAACGTGCAGGATAACGGGTTTGTTTTCGTTGCTGATACTCCAGCCGAAAACGGACGCGTGATTTCTGTCGCGCAGGACAAAACGTTTCAGATGTTCTTTAGATGCCTCCCAGAAGAGGTCGGAGTCCAGTTTCGGACCACCGTCGCTGGCCCAGTTGGCTGTTTCGTTCAGTATGCAGATACCCATTTCATCGGCCATGTCGAGGTAGAAGCGGGGATAGACTTGCGCGTGCGGACGGACTGCGTTGGCATTCATCCCTTTAATGGCGGTGAACCAGGCCCACGCATAACGGCGGGTCATCTGCGGGATACCCATAAAATGCCAGGAGTCACCATGCAATGCGTAAGGTTCGCCGTTCAGGTATTGTGTAGTACCTTGCAATGTCCATTCACGCCAGCCGAAACGTTCGTATTTGGTATCGACAGTCTGTTTCTGGTTGTTGACGGAAAGCAACAGGGCATACAGGTTGGGATGCTCCGGAGTCCAGTATTTTAATATGTCCTTGCCGACAGGTACTTGCAAGGTCACTTTCTGTGAGGCCTTGGCTGGCAGGGACACTTTCGTAGGAGCGACTTTCAATGCTTCGTTACCAAGCGTCCAGTTCGGAACGGGAGCGGAGTTGACGTCCGTGCCTGCGCAGTTCACCCATTCGCGGATATTACCTTGCAGTTGTATGTCAGCCTTCTTCTCTGTCCGGTTCTGAAGAGTTATTTCTATTTCCAGTGTATTCTTTGATACCAGCGGTTTTACGTATACGTCTTCCAGATGGATTTTTGGCAAGGCCAACAGGTATACATCCTGCCAGATACCGTTGATCTGATACCCCCACATCGAGCCGCCTGGAACAATGCGGCGTCCGATGGTCGCATTGTTTTCGAATAACGACTGGCTTCGTACGCCTACCAGTATCTCTATGTTTTCGCCGGCAGTCACTTTATCGGTGATGTCAAAGCTGAACGGTAAGAACAAATCGAAGTTCTCGCCTACCTTTTCTTTATTTATATAGACTTCGGAATATCCGGCTACGGCCTCAAAGTAAAGTTTGATTTGCTGCCCTGACCAGTCGGCAGGGATGGTGACATTCTTCTTCATCCATGCCATTTTCACTTGTTCCCATTCTTTAGGGTATGAAGGATAGTTGCGGTGGTCGGGACCTTCCAGGTCACGGTAAGCAAAAGCATTGATATTCCACGGTGAAGGGATTTTGATACGAGTTTTGCTCCATTCGCTGTCGTTTTCCGGCAATGGAAGTTCGGGAGCGATACCTTTTCCCTGAATGTATTCTTTCGGCAAGCGGACAGGCTGGAAATCCCAATAACCGTTGATGCAAATCTCTTGTCGATGTTCTTTTTCTGTTTGGTTCACCAGACCTTCGCTGGGGGCAAAGGTGTAGGGATAGACCAGTTTCTGGTCATTAGCCACTGTTTGTGTCTGCGCGTTTACCTTTGTAGATTGCAAGGTAAAGCCGGTCAGCAGACCGCATAGTAAAATTAAACTTCTCTTCATATTCATAATTTAATGAGTTTTCCGGTATTATCAAGGGCAAAGTAAAGGTCGAACCATTAAAAAGAGAGGATAAAGCAAATTAATTCTTCATTAAAATGGAATTAATTGTATCATAAAATGTCTTTTTCTCTCCGGAAAGGGTGAAAATGGTCCGGTTACTTGCTTTTTATCCGAATGTAACTCACTTGGGCTTTTCGTATTGTTCTACCGCCCTCCTTAATTTCTTTTCTATTAGCTCCACCAGTGTCTGCGGATAAAGAACTTGTATTCCGTTGGCATATCCGAAGAATACCCGTTCCAGTTCATGGTTGATGACTACTTCTATTTCAAGAATCACACTTCCGTCTTCCAATGTTTCTATGGTTCGTTGGCTGTGGTGTATCGGTTTGGTCAGGATGTAGGGGGCTTCGTTGGCGGCTACTTTAAAACCGACCTTCTCGGCTTTGCTTCCGGAGTTTTTGGTCACCCCTACCAAGTCGTCAAAGAATGTGTTCGGGTCGAAGAATGTATTCTTTATAAAGGGTTCCCGCGATAACACCTCTAATGAATGGATTCTGTCCAGAGCCAGATTCTGCAATATCCGTCCGCTTTTTCTGACTCCAAATACGAACCAACGGTTGCGATATTCCTTTAATAGATAAGGATAGAAGATGAAGCTGTTTGCCGAACGGGCCTTGAACGAACGGTATTTAAGTTGCAGGGGATGTTCGTTGACGATGGCATGGTAAATGGTATCCAGATAATCCAGCCCTTTCAGAGATTCGTTCTTTTCGAAGTCGATGACCGGAGTCGTCTTCATTCGGGCGGAGGCTATGTGATCTTCCAGTCGGTTCACAATCTCACTCATCTCTGTAAAATAGGAGAAACCCTTGAACTGCCGCAGAACTTCCACGGCTTCCGACATTGTTTTCAGGTCCTGTTCGTTCAGCGGGGTCTGTGTGATACTGTATTCCGGGTCTTCGTACTTGTAATATTTGTTTTCGTATACTACAATCGGTGCGTTATAACCCAGCTTCTCGCTGCGCATCATCTGTATATCCATTTGTACGGCACGTTTGCTGATTCCCTTGTCGATTCCTTCATATTCGTAAAGGGCATCCGAGCAGGCATCTACCAAGTCTTCCAGTGTCCAGCGACGATAAGGATTACGCAGACAGTTATCAATCGTTTTATAACGAATCAAGGCATTTCTATTGACCGGCATAGGCGGAAGTATAAAGATTTTCTCCAAAAGTAGAAAAATAATTTGAGGTACGCAAAAAGGCTGCGCACCCACCCCCGTATCTTTGCAAAAGAAAACAAATAAAGAGTATAAATGATGAAGTTTAACTGGATAAATAAAGGAATGAATAAAGTGCTGAACAAAGAATCGGCATCGGCTTACCGGCTGACACCCGAATGGGAATTGTACACATCCGTGGTAACTACTTCATTGAACAACAGTTTCTATGAGCAGGCGGAAGAGAGAATAGAAAGGGTCCGTACGCTCATCGGAAAATGTAAACCTTTGTTTGTGGCGCAACTGGCGGCGTACGCAAGGGAAACGATGAACCTGCGTTCCATCCCTTTGGTGATGGCGGTAGAACTGGCGTGTATCCACCAGGGCGACAATCTGGTGAAGCGGGTAACTGCCCGTACCGTTCGGCGTGCCGATGAAATCACCGAACTGCTGGCCTGTTATCAGCAGGCAAACCGGCGGACGGGGACAAAGAAACTGAACCGTCTTTCCAAACAGTTGCAGGCAGGGCTACAGGATGCATTCAATACATTCGATGCGTACCAGTTTGCCAAATATAACCGTTCGGCAGAAGTTTGTCTGAAAGATGCCTTGTTTCTTGTGCACCCGAAAGCGAAAGATGAACGGCAACAGGAAATTTTCAATGGAATAGTCAATGATAATCTTCCGGTTCCCTATACTTGGGAGACAGAATTGTCAGCTTTAGGTCAGTGTACCTTTGCTACGGAAGAAGAACGGCGAAAAGCTTTCCGTGCCAAATGGGAAGAATTGATAGACAGTGGTAAACTAGGATACATGGCTTTGCTGCGCAATCTGAGGAATATACTGGAAGCGGAAGTTTCTGCAGACCATATTCTGACAGTAGGGAAGAGGCTGTCTTCCGAAAAGGCGGTTGAAAACTCCAGGCAGTTGCCTTTCCGCTTTTTGGCTGCTTACCGTGAGTTGTCGAAGACTCCTTCGCTCTATGCTACGATGTTGATGACGGCTTTGGAACGTGCCGTGCAGGTGTCTGCCCGCAATATTACCGGATTTGATGAATCTACCCGTGTGCTGATAGCCTGTGACGTATCCGGTTCCATGCAGTGTCCGGTTTCGGCAAAGAGTAAAGTATTGTACTATGACATCGGTTTGCTGCTGGGAATGTTGTTGAAGTCACGTTGCAAGCAGGTGATGACGGGTATCTTTGGCGATAGATGGAAGATTATCAATCTGCCCGATACGGGTATCTTGTCCAATGTCGATGCTTTCTATAAAAGGGAAGGTGAAGTAGGATACTCTACAAACGGGTATTTGGTTATCAAAGACCTAATAGACCGAAAGGCGCAGATGGATAAGATAATGATGTTCACTGACTGTCAGTTGTGGAATAGCCATAGTGACTTGCAGATAACGGATTTGTGGAGGAAGTACAAGAAAATTTGTCCGGTAGCTAAGTTGTATCTGTTTGACTTAAGCGGATATGGCAACACTCCGCTGGATATCACTCGTGACGATGTATTTTTAATAGCGGGATGGTCGGATAAGATATTTGATATTTTGTCTGCAATCGACAAGGGAAATGATGCGTTGCAGGAGATAAAAAAGATAGTGGTATAACCGGAGTTCTCAGGATTCCGGTTTACGAAAGAAACAAGTGTCGTAGAGAAGAGTTACTTCGTTTGGGACGACCATAGGTCGCGGGTTCGACTCCCGCTGCTCTCCTTATTCTTTGAGGAAAAGCATAGCTCAGTTGGATAGAGCAGGTTATAGTCTCTTTTCGTTTGTTACCTTGTTTTTACTTTGACATAAGCAGAATGTCGTAGAGAAGAGTTACTTCGTCTCATTTTAGGGGAGGAATAGTGAAGTTGTAAAATCAGCAAGACTATCCGGTTCGACTCCGGCATTGACGTGCCCCATTTCTCTTTTCGCCTGTTACTTCTGCTTTTCTATATGCCTGTAGCTCCCTTTTTTCAATGATGTATCAAAAGTGTTACTCTTTGAAACAAAGTTTATAGACGAAGGTGAAGATAGCCCCTATCTTTGCCTTCGTCTATTTTTGACTAACACTCGTATAACTCTGAATATCCTGTTACCATGAAAACAACTTCTTGGATAAAACAATGTAAAGGTGCCACACTCGCACTGGCTGTTTCCTTTGGACTGACCTGTTGCCAGTCAACCGGAAGCACATTCACCCTTGAACAGAAAGGTGATAGCCTGACAATTGTCCACATCGTTCATCCTACCCATTATATATTACTCCCCATCGAGGAAGAAGCCGATGAAAGTCAGGTGCGGCTCGATACGGGGAATGCAACGGATACCGATATGGATATCCGTCTGGCACAGACAAAGGTCGATTATTTTGTTCCCTTTGCCTTGCCGGCTGATACAAAGGCAGCCACTTTGCGCATTCAAAGGAAATCGAAAGACGCCCTCTGCTGGGAAGAAATCAGATTATCCGATACGTTTGATACTGCCAATACGGATAAATTCCGTCCTGTCTACCATCATACTCCCCTTTATGGCTGGATGAATGATGCAAACGGATTGGTATATAAAGATGGAGAGTATCATTTGTATTATCAGCATAACCCTTATGGCTCCAAATGGGGAAATATGCATTGGGGACATTCAGTCAGCAAGGACCTGATGCATTGGGAACATCTGGCGCCTGCCATTGCTCGTGATACATTAGGGCATATCTTTTCCGGCAGTTCTATTGTCGATCAGGAGAATGTGGCGGGCTACGGAGCAGGTTCCATCCTCGCTTACTATACTTCTGCCAGCGATAAGAACGGACAGGTTCAGTGTCTGGCTTATAGCAAAGACAACGGACGGACATTTACTAAATACGAAAAGAATCCTGTCCTGCGTCCTTCCGATGGTCTGAAAGATTTCCGTGACCCGAAAGTCTTCTGGTATGCACCGGAGAGTAAATGGGTGATGATTGTCTCTGCCGATAAGGAAATGCGTTTCTATGACTCCCATAATCTGAAAGACTGGAACTACCTGAGTAGCTTTGGCGAAGGATACGGTGTGCAACCCTGTCAGTTTGAATGTCCGGATATGGTGGAACTTCCTGTAGACGGCGATATCAACCATAAGAAATGGGCATTGATTGTCAATGTAAATCCGGGATGTTACTTCGGAGGGAGTGCTACTGAATATTTTATCGGTGACTTTGACGGTACAAAATTTATTTGTGACAATCAGCCGAATGTCACGAAATGGCTGGACTGGGGAAAAGATCATTATGCTACCGTCTGTTTCTCAAATACGGGAAACCGTGTGGTGGCAGTGCCTTGGATGAGCAACTGGCAGTATTGCAATATCGTTCCGACCCGGCAGTTCCGTAGTGCCAATGCACTGCCCCGTGAATTGGGACTCTATACACAGGACAATGATATTTATCTTTCCGCCGCACCGGTAGCGGAAACTAAGAACTTACGAAAAGAAGGCAAGGATATTCCGTCTTTTACGGTAGACAAGGATTATCACATCGAATCTTTATTGACTGATAATGAAGGAGCTTATGAGCTTTCTCTGAACATCAAAACTGGAAAGGCGGAAATTATGGGATTCAGTCTTTTCAATGACAAGGGAGAGAAGGTGGATATTTACCTTAATCTTCCGGAAAAGAAACTGGTGATGGACCGTACGAAAAGCGGCATCGTAGATTTCGGGAAAAACAGCTCTCCGCACGAGATCGAGGCGCACGATCGACGGAAGACGATTTCTATCAATTATATAGATGATTTCGCATTGGCTACATGGGCGCCTATCAAAAAGGAAGATGAATATAAACTGGATGTCTTTGTTGATAAGTGTTCGGTAGAAATATTTCTGGATGGTGGGAAGATAGCGATGACTAATCTGATTTTCCCTACAGAGCCGTACAATCGTATGTGTTTTTACAGTAAGGGCGGTACATTCGCAGTCGATTCATTCAGTGTGCATAGGTTAGGTTTATAAAAGGATAGATTTGTTTTTCAGTAGGTATTTATCAAGAATATAATCAAGTGTTTATCACTTGTATCATCTGTATTTCATAGATTAGATTTATGAGTTAGTTTTTAAGTTAGGTTTTGTAGATTAGGTGTTTGACAGCTGCCGTCCGTGAGGTTCGGCAGCTGTTCTGTGTTTAATCTATTCGCAGAATAGGTTGTCATTACTTATTCATTGATCTCAATCGTATACCCTCCTTTGAAAGTTTCTTTCGGTTGCAGGTGTTGCATCCAGCCTTTGTCTTTGTATTCACCTGTGTAATGTGCGCGGTCGCAGCGGCCGTACCACGGTTCAATGCAGACAAAAGGGGCATTCTTTGCAGGCGGAGACCATAGACCGACTACGGGAGCATGAAAGTGCAGGCTTAAATAAGCTTTCTTTTCCTTGGTATAAAGGGTTACTTTATGGATTTGCTCATTCTCTATTATCAAAGCATCTTTATCGAAAGTATGTGTATCCAATGGCAATAACCCGTCTGTAAGTTCCAGAGAATATTCAGTGGAAGGATCTGCACATCCTTTTTCTGAAATGAGGATATACTTCAATCCTTCTTCCTTGTCAAAACCGAAGAAACCACGATTCTGTGTATCTGCATTAAAATCCGGCCAATAGAATGCAGGATGCGCACCGATTTGAAAATACATTTCTTTTTCTCCGGTATTCTTAACTTCCCATATAACCTCGATCTGCTTACCCTGAATACGATAACCTATTTCCAGACAAAACGGGAAAGGAAATTTCCGTAATGTCTCTTCATTACTGACAAGGTGGTATCGTACTTCGTCTTCTTTTTCTGAAACAAGAGTAAATTCCATATCGCGGGCAAAGCCATGTTGACTCAATGTATAAGCGATACCTTCATTACGATACTGGTTTTCCCACACACTTCCTACAATCGGGAAAAGTACAGGAGAGTGGCGTTTCCAAAAAGCAGGGTCGGCTTGCCACAGATACTCTTTCCCATTGGCGAAGATACTGCAAAGTTCGGCTCCATGCGGAGATACCTGAATAGTAAGTTGTTCGTTGGAGATTGTTTTCATATCATTCAGTTTTCTGTTGGTTACTTTGAGTGATTATATGCTTGTTATATGAATAATATCCCTTTTTACAAGGACTTAAATTACTATACAAAGGTAGTATTTTCTATGATTGAGAGAGAATATAATCCCGACTTTCTTATGATGGAGAATTATTCTTATAAAACCCTATAAAATAGCGTTCTATGCAACATATCTTACAGCATTTGAAACATTTTTTTCAGTCGGTTGACTTAAATCAACCGTAATTTGCATCATCGAAAAGAGAAAATTCGTACTTTTAAATTAATAACATTAAACTAATGCCTGGTATCATGAAGAACAAAAAACTTCTTTGCAGCGTTTGTTTCCTGTTTGCTTTCATGTCGGCCCTGTGGGGGCAAAACATAACGGTGAAGGGAAACGTTACTTCTAAAACGGATGGGCAACCGATTATCGGTGCTTCTGTCGTTGAAACTACAGCTACAACCAACGGAACAATTACAGACTTCGATGGTAATTTCACTCTTTCAGTTCCGGTCAACTCTACTTTAAAGATTACGTATATTGGTTATAAACCGGTGACCGTAAAAGCGGCTGCTATCGTTAATGTACTACTGGAAGAAGATACCCAGATGGTAGATGAAGTTGTCGTAACAGGTTATACTACACAGCGTAAAGCCGACCTGACAGGTGCTGTTTCTGTAGTAAAAGTAGACGAAATCCAGAAGCAAGGTGAAAACAATCCGGTGAAAGCCCTTCAGGGACGTGTCCCCGGAATGAACATCACCGCTGATGGTAATCCGAGTGGATCGGCTACCGTACGTATCCGCGGTATCGGTACGCTGAACAATAACGACCCGCTTTATATAATCGACGGTGTTCCTACCAAAGCCGGTATGCACGAACTGAATGGTAATGATATTGAATCCATTCAGGTTTTGAAAGATGCCGCATCCGCTTCTATCTACGGTTCGCGTGCAGCGAACGGCGTGATCATCATTACTACCAAACAAGGAAAGAAAGGACAGATCAAAATCAATTTCGACGCTTCTGTTTCCGCCTCCATGTATCAGAGTAAAATGAACGTACTGAACACTGAGCAATACGGACGAGCTATGTGGCAAGCCTACGTGAACGACGGTGAAAATCCGAACGGTAATGCTTTGGGATATGCTTACAATTGGGGATATAATGCCGACGGCAATCCGGTATTATACGGAATGACTCTTTCCAAATACCTGGATTCAAAGAATACAATGCCTGTGGCGGACACAGACTGGTTTGACGAGATCACTCGTACTGGTGTTATTCAGCAATACAATCTTTCCGTCAGCAACGGTTCGGAGAAAGGTTCTTCTTTCTTTTCTCTGGGATATTACAAGAATCTGGGTGTTATCAAAGACACGGACTTCGACCGTTTCTCGGCTCGTATGAACAGCGATTATAAGTTGATTGATGATATCCTGACCATCGGTCAGCATTTTACATTAAATCGCACGTCGGAAGTGCAGGCTCCGGGTGGAATTATTGAAACCGCACTGGACATTCCTTCCGCTATTCCCGTATATGCTTCGGATGGTTCATGGGGCGGACCGGTAGGCGGATGGCCCGACCGTCGTAACCCTCGTGCCGTACTTGAATACAATAAAGACAACCGATACACTTACTGGCGTATGTTCGGTGATGCCTATGTCAATCTGACTCCTTTCAAGGGATTCAATCTACGTTCCACTTTCGGTCTGGACTATGCCAACAAGCAGGCACGTTACTTCACTTATCCTTATCAGGAAGGAACGCAGACAAATAATGGCAAGAGCGCAGTGGAAGCCAAGCAGGAACACTGGACGAAATGGATGTGGAACGCCATTGCTACCTACCAACTGGAAGTAGGCAAACATCGTGGAGATGTAATGATAGGTATGGAGTTGAACCGTGAAGACGACAGCCATTTCTCCGGATACAAAGAAGACTTCTCTATCCTTACCCCCGACTATATGTGGCCTGATGCAGGTAGTGGCACGGCACAGGCATACGGTGCCGGTGAGGGGTATTCACTCGTCTCTTTCTTTGGCAAAATGAACTATTCTTATGCCGATAGATATCTGCTTTCGTTAACTCTCCGTCGGGACGGTTCTTCCCGGTTCGGTAAAAACCACCGTTATGCCACTTTCCCTTCCGTATCTTTGGGATGGCGCATCACACAGGAGAACTTCATGAAAGAACTGACCTGGCTTGATGATCTGAAATTGCGTGTTTCGTGGGGACAGACCGGTAATCAGGAAATCTCCAACCTTGCCCGTTATACTATCTATGCACCTAACTATGGTACAACCGATTCTTTCGGCGGACAGAGCTACGGTACGGCATACGATATCACAGGTTCTAACGGTGGCGGTGTACTTCCTTCCGGTTTCAAACGCAACCAGATCGGTAACGACAATATCAAATGGGAAACAACGACACAGACCAATGTCGGTATCGACTTCAGCCTGTTCAAGCAATCACTGTACGGTTCACTGGAATACTACTACAAGAAAACAACAGATATCCTGACTGAAATGGCAGGAGTAGGAGTGCTGGGAGAAGGCGGCAGCCGTTGGATAAATTCGGGTGCAATGAAAAACCAGGGTTTTGAATTTAATCTGGGTTATCGTAACAAGACTGCCTTTGGACTGACTTACGACCTGAACGGAAACATATCCACTTATCGGAATGAAATTCTTGAATTGCCGGAAACGGTAGCTGCCAACGGCAAGTTTGGTGGTAATGGTGTGAAGAGTGTAGTCGGACATACTTACGGCGCACAAGTCGGTTACATTGCTGATGGCATTTTTAAGTCGCAGGATGAAGTAGACAACCATGCTACTCAAGAAGGCGCTGCTGTCGGCCGTATCCGTTACCGTGATATTGACCATAACGGTGTGATTGACGAAAGAGATCAGAACTGGATTTATGATCCTACTCCCTCTTTCAGCTACGGATTGAATATTTATCTGGAATATAAGAACTTCGATCTGACAATGTTCTGGCAAGGCATTCAGGGAGTGGATATAATCAGTGACGTGAAGAAGAAAAGCGATTTTTGGAGTGCTTCCAATGTCGGCTTCCTGAATAAGGGAACCCGTTTGCTTAATGCCTGGTCACCTACGAACCCAAACTCTGATATTCCGGCATTGACCCGCAGTGATACGAACAATGAACAGCGTGTCTCTACTTACTTCGTAGAAAACGGTTCTTTCCTGAAACTGCGCAATATCCAGTTAGGATACACCGTTCCCGCTGTTGTCTCCAAAAAAATGAGAATGGACCGCTTACGTTTCTATTGCAGTGCACAGAATCTGCTGACCATCAAGAGCAAGAATTTTACCGGAGAAGATCCGGAGAACCCGAACTTTTCTTATCCGATCCCTGTGAATATCACGTTCGGACTTAACATCGGATTTTAACTTACTTCATCAATAAAACGAATGATCATGAAAAAGATAATATATATAGCAACAATCGGAATTACCTTGCTGACAACCAGTTGTGACGATTTTTTGGACCGTCAGGTTCCTCAGGGTATTGTGACCGGCGATCAGATCGCTTCTCCCGAATATGTAGATAATCTGGTGATTTCTGCCTACGCCATCTGGGCGACAGGTGATGATATCAACTCTTCCTTCTCTCTCTGGAATTATGACGTACGTTCCGACGATTGCTATAAAGGCGGTTCGGGAACAGAAGACGGCGGTGTGTTCAACGCACTGGAAATATCCAAAGGTATCAACACCACCGACTGGAATATCAACGATATATGGAAAAGACTGTATCAATGTATCACCCGTGCCAACACAGCCCTGCAATCACTCGATCAGATGGATGAAAAGACCTATCCGTTGAAGAACCAGCGCATTGCCGAAACGAGATTCCTGCGCGGACACGCTCACTTCATGTTGAAACAGCTGTTCAAGAAGATCGTTATTGTAAACGATGAAAACATGGAACCGGATGCTTACAATGAACTGTCGAATACCACTTATACCAATGACGAGCAATGGCAAAAGATAGCAGACGACTTCCAGTTTGCCTACGACAACCTGCCGGAAGTACAAATAGAAAAAGGACGCCCTGCACAGGCAGCCGCTGCTGCTTACCTTGCAAAAACTTACCTGTATAAAGCTTACCGCCAGGACGGAGCCGATAATGCCCTTACCGGAATCAACGAAGAAGACCTGAAACTGGTCGTGAAATACACCGATCCCCTGATCATGGCTAAAGGCGGTTACGGACTGGAAACGGACTATAGCATGAACTTCCTGCCGCAATATGAAAACGGTGCAGAGTCTGTATGGGCCATTCAGTATTCTATCAACGACGGTACTTACAACGGTAACCTGAATTGGGGAATGGGACTGACCACTCCGCAGATACTGGGCTGCTGCGACTTCCACAAGCCGAGCCAGAATCTGGTGAATGCTTTCAAAACCGATTCGCAGGGAAAGCCCTTGTTCAGTACCTACGACAATGAGAATTACGAAGTGGCTACAGACAATGTCGATCCCCGTCTGTTCCATACGGTGGGTATGCCGGGCTTTCCTTATAAGTACAACGAAGGTTACATCATCCAGAAGAATGATGACTGGAGCCGCAGCAAGGGACTTTATGGATATTATGTTTCTCTCAAAGAGAATGTAGATCCCGATTGTGACTGTCTGAAGAAAGGTTCTTATTGGGCCAGTTCTCTGAATCACATTGTGATCCGTTATGCAGATGTATTGCTGATGCGTGCCGAAGCACTGATTCAGTTGAACGACGGACGTATCACCGATGCCATCTCATTAATCAATGAGGTACGCAGCCGTGCTGCCGGAAGCACCATGCTGATCTTCAATTATAAAGAAGACTACGGAGTGAACTTCAAAGTGACTCCTTACGACCTGAAAGCTTACGCTCAGGACGAAGCCATGAAAATGCTGAAATGGGAACGCCGCGTAGAGTTCGGTATGGAAAGCTCACGTTTCTTTGACCTTGTAAGATGGGGAGAAGCCAAAGATGTCATCAATGCTTATTACGTGACGGAAGCATCCCGTTGCTCTATCTACAAGAATGCGGGCTTTACGGAAAATAAGAACGAATATCTTCCTGTTCCATTCGAACAGATCAGCGCAAGTAATGGAAATTATACACAGAATTTCGGTTGGTAACTAACCATCTTAAAACAAAGAATACAATGAAATCAATCATAAAACAACTTTATACTATCCTGTTGGTGACTGTGGCATGCCTTACAGTCACAGGATGTAGTGATGACTTCAAATCCGGCCTTCGTCTGGACGGAGATGTTTGGGTGAACTCTATCCGGCTGGATGAATACGCAGGAACTGTCGACTATCAGAATAAGGCAATCGTAGTAGGAGTGCCCTACGATTACGATATTACCCGCATGGTGGTCACAGAAATGAATCTTTCCGAAGGAGCCAAGGCTAGCATCGCTATCGGTGAGACAATCGACTTTTCTCTTCCCGTATCTTTGACGGTGAAGAATGGCGATGTACAAATGAGCTACACGATTACCGTGAAGAGAGATGAGGCGAAGATACTGACCTTCAAATTGAATGATACTTATGTAGGAAAGGTAGACCAGTTATCGAAAACCATTTCTGTAGTCGTTCCGCTGACAGTGGATATCACTCAGTTGAAAGGTACGTTTACCGTAACGGACGGAGCTACCGTGACTCCGGCATCCGGAAGTATTCAGGACTTTACGAACCCCGTCACTTACACGGCAACTTACCGTTCGGCAGTAACTCCTTATGTGGTAACGGTTACTCAGGGAAATGTGATTCCGACTGCCTTTGTCGGTACGGCTTCTTCCGTCAGCTTTCTGACGAGTCCCGAAGAGAAAGCCGCTGCCCAATGGATGATGGATAATGTATCGATGTCCGAATATATCTCATTCAAGGATGTAGTGGACGGAAAAGTGGATTTAGGTAAATATACCGCTATCTGGTGGCATTTCCACGCAGACAATGGTGACAATCCTCCTTTGCCGGATGACGCGAAAGCGGCAGCGGAGAAGTTTAAAGTCTACTATCAGAATGGTGGTAATCTGCTGCTGACCCGTTACGCTACTTTCTATATCGCCAATCTCGGCATCGCTAAAGACGAGCGTGTACCGAACAATAGCTGGGGAGGAAACGAAGACTCGCCCGAAATCACCTCTGCTCCGTGGAGCTTCCTGATTACTGGTGGCGAATCACATCCGTTATTCCAGGATTTAAGATGGAAAGATGGAGACAAGTCGACAGTCTATACCTGTGATGCCGGCTATGCGATCACCAATAGCACAGCGCAGTGGCATATCGGGACAGACTGGGGAGGTTATGATGACCTGAACGCATGGCGTAACCTGACAGGAGGAATCGATTTGGCACATGGAGGCGACGGGGCGGTAGTCATTGCCGAATTTGAACCGCGTTCCAATAGCGGACGTACGCTCTGTATCGGTTCCGGCTGCTATGACTGGTACGGCAAGGGAGTAGACGCTTCTGCCGACTACTATCACTACAACGTAGAGCAAATGACTCTCAATGCAATCAACTACTTGTGTAAATAAAAAGAATAAGCAACAATGATGAAAAATATGATCTTACCTATAGCATTTACCGCACTGATAGCTTCGATGACTGCTTGCAGTGACGAGACTGACCCCATCTTGACTCAGAAAGACTGGGACGGTACAGCCACATACTTCCAATCGAGTGATGAGCATGGCTTCTCGATGTACTATAAGCCACAGGTCGGCTTTGTAGGTGACCCGATGCCATTCTATGATCCGGTTGCCAAGGACTTTAAAGTGATGTACCTGCAAGATTACCGTCCGAACCCCGAAGCTACGTACCATCCCATTTTCGGGGTGGCTACCAAAGACGGTGCTACTTACGAATCTCTCGGCGAACTGATTTCCTGCGGAGGGCGTGACGAACAGGATGCTGCCATCGGCACAGGAGGAACGATCTATAACCCTGCCGACAAACTGTATTATACCTTCTACACCGGTAATAAGTTCAAGCCTTCTTCCGACCAGAATGCTCAGGTAGTGATGGTAGCTACTTCTCCCGATTTCAAGACATGGACCAAGAACCGCACCTTCTACCTGAAAGGAGATACGTATGGTTATGACAAGAATGACTTCCGTGACCCGTTCCTGTTCCAGACCGAAGACGGTGTGTATCACATGCTGATCGCTACCCGCAAGAACGGAAAAGGGCATATCGCCGAATTTACCTCTGCCGACCTGAAAGAGTGGGAATCTGCCGGAACCTTTATGACCATGATGTGGGATCGTTTCTACGAATGTCCAGATGTATTCAAGATGGGGGACTGGTGGTATCTGATTTATTCGGAACAGGCTTCCTTCATGCGTAAAGTACAATATTTCAAAGGCAGAACGCTGGAAGATTTGAAAGCAACTACCGCCAATGATGCCGGAATATGGCCGGACAATCGTGAAGGAATGCTGGACAGCCGCGCATTCTATGCCGGAAAGACCGCTTCCGACGGAACAAACCGCTACATTTGGGGTTGGTGTCCCACACGTGCCGGAAATGATAATGGAAATGTTGGTGATGTAGAACCCGAATGGGCAGGCAATCTGGTAGCACAACGTCTGATTCAACACGAAGACGGTACTTTAACCCTCGGAGTACCCGATGCAATCGACCGTAAATACACTTCCGCACAAGAAGTGAAAGTAATGGCAAAAGATGGTAACGTGATCGAAAGCGGTAAAACCTATACTTTGGGCGAAGGTGCCTCCGTCATCTTCAACCGTCTGAAAGTACATAACAAGATTTCTTTCACCGTAAAGACCGCTTCAAATACGGACCGTTTCGGAATCTCTTTTGTACGTGGAACGGATTCCGCTTCCTGGTATAGTATCCATGTCAATGCCGATGAAGGCAAAGCGAATTTTGAGAAAGACGGTGACGATGCCAAATACTTATTCGATAATAAATTCAATATTCCGGCAGATAATGAATATCGTGTGACGATTTACAGTGACCAGTCCGTCTGCGTGACTTATATCAACGACCAGTTATCTTTCACCAACCGTATCTACCAAATGCAGAAGAACCCGTGGTCACTCTGCTGTTATAAAGGTGAAATAACTGTATCAGACGTTCAGGTAAGCACTTATTGATGAAAACTACACCGGCAAGTAACATCTTTTACAGCGTTTGAAACAAAAGTGATAGGCGCTAACCTTGGAAGCGCCTATCTTTGCACTGTAACAACTATCAAAAGTATAACAACCTTAATACCATAGAACATGAATGTATTTTTGCCTGTCAAACAACTTCAGACCTTTCTGATTTGTTTTATTCTCATGACTATTTCTGTTTCAACCCGAGCGGCGGATTCTCCTTTGCTGATTAAGAATCTGGGAGAAGGTCATTGCCTTGTACGTGTCAATACTTCCCAGAACTACCTGCTTCTGCCCGTAGAGGATGCGTCTCCCGATGTACGTATCAGCATGATCGTTAATAATAAAGAGGTGAAAAACTTCGACGTGCGTCTCGCCATACATAAAGTAGATTACTTTGTTCCGGTAGACCTTTCCGACTTTTCCGGCAAAACGGTCTCTTTCAAGTTCAAGATGAACTCCAACGATCCGATCCGTGTCAATCTTTCGCCGGATAATACCGCTTGCTGCAAGGAAATGAAACTCTCCGACACCTTCGATACGACCAACCGTGAAAAGTTTCGTCCGACCTATCACTTCTCTCCCCTTTACGGATGGATGAACGACCCGAACGGAATGGTCTATAAAGACGGTGAATACCATCTTTTTTACCAGTACAACCCTTATGGCTCCAAATGGGGAAACATGAACTGGGGACACGCTATCAGCAAAGACCTCGTAAACTGGGAACACCGCCCCGTTGCGATAGCACCGGATGCGCTTGGTACTATCTTCAGCGGCTCTGCCGTGGTAGATCATAACAATACAGCCGGCTTCGGAGCAGGCGCAATCATCGCCATCTATACACAAAACAGCGACCGTCAGGTACAAAGCATCGCTTATAGCACTGACAACGGACGCACTTTCACCAAATACGAAAACAACCCCGTACTTGTATCCGAAGCTCGTGACTTCCGCGACCCGAAAGTTTTTTGGTACGAAGCAACAAAACGCTGGATCATGGTGCTCGCAGTGGGACAGGAAATGCAGATTTTCTCTTCTCCCAATCTGAAAGACTGGGCATTTGAAAGCAGCTTCGGCGAAGGATACGGTGCTCACGGCAACGTATGGGAATGCCCCGATTTATTCGAACTTCCGGTAGAGGGCACCAACGAAAAGAAATGGGTATTGCTTTGCAGCCTTGGTGACGGTCCTTTCGGTGACTCCGCTACTCAATACTTTATCGGTAGCTTCGACGGCAAGAAATTTAGTTGTGACAATCAGCCGAATGTCACAAAATGGATGGACTGGGGAAAAGACCATTATGCTACAGTTACTTGGAGCGATGCCCCCGACAACCGCCGTATCGCCATTGCATGGATGAGCAACTGGCAATATGCAAATGACGTGCCAACTTCTCAATACCGTAGTCCGAACTCCATCCCTCGTGATTTGAGTCTCTTTGCCATCGACGGTGGGATTTATCTTCAATCCGCTCCTTCTCCCGAATTACTGAAACTGCGTGGTGTTTCCAAAAAGCGCTCATTCAAGGTTAACGGAACACGTATCGTGAAAGATTTGATTCCGAACAATGAAGGTGCTTACGAAATAGAACTGTCCCTCAAGAATCAGCAGGCAGAAATCATCGGTTTCCGTCTCTACAATGACAAGGGCGAAGAAGTAGACATGCAGTACGACATGAAAGAGAAGAAATTCTCGATGGACCGTCGCAAGAGTGGCGAGGTAAATTTCAACGAAAACTTCCCGATGCTGACTTGGACTGCGATTGAAGGGGATAAGGATGAAATGAAACTCCGCCTGTTTGTAGACAGATCAAGTGTAGAGGCTTTCGGTGACGGTGGACGCTTCGCTATGACCAATCAGGTATTCCCTTCGGAACCTTACAATCATATCAGCTTCTACAGCAAAGGCGGTGCCTATAAAGTAGATTCATTCGTGGTTTACAAACTGAAGAAATAAAAAACGACTTTCTTCTCCCTGCGCTCTTTTTAATTCACGCTAACATACCTTTATCCTTGCGTTAACATGCCTTTATGTTCTCCTTATGTATGGGAGATAGATAGCGTTTCACCTACGTGATACGATCTGTTCATTACTGTGATAAGGCCTTATCACCCTTGTGATACGGTCTGTTCACAGCCGTGATAAGCAAAGAAAATAGGAGGCTAAAAGAAAAAGGATCAATAGGAAAGGAAAATAATTACTGTGCTAATATACGAAATTATAATAGATAAAACAATGGAAAATACTAAAAACGCTTCTCTCTCCAAGCTAGTCCCGGTGATGCTTTGTTTCTTCGCCATGGGATTCGTTGATCTGGTGGGCATTGCCTCCAATTATGTAAAAGCAGACCTGGGTCTGACAGACTCACAAGCAAACATCTTCCCTTCATTGGTGTTCTTCTGGTTTCTGATTTTCTCCGTACCGACAGGTATGCTGATGAGCCGTATCGGTCAGAAGAAAACCGTGTTACTAAGTTTGATCGTGACTTTTGCTTCTTTACTGTTGCCTGTCTTCGGGGACAGTTACGCACTGATGCTGATTTCTTTTTCCCTGTTAGGTATTGGAAACGCACTGATGCAGACTTCACTGAACCCGCTTCTTTCCAACATCGTTCGTGGTGACCGTCTGGCAAGCAGCCTCACCTTCGGACAATTCGTGAAAGCGATCGCTTCTTTCCTAGCACCGTACATTGCCATGTGGGGGGCAACGCAGGCGATTCCTTCTTTCGATCTGGGATGGCGTGTATTATTCCCTATTTATATGGTAATAGCCATCCTTGCCATTCTGTTGCTCAACGCGACACAGATTGAAGAAGAGAAGGAAGAAGGCAAACCTTCCACTTTCGGACAGTGCCTGGCATTGCTCGGCAAACCGTTTATCCTGCTTTGCTTTATCGGAATCATGTGTCACGTAGGTATCGACGTCGGTACAAACACTACTGCACCTAAGATTCTGATGGAACGCATCGGCATGACACTGGATGATGCTGCTTTTGCAACCAGCCTCTATTTTATCTTCCGTACGGCAGGCTGTTTTCTGGGATCATTCATCCTGCGTCAGATGTCTCCGAAATCTTTCTTCGGTATCAGTGTTGTTATGATGCTGGCTGCTATGGTAGGGTTGTTCATCTTCCATGATAAGGCGGTGATTTACACTTGTATCGCTCTGATCGGTTTTGGTAACTCGAATGTGTTCTCTGTTATTTTCTCGCAGGCATTGCTTTATCTGCCGGGAAAGAAAAACGAAGTTTCCGGTCTGATGATTATGGGACTCTTCGGAGGAACCGTTTTCCCGTTGGCTATGGGAGTTGCTTCGGATACTTCTATGGGGCAGAATGGTGCGATTGCTGTGATGACAGTCGGTGTACTTTACTTGCTGTTCTATACCTTCCGTATCAAAAAATAATTTTATATTTGGAAAACAATTAAATCTGTAGATCATGAATAATATAATTGTAGGAATGGGCGAAGCATTATGGGATGTATTGCCCGAAGGAAAGAAGATAGGCGGTGCTCCGGCTAATTTCGCTTATCATGTTTCACAGTTTGGTTTCGACAGCCGTGTAGTAAGTGCGGTGGGCAATGACGAACTGGGAGATGAAATCATGGAAGTATTCAAAGAAAAGCAACTCAAAAATCAGATTGAGCGGGTGGATTATCCTACCGGTACGGTGCAGGTGACACTGGATGACGAAGGGGTGCCTTGCTACGAAATCAAAGAAGGAGTGGCATGGGATAACATTCCTTTCACGGACGAACTGAAGCGGCTGGCTTTGAATACGCGCGCCGTTTGTTTCGGTTCGTTGGCTCAACGCAATGAAGTGAGCCGTGCTACAATTAACCGATTCCTCGATACAATGCCCGATATAGACGGACAGCTGAAGATATTCGACATCAACCTCCGTCAGGACTTCTACACGAAAGAAGTATTGCGCGAGTCTTTCAAACGCTGCAACATTCTGAAGATAAACGATGAAGAACTGGTGACAATCAGCCGTATGTTCGGTTATCCGGGCATCGACTTACAGGATAAGTGCTGGATTCTGTTGGCCAAGTACAATCTGAAAATGTTGATTCTTACTTGCGGTATCAATGGTAGTTATGTGTTTACTCCGGGAGTCGTTTCTTTTCAGGAAACGCCGAAGGTTCCGGTAGCCGATACGGTAGGAGCGGGGGATTCCTTTACTGCCGCTTTCTGTGCTTCCATTCTGAATGGCAAGTCTGTTCCCGAAGCTCATAAGCTGGCTGTCGAAGTTTCCGCTTATGTTTGTACGCAGAGCGGTGCAATGCCCGAACTTCCGGTTGTTCTGAAAGACAGATTGTTGTAGAATCTCTTTAAATTCAAAAAGAAGATGTGTCAAAAGCAACTAAACTCTCCTCCTTCCTGAAGGAGGGGAATTTAGTTGCTTTTGACACATCTTCTTTTCTGTTTCTTATTTCAGTAAATGTCCCCCTTCCCTGTGTTTTGATTTACTACTTAATCTGTTAATTATTAGAATGATAATAACAGATGTTCTTTTTTTTAATTGTCCCCCTCTTCCTTGCCTTGTTTTATAAGCCGATTGCCTATCTTTGCGGCAGGTTTTTAAATAATAAATCAAAAAGAGAAAACTACTTTATGAAACACATTTCGAACTTCCTCAGATCAAAAAGCTGGAACGTATTTTTGTTTTTATATCTTGCTCTTCCTTTGTTTGCGCAAAAGGAATATAAGATCGATCAGGTATCTGTTGTTAATGTAGGCGATGGCAGACTGTTGTTTCAGGAACTGAAAACGGAAAAAGCATTGAATGGCGAACATCGCATCATAGATGGTTATCATTCCGCCTATGTGCTGGCATCTTTTAAAGATGGTTTTTATGATGGCGGATACAAAGAATATGTGGACAATATATTAATAACGGAAGGAAGTTATAAAGAAGGGCGGAAGGATGGCCTCTTCAAGATTAACTCCAAGTTTGACGGTAAGCTGAAAGAAGAAAAGTCCTATAAGGAAGGTAAGCTGGACGGTACGAGCAAAAGTTACTTTACTACCGGAAAAGTGGAAAGTGAAAGAAACTTCCGGATGGGGAAAGAGCACGGGAAGCAACTGTCGTACGAATCTGACGGTACTTTGCGGAAAGAGCATAATTACAAGGACGGGAAGCAGGTAGGCAAACAGTATACTTTTCTGAAAGGTACATATGATTTGTATGAGACCGTTTATTTCAATGAAGAAGGTTTGCAGGACGGTGAATATTCGTCCGTGTTTACGTTTGGCTCGCCACGTATACTGGGTAGTTATAAGAATGGAAAGAAGAATGGTCGGTGGACTACTTTTGCTGAAAGCGGAGATACGCTGATGATTGAAACCTATCTGGATGGAAAAGAAGATGGACTCCATGTCTCATTTGCCAACGGAAGTGGGGTAAGGCAGAAAGAATATTATATGAAGAACGATCGTAAAGACGGTTTATACCGTGAATATAATCTGGAAAATGGTGAATTGAGATATGAAGCTACCTATCAGGCCGGCAGATTGCATGGCAAGGAACGACGGCTGATAGTGAGCAACCGCTTTGATTATTGGGAAACTTCTACCTATGTGAACGGAAGGCAGAACGGACCGTTCGAAGCTCGTTATGTAAAGAATGACCAGCTTCGTGAATGTGGGGAATATAAGAATGGTCGCCGTGTAGGACGATGGAAACGCTACACTATTGATGGTAAACTGGAAAAGGAATGGGATGAAAACTAACCGGTAGATGAAAGGTCAGAGCATAAAAAAAGGAGCAACGCCTTGCTCCAACCTTTGTTAACCTTAAATCTAATACTATGAAAAACACAGTGCAAAGATACGGACTTCTGTGAAATCTGCAAATTATCCAAGTAAAACGCTATGTTTTATAACATTGATTAAGTGTTTGTTTTACGCTTTATACTTTTGTTAATACTTTCCGATGGTCTGAAAGAGGACTGCTTTCCTTCTTTTTAGAATAATAAATAGCTGAAGTTAGAGAACTTTACAGTATTATTTCTTATTTTTGTTCTTAATTGGATTACAGAAAGAACTATGAAATGATGAGATGGATGAAGACGATGAGATATCTGAAGTGGATGCTGGTGCTGTTTGGTTTAATCGGGATGACGGCTTGCCGGCAGGATACACCCCGTTTTCGTATTGGGGTGGCTCAATGCAGCGATGATTCATGGCGACATAAGATGAATGATGAGATTCTTCGGGAAGCGATGTTTTATAATGGTGTTTCGGTGGAAATCCGTTCGGCAGGGGATGATAACAGTAAGCAGGCGGAAGATGTCCATTATTTTATGGACGAAGGAGTCGATCTGCTGATTATTTCCGCTAACGAAGCTGCTCCTATGACTCCGATTGTAGAAGAAGCTTATCAGAAAGGCATCCCCGTTATTCTTGTAGACCGGAAGATTCTTTCGGATAAATATACTGCCTATATCGGAGCCGATAATTATGAAATTGGTCGTTCGGTAGGAAACTATATTGCCTCCAGTCTGAAAGGGAAGGGAAATATAGTAGAACTGACAGGATTGAGCGGTTCGACTCCTGCAATGGAACGGCATCAGGGATTTATGGCTGCCATCAGTAAATTCCCGGATATAAAGCTGATTGATAAAGCGGATGCTGCTTGGGAACGTGGTCCGGCAGAGATAGAAATGGATAGTATGCTTCGGAGGCATCCTAAGATTGATGCTGTGTATGCCCATAATGACCGTATCGCTCCGGGTGCCTATCAGGCAGCAAAGATGGCAGGGCGGGAGAAGGAAATGATTTTTGTCGGCATAGATGCCTTGCCGGGTAAGGGAAACGGACTGGAACTGGTTCTGGACAGTGTGCTGGATGCCACCTTTATCTATCCGACCAATGGTGATAAGGTACTGCAACTGGCTATGGATATTCTGGAGAAGAAACCCTATCCCAAAGAAACGGTGATGAATACCGCTGTTGTGGACCGTACCAACGCACACGTCATGCAGTTGCAGACCACACACATTTCCGAACTCGACAAAAAGATTGAAACGCTCAACGGACGTATCGGTGGCTATCTCTCTCAGGTAGCTACACAACAGGTCGTTTTATACGGCAGTCTGATTATCCTTTTATTGGTAGCCGGCTTATTATTGGTCGTTTATAAATCACTCCGCTCAAAGAATCGCTTGAATAAAGAACTTTTTAAGCAGAAGCAACAATTGGAAGAGCAACGTGACAAACTGGAAGAACAGCGTGACCAATTGATACAACTTTCTCATCAACTGGAAGAAGCTACTCATGCCAAGCTGGTATTCTTCACCAATATTTCTCACGACTTCCGTACTCCGTTGACATTGGTTGCCGATCCGGTAGAACATTTGTTGGCGGACAAGACACTGAGCGGAGATCAGCACCGGATGCTCATGCTGATTCAGCGGAATGTGAACATTCTTCTGCGTCTGGTCAATCAGATTCTGGATTTCCGTAAATATGAAAACGGCAAGATGGAATATACTCCGGTTACGGTGGATGTCCTTTCTTCTTTCGAAGGATGGAATGAGTCTTTTCAGGCGGCAGCCCGTAAGAAGCATATCCATTTTTCTTTTGATAGTATGCCGGATACGGATTATCATACACTGGCAGACATGGAGAAGCTGGAACGTATTTATTTCAATCTTCTGTCCAATGCCTTTAAGTTTACACCGGAAAACGGGAAAATAGCCGTCCGTCTGTCTTCCCTTAGTAAAGAGGACGAGCGATGGATACGTTTCACGGTGGCAAATACCGGTTCCATGATTTCTGCCGAACATATTCGCAATGTATTCGACCGTTTCTATAAGATCGATATGCACCATACCGGTTCGGGAATCGGACTGGCATTGGTAAAAGCCTTCGTAGAAATGCACGGTGGTATGATCTCCGTAGAGAGCGATGAGAAACAGGGCACGGTCTTTACCGTTGAACTGCCTGTACAGTCTTGTGAGGCTGTTGCTGCCGAACCGGATACCACCCTTGTTTCTGCGGATTCCCGTACAACAGATGTTCTATTGGCGGAAGAGGAAGAACTGGAAAAAGGATATGACTCTTCCAAACCGTCCGTACTGATTATTGATGATAATGAGGATATCCGTTCGTATGTCCATACGTTGTTGCATACAGACTATACGGTGATTGAAGCGGCAGACGGCTCCGAAGGAATCCGTAAGGCTATGAAGTATGTTCCGGACCTGATCATTTCTGATGTGATGATGCCGGGCATTGATGGCATTGAATGTTGCCGCCGGCTGAAAAGTGAGTTACAGACCTGTCATATTCCGGTTATTCTGCTGACAGCGTGTTCACTGGACGAACAGCGTATTCAGGGATATGACGGTGGTGCGGATTCTTATATTTCAAAGCCGTTCAGTTCACAGCTGTTGCTGGCACGTGTCCGCAATCTGATTGATTCTCACCGTCGTCTGAAACAGTTCTTTGGTGACGGGCAGACATTGGCAAAAGAAGATGTCTGCGATATGGACAAGGATTTTGTAGAAAGATTCAAGTCATTGATTGAAGAGAAAATGGGAGACTCCGGTTTGAATGTGGAGGACTTGGGCAAAGACATGGGACTAAGCCGTGTGCAGCTTTACCGCAAGATTAAATCATTGACTAACTACTCTCCGAATGAATTGCTCCGTATCGCCCGTTTGAAGAAGGCAGCTTCTTTGCTTGCTTCTTCGGACATGACCGTAGCGGAGATTGGTTATGAAGTCGGTTTCAGTTCACCTTCTTATTTCGCCAAGTGCTATAAAGAGCAGTTTGGAGAGAGCCCGACAGATTTCCTGAAAAGGAAAGGATGATTTCATTGATATCGTAAAGAGGGATATATGAAAGATTATAAAGTAGATAAAGAGAGCTTTTCCGAATCCTTTCGGAAGGAAGTGTACGAAGTCGTATCCCAGATACCTGTGGGAAAAGTATCTACTTATGGAGGTATTGCTTTGCTGTTGGGGGCACCCCAATGCTCGCGGATGGTGGGACGTGCATTGAAAGAAGTGCCGGATGAATTATCCATTCCCTGCCATAGAGTTGTAAATTCCACCGGAAGGCTGGTGCCCGGTTGGGTGGAACAAAAACAACTCTTGCTGGCAGAAGAAGTTTCTTTCAAAGCTAACGGATGCGTTAATCTGAAAGAACATTTGTGGCACGTGGATGAATGAAGGATGCAAGGAAGGTAAGCCATATCATCCGTATCCATACAATAAAGAAAACCCATACATGAAGCCATAAGGTCCTGGTAATGAAATCTCTGATGGGTACAGGGACGAATATGTCGATAGGAACGATACATAACAGCACAAAACAGCACCAAAATAGAATCTTGTCTGTTGCGGTACGTGTTGGTCTGCTCCAATACCAGAGCATGAAACCTGCCAATGCGATAATATAGGTATGCTTCTCGGCGGAGTCACTCAGTAATACTACCCAGCCCATGAGAATGCCCAAAGCCTGGGCACGGAAGGCAAAAGACGACCATTTGCGGAAATTCCCCAAAAAGAGCAGAGTCAGCAAGCCGAGCATTCCTATCTGAAGTGCACGGAAGTGTGGCAATGTCCATGCTGCAATGGGGCGGGCATAGAAAAATGAATCATAAGCTCCGGCGGACTGATGAACAGCAAGACTATGGCACCATTCTTCATAATAGGGGAGCAAATCTGCAGGAGCTATTTTTATTAACGGTAATGCAAGCAATACAATGCCCATTGTAACGGCATAGCCAAAGTTACGCCATACGTGAGGATAGCACAGCAACAATGCCAGTTCGAAAATTCCATATACTTTGGTACATCCCGAAATCATGATTAACAGAACAGCCAGAAATCCACGGTCTTTTTCCAATAACGTATAGGCGAATAAGAATAAATAGGCTACCGTTATGTTATACTGAAATGAAAGTAAACTTTGTCCTAAAATCAGTAACAGAAAAAGGAACATACGGCATTTCTGCTGCTGGGTGAATTGTTGGGGCAGCGTGAAGATCGCCATAAAGAACAGCGAATAATTGAATAGATTCCACGCGAAAGGTCCCAGCCATGCAGGCAGATACGCAAACGGAGCGAACAATACCGTGAAAACTGGAGAATAAAGGAAGTAGCGTCCGTGAGCTTCTACAAATTCAGTTGTGTATGGGCTGATGCCTTGCCAGAAGAATTGAGTAGCGTCCGAGAAGACCATAAAGTTTTGATGCCGTCCTCGTATAAATTCGAGCAGAGTCACTATAAAAGCGAGCAGGAAACCTATCATGTAGAGATTCCGCCGGCTATAGAAAAACGGCATTTTGGGGTTCTTTTTACTAAGGAACTGTACTTGGCTTTTGTCGTCTAGTGTGGCAGTACCTGTTTGTTTTTCTTTTGTTGTGTAATGACAATTATCCTTCCCCAGGAAAATTGTAATAGCCCTGTTGAACATATAAATCTAGTTTAGTTATTGACGCCAAATATACGGTGTTTAAGTGAAATATTCAAACTTATTTTATATTTATCTGCCGGTTTGTTCTATTTTGCTGAGTGATAGGGGAATATTACCCGGAAACTTTCCATATCATTACAAATAAAGCCCTCTGTATGCCCCGGATTTTGAATATAATTTGTATGTTTAATCCGTTTTTTGTATCTTTGTGCCAGCAAGATACTGGAACAGGCTGTTTTTATACATAAAAATGCTATTTTTTGCTATTCGTTGAAAGGATTATCTTATCAAATTCTATTCCTTTTTTAATTACTCAGTCTGTCAATAATCATTTTATTAATTATTTCGGGATTCATTGTTATTTGTCCCTTATTTAAATCAGAACTTTATACGATATAAAGAAAGATTCCTGTTATCGTTTGTTCTTGTCTTGCTGTGTATATTATTTTAATAACCTAAACCATTTTATTGTATGAGTAAAATAGAAATTAAAGATCTCTATCTGGTTTTTGGCAATGAGAAGCAGAAGGCTTTGAAGATGTTGAAAGAAGGTAAAACAAAAAGTGAAATATTGAAAGCGACCGGATGTACAGTTGCGGTGAAAGATGCGAATCTTTCCATTAATGAAGGCGAAATATTCGTCATTATGGGGCTGTCCGGTAGTGGAAAGTCCACTTTACTCCGCTGCATCAACCGTTTGATACGCCCTACTTCCGGAGAAGTGATTATCAATGGAACAGACATAGCCAAAGTGTCGGATAAGGAACTGTTGCAGATTCGCCGGAAAGAACTGGCTATGGTCTTTCAGAACTTCGGTCTGCTTCCTCACCGTTCTGTCTTGCATAATATAGCTTTCGGGCTCGAACTACAGGGAGTAAAAAAGGGAGAACGGGAGCAGAAAGCGATGGAAAGTATGCAACTGGTGGGGCTGAAAGGCTACGAGAATCAGATGGTAAGTGAACTGTCGGGTGGGATGCAGCAGCGTGTCGGGCTGGCGCGGGCTTTGGCCAATAATCCCGAAGTCCTGTTGATGGATGAGGCCTTCTCGGCACTCGATCCTTTGATCCGTGTGCAGATGCAGGATGAACTGCTGACTTTGCAGTCGAAGATGAAAAAAACGATTGTCTTTATTACTCACGACCTGAGTGAAGCGATTAAATTGGGTGACCGGATTGCTATCATGAAGGATGGAGAAATTGTACAAATCGGTACATCGGAAGAAATCCTGACCGAACCTGCCAACGCTTATGTAGAACGATTTGTGGAGAATGTAGATCGAAGCAAGATTATAACAGCTTCCTCTGTTATGGTAGATAAACCCATAGTGGCACGTTTGAAGAAAGAAGGCCCGGAGGTGCTGATCCGTAAGATGCGCGAACGGAATCTGACCGTTCTTCCGGTAGTCGATTCCAATAATCTGTTAGTAGGAGAGGTGCGGTTGAATGACTTGCTGAAACTACGAAAAGAGCAAATCCGCTCCATCGAGTCCGTAGTAAGGCATGAAGTTCATTCAGTGCTGGGTGATACGGTGCTGGAAGATATTCTTCCGTTGATGACAAAAACGAACTCGCCAATCTGGGTCGTAAATGAGAATCGGGAGTTTGAAGGCGTAGTGCCACTTTCCTCATTGATCATCGAAGTAACGGGAAAAGATAAAGAAGAAATTAATGAAATCATTCAAAACGCAATAGAATTATGATAAATATCGGACAATATATAGAGACTGCCATTAATTGGCTCACAGAACATTTTGCTTCCTTTTTTGATGCTCTCAGCATGGGGATCGGAGGATTCATAGACGGTTTTCAGCACGTACTGTTTGGAATACCTTTTTATATCACAATTGCAGTGCTGGCTGCGCTCGCCTGGTTTAAGTCGGGTAAGGGGACAGCCGTATTTACCCTCTTGGGTTTATTGCTTATTTACGGCATGGGCTTTTGGGAAGAAACGATGCAGACATTGGCATTGGTACTTTCTTCCACTTGTCTGGCATTGCTTTTAGGCGTTCCGTTGGGAATCTGGACTGCCAACAGTGATCGTTGTAACAAGATAATGCGCCCTGTCCTCGACTTTATGCAGACAATGCCTGCCTTTGTCTATCTGATTCCTGCCGTTCTATTCTTCGGATTGGGAACTGTGCCGGGAGCTTTTGCCACCATCATCTTTGCAATGCCTCCTGTGGTTCGTCTGACCGGTCTGGGCATTCGTCAGGTTCCTAAAAACGTAGTAGAAGCCTCCCGCTCTTTTGGAGCTACTCCCTGGCAGCTTCTTTATAAGGTGCAATTGCCTTTGGCGTTGCCTACTATTCTGACGGGAATCAACCAGACGATCATGATGTCACTTTCGATGGTAGTGATTGCTGCCATGATTTCTGCCGGAGGATTGGGAGAAATCGTGCTGAAAGGTATCACCCAAATGAAAATCGGACTCGGATTTGAAGGCGGTATCGCAGTCGTGATATTGGCGATCGTGCTGGACCGCATCACTCAGGGTATGGCAGATAACAGAAAAAGTAAAAAGAAATAAGAATCACACCAAAGAAAGGAATAATCAATGAATAAGATAAAAATGATTGCGGCAATGTTTATTGCCGGCATACTCTTAACCTTCGTTTCCTGCGGAGACAACGGAAAGAGTAAGAAGATAAGTATCGCTTATGCCGACTGGTCGGAAGGTATTGCAATGACAAACCTTGCCAAAGCGATTTTTGAAGATCAGGGGTACGATGTAAAGTTGCTGAATGCCGACCTTGCACCTATATTTACCTCTATCTCCCGTAAGAAAGCAGACGTATTTATGGATGTCTGGATGCCTGTCACTATGGAAGATTATATGAAACAATACGGGGATAAACTCGAAGTTATCGGGGATATTTATGATGGTGCCCGTATCGGGCTGGTGGTTCCGGATTACGTTACGATCAACTCAATCGAAGAACTGAACGCGGAAAAGGAACGTTTCTCCGGTCAGATTGTCGGTATTGATGCCGGAGCCGGTATTATGAAAGCTACCGATCAGGCCATCAAAGACTATGGATTGGATTATAAACTGATGACTTCGAGCGGACCTGCCATGACTGCTTCCCTAAAGAAAGCGATTGATAAGAAAGACTGGATTGTCGTGACGGGATGGACGCCTCACTGGATGTTCGACCGTTTCAAGCTGAAAGTTCTTCAGGACCCGAAGCTGATATATGGAAATACGGAATCCATTCATACCATAGCATGGAAAGGTTTTAGCGAGAAAGACCCTTTTGCTGCCGAACTTTTGGGCAACATTCGTCTGACAGATGCGGAAATCAGCTCCTTAATGACTGCTCTGGAAGAGGCGCAGACAACGGAAAGACAGGCTGCCCGTCAATGGATGGAAGAACATCAGGAACTGGTGAACAGTTGGATTCCTGAGAAAGATTGATATGCAAACACTACTTCAACCATCCCGCCATTCTTTCTTTACCATAGAAGTAGTAGAAAAGTAGTCCCAGCCAGCTGGTAAGAACGATTAATACAATCGCTATAAGTCTTTTCTCTACAGCCGCATTTATATTCCAAATCTCTATGGCAGCTCTGAAAGTCAGTATCAAACCGATAATCCAAATAACAAATCCGATCATATCTTTAGAGTTTTAATGAATATCTTCGTGAGAAGTAATCGTTACTTCTAAGATATAAACAAAAAAGGCAGGAATCTGTTTCCAGGATTCCTGCCTTTTATTATGTACAAAGTATTTCTACTTATTATTCAGCTGTATCAGCTCCCCAGTTTTCTCTGGCAAGACGTTTGTAGCTGTTGTAACGCCATTTAGCGTTTTCTTCAGCAGCTTTAAACAGTTCTTCAGCTTCAGCAGGATATTGTTTCATTACAGAAGCGTAACGAACTTCACCCTTCAAGAAACCTTGGAAGTCTTCCCAGTTAGGTTCTTTGCTATCCAGTTGGAACGGATTCTTGCCTTCTTCTTCCAAAGCAGGGTTGTAACGCCACAAGTGCCAGTAACCGCACTTAACAGC